>OBJS01000114.1_pt1 | contig 31231 bp, 30 predicted proteins | sample 1519851 | NCBI WGS metagenome assembly OBJS01 (sample SAMN03019806, study PRJEB22545) | beach sand metagenome | biome: beach; feature: sea beach; material: beach sand | place: USA: Municipal Pensacola Beach, FL | collected 2010-10-20 | depth 25-47 cm m
ATTTTCTGGCGCAGCCGATAAATATGGGTTTCCAGCGTGTGGGTCGTGACCGCCGCGTTATAGCCCCACACCTCGTGCAACAGCACATCGCGGCCGACGATCTTCGCTCCCGCGCGATACAGAAACTTGAGAATTGCGGTTTCTTTTTCGGTCAGCCGGATTTTGCTGCCATCCGCGTCATCAAGCATCAGCTTTGCGGCGGGTTTGAAGGTATAGCGGCCGATATTGAATACCGCATCCTCACTTTGTTCATGCTGACGCAAATGCGCGCGGATCCGCGCCAGCAGCACACCGAACCGGAACGGTTTGACGACATAGTCGTTCGCCCCCGATTCCAGCCCCAAAATCGTATCGGCTTCCGAATCCGCGCCGGTCAGCATGATGATGGGGCATGTCACCCCCTGCTTGCGCATGACGCGGCAGGCTTCACGCCCGTCCATATCCGGCAGCCCCACATCAAGCAGTACAAGATCGGCCCGCGCCTGCTTCAACAGGGCAATCCCGGCGGCGGCATTATCGGCAATCTGCGTGGTGAACTCTTCATGCAAATTCAATTGCTCCGATAGGGACTCACCGAGCGCCTGGTCATCATCTACAATCAATATGTTTTTTTCAGCACCCATCCGTATGGCCCCGATCTGATCCGACTCTGTTCAGGATGTTCCATCTATGACACGTAATTCATGAATCATTATAACATGTTACATCCATTGCGCATGACCCCGCCGCAAAGCCGGGAATTGTCTCGGCCTGTTATCGCGCGGGCAAGGCATGCTAAGGCATATCTATATCGGGATGCGGCCCGCAAAAGGCCGTCTTTCCGAGACGGTCGCTCAAATCTGCGTGAGGATGCGGGCTTCGGCGTGGTTATTGAGGAAAAAGGTAGCAAAAAGGGTGTCTGAGATTTCCCCACTTGTGGCGGTTGACCGCGCAATCGGCGAATTTCGCCGCGCCCAGACGGTGATGATCACCGATCCCGCCCTGCCGGGGGCCTGCTGGCTGGCGCTGCCTGCGGAATTGGCGCAGGATGACACGCTTGCCACGCTTGGACGGTTGGGGGCGGACGTCCCGCAGCTTGTGCTGACCCATAACCGCGCCCGGACATTGAAGATCCGCCTCTATACGCCCGAGATTGTGCTGTTGCCGCAACAGCAATGGGGTGACGCTGCCGCCGCGCGCGAGATTGCCGATCCTTCGCGCGATCTTGAACATCCGTTGCGCGGGCCGTTTACCGCCGCCCGCGATCTGCGCGGCGCGGGCTGGATGGCGGCCGTCAAGCTGGCCAAGCTTGCGCAGCTTCTTCCAGCAGCGCTGGTCGTGCAATTGCCCGACATGGATGCCGAGGCGCAGCAGGCGTTCTTACGACAGCATGATCTGCTGCGGGTCGGCGCGGATGCCATTCTTGATTATGATATGGCGGCGGCAAATGCCCTCGTTCAGGTGACGGGCGCGCGGGTACCGCTTGCGGGTGCCGAAAATGCGCGGCTGATCGCCTTCCGCCCTGCCGATGGCGGGATCGAGCATCTGGCCATCGTGATCGGCGATCCGAAACGCGGCACACCGGTGCTTGCGCGGCTCCATTCGGAATGTTTCACAGGTGACCTGATCGGCTCGCTCAAATGCGATTGCGGCGAACAGCTGCGCGGTGCGATCGCCCAGATCGGCGAAGCGGGCAGCGGGATCCTGCTTTACCTCGCACAGGAAGGGCGTGGCATCGGCCTGATCAACAAGCTGCGTGCCTATGGGCTGCAGGATCAGGGGTTTGATACGAATGAGGCAAATGAGCGGCTTGGTTTCGAGGTCGATGAACGGGTTTTCCTGCCCGCCGCGCGGATGCTTGCCTTGCTGGGCTTCTCGCAGGTCAGGCTGATGACCAACAATCCCGACAAGGTTGCGGGTCTTGAACGGCTCGGGATCGATGTGGTCGAGCGGGTTCCCCATAAATTCCCCTCCAACGAACATAACCGCTTCTATCTGTCCACCAAGCGCGACAAGAGCGGCCATCTGCTCTGAGCGGTGCCGCCGGGGTTGGGTAAACCAGTCACGGGCAGATGCCATTCATCCGCAGACGGTTGCAATTTGCAACGCGCTTCAAGCATTGGCGTGCGCGCAAATGACGCTTATGTTGGTGCAAAACAAACCCGGCAAGCGGGCAAAAACATCAGCGTTGAGTGAGGAAACACATGCACCCTTCGGTACAGGCGGAGAAAAAACCAGACCATATTGCCATGATCATGGCGCGCAGCGGGGAAACGGTTACCTATGGTGAACTCGAGGCGCGATCCAATCAGGGGGCGCAGCTGTTTCGCGCGCTCGGGCTGAAGCGTGGCGACGGGATCGCCATGTTCATGGAGAATAACCGCCACTTCATGGAAATCTATTGGGCGGCACAGCGCAGCGGGCTTTATCTCACCCCGATCAGTTCGCGCCTGACCGCGGGTGAGGTGGCCTATATCGTGCGTGATTGCGGCGCGAAAGTATTTATCTCGTCGACGGAAAAGGGAGATGTTGCCGAGCAAGTCGTGACAGAGCTTCCCGATGTCGCGGCCTGCTATTCAGTCAACGGGACCGTGCCGGGCTTCCGATCCTATGAGGAAGCGATTGCCGCGCAGCCTGCTGAGCGGATCGCCGATGAAAGCGGCGGCGATGTGATGCTGTATTCATCGGGCACGACGGGGCGGCCCAAAGGTGTGCGGCGCAATCTGCCCGATGCCTCGATCGATGCGGAAGTGCCGGTTGTGGCCCTGCTTCGCGGCCTGTTCGGCTTCAACGAGGAAACCATCTACCTGTCCCCCGCGCCGCTTTATCATGCCGCGCCCATCGCCTATTGCGGCGCCATTCAGCGGATGGGCGGGACGATTGTGATCATGGAGGACTTCGACGCGGAACAAGCGCTCGCCAATATCGAGAAATTCAGGATCACCCACAGCCAGTGGGTGCCGACCATGTTCGTGCGTATGCTGAAGCTGCCGGAAGAAGTGCGCGGCAGATATGACCTGTCCTCGCATATATTCGCCATTCATGCGGCTGCACCCTGTCCGAAGAAGACCAAGGAAGACCTGCTCGCCTGGTGGGGACCGATCGTGCATGAATATTATGGCGGCTCCGAAGGCAATGGCATTACCTATGTTTCGCCGCAGGACTGGCTGAGCCACAAGGGCACGGTGGGGCGCGCCCTGCTTGGGGAGATCAAGGTTCTGGATGATGAGGGGAATGAACTTCCCCAGGGCGAGGCGGGCACGATCTATTTCGCCGGCGGCCCGGAATTCACCTATCACAATGATCCCAAGAAGACCGCTGAATCGCGTAACGACAAAGGCTGGTCGACGCTTGGCGATATCGGTTATCTCGACGAGGACGGGTTCCTTTATCTGACCGACCGCAAGGCCTATATGATTATTTCGGGCGGTGTGAACATCTATCCTCAGGAAACCGAGGATATTCTGATTACCCATCCGAAAGTCGCCGATGCCGCGGTCATCGGTGTGCCGAACGAAGATTTCGGCGAGGAGGTGAAGGCCGTCGTGCAGCCCATGAATATGGCTGAGGCGGGGCCGGAACTCGAACAGGAGCTGATTGCATTCTGCAAACAGAATCTGTCCGCGATCAAAGCGCCGAGAAGTGTCGATTTCGAGGCTGAACTGCCGCGCCATCCCACCGGCAAGCTCTATAAGCGGCTGCTGAAGGACCGCTATTGGGGCAATAAGGATTCGCGCATCGTCTAGGACGGTACGCGCGCCGGGCAGGGGCAGGACGGCCGGGCAGCCGCCCGCAGCCGTCCCGTCCGCCTTGTTTTAGCCGTGCCGGAAAATCACGGTTTTATCGCCGTTGAGAAAGACCCGGCGTTCGGCAATCCAGCGGACCGCCCGCGCAAGCACCTGCGCCTCGACATCGCGTCCGATCGCGGCCATTTCTTCCGCCGTATGATTGTGATCGACCCGTTCGACCATCTGTTCGATGATCGGCCCTTCATCAAGATCGGGGGTCACGAAATGCGCGGTCGCGCCGATTTGTTTCACGCCGCGACGATGCGCCTGCTGATAGGGTCGTGCGCCCTTGAAGCTGGGTAGAAAGGAATGGTGAATATTCACCGCCCTGCCCGCCAGCTCGGCGCAGAGTTCCGGGGACAAAATCTGCATATAGCGCGCCAGCACCACGAATTCGGCGTTGCTGCTTGCAATGATGTCGCGCAGCTGTGCTTCGGCGGCAGGCTTTGTCTCGGCGGTGACGGGAATATGGAAAAACGGAATATCGTGCCATTCCGCAAGCGGGGCCAGGGCGGTATGATTCGATATGATGGCCGGGATTTCAACCGGCAGCGTGCCGGTTCTGTAGCGGTACAGCAAATCGTTCAGGCAGTGATCGAATTTCGAAACCAGAAGCAGCATGGCGGGCCGGGCCGCCGCATCATGCAATTGCCACTGCATCGCGAAGCGGGCGGCGATCTCCGAAAAGGCCGCGTTGAAGGCGGCGCGTGAGAAGTCGTTCTGGCCTGCCACCCCGGCGCGGTTCGTTTCAAACCGGGTGCGCATGAAAAAGCGGCCGGTATCGGGGTCGCCGAAATGATGCGAATCCGTGATGAACAATCCTGCATCCGCGAGCGCGCTGGCGACGGCGGCAACGATTCCGAGCCTGTCAGGACAGGAAATCGTGAGAATATATGCGCAACTGTCCGTCGTCATGGAACCCCGTTATAAAAGCAAAAAACCGAGTAATATTGTTTATAGTGGCGCGATGACAGCCGCCACTGCCTTGATTAATCTGGATGCCATGAGCGAAAAAGCAATGCCATCGCCGCCACGCGGCCCCGGCCGGGTCCTGTTTGAGGATTTTCTCGCGCCACGGGGCATCACGTCCTTGCAGTTTGGCAGCCGGCTGGATTTCAGCCAGCGCGAGATGGATGCGTTGCTGTCGGGTGACACGCGGGTCGATGCGCCGCTTGCCCGTAAATTTGCCGAGATATTGGGGACCAGTGTGGATTTCTGGCTGCACCTTCAGGCAAAGGCGGACAGCTATGAGGCGCGGCGGCAGAATACCGAACCGCCGCGTCTGGTGCTTGACAAGACAGGGATTCCCAACCCATTCAATCTGTTGAAATAGTTTATGCGCGAAATTTCGTGACTTGCCGCAACCGGTGGCAGGACGCAGGGTTATAGAAGGCAGAACCTCAAGACATCGATGCCGGGCCAGGTATCAGGGAGAAAGTTGTATGTTTAAGCTGGACGGGAAATCCGCGCTTGTTACCGGGGCAAGTGGGGGCATTGGCGGCGCGATCGCGCGGCAATTGCATGCGTGCGGCGCGACTGTCGGGCTGTCGGGGACGCGTGAAGACGCGCTTGCGGAACTCGCCGCCTCGCTTGGCGAGCGCGCCCATGTGCTGCCCTGCGATCTGGGTGACGGGGCGGCGGTTGCGGATTTGCCAAAGACCGCCGAGGCGGCGCTCGGCCAGATCGATATTCTGGTCAATAATGCCGGCCTCACCCGCGATAATCTGTTCATGCGCATGAAGGATGAGGAATGGGACACGGTGCTTGCGGTCAATCTCACCTCTGCTTTCAAATTGTCGCGGGCGGTCCTGCGCGGCATGATGAAGCGTCGCTTCGGCCGCATCATCGGCATCAGCTCGGTGGTGGGCGTCACCGGTAATCCGGGTCAGGGAAATTACGCCGCCTCCAAGGCTGGCATGATCGGCATGACCAAGTCGCTGGCCCAGGAAGTGGCGAGCCGCGGCATCACGGTGAATTGCGTTGCGCCGGGCATGATCAAGACGGCGATGACCGATGCGCTTGACGAGGGGCAGCAGGCGCGGCTGCTTGATGCGATCCCGGCGGGTCGGCTCGGGGTCAGCGAGGATATTGCGGCCGCGGTTCTGTATCTGGCGAGCGAGGAAGCCGCCTACGTCACCGGTCAGACCCTGCATGTCAATGGCGGCATGGCGATGATCTGAAGGATCATCAGGAATTTCGAGCTATATCAACCAGTTAGGCGTTTATTGCCGGAATTGTCAGCCGAACTAGCCATGGCTGCGAAAGTGTGATAGTTGCTCAGCCGAGCCAATCAAAACAATGCGGTTCCCGGAAGCGGGCATCGCGGGAGCCAGAAAAAGGGCAAGAGATTATGAGCGAAGTCGCGGATGCCGTAAAAAAGATCGTCGTCGAGCATTTGGGTGTCGAGCCGGATAAGGTTGTCGAAAATGCGAGCTTTATTGACGATCTGGGCGCCGACAGCCTGGATACGGTCGAGCTTGTGATGGCGTTTGAAGAAGAATTCGGCGTGGAAATCCCCGATGACGCGGCTGAGGAAATTCAGACCGTTCAGGATGCCATCAAGTTCCTGGAATCCGCGAAATAAATCCGGCATCTATCTGGCCTGCAATATCCGGGCCGGGGGGAATTTCACCAATTCGCAGGGCGGTTTGAACCGCCCTGCCCCGTCACATGGCGGCCCGGTTCCTGTCGGTCTGACCGATAATAAGGCACAGACGGTGCCGAATTTTGGCGGAACAGTCGGCAATTGGGCATTCGCCCCGGTAAAATAGGGTGAAAATCTGCTGCAATGGCGGAATAATAAGCCTGCCGAAACTTATATGATTTTGGGGAATTTGCGGTGCGCGATCAGTAAGTCGCACTGGGCCTGCCAGGAGGACATTTCATGCGACGTGTGGTTGTAACCGGGCTTGGACTTGTGACGCCACTTGGCGATGGTGTGGCGACAAGCTGGCAGCGTCTGCTCGCGGGAAAAAGCGGCGCCGGACCGATCACCAAATTCGATGCGTCGCAAATGGCGGCTCGTATTGCCTGTGAGGTTCCCCGCGGCGATGGCAGTGATGGCACCTTCAACGCCGACACATATCTGCCGCCCAAGGAACAGCGGCGGGTCGACGATTTCATCATCTATGGTATGGCCGCCGCAAAGCAGGCGATCGAGGATTCGGGCTGGGAACCGCAAAGCGAGGAAGAACGCTACCGCGCCGGGGTGATGATCGGTTCGGGCATTGGCGGGCTGCCGGGAATTGAGGAAGCTTCCATTGATCTTGCGGCGCGCGGGCCGCGCCGGGTCAGCCCGTTTTTCATCACCGGCCGGCTGATCAATCTGGTCTCGGGCAATGTCTCCATCCAATATGGGCTGAAAGGCCCCAACCATGCCGTGGTGACCGCCTGTTCCACCGGCGCGCATGCGATTGGCGATGCGGCGCGGCTTATCCAGTATGACGATGCCGATATCATGGTGGCGGGTGGCGCGGAAGCAACGATCTGTCCGATCGGTATTGCGGGCTTTGCCGCCTGCAAGGCGCTGAGCACCAATTTCAATGAGACGCCGGAAAAGGCGTCGCGTCCCTATGATACGGACCGCGACGGTTTTGTGATGGGCGAAGGCGCGGGCATCGTTGTGCTGGAAGAGCTGGAGCATGCGAAAGCCCGCGGCGCGAAAATCTATGCTGAAATTGTTGGCTATGGCTTGAGCGGCGATGCCTATCATATTACGGCACCCGAAGAGACCGGTGATGGCGGTTTCCGCGCGATGAAGATGGCGCTGAAAAAAGCCGGGATCGATCCTTCCGATGTGCATTATGTCAATGCCCATGGCACATCCACCCCGCTTGGTGACGAGATCGAGCTTGGTGCCGTGGCGCGGTTGTTCGGTAATGCGGCGGCGGGTTTGACCATGTCGTCGACGAAAAGCTCGGTCGGGCATCTGCTTGGCGCCGCCGGCGCGGTCGAGGCGATTTTCTCGATCCTCGCGATGCGTGACAATGTGGCGCCGCCCACCATCAATCTCGATAATCCCTCGGTGGAGACACCGATTGATCTTGCCGCCAATTCGGCACGGGAAAAAACCATCGAGACAGTGCTGTCCAACAGTTTCGGCTTTGGCGGCACCAACGCTTCGCTTGTGATGAGCCGCGCGCGTCTTTAGGACAGGCCGGTATCGATGGCCCGACAGCGGTGGCGGCGCCTACTCATCGCCCTGTTTGCGGTTTTATCCTGTGCCCTGCTAGCCGCCATTGGCGGTTATCTTTGGGGCGAGCAGCGGTTTCGCGCGAACGGTCCGCATGCGGAGCCGAAGATCGTTTTGCTGCAATCCGGTGAGTCCCTTGCACAAATAACCCGCAAACTGGCGCGCGCCGGGGTTGTTGCACCCGGTTGGCTGTTTCACGCAGGGGTGCGCGTTGCCGGTCGCGCGCGCGCGCTCAAGGCCGGGGAATATGCGATCCCGGCCCGCGCCAGTATGGCTGACATCATGGCTTTGTTAGTCAGCGGCAAGGTCGTCCAGCATCAGCTGACGATCCCCGAAGGCTGGCGGGTGCCCGAAATCATGGCGCGGCTCGCGGCGACCGAGCCGCTATCGGGTCCCCTGCCCGCGGCGCCCAGGGAAGGCAGCATATTGCCTGAAACCTATCTGTTTATCCGTGGTGAAAGCCGGGCGGATCTGCTGGCGCGGATGCAGGCGGCGCAAAAACGCCTGTTGCGCGAATTATGGCCCGTGCGGGCACCGGATCTGCCGCTTGCTAACCCGTGGGAGGCCGTCATCCTTGCCTCGATCGTCGAGCGTGAGACCAGTGTTGCCGCCGAACGGCCGCGGGTTGCCGGTGTGTTTGTCAACCGGTTGCGCAAGGGTATGCGGCTGCAATCCGATCCGACCGTGCGCTATGCGCTGATTGCGGCGGGGCAGCCGCCGGCGGGCCCGCTTACCCGTCGGGATTTGCGCTTTCAAAGCCCCTATAACAGCTACCAGTCCGATGGCCTGCCGCCCGGACCGATTGCCAATCCCGGCCGTGCGGCGATTGCTGCCGTGTTGCAGCCCGAGCGGACGGATGCGCTGTATTTTGTCGCGGACGGGGATGGCGGGCATGTTTTTGCGCGCAGCCTCAGCGAGCATAATGCGAATGTCGCACGATACCGCAAATTGATGCGCGCGCGGCGCGCGCAGCGTAAAACGGATCCGGCGGCACCGGCCCAGGCGGAATAGACGGAAGGCAAGCAGATGGCATTTCAGAGCATGACAGGTTTTGGCCGCGCCGCGGGCGATGATGCGCAGGATCAATGGGTGTGGGAAATCAAGAGCGTGAATGGCCGTGGCCTTGATGTGCGTTACCGCCTGCCCCCCGAACTGCAATCGCTGGAACTTAAATTGCGCGAGAAGATTGCCGCGCATCTCAAGCGTGGCACGGTGCAGGTCAATCTGCGGCTGACGAGGAAGCAGGGGCAGACCGAAATCCGCATCAACGAACCGGCGCTGGCGCAGATTCTGGCGATGCTGGAAGAGCTTGAGACCCGGTCCGGTCTTGCCCCCTCCACCGCTGACGGGGTGTTGAACATTCGCGGTGTCGTGGAACAGGTTGAACCGGAGGAAAGCGAAGCGGAAAATAACCGGCGGGTTGCAACCTTGCTGCGCGGCTTTGACGATGCGCTCAAGGATCTGGTCGATAGCCGGATCGCGGAAGGTGAGAAGCTGCGCCGTTTGATCGAGGGGCAGGTTGCAGAGCTGGCGGACCTTACCGCGCAAGCGGAATCGCGGGCGGGGGAGGCTGTGACGTTGCTGCGGCAGCGATTGCAGCAGCAACTTGACGAAATGCTCGGGCCGCAGTCGAATTTGCCCGAGGACAGGCTGGTGCAGGAAGTGGCGATGCTCGCGACCAAAGCCGATATCCGCGAGGAGATAGACCGGCTGCGCGCGCATGTCGATAATGCGCGCGACCTGCTGGCCGCCAGCGGGCCGGTTGGCCGCAAGCTCGACTTCCTGACGCAGGAATTCAATCGCGAGGCGAATACGCTATGTTCGAAATCCCCCGACACGGCATTGACGCGGATCGGGCTCGATCTCAAGGCGCAAATCGATCAGCTCAAGGAGCAAGTGCAGAATGTGGAATGAAGCCTGATGGGCGCAATTGATCTGAAACGCCGCGGGATGATGCTGGTGCTGTCTTCCCCGTCCGGCGCGGGCAAGACGACCCTGTCGCGGCTGTTACTGGACTCGCAGGCCGATCTCAGCATGTCCGTTTCCGTCACCACCCGCCCGCTACGTCCCGGTGAGGTCGATGGCAAGGACTATATCTTCGTGTCCCAGTCCGAATTCGATGCGCGGCTTGCGCGCGGTGAATTTCTTGAGCATGCGCGGGTCTTCGATCACTGTTACGGTACCCCGGCGGCGGAAGTCGAGGCAAAGCTCGCGAATGGCGAGGATGTGCTGTTCGATATCGACTGGCAGGGGACGCAGCAATTAAGCTCGCATGCGCGTCAGGATCTTGTGGCGGTATTCATCCTGCCACCTTCTGTGGAAGAACTCGCGCAGCGGCTCAAGACGCGCGCCCAGGACAGCGCGGAGGTCGTTGCCCGGCGCATGGCGAAAGCGGCTGACGAGATGAGCCATTGGCCCGAATATGATTATGTGATCGTCAATGATGCGGTGGACAAGGCGCATCACGCCCTTTGCGCGATCCTCACCGCGGAAAGGTTGCGCCGGCACCGCCAGACGGGATTGCCCGAATTTGTCGGCCGGTTGCGCGGGACAGACGGCTAATCCGCGCCGCTGCTATCGGTTGCGGTTGTCGGGCCAGACAGTGGCCGAAACGATATTGCGCGTTTCATCGCCGCGCGCTTTTGCGTCTGATCCATCCGTTCCGCCAGGGCCACAAGCTCTTCCGCATCGAATTCGATCAAACCGTTCTTGGCCGATAGATAATACCATTTATAGGCCTCGATCGGGTCGGATATGGGGCTGTCTGGCTGATCGAGTAATTGGCCAAGGCCGAACTGACAATTGGGATTGCCCCGCTCGGCGCATTGCTTGAACCAGAAGGCGGCTTTTTCATCCGATTGCGCGACGCCGGCGCCGGCCTGATAGAAGGCCGCCAAAGCGAATTGCGCCTTCGCATGGCCGCCTTCGGCGGCAATCAGATACCATTTCGCGGCTTCTTCGAGATTTTCATCGACGATCGCGCCTGCCTCATAGATGTCGCCCAGGCGAAAGGCGGCCTCGGCATCTTTTGTGGTGTCGACGGCTTTGCGCCAGCGCGTCATCGCTTCGTCGTAAAGTCCCCGGTCGAACAGATCGGCGGGGCTCTCGGCTGCCCCCGGTTCCGTGCCGGCATGGGCGAATTGCGTCAGCCAGAGCGGCAGGCCGACAGCCAGCAGGAAGCAGGTTTTGCGTGCAAACTGTCTGGTGCCCATATGCTGTTCCCGTGCGCCGATTGCTGGGTTTGTGCGGTTCAGCGCACAGGTTCCTTGAACGCGAAATTCTTCGCCATCAGGATGGCTTCGCGTACCTGCTGCGGGTCCATCTGGCTGGCCAGCCCTTCCAGCGCGGGACCGCCGAATTCGATGAAATCCTGCTGTGCGGCCAGATAATACCACATATAGGCGGCAACCAGATCCTGCTCCACCCCGACGCCTGTCTCATACATGGTGGCAATATTATACTGGCAGGCCATCTGTCCCCGTTCGGCGCCGGCGAGGTACCATTTCGCCGCCAGTTCGGGGGATTTCGGCACACCCTGACCATTATCGTAGAGTGACCCGAGGTCGAATTGCGCGCGTTCATCCCCGAGTTCGGCAGCCATGCTGTACCATTTGGCCGCTTCCGCGAAATCGCGCTGCACGATGATCTGCGTATCACTGGCGAGCCCGTCATTATGGGCGACCCCAAGCCGGTAGGCGGCATTGGCGCTGCCCGCCTGTGCCGCTTCTTTCCACCAGGCCAGCGCATCCTCGTAATAGCCGCGCTGGTAAAGCTCGTCGCCTTTATCGATGAAATCCATGGCTTGGGCGGCAAAGGGTGACATCAGACCGATGATCAGTAGCAGGGTGGCGAGAAAAGCTTCCAACCGGGCAGGAACGGGTAAATCGCGCATTGCTTCACCTTCTGAAATTATAATTGCCAAAGCAGGCGGACATCGAATGATGGAATATCATTTTGGCTGTAATATGGCCGGTATGGGCCAGGGCGCGGGAATTTTCCGGATCATTCATCGGGTCATGCTGCTTTGATTTCTTGTTTTGCATGATGCGGATCGGCAGGTGCTGAGTTTTTCCCCGGATCGCATGCGGCGATCATACAGGATGCTTGCCCGATTGGGAAACCGGCTGACAGGGGCGGTTGATCTTTCTCCCTGATTCTTGCTGGATTGCCTGATTCTCGCTGGATTGAAAGTGATTAAGGGGGTCGGGCGCAAGCCGCGCGGCGCTGTTTGCCGGTCACATTCGCCCCTGTTTACGCATCCCGCCGGTTGCTGTTGACTATGCCGGGCGGAAAATGGACCGCTATAAGCTGAAAAGGGGAAGATGAGATGACGCGTTTGGCAGCGGTTGCGCCGGCCGGGATGACAGCGGCGCAAAACAGGATTTTCGATGCGGTGACCCAGGGGCCGCGCGGTCGCGCCGCGGGGCGCGGCGGTATCGATCTGTCCGCTTCGGGGGGTGGTTTGCCGGGGCCGTTCAATGCCTGGATGTACAGTCCCGATATCGGCAATCTGGCGCAGGAGCTTGGCGCGGCCCTGCGGTTCAAGAATTCACTACCTGAAAATCTGCTGGAACTGGCGGTCATTACCGTTGGCCGGCACTGGTCGGCGCAGTTTGAATTCTGGGCGCATGCGCGGCTGGCGCGTCAGGCGGGCGTATCCGATGATGTGATCGAGGCAATCCGCATCGGGAAACGGCCCGACTTTGACAAGGCCGAAGAGGCGCAGATCTATGATTTCGTGCGCGAGATGCTCGACAATAAGCGGGTGTGCGATGCGACCTATGCAGCGACGCGCACGCTTGTCGGTGAACAGGGCCTTGTCGATCTGGTGACATTGATGGGGTACTACACGATGATCTCCTTCACCCTGAACTGTTTCGCGGTGCCGGTACCCGAGGGGCAGACCGCGCCTTTCAACGAGCCGACCAGCAATTGACCGAAGCGCCACATCATCGGGTGGCCGGATCCGCCCGCATTCTGCTGATCGGCCATGTGACCCGGGACATCATTCGGGTGCCGGGCCGGCGTGACAGGGAGCAGCCGGGCGGATCGGTCTATTATGCCGGGATGGCGCTGTGCGGGCTCGGACACCAGGTAACGATCCTGACCCGCATCGCAAGCCGGGACGAGGCGCTGCTGCTTGCCGATCTCAGGCGTGCGGGGGCGCGGGTCGAAAATCTGCCAAGTGCGCGGACCGCCTGTTTCGTCAATGCGCAAGGCCCCGGCGGTATTGACGACCGGGTGCAGGAAATGCGCGCCGAGGCCGATCCCTTTGGCGCTGCGCTGCTGCAGGCGGTGCAGGGCCTTTCCTGCGATGCGGTTTATTTCGGTTCGCTGCTTGCGGGTGATCTGGATGCCGCGCTCATCCTGCGGATTGCGGAATGCTTTCCCCGCGCAATCAAATTATTTGATGCGCAGGGGCCCTTGCGTGTGCGGCACGACACCCATGTCATGCCATGCGTCTGGCCGGATGGCCGGCAGGTCCTGTCTGTTTGCGATATCGTGAAAGCCGATCAGGAAGAAAGCCTGCGGCTGACCGGCGCGCGGACGGCCGCCGCCGCTGCCGCCCGTCTGGCGGATCTCGGCGTCGCGCAGGTGCTGATAACCCGCGGCGGGCAGGGGGCGTTGCTTCGCAGCGGGGGCCGGTCCCGTCGGCTGGCTGCCTGGCGGCCCCGGTCGGGTGTCTGCGCGATCGTCGATACGACCGGTTGTGGCGATACGTTTCTGGCGGCTTATCTGCATGCCGTGCTGAGCGGTCGGCCGCCGCAAGCGGCAGCGCAATTTGCTGCCATCGCCGCGACCATGAAACTGACCCGGTTCGGCCCGCTTTGCTGCGGTGAAAATGATATTGTGGCATTTGCGGCGCAGCCGTGATCGGGGCGGGCGAAAATTGCCCGGCAATTATTGCCCGCGCGGCGGTTTGTGCCGCCCGATCCGGTCTATCCAGTGCGGGGATAAGGTGATCGTCAGTGGGTAAACCCGTTACATATCAATAAGTTATTTTTATTCCGTGGTTGTTCCGCAGGCTGGCATGCGGGTTGCTCTTAACACCCTTGGCAAAAAAGCCATCCGAGCAAAAAGCTCGGCTTATATCCCAGAAAAGGAGAGCAAAATGACAACGATTCATACAAATCCCGGTGCGCTTGTAGCCCAGGCGACCCTGCGTAATGTGACGAGCCAGTTGGATACAGTGTCAAAACAGGTGCAAACAGGTTTCAAGGTGGCGGATGCCAAGGACGATGCGTCGACCTTCTCCGTCGCACAGGGCCTGCGTGCGGATGTTAAGTCGCTTGGCGCGGTACAGCAGGGTCTGAATGGTGCGGTCGGTCTGGCGGAAGTCGGTCTGGCGGGTGCGACGGCGGTGTCCAACTTGTTTGAAGATATTCAGGCCAAGCTGACACAGCTGGCGGATTCGTCCATTACGGCAACCCAAAGAACGACCTATAACGCCGATTTGCAGGCGCTTGCCAATCAGGCGAAAGACCTGGTTTCGCAGGCTTCCTTCAACGGCACCAACGTTCTGGACAACACAACGGCGGTGAACTTCATCGCCGACGTGAATGGCGGCACGATCAGTGTGACCGGCGTCAATGTGTTCACCTCAGCTTCGGTGTTCGCGGCGTCAGTCGGGGCGTTGACAGATGCCCAGGCCCGTCAGTTCCTCAACAGCAGCTCGAATACGCTCGATAACTTCGTGACAGCCACCAATAACGCGCTCAGCGGCATTGCCGCGGATCTGCGCGCGGTCGAGTCCCAGAACAGCTTCGTGTCCGCGATTTCGGATGCGACGGAAAAGGGTCTTGGCGCTTTGGTGGACGCGGATCTGGCGAAAGCGAGCAGCAAGTTGCAGGCCCTGCAGGCACAGCAGCAGCTGTCGACCCAGGCGATCACCATCGCCAATCAGGCACCGTCCGTCCTGCTCAGCCTGTTCGGCTAGGCAAATCGGGACACGCCAACTTTTGCGGGAGCCGGTGCATAACCGGCTCCCTAATTTTTTGCGAAATTCGCCTATTTTTTAGTAAGCTTGGACATGTCTGCCGGCTTTTACTTGATTGCGCGCCTTGAGGGCCTTAGTTTCACAGGCAATCAACCATTAGACAGAAGATGAAAAAATGAAGTTTGAAGGTACATCCTCATACATCGCGACCGAAGATCTGATGGTCGCTGTGAATGCATGCATCACATTGGAGCGGCCGCTGCTCGTCAAGGGCGAACCGGGTACCGGCAAGACGGTTCTGGCGCATGAGGTGGCCGCCGCGCTCGGCAAGCCAATGATCGAGTGGCATATCAAATCGACCACCAAGGCGCAGCAGGGGCTTTATGAATATGACGCGGTCACACGGCTGCGCGATTCCCAGCTTGGTGACGAACGGGTCAAGGATATCCGCAATTACATCGAAAAAGGCAAATTGTGGGAAGCCTTCACCCAGGAAAGCCCGGTGCTGCTGATCGACGAAATCGACAAAGCCGATATCGAGTTTCCGAACGATCTGCTGCAAGAGCTCGATCGCATGGAATTCTTCGTCTACGAAACCGGCGAAACGATCCGTGCCGTTAACCGGCCGGTTGTGATCATCACCTCGAACAACGAAAAGGAACTGCCCGATGCGTTCCTGCGCCGTTGTTTCTTCCACTATATCAAGTTCCCCGAAAAGGACACGATGGAAGAAATCGTTCAGGTCCATTATCCCGACATCAAGCGCGAGCTTGTCGGCGAGGCGATGAACGTGTTCTACGAAATCCGCGAGGTGCCGGGTCTGAAGAAGAAGCCGTCGACCTCGGAACTGCTGGACTGGCTGAAATTGTTGATGGCGGAAGATGTATCGCCTGAAACCCTGCGCGAGCGGGATCCCAACAAGCTTATTCCGCCGCTGCATGGCGCCCTGCTGAAGAATGAGCAGGATGTGCATCTGTTCGAACGTCTGGCGTTTCTGGCGCGGCGCGAACGCACCTGACAGATCTGGGGACCAGGGCGGATCGATCAACTATCCGCCCGGTTCCTGGCACAGGGGTCCGAAATCGGGCCGGTAGCCCGCAGATGACAAGACGGGGAAATTAAAATGTTCATCAATTTCTTCTATGAGCTGAAACAGGCGAAGGTGCCCGTCACCTTGCGTGAATATCTCACGCTCATGGAGGCGATGCAGAAGCATGTCGTCATGTTCAGCGTCGATGAATTCTATTATCTGGCGCGGTCGGCGCTGGTGAAGGATGAGCGTAATCTCGACAAGTTCGATCGCGTGTTCGCGACCCATTTCAAGGGGCTCGATTTTCTGTCGGACGTGGATACCAAGGAAATTCCCGAGGAATGGCTGCGCTCGATCGGCGAACGGTTCCTCACCGACGAGGAAAAGGAGCTGATTGAAAGCCTTGGCGGTTTCGAAAAGCTGATGGAGCGGCTGAAGAAGCAGCTTGAGGAGCAGAAGAAAAAGCATCAGGGCGGCAACAAGGCGATCGGCACCGGCGGCACCTCGCCTTTCGGCGCGGATGGCTACAATCCTGAAGGCGTGCGGATGGGCCAGAAGCAGGGCCGGCACGGCAAGGCGGTCAAGGTCTGGGACAAGCGCGAATATAAAAACCTCGACGATTCGGTCGAGCTTGGCACCCGCAATATCAAGGTGGCGCTGCGCCGGTTGCGCCGGTTCGCCCGGGAAGGGGCGGCCGATCAGCTTGATCTGGGCGGCACGATCCGCGAGACCGCGCGCAATGGCTATCTCGACATTCAGATGCGGCCCGAACGGCGCAACAAGATCAAGGTCCTGATCTTCTTCGATATTGGCGGCTCGATGGATGCGCATATCAAGACCTGCGAGGAGCTGTTCTCCGCCGCCCGCACCGAGTTCAAGCATATGGAATATTTCTATTTCCATAACTGCTTGTACGAACATGTGTGGAAGGATAACCGCCGCCGTCAGACCGAAAAGATGCCCACTTGGGACGTGCTGCATAAATTCGGCTCGGACTATAAGGTGATTTTCGTCGGCGATGCGACGATGAGCCCGTATGAGATTACCTATCCCGGCGGCAGCGTCGAACATTGGAACGAGGAAGCGGGCGAGGTCTGGTATCAACGGGTGCAGGATGTCTATGAAAGTGTCGTCTGGCTCAACCCGGTTGCCAAGAAACATTGGGAATATACCCCCTCGATCCAGCTTGTGGATCAGCTTTTTTCCAACCGTATGTATCCGCTGACCCTTGGTGGGCTTGATGATGCGATGCGGGAGCTTAATCGCTAGTTCCGAGTTGTTGCTGGTGGCCTTCGGGCATCAGCCAGGCGTATCAGAAAGCCCCGCACCAATGTGTTGCGGGGCTTTTTCTTGTGGGTCTTGTGTCAGTGTGGCCCGTAAACGCGCAATCGTGCAAAACCCGTCGCATCTTGCTGCGTGCCGTGATTAAGTAGGCAGGGCGCAGTTTTTCAAGTCGGCTTGGATACGAACAGACGGTGAGCGATCCCTCAACAGCATTTGCAGCGGCCTGGCATCTTGTGGCGACGGGCGACCGTGAGCTTTACGCGGTTGTTGCACTGTCCTTGCGGGTCAGTTTGTCGGCGCTGCTGATCGCGGCGCTGATCGGGTTGCCCCTGGGGGGCGTGCTTGCCGTGCACCGTTTCAGGGGACGTGGCGCCCTCATTGCCCTGTTCGATACGTTGATGGGCCTGCCGCCGGTGGTCGCCGGGCTTGCCGTTTATCTGCTTTTATCGCGCGCTGGCCCGCTTGGGGCATATGGCCTGCTTTTCACCCCTGGCGCGATGATTATCGCCCAGACGATACTGATCACGCCGATCATCGCCGCCCTCACCCGCCAATTTGTCGAGGATGACTGGCGCGCCTGCCGCGAGCAGCTCACCTCGCTCGGTTCAGGCCGCTGGCGGGCGGTGCCCACCCTGTTGTGGAATTGCCGGTTTAGTCTGACGACCGCAGTCCTCGCCGGTCTTGGCCGCGCCATGGCCGAAGTCGGCGCGATCCTCATCGTTGGCGGCAATATCGCAGGGATTACCCGCACGATGACGACGGCGATCGCACTGGAAACCAGCAAGGGGGATCTGCCCTTCGCATTGGGGCTTGGGCTTGTGCTGATGGCGCTCATTCTTGCGGTCAACGGAATTGCCCGATTGAGCGGTCTGATGATCGCGCGGGCGGGGCCGCAATATGTGTGATCGGGCGCATGCGTGATTTTACCTCGATCCTGCCGCTGCAGCTTGAGGCGGTGTCCTACCGGGCGGGCGATTGCTGCCTGCTTGATCGCATCAGCGTGCAGTTTCGCGCCGGTTCGCGCAGTCTTATTCTGGGGCCCAATGGCGCCGGCAAAAGCCTGCTGCTGAGGCTTTGTCATGGGTTGCTGCAGCCAAGTGATGGCGTCTTGTCCTGGGCTGTGGACCGGCCCCATGCGCAGGCGATGGTCTTTCAGAACCCGGTTCTTCTGCGCCGTTCGGTACGGGCGAATGTGACCTATGCGCTGGCACTCAGGGGCATGTCCTGGCGCATGCGGCAGCGGCGGGCCGATCAGGTCCTGGAAGAAGCCGGCCTTGCGCCGCGCGCGCGGCAGCCCGCGGCAATCCTGTCGGCGGGTGAAAAACAGAAGCTTGCGCTGGCGCGCGCCTGGGCGTTGCGGCCCGAAGTTCTGTTTCTGGATGAACCCACCGCGAATCTGGATCCCGGCGCGACCAAGGCGATCGAACAAACCATCAATGCGATGCATGCGGCGGGCGTCAAGATCATCATGACGACCCATGATATGGGGCAGGCGCGGCGGTTGGCGGATGAAATCCTTTTTCTGCACCGTGGAAGGCTGTGCGAATCCGGCCCGGCGGCAACATTTTTCGCGCAGCCCGAAACGCGAGAGGCCGCAGCCTTTCTGCGCGGTGAATTACTTGTGTGAGGTCATAGTCATGCGAATAGCCGATATCGTGAAAGGATTAGGGGCGGCGGTCTTCTTCTTTCTGCTGTCAGGGTTGTTTTCCGCGCAAGCCACACAAGCCGGACAGGCTGGTGAAAGGGACGGAAATTTCATCCTCATCGCCTCCACCACCTCGACCGAGCAGTCCGGCCTGTTTGCGTATATTTTGCCGCGGTTCGAGGCGGCAAGCGGGATCGGCGCGCGGGTTGTCGCGGTGGGCACGGGCCAGGCCCTGCGGCTTGGGCAACGGGGTGATGCCGATGTCCTGTTCGTGCATGACAAAATCGCCGAGGAACGCTTTGTTGCCGAAGGCTTCGGCGTCGGGCGTCGCGACGTGATGTATAATGATTTTGTCATCATCGGCCCGCGCAGCGATCCGGCAGCGATCGCGCAACTGGGTGATGTGGGCGCGGCGTTGCGCGCCATTGCCACCGCCCGGGCCGCTTTCGTGTCGCGTGGCGATGACAGCGGCACCCACAAGGCGGAGCTGCGGCTATGGGCGGCAGCCGGGATCGACAGCGCGCAATTGCGTGCCGACAGGGGGGACAATCGCTGGTATTTCGAAACCGGATCCGGCATGGGCCCGGCCCTGAACAGCGCCGCAGAACTCAATGCCTATCTGTTGTCGGACCGGGCAACCTGGCTGAATTTCTCCAACCGGCGTGATCTGACGATCGCGTTCCAGGGCGATCCGCGTCTGTACAACCAATATGGCGTTATTCTCGTCAATCCGGCGCGCCACCCGCATGTGAAGGAAAAGCTGGGGCGTGCCTTCATCGACTGGATCACCGGCCCCCACGGGCAGGCCGCAATCGCGGCCTATCGCATTGGCAACGATCAGCTATTTTTCCCAAATGCCCGGTAAAAACCCGGATGACAAACACTGAAAGTCAGTGTGGCAAGACCAGTGTGACAATTGTCAATAAAATCGCGGAAAATACCCCGCTATTCATGCTTCGCGTCATCATTTTATTGGCGGCCTAATAAAAACTGGCTAATTTCATAATGATTAAAACATGGCGCTGCCGACCATGCCGGATAGTGCCCTAATTTTATAAAACAGCGCAAATATCACTAAATAAAACAATCAATCAAAATATAAATAAAAGATGAAATCTGTAAATCTAAAGGCATTTTCTTATGATGAAGAATTCATCCAGAGTTTTTCTGGTATTGGCGTTACTTATTTTTGCGACTGCGGTCATTTTTAAATCTGAAATTCGGCGCGGATATTTTGCACTGACGCTGTTTTCGGGTAAGGAGCAATTCGAAAACTTTGCCCGGCTGCCGGAAATTTTCCCGTCCAGGGTCATGGCGGCCTCGACCACACCTTATCAGTTTCCGCCCTATCGCGGCGCGACGATGGGGTTGCCGGAGCATTTCACATTCGATGGTCGGCCTGTGGCCCGTGACGCATTTCTGGCGCAGACCGATACAGCGGCCCTGATCGTCCTGAAAGATGGGGCGGTCGCCTATGAAAATTACTGGTTGAGCGGTGGGCAGGACGTGCCCTGGCTGTCCATGTCGGTCGCCAAGAGTTTCCTGTCTGCCGCGATCGGTATTGCCGTCGCTGAAGGCCATATCGAATCGATCGACCAGCCGATAACCGATTATGTGCCGGAGCTGTCGCAATCGGCCTATGGGGGTGTCCGGATCAAGGATGTCTTGCAGATGTCTTCGGGTGCGCGCTGGAACGAGGATTATTCGGACATTAATTCCGACATCAACCGGCTTGGCCGTATCATCGCTTTGGGCGGCACGCTTGATGATTTCGTCGCCGGCATCGCGCGGGCCGAGCCGCCGGGGACACGGTTACACTATAATTCCGCCGACACACAGGCGCTTGGCATGTTGCTTACCCGCGCGACCGGGCGCACGGTCACCGATTATATGGCGCAAAAGCTGTGGCAACCGCTTGGCATGCAATCGAATGGCTATTGGCTGACCGATGAGCAGGACATGGAGATGGTGTTTTTCGGTCTGAACGCCACCGCCCGGGATTATGCGAAACTGGGCGAGCTGTATCGCAAAGAGGGCGTTTGGCGCGGACAGCAGATCGTGCCGCGCGACTGGGTGCGCGCCTCGGTGACGCCCGATGCGCCGCATCTGCACTATGGCGCATCAGGAAATGCGATATTTCCGCTTGGCTATGGCTATCAATGGTGGGTGCTGGATGGCGATCAGGGCGAATATTCCGCTGTCGGCGTCTACAACCAGTTCATCTATGTCAATCCGGCGGAGCGGCTTGTGATCGTCAAACTGTCCGCTTACAGCGATTACGCAACTTCGCACGATATCTCTGCCTATCGCGAGCTTGAGACCTTTGCCTTTTTCCGCGCGATCGCGGCGGCATTGCAGTGATCTGGGGTGCCGCGCCGCGGATATGGGCGGAATATGGTGATCGCGCCTAGTCGCGGAAATTGATGAATTGCAGCGGTAATTCCTGCTTGAGTTCCTTGATTGCGGTAATGGCAGCCTGCAGATCGTCACGTTTCTTGCCGCTGACGCGCACTTCATCGCCCTGAATCGCCGCCTGCACCTTCAGTTTTGATTGCTTGAGATGTTTGGTGAGCTTTTTCGCAAGCTCCTTATCGATGCCCTGCCGTACAACCACCGTCTGGCGCACGGCCTGTCCGGCTGCCTGCTCGGGCGTCTGATAGTCGAGCACGCCGGCATCGAGCTTGCGCCGGGTTAAGTGCCCTTGCAGCAATTCATGCATCTGCCGCAGCTTGAGATCGTCATCGGCATGCAAGGTGATAACCCCGTCCGCATGGGCAATGGTGCAGTTTGCACCTTTGAAATCATAACGCTGCGCCATCTCGCGTTCCATATTCTGAACCGCATTATCCACTTCGGCGAGTTCGGTTTTGGAGACGATGTCAAAGGAGGGCATGATATTCCTTCCGCTTGCTTGTTCGCTGTAATTTTACCTTATTGCCTTCATATAATGTTACGCCTTGTCAGCAAAGCGCGGGAGATGCATCGCCGATGAGCAAACCCAGTAACCGCACGGCGCGTTGGCAGGTTGCGGATGCGCGCCATCACATTCACCCATTTACCGACGCGGCGGCGCTGGCCGGGCGTGGTGCGCGGGTGATTACCCGCGCCGAAGGGGTGTGGCTTGAGGATTCCGAAGGCGCGCGTCTGCTGGATGCGATGGCGGGGCTATGGTGCGTCAATCTGGGTTATGGCAATGCCGAACTTGCCGAAGCCGGCTATGCCGCGCTCAAGGAACTGCCTTACTACAATGCGTTTTTCCAGACGACCCACCCTTATGCGGCGGAACTGTCTGAAAAACTGGCCGAGATCACACCCGACGGGCTTGAGCGGGTGCTGTTTGCCAATTCCGGGTCCGAAGCCAATGACACGATCGTCAAGCTCGTGCGCTATTTCTGGAATTTGCAGGGCAAGCCATCGAAAAAGACCATTATTTCGCGCGACTACGCTTATCACGGCACCACCATGGCGGCAGCATCCCTGTCCGGGCTGACCGCGATGCATCCGCAATGGGATCTGCCGCTGCCCGGTTTCGTGCATATCGCCGCCCCCTACTGGTATGGGGAGGGGGGCGATCTGTCGCCGCACGAGTTCGGTCTGCGCGTGGCGCGCGCGCTTGAGGAAAAGATCCTTGAGCTGGGCCCTGACACAATCGCTGCCTTTATCGGCGAGCCGGTGCAGGGCGCGGGCGGTCTGATCATTCCGCCTGACAGCTATTGGCCGGAAATCCAGCGGATCTGTAATGAGTATGACATCTTGCTGATTGCTGATGAGGTTATTTGCGGTTTCGGTCGCACCGGTAAATGGTTCGGTTGCGACAGCTTCGATATCCGGCCCGACTTCATGACCCTCGCCAAGGGACTGTCTTCGGGTTATGTGCCGATTTCCGCCGTCATGCTGGGGCAGCGCGTCGGCGATGCCATCGCCAACGCCAATGAGGAGCTTGTGCATGGCTTTACCTATTCAGGGCACCCGGTCGCCTGTGCGGTGGCGCTGAAGAATATCGACATCATGCAGCGCGACGGGCTTGTCGCGCATGTCAGCGATGATACCGCCCCCTATCTGCAATCGGCCTTGCGGGGTCTGGCCGACCATCCGCTGGTGGGTGAGGTGCGCGGCATCGGCATGCTTGGCGCGGTGGAGCTTGTCGCCGACAAGGCGGCGCGGCGGCATTTTCCCGCCGAGCGCAATGTCGGTACCCTCTGTCGCGATTTCTGCTTCGAGAATGGTCTGGTCATGCGCGCGGTGCGCGACACCATGGTGATAAGCCCGCCTTTGACGATCAGCCATAGCGAGATCGACACGCTTGTACAGCGCGCGCGGCACTGTTTCGACCTGACGGCGGAAAAATTGGGCATCGCCACTGCGTGATCGCGATATTTGTTCCCTAACGGATTGAATTTCAATCACTTATCCGCAAGATTTCGTGATTAACTTTTTTCACCCGACGCCATTGAACAGCGCTATTTGCTACCCATCTATCGCTCATAGGCGGTTCATAAAAAATTCCAGACCAGCGTTGCCCCCCCGCTAGCAGGTCTGGAACGAATCGCCGGGCATCGGTCTACCCCTCCCGATGCCAAATGCGCACAGCGCAGGACGCCCAGCCGGCCCGCACCGGTTGGGCGTCGTCTTATTCCCGCCTGTTCGCATATCATGTGGTAAATCAGCTAGTCCGCATTTGATTCTCATACAGATGAATAATATGTGCGGTGCAATTCGCACCGCTTTGATACTGGTTGCCGAAGCTGTCGGGCGCTATATTCGCTATTCAACCCTCACCTTGTATCGCAGGTAGCATGTCAGATAACGATTCCGATCATCAGCCAGGCAACTGGGCGGTGTCAGGCAGCCGCCAGGGCTTTCATCTGCGCCGCGCCGACACTGACCCGACGGATGAGGATAGTGACGATCTCGACGCGCTGTACGAGCAGGTTCCCGGCATTCTGCTTGTGCAGCGTTTCGCCCGTTCGGTCGGGCGTGTCGGTTGGTTCTCCCGTCTTGGCGAACCAATTGCCCGGCAACTTGACGATCTGGCGCATAGCTATCTCGCGGCGCTGGGCTTTCCCGATGCGCGGACCGCGCTGATCGATAGCTGGGAAGATGCAGCCGCTGCCGCGGAAAGCCTTGATTGGGATGCCGCGGGTTGGGAAGCCGAAGAGCAGTTGCGTGCCGCCCTGATGCATCGGGCGCTGGAACTTGTCTCCGAGGAGGATTTGGGCCTGCTGCTTGCCCAGGTCAATGCGCAGGCGTTCGAGGCCATTGAATTGGGGGTGCATGAGGCAGCGGCGCTGTTTGATAATGACGATCCCGCGCTGGTCGATCTCGCCATTGGTTCGGCGGCGCAGATCTGTCACCTGGCGGCGCTAGCCCTGCTTGTTGCTGAAGAACCTGATCATCCTTTCGTGCTGAAATTCCGCTTGTTCGAGGCAGGCCGCTGGCCTGTCGGGCTTGTCGGGAACAGCTTCAATATCTTCTGAAAAGAAAAAAAGGGGGCCATGTGCCGCAAATCAAGGTCGCTTGCTGGAATATCAATTCTGTCCGTCTACGTATAAATCAGGCGGTTGATTTTATTCAGACCCATAACCCCGACATATTATGCCTGCAGGAAACCAAAGTGGTCGATGATCAGTTTCCCGAAAAACCGTTTCGAAATCTGGGGTATGAGGCTTTGGCGATCCACGGCCAGAAGGCCTATAACGGCGTTGCAATCCTGTCGCGTATTCCATTTGAAAATGTCGACAAGCGCAGCTTTTGTGGCAAGGCCGATGCGCGCCATGTTGCCGTCACGCTGCAAGGCGGGATCGAGCTGCATAATTTCTATGTGCCGGCGGGCGGTGATGAGCCCGATCCCGCCATTAATGAGAAATTTGCGCACAAGCTTGCATTTCTGGATGAGATGGAAAGCTGGTTTGCCGGCTGGCACGGCCCGGACCGGCCGCTGCGCCTGCTTGTCGGTGACCTGAACATCGCGCCGCTTGAAAATGATGTCTGGTCGCACAAGCAGCTTCTCAAGGTTGTCAGTCACACGCCGGTTGAGGTTGAGCGGCTCAATCGCGTGCAATCGGCTTTCCAATGGGTCGATATTGCGCGGCAATTCATTCCGCCGTCAGAAAAACATTTCACCTGGTGGAGCTATCGCGCGCGCGACTGGCGCGCTTCAAACCGTGGCCGGCGGCTTGATCATATCTGGGCATCGCCGGAACTTGCGCAGCGTGCACGCGGATTCGCGGTCGCTGAAACGATGCGCGATCTGCCGCAACCATCCGATCACGCACCGATTGTCGCAAGTTTCGATATCTGAACCGCAAGACCAAGCAGCCCGATATCAGCCAGGCCAGAGTCCCTGCTATTTATAGGCGCCGATTGTCTGATAGGCGGTGCCGCCGAGACCTGATTTGAAATGGGTCAGCCCCGGTGCGGCGTCCGGGTGAATGCCACCGAGATCGAACCAGTCGATACCGCGTTCCTTGAGGATCTCGATCGCCTGCCAGAGGAGGAAATTCGTTGCCGCCGATTTGCGGCCCTGACTGTTGCTCCAGCCGATTTGATAGGTGGCCGCGCGCCCGTGCAGAAATAAGAGGATCGCGGCAACCGTGTCGCCATCCAGATGCGCCCGAAGCAGCAACATATCGTTCTGAATACTGAACGAATCCGCCATGGCGCTCAGCATCGCGGAAGACGGGCCGCGATATCGTTTTGCCTTGCGATCCGCCAGATAGCGCGGCAGCAGCCAATCGAAGGCCGCCTTGTCGGTGCGGGTTTCGCAGCGTATCCCCTGTCTTTCGCTTTGGCGCAGCCGATTGCGCCATTTCTGATGCAGTCCCGCACGCAACGCCTCAAGCGGTGCAGTGAGGTCGAGCCACAAGGTGCGGTACCCCTCGCCCTGGCGTTTGAAACCGAACCGGGTCAGCATCTCATGATTGGCGGTCGATGCGGCGATTTCGGGCAGGAGCCGCCGGAACCGCCCCGGCCTTTGCGGGTAGACGGCCGCGAAATGTTCAAAAAACAGCGTGGCAAGATGTCCATTATCTTGCCCGTCGAACCAAAGCGGTCCGCGATGCAGCCCGACATAATGAAAACCGGGCAGGCGTAATTCCTGGATCTGGCAAAAACCCACCGGCTCGGCAGCAAGGCGGATCAGCCCGAACCGGGTGCGCCGTTGCGCGCTGCGCCTGACAGCTTGCGCATAGGGCCATGTTTGAATGAGGTTGGAGCGGGCGACATCCAGGAGATAGCCGCGCCAGCTGTCGCTGTCATGGCTGTCCCATTCGATTTGCAGCTTGGCGTCCGCTGTCATTGTCGCGCGCGTCTGAAAAGCTTGTCCGTAAACTGCGCTTTGCCGGCCATGGCTTATTTTTTGCGCTTCAGCGTGACAACACTTGCGGTTGTGCTGGCCGTTGCAAGCAGTGTCCCTTCCGCATCGGTCAATGTGGCTTCGGCAAAGCTGATCGATCTGCCGCGCCGGATGACGCGGGCATGCGCCATCAGCCGGCCGGGACGCGCCGCCTGGATAAAGCTTGTCTTGAGTTCAAGGGTCGGGGTGATCTGACCCCAATCGATCGTCAGCCCGAGGGCAAGGCTCAACACATCATCCATCATGGCCGATACCATGCCACCATGAATGCCGCCCCACAGATTGCACAGATTGTCGCTTGCTTCATAGGCAACGGTCACGGTGCCCGCCTGCGGGTCGCACGCGATGAATTCGAGGCCAAGATAAGCGCTGGCCGGCGATCGCTTGCGCAGGATCGCCTGAATATTGGGGGGTAATGTGTCCGGATCGGGTTTCGTGTTATCGCTCACGCGCTTGTGCCTTTCATTTATTCCTGTCGGGGGGTCGTTGCCGGCGGTCGGCCATAGGCAGCCTGGCGGCTACCGCCAGTTTCCGGCCTGTCCTCGCACTAGTTTTCCGCTGTTGTCTGACCGGCGCTGCGGGCACGGATCAGGTCCGCCGTGGTTGTTTCAAGCCGATGTGCCAGCACGCGCATCAATTCGATGGCGATGCGGGGAAAATCGTCGATGAGCTGAAAAAAGCAGTCCTTGGTGATCTTCAATGTACAGACCTGGCTTTTCGCGCAAACGGTGGCCGAGCGCGGCTGATCCATCAATATCGCCATTTCACCGACAAAGTTATTGGCGCCGAGCGCGGCCACAAAAACCGACTGCCCATTGATTTCACGGGTGATTTCGGCTTCCCCTTCAAGGATCAGATAGGCGCAACTCGCATCCTCCCCCTGCCGCATCAGATATTGGCCGGCTTCGAATGTCGTCCGCTCGCTGGTGAAGGCAAGAAGCTTCAGCTTGGCGGGTTCGATACCCCGAAACAGCGGTACTTTCCGCAATGTTTCCACTTCGTCATTGAGCGGCATCTCAATCTCCTGTCGGCGTCATTGGTTTCAAGCGGCGCCTGTTTGTGCGGCGGTTATACCACCTGTCATGTCGTGGTCGGGTGCGGTATCGGGCGGGGTACACAGCTTACCGTCCTCGATATACAAAAGATGGTCAAATTCGCGGGCTTCCTCGCGATGTGCGGCGACCCAGATCAGTCCCCTGCCGCGGTAATCGGAACGGATATTGTCGCGGATCTGCGCCTGGCTTGCCGGGTCAATGGCACTCAATGCCTCATTGACGATCAGGATATCGGATTGCCGTAACAGGGCGCGCGCCAGAGCCAGTTTCTGCCTTTGCCCCGCTGCCAGCAACTTGCCGCCCAGTCCGGTCTCGAAATCAAGGCCGACCCGGAAAATTTCGCCGCGCAGGTTCAGCTCGTCAAGCACTTCCGCGATCAATCGCGCGATCCGGGATTGCGCTTCCGCCTGCCCGTAAACGGGCCGCCCGAACAGGATATTATCCATCAGGCTTGCCGCGCTGTTATAGCGTTCGGGGTCGTAAAACTCGATCGCGGCGAGATAATCAGGCGGCAGATCGCGGGTCAATTGCCGGCGCGCGGCCAGGATCTTTTCTTCCATCGCGGCATCGATCAGGCCCAGACGGTGCCGCGCCTCGATATAACCGATTGGCAGATTGCCAAGTGCCAGCCTGTCGGTCTCGGGCAGACCGGTCAGTTCAAGCTTGCGAAGCCGCCCGACGATTTCCGCAAAAACCGGCAGATCATCTGCCGCAATAAAACTATATTGTTCAAAGAAGGGATGGCCGGGATTGAGATCGGCAAACAGCTCGACCATGGTTTGTGCGATAACCGCTCCCATCTCGATCAGCGTATCCCAAAGCCCGACCCGGACGAGAAAATTCCGCATCACGGAATCTTCGGTAAAATGCCGTGGATCGAGCTTGGTGCCCGTTGGTGTCCCGAACAAGAGATTTTCGCCCAATGTGGCATTGTGATTATAGGCATGCGGATCGAACGGTTCGATCAGCCCGTCATAGCCCGGCTCGCGCAGCATCTGTGCCAATAATTGCCGGGCAATCAAAAGATTGGCGGTCAGTTCAGGGTGTGCATCGGGATTGATCGTACCGCGCAGGCCGAACTGATAAATATCGTCATCCAGCGCCACCCGCTTTGTGATCTCGCGCAACTTGCCGTCGATATCATAGGGACCGACCGCACCGGCAGCGGCATAATCCACCCACTCGGCGAATATATTGAAGTCCGGATTGCCGGCGCGTGCGGTTTCGGCGCGGGCAAGTTCGGCGATTTTCGGATCGTCAGGTTGCGCATCGAGCTTGTCGACCGGGCGATGTTTCAGCCCGTACAACAAATTATCGCGGATGCTGAGCGGAAAAAAGTTGCTGTCCCCCGCCACATAGGAAATACGCCGGCCGGTCACCGCCTCGGGCAATTCGGTTACATCGTGGCCACCAATCGTCAGTTTGCCGCTGCTGGGGAACAAGAGCCGTGCGAGCAGCAGCGCCAGCGTTTCCTTGCCGCCGCCCGCGGGTCCCGCGATGGCAATATGCGCATTTGCATCGAACCGGAACGAGATTCCGTCGATAATTTTGACGCCGCAATCATCTTCCCATGTCAGGTTGCTGGCCGCAATCTCGCCTTCGAACGGATCGGTGCGATGGCGGGCAGGGTCCTGCATCCGGCTTTCCAGCATTTGCGGCGGGGGGAACTGTTCGACGACCTGATCATATTTGATCTGCACGTCAAGCCGTTGCTGATCCCAGTCGATCAGTTCCTTCACCGGGCCCGGCAATTCCTTATAGGCGACAAGCGCGGCGACAAGCTGTCCGATATCCATTTGGCCGGTAATGGCCAGATAGCCGCCACCGGCATAAAAGATAAATGGCGTGACCTGGGCGAGGAAATTATTGAGGAATTTGACGAAAAACTTGCGTCGGTACAATTCGAAGCGGATCAGAAAGATATCCCCAAGCCGGCGCGTGATTTCCGCGCGCTCGAAATTCGATGTGTCATGGGCGTGAATTTCGACCGCACCTTCCACCACCTCGCCGATGCGGCCCGACAGGGCGCGCGCCGCAAGCTGCCTTTGCCGCCCGAGTTCGAGAATACGTCTGCGCAGCTTGGGGATAAGAAAGGCCTGCACCAGTACGACGGCCGCAGCGACAAGCCCGAGCCAGAAGCTTTGCAGCATGATGAATATCAGCGCGGTGAGTGCAAGCCCCCCCAAAAAGGCGGGTTGGACGAATGCATCGCCGATAAAACCGCCAAGCGGTTCAACCTCATCCTTGATCATGGTCGCGATCTCGGCCTGTTTGATCCGGCGTATATAGGGGGTGGGAAACCGCAGCACCCTGTCGAACAGCTGATAGCGCAGCCGGCGCAGCATCCGCTCCCCCATCCGGCCCTTCAGGGTATTGATCTGGAACTTGAACAGGCCGTTGATCGCCACAAGTCCCAGCAGCGCGCAGCTCAATGTCAGCAGATAGGGAATGCGTTCGAGCGCAAATCCTTCAAACAGCACCCATTGCCCGGTTCCCAGCAGATCCTGAAGAAACCCGGGAACCGCAAGTGTGAAATCCAGAAAACGCTGGGTCGCTTCAGGCCCTTCAAACCCCTCGCCCCGGATCGGCCGATTTACGATGAGCCGTGGCAGATCGAGCGACAGATAATAAAAGGGCAGGGAGGCCAGCACGAGGCCCAGCACCACCAACTGTTCGCTGCGGCTATAGCGCCAGATATATTTGAACAGCTTCGGTTCCATTGTGGCCCTGCCCCTGTTAACCCGGCTTTCTTATTAAAATGGCCGTGCGCCAAGCTCAAGTATTGCTTGTTGAACACAGCAGCCCGCATACCGTTGCGTTACGCGCCCCGCACGCTGGCGCTTGCGGCGGGGCTCGGCTACCATGACAAGGCTTGCGTCCACTGCTTTTTGCCGGCGCAGGGTCGCGATGGTTGTGAGAGGCATGGATTGACAGCGTGAAAAAGTCCGGCGCGCGGATACTGATTTACAGCCACGATACTTTCGGGCTTGGGCATCTCAGGCGCTGCCGCGCCATCGCGCACAGCCTGGTTGAGCATTTTTCCAACCTTTCCGTGCTGATCATTTCCGGTTCCCCCATCATTGGCAGTTTCGATTTTCGCGCGCGCGTGGATTTCGTGCGTGTGCCCGGGGTCATCAAGCTGCGAAATGGTGAATATACCTCGCTCAAGCTGCATCTTGATATCGAGGAGACGCTGGAACTCCGCCAGTCAATCATTCAGCATACGGCGGATAAATTCGCTCCCGATCTGTTCTTGGTGGATAAGGAACCGCTTGGTCTGCGGGGGGAAGTTGCGCCGACGCTTGACTTGCTGCGCGATCGCGGTACCCGGCTTGTGGTGGGATTTCGCGATGTGCTTGATGCGCCTGACGCGCTGGCGCGTGAATGGGCGCGCAAGAAGGCGATCCCCGCGCTTGACACGCTTTATGACGATATCTGGATCTATGGCCTGCCGGAGGTTTATGCGCCGCTCGACGGGCTGGGGCTTGCTCCTGCAACCTGCGACAAGATCCGCTATACCGGTTATCTCTGCGCCCCCGCCCCGGCGGAGCCCGCAGGGATGCGCCTGCCGGCCATCACCAGCCAGCCCTATCTGCTGGTCACCACAGGCGGCGGCGGTGACGGGGCGGGGCTGATCGACTGGGTGTTGTCGGCATATGAGTTCTGCGTTGCGGAAAACCTGCCCCGGCCGCTGCCCGCGCTTCTCATTCTCGGCCCGTTTATGAATGGCGATACGCAGGAAGCTTTCCTGCGCCGCGCCGATGCGCTTGCCGGGGTCGAGGCCTTGCGCTTCGAAAGCCATATTGAACAGCTGGAGCGACACGCCACCGCATTTGTTGCCATGGGCGGCTATAATACTTTTTGCGATATTCTGTCCCATGACAAGCCCGCCCTCATCGTGCCGCGCGTCACCCCGCGGATGGAGCAGGCAATCCGCGGGGGGATGCGCATCGTGCCGCGGATCACC
>OBJS01000118.1_pt1 | contig 29452 bp, 24 predicted proteins | sample 1519851 | NCBI WGS metagenome assembly OBJS01 (sample SAMN03019806, study PRJEB22545) | beach sand metagenome | biome: beach; feature: sea beach; material: beach sand | place: USA: Municipal Pensacola Beach, FL | collected 2010-10-20 | depth 25-47 cm m
TTCTGCTGTCGCTGGACAAGCCGACCCTGCTGCTCCCCTCCATGCCCGCGGTTGCGCCGCTTTATGCGAAGAAGCTCAAATCGCCCGAACCGGTATGGAAAGGGGTGCCGGGGGCATCGCCCTTCACCTACGGGTCGAGAGGTACTGATCCGAAATTCCATAACCTTTCGGGCACTGACCGCCCAAATGTATTCATGACCAGCCTTTCCTATAAGGGGGACGGAATTTGGGCCTATGACGGGGTGAGGCGGTATGTGTACCGCTATTTCCGGATCGAGGACGGGCTGGACAAGCTGAAACCCTTCCCGATCATCGAATTTCTGGGGGAACGTGTCGACACGTCCGGGGTGCGCGAAAGTTTCCGGGAGAACCCGATGATCTGGTTCTATGACCCGGCACAAAAATACATGTTCAATATTTCACAGCGGAACCGGCAACAGTTTTATTATTGATGTGGGGCAACGCCCCTATCCGGCGGGGTCGCGTATCTGGCAAGTGTATGGGGGCAGAAGGGATGTTCTGGAAGCGTAAAACAACAAGCATCACCCCTGATCCCGCCACGCTCCCGCCGGTCAGCTCGATCGACGTGAAGGCCGCCTACCGCGCGCGGGTGGGGCGGCTGACCCGGGTGGTCTTTTTCGCCTTTCAATATATGCCGCTCACCATTGTCTACTGGCTGATGGCGGAAACGGCATTTGTGGGCGAGACGCTGGAGCGTACCCTGATTACCGTCGGTGTCGTTGGCGATTTGTTGCGATTCAGGTTTGCGCCCGATCTGAAGGTGCCACTCGAGAGCTGGGTTGATCTCTATTACGATGAATGGGACGCGAAGGCTGAACATGCTTTCTCACGCTGGTATTGCGGCTGGGAGAAACCGGTCATTATCGGCAGTTCCATTTACATCGTTATTTTCTTCCTGCTCGATCTGCTGCTGCCCGCCGGTATTCTAACTGCCTATACCGCTCTTTTCGCACCTCTGCACGACTGGATGCAGGCGCATCTTGCTATCGCCGGGCGGCACAGCGCCGATTTGATCGCGCATGGTTATGCGCAACGCATCCCGTTTCTGATTCATGTCGAAACGGTTGCGGCGCTCATCATGATGAGTGTCCCGTTCCTGATCGGCGTTGGCGGTAACACGTGGCAGATACTGTATTTGAAGAAATTTTACCAGACAGATAAGGATGCGAATTCTTATCGCATCTCAACAAAAAAGATAGGTAGAATAGAGAGATTTTTATTTGCTAGTTTTCTTATTGCTAGTATTATTTTTGCAGTAACAATGGTGATGTTTCAAAATATTAGCTTTGATGGGTGTTCTGCTCGGGCTTATTGCCCGCATATTAGGAGTTCTGGAGTACTAATATTCTTTTTTATTTGTCCATTTGCCACTTTGTTTTGTTTAAGCCAATTATTGATCGCCCGGTGCTCAACTTTTGCATTTTCGGTTCGTGTTGAGCAGGAACGTCTGGCTGTAAATGGGGGCTGAAATATCAGGTGACCAATCAGGTAATCAAACTGTTGCAAACGGAATAACCGGTGCTTGCACTTTGCCAGATATTTCAGTCGCAAATCCTCCTTTACTGCAGCAGCGGGAACGCGCTCTTGCCACTGAGCTTCACGTGCCAGGGGATTGGCGAAAACGGATGCGGCGGCATGTGTACCGCTATTTCCGGATCGGGGACGGGCTGGACAAGCTGAAAACTTTCCCGATCATCGAATTTCTGGGGCAACGCCCCTGTCCGGCGGGCGCGCGGCCATGATTGGCGCGCGCACCCTGCCGGATGCGGGATTTGGCGGCGTCAGGCCGCCTCGAAATCCTGAAGTGCCGGAGCGCTCAGATCTTCCTCGAATTTGGCGAAGGTCCAGGGCCAGGAGGCGACATTGCCGAAGCGGTCATAATACCAGCTCTGGCAGCCGCCCGATGCCCAGACGGTTTGCGGCATGGCGTCCTTGATCGACTGATTGAATGCTGCGGTGACGTCGGCCTTGGGCGTGACCTCTTCAAGTTTGCCCTCGCGCAGCAGGCCGATCAGCTTTTCGATATAGCCGAATTGGCGTTCCGCCGTCATCAGATAGGAGAAGTTGCCGATCGGGCTGTTCGGACCGCCAAGGAAGAACAGGTTGGGGAAGTTCGGCACACAGATGGTCTTGTAGGCGTAATTGCCTTGTGACCATGCCTCGTTCAGGGTTTGCCCGTTGCGGCCCACCACCTCGGCATCGGCGAGGAAGCGGTGCGGGTCAAAGCCTGTGCACAGTACCAGCACGTCAAGCGCGTGCAGGCGGCCATCCCTGGTGCGCACACCTTCGGGTTCGATGCTTTCGATCGCGTCGGTCACAAGCTCTGCATTGGGTTTCTGGATCGCGGGATAGAAGCGATCAGACATGATCAGCCGCTTGCAGCCGGCCGAATAATCGGGCTGCAGCTTCGCGCGCAGTTCGGGATCCTGCACGCCCTGGTCGAGGCTCTGCTGGCAGCCTTCCTGGATCTTCTCCAGCGCCATCGCATTATCGCCGACGATGGCGGCCGCAAAGCCGTGATTCATCGTCGCGGCAAGCTGGTCATACATGGCGGACATTTCTTCGGGATGCGCCCGGTAATGCGCCTTGTCCTCTTCCGCCACGGGCAGGTTCGGTGCATTCATCACCCATTGCGGGGTGCGCTGGAACATCGACAGATGCGCCACATCATCGACGATCGCGCCGACGATCTGCACCGCGGTCGAGCCGGTGCCGATGATGCCGACGCGTTTGCCCTTGAGCGACACGTCATGGTTCCAGCGCGCACTGTGGAAACAATCGCCCTTGAAACTGTCGAGCCCCGGAATATCGGGATAGACCGGGTGGTGCAGGATGCCGACCGCGCTCACCACCACATCGAATTCACCCTGATCGCCCTGGGTCGTGGTGACGCGCCAGCGCTTGTCGTTATATTCGAGTTTGGTAACCTCGCTGTTATAGCGGATCATCTCTTCGGCATTATTGTCTTCGGCCACCTTGCGGACATAGGCATAGATTTCCGAACCGGGCGAAAAGGTCTGGCTCCAGTCCGGGTTGGGCGCGAAGGAGAAGCGGTAAAGATGCGAGGGTACGTCGCAGACAAGCCCGGGATAGGTATTGTCGCGCCAGGTGCCGCCAAGATCGGCCGCTTTTTCGAACAGGACGACTTTCTTGATGCCTGAATCGCGTAATTTGATCGCCGACATGATGCCGCCCGCGCCCGCGCCGATGATTGCGACGCTCAATTCCCGTTTATCCGCCATGCCACTCATTTCCTCTCACTGACAACGCTATGTCCTGCGCTATGTGCTGCAAAGGGTTTGTCTAACTATGATCATAGTCTTGTAGCGGCTTTGCCCCAATCGCGCAATTTGCCGCAGACCGGCATGCGCTGGTCGCGGATTCAGCCTTGTTGTGCCGCGATTGTTTGGGCCCGGGCCAGATCTTCGGGGCGGTTGATATTGAAGAAGGGGTCATGCGGGGTATCGGGACATACCGCATGGGCGATGCCATGCCGCGCGGTCCAGATATCGACCTTGCGGATATCTTCTTCGGTCATGGCGCGGCGCAGATCGCCGGCCAGCTCCACAGGCCATAATCCGAATACCGGATGCGTCCGCCCGCCCGAGCTTGCACAGGCAAGCGGTACATGCGCCGCCTTCCGCGCGGCCGACAGCCGGGGGACGAGATCGCGCGGGAAGAACGGCGCATCGGTCGCGAAGCTTGCAATCGTGGCACAGTCGGGGCGGTGCGCGCGCGCCCATTCCATACCGCTCAGCACCCCGGCCAGCGGTCCGGCATGTCCGTCGATGACATCAGGCACCACGGGCAGGTCATAGGCCGCAAATCTGGCGCGATCGCCATTGGCATTCAGGATCAGAACATCCACCTGCGGCCGCGCCCGCGCGATGGCGTGGGCAAGCAGCGTTTTCCCGCCCAGCATCTGCAGGCATTTATCGCCGCCGCCCATGCGCCGCGACTGACCGCCCGCCAGCAGGACGCCGACGATGGGCTCACGGGTCGCGGGCATCATCGTCGCTCGCTTCGTCATCATCGAAGATGATCCGCTGTTCCCCCGAAAGGGCTATGAAGCGCTTGCCCCGCGCCCGCCCGATCAGCGTCAGCCCGGCCAGCCGCGCCAGCTCCACCCCCCAGGCGGTGAAGCCTGAACGCGAAATCAGGATCGGAATATTCATCAGCACGGTCTTGATGACCATTTCGCTGGTCAGCCGCCCTGTGGTGTAGAGAATCTTGCCCTCGGCGGGCATGTCATGGCGCAGCATATAGCCTGCGATCTTGTCCACCGCATTGTGCCGGCCGACATCTTCCATGAAGATCAGCGGGCGGTCCCTCTCGCACAGCACGGTGCCATGGATGGCGCCGGCGGTAAGATACAGGCTCGGCAGCCGGTTGATCTGATTGGTCAGCGCATAAAGCCAGGAGGTTTTGAGCAGCGCGTCCTCGGGCAGCGCCGCCTTCTCGAAATGTTCCATGACGTCGCCGAACACCGTCCCCACCGCGCAACCCGAGGTGCGGACCTTCTTTTTCAGCTTTTCCTCATAGTCGGTTTCGCGGGCCGTGCGCACGACGACGACATTGACCTCCTCGTCATATTCCACCTCGGTGATCTCGTCATCAGGCAGCAGCATGTTCTGATTTTTCAGATAACCAAGGGCGAGATATTCCGGATGATCGCCGATCGTCATCAGGGTCACGATCTCCTGACTGTTCAGATAAAGCGTCAGGGCGCGTTCGGTCACCACCCGTGTTTCGATTCGCTGGCCGGTATGATCGATGCCTGTGACCGGCCGGGTCAGCCACGGGTCATCGGGGTCTGGCCCAAGAATAAGGCTCGGTTGTGCGGCATGGTCTGGCGTTTTGCGCCTGTCGGTCATATCCTTGCCTTCCGGTAAGCGAGTGGGTGAGGCGATGAAAATATTCGGGATCGTTGGCTGGAAGAATAGCGGAAAAACCACCCTTGTCGTAGGGCTGGTCAAAGAGTTGAGCGCGCGTGGCCATCGGGTGTCCACAATCAAGCACGCGCATCACGCATTCGACGTCGACCAGCCGGGCAAGGACAGTTTCCTGCATCGTGAGGCTGGCGCGAAGGAGGTGATGATCTCATCGGCGGGGCGCTGGGCCCTGATGCATGAGAACAGGGATGCGCCCGAGCCTGATCTGGATGCGTTGCTGAGCCATATGTCGGATGTCGATATCGTGCTTGTCGAAGGCTTCAAGAAGGGCAGTCACGAAAAGCTTGAAATCCGGCTGAGCGAAAAGGGCGCGCCGATTTTGGCCGAGCAGGACGAGCAGGTGGTGGCCTTTGCCTGCGATGGTGGCGAATGGTTGCCCGATTTGCCACGCTTTGCCCATGATGATGTTACGGGAATTGCCGATTTTATCGAGAAACGCTACGGGCTCGGCCAATGGTAGCGGTGCTTGAGGATGATTGCTTCGCCACGGGGCCGGAACGGATCCGTGCTGATGAGGCATTGCGACTGCTGCGCGCGCGGCTCAATTGCATTGTCGATGTGGAAACAGTGCCGCTCGGGGCGGCATGCGGGCGGATTCTCGCGCAGGATCTGGTGGCCGAACGCAATATTCCCAACGCGGATAACAGCGCGGTCGATGGCTATGCGCTGCGTGCCGCCGATCTTGCCGAGGGGGGGAAAATCCGATTGCCGGTGGTCATGCGGGTGGCGGCGGGCGATCCGCCGCCCGGGCTGCTGCAAGTGGGGGCGGTCGCGCGTATCTTTACAGGTGCCCCGATGCCTGAAGGCGCAGACTGCGTTGTCATGCAGGAAGATGTGATGGCGGATGACGATCATGTCATCATCCCGCATGGTTTGCGTGCGGGCGCCAACCGCCGGCTTGCCGGAGAAGATCTGAAAAAGGGTGAGGTTGCGCTGCGGGCGGGGAGCGTCTTGCGGCCGCAGCATATCGGTCTGGCTGCCGCGCTTGGCCATGCGCAACTGCGGGTGTTCGCGCCGCTGCACATCGCGCTTTTCTCATCGGGGGATGAGTTGTGCGAACCTGGCGGCCCGCTTGCGCCGGGCGGTGCATTTGATGTGAACCGTTATCTGTTGTCCGCGCTTCTGGGCGATCGCGGCGTGATCGTAAGCGATCTGGGGATATTGCCTGATAATCCGCGCAAGGTGCACAGCGCCTTGCGGGTTGCCGCGCGGCAAAATCATGTTGTCATGACATCAGGCGGCGCATCGGTCGGGGATGAGGATCATATCGTGCGCGCGGTCAGTGATCTGGGTGCGCTGCATTTCTGGTCGATTGCGGTCAAGCCCGGGCGGCCGCTCGCCTTTGGCCGGCTGGGTGATGCGGTATTTATCGGCCTGCCGGGCAATCCGGTGGCCGCGATGGTCTGTTTTCTGATGTTTGTGCGGCCTGTCTTGCGGCTTCTGGGGGGCGGCAGCTGGTGTGAACCGCGCGGCTATGCCTTGCGGGCGGATTTCGATTTCACGAAAAAACCGGGCCGGCTTGAGTGGCTGCGTGGTAGTGTGGTGGACAGTCCGGACGGCCAGACCGTTGTGCGGCGTTTCGCGCGACAGGGATCGGGCATTATCACGGGATTGACCGCTTCTGACGGGCTGATCGAATTGCGCGAAAATGTCACGCGCGTGGCGCAGGGGGAATTGGTAAAATTCATTCCTTTCACTGAGCTTGGCGTGGTGTGAACGGATAAGGGCCAGTTGAGCGATGAGCGATAATGCGCAGACCGCAGCACCTGAAGGTGGCAAGAGGCGCGGCCGGTTTGGCCCGCGTGGCCGTCAGGTCACAGCGCAAGCGCGCCACGACATTCGGCTTTTGCTTGGCGATGCATCGCGGTCGCGCGATCTGCTGATCGAGCATTTGCATCTTGTTCAGGATAAGTTCGGCGCGATTTCGGCGGCGCATCTCGCGGCGCTTGCCGAGGAAATGCACCTGCCGATGGCGGAAGTCTATGAGGTTGCGACCTTTTATGCGCATTTCGATGTGCTGCGCGAGGCGGAGGCGCCGCCACCGCCCGTCACTGTGCGGGTATGTGAAAGTCTGAGTTGCTGTCTTGCCGGGGCGGATGCGCTGCACGACCGGCTTGCCGAGGAAGCCTGGCCCGATGTGCGGGTGCTGCGCGCGCCCTGCATGGGACATTGCAATTTCGCGCCTGCCGTCAAAGTCGGGCAACGCTTCGTCGATCACGCCGATTTTGAACAGATTCAGGAGCTTGTGGCCAAAAAGCGGACACATCCGGTACTGCCGCGCTTCCAGACGTTCGAGGCTTATGAGGCGGAGGGCGGCTATCACATGCTGCGCGAATGCCGCGCCGGCGAAGTCTCGGCCGCGCAGCTGATCGCCGATCTGCACGCATCGGGGTTGCGCGGGCTCGGCGGTGCCGGGTTTCCGACAGCACGGAAATGGGAGTTTGTGCGTGCGGAACCCGGTCCGCGCTATGTGGTGATGAATGCGGATGAGGGGGAGCCTGGGACATTCAAGGACAGGCTGTTTCTCGAGACGACGCCGCATCGGGTACTCGAAGGGTTGCTGCTCGCGGCCTGGGCTGTCGAGGCGGCCGCCGCCTATATCTATCTGCGTGATGAATATCCGGCGGCGCGCAATATATTGATGCGCGAGATTGCCTGGCTGGAGCATGAGGGGCTTGTGCCGGCAGGCTATATCCACCTGCGGCGCGGTGCGGGTGCTTATATTTGCGGTGAGGAATCGGCGATGCTCGAAAGTATCGAGGGCAAGCGCGGGCTGCCGCGTCACCGACCGCCCTTTGCCGCGCAGGTCGGTCTGTTCGGACGGCCCACCCTTATCCAGAATGTGGAAACGCTGTATTGGCTGCCGGAGATTTTCGCGCAAGAACCCGAAGTCTTCGCGCAAAAGGGAGTGAACGGTTATCAGGGGCTGCGTGCCTTTTCGGTGTCGGGGCGGGTGGCTGAACCCGGTGTCAAGATCGCGCCTAACGGCATCACGCTCAATGAACTGATCGCGCAACATTGTGGTGGTATGGCGGCGGGGCACCGGCTGAAGGCATTTTTGCCGGGCGGCCCCTCGGGCGGCATCCTGCCTGCGGCGAAAGCCGATACCCCGCTCGGTTTCGGGGCGTTCGATGCGGAAGGCTGCTTTGTCGGTTCGGGTGCTATCATCGTGTTATCGGATCGCGACGATTTACGGATTGTCGCGCGCAATCTCTTGCATTTCTTCGCCGAGGAAAGCTGCGGGCAGTGCACCCCCTGCCGCGTCGGAACCGAAAAGTTGCTCGCTCTCACCGCAGCGCCGGAATGGGATGCGGGGTTGATGCGCGAGATTGCGACGGCGATGGCGGATGCGTCGATTTGCGGGCTGGGGCAGGCGGCGGCAAATCCGCTTTCCTGCCTGATGCGCTTTTTTCCGGAAGCGGCGCCAACCGGGGAGGGGGCATGATGAGCGAACGGATCCGTTTTTTCCTGGACGGGGAGGCGGTCGAGGCCGCGCGCGGTGAAACCATCTGGCAGGTCGCAAAACGTCAGGGAACCGAGATACCGCATCTTTGCCATAGTCAGGAACCGGGATATCGCGCCGATGGCAACTGCCGCGCCTGCATGGTCGAGATCGACGGGGAGCGCGTATTGGCGGCCTCCTGCGTTCGCGAGCCGTCCGAAGGGATGCAGGTCCGCACAGCGACCGCCCGGGCGCGAAGCGCGCGGGCCATGGTGCTTGAAATGCTGGCCGCCGATCAACCGCCGCGCGCACAGGCCCATGACCGAACGTCGCGCTTCTGGGACTGGGCGGATCGCACAGGCGTCACGCAAAGCCGCATGCCGGCCCGGCCCGCTCCCGCGCCCGATCAATCGCATCCCGCGATGTCTGTGCATCTTGATGCCTGCATCCATTGCAATTTATGCGTCCGCGCCTGCCGTGAGGTACAGGTGAATGATGTGATTGGCATGGCCGGACGCGGGGCGGCAGCCAAGATCGTCTTTGATTTTGACGATCCGATGGGGGAAAGCAGCTGCGTTGCCTGCGGGGAATGTGTGCAGGCGTGTCCGACCGGCGCGCTGATGCCGGCCAATCTGCTGGATGAGGCGGGCAGGGGGGACCGGGCTGCGGATCGTGTGGTGGCAAGTGTTTGTCCCTATTGCGGTGTCGGTTGCCAGATCAATTATCATATCCGCGATGGCGAAATCGCTTTTGTCGATGGTCGGGACGGCCCGTCGAACGAGAACAGGTTGTGCGTCAAGGGGCGGTTTGGTTTCGATTATGTCAGCCACCCGCACCGGCTGACCCAGCCGCTGATCCGGCGCGAGGATGCGCCAAAGGTCGTTGACGCGGTCATTGATCCCGCGAACCCGTTGACACATTTCCGGGTTGCAAGTTGGGACGAGGCACTTGAGCGCGCGGCAGCCGGGCTCGGGCGACTGCGCGAAGGTGAGGGTGATCGTGCGCTGGCCGGTTTCGGTTCGGCGAAATGTTCCAATGAGGAAGCCTATCTCTTCCAGAAACTCGTTCGCACAGGCTTTGGCAATAACAATGTCGATCACTGCACAAGGCTTTGCCATGCCTCCTCGGTCGCGGCATTGCTTGAAACGATCGGGACCGGCGCTGTGACCGCTCCCTTCAATGATGCGGACAAGGCCGATGTCATCATCGTGATCGGCGCGAACCCGACCGAAAACCACCCCGTTGCCGCAACCTATTTCAAGCAGGCGGCCAAGCGCGGGGCGGAGCTTATCGTCATGGATCCGCGCGGTCAGGCGCTGCGCAAGCAGGCGACCCATATGCTGCAATTCCGCCCGGGCAGCGATGTATCGCTGCTCAGCGCGATCATGCATGTGATCGTTGAGGAAGAGCTTTACGACACGCAGTTCATTCAGGCCCGCACCGAAGGGTTTGAGCGGATGAAGCAACATCTGGCCGCTTTCAGCCCGGAGGCGATGGCAGAAATCTGTGGCATTGCACCCGATATTATCCGCGCAGTGGCGCGCAGCTATGCCCGGGCGCGCACGGCCATGATCTTCTGGGGGATGGGCGTCACCCAGCATGTGCACGGGACCGATAATGCCCGTTGCCTGATTTCGCTTGCCCTGATGTGCGGGCAGGTCGGGCGGCCTGGAACCGGTCTGCATCCGCTGCGCGGGCAAAATAACGTCCAGGGCGCGTCCGATGCGGGGCTCATTCCGATGATGTTCCCTGATTACGGGCTTGTCGATAATGCGGAAAAACGCGCGAAATTCGAAACCCTGTGGGGACAGCCGCTCGATCCCGAACCAGGTCTGACGGTTGTCGAAATCACTGAAGCGATCCACAAGGATGTTGTTCGCGGCATGTATATCATGGGTGAAAACCCCGCCATGTCAGATCCCAATGCGGGCCATGCGCGGGCCGCGCTTGCCAAGCTCGAACATCTGGTGGTGCAGGACATTTTTCTGACCGAAACCGCGATCTATGCCGATGTGATCCTGCCCGCTACCGCCTGGCCTGAAAAGGACGGCACCGTGACCAACACCAACCGGCAGGTGCAGATGGGGCGCAAGGCGCTTGATGCGCCCGGGGAGGCGCGGCCCGACTGGTGGATTACGCAGCAAATTGCGCGGCGGCTTGGCCTTGACTGGGACTATGACGGCCCGGCAGACATCCATGCGGAAATGATGCGCGCGATGCCGTCGCTCAATAATATCGGCTGGGAGCGGTTGCAGGCCGAAAGTGCCGTGACCTATCCATGCGATGCGCCAGATGTGCCGGGGCATGAAGTTATTCTCGACGAGAAATTTCCCACCGCGAGCGGGCGTGGCAAATTCGTGCCGGTGGCGATTGTGCCGCCCGATGAACAGCCCGATCACGACTATCCGATGGTGCTGACAACCGGGCGGGTGCTCGAACATTGGCATACCGGTGCGATTACAAGACGCGCAAGCATGCTTGACACGCTGGAGCCGGAAGCGGTCGCCTGCCTGCATCCGGCGGATTTGCAGCGGATCGGCATCGTGCCGGGCGACAAGATCGAGGTTGTGACCCGGCGCGGCCGGATCGAAATCGCTGCCCGCATCGATCCTGCCGTGCCTGAGGGCGCATTGTTCATACCCTTCTGCTATCGTGAGGCTGCGGCCAATCTTCTGACGAACCCCGCGCTTGACCCTTATGGCAAGATTCCGGAAGTGAAATATTGCGCGGCGCGGGTCAGCCCGGTGGCGTAGCGCGGAACAGGCGTTTGGGTATGCGGGGTGCAGGTGAACGGCCATTCTGCTTGCCTTGCTAAACGCCATTGACAGTTGCCTGCTTGCCGATAATAATCCCGCGCTTCCCAAATTTGCTTTCGGACAGTTGCAATCCCGCCGCTGTCCTTATTTATTCGGGGGGCAGTTATGATCACGCCGGTACTTCCGAACTATGGACGGTTCGACCTTGCTTTCGAGCGGGGCGAGGGCCCCTATCTGTTCACGACCGGCGGCGAGCGATATCTTGATTTCGGTGGTGGTATTGCGGTCAATGCGCTCGGGCATGCGCATCCACATCTTGTCGAGACATTGAAGGCGCAGGCCGACAAGCTCTGGCATGTCTCCAATCTCTATCATATTCCGGCGCAGGAGCGGCTGGCCGAGCGGCTTGTGGCGGCAAGCTTTGCTGACACGGTTTTCTTCTGCAACAGCGGTGCTGAAGCAGTGGAATGCGCGATCAAGATGGCGCGCATCTATCACCATGCCAATGGTCAGCCTGAACGCTACCGGCTGATCACGGTCACCGGGGCGTTTCACGGGCGGACGCTTGCAACCATCGCCGCAGGCGGGCAGGAAAAGCATCTGACCGGGTTTGGCCCTGTGGTTGACGGGTTCGACCATGTTCCGTTCGACGACATTGATGCGATGAAGGCGGCAATCGGGCCGGAAACCGCCGGTATTCTGATCGAACCGCTGCTTGGGGAAGGTGGCATTCTGCCTAACCGGCCGGATTATCTGCGGCAGCTCCGCGCTTTATGCGATGCGGAAGGTATCCTGCTTGTCATGGATGAGGTGCAGACAGGAATCGGCCGTACAGGCAAGTTGTTTGCGCATGAATGGGCGGGCATTACCCCCGACATCATGGCAGTGGCAAAAGCGATTGGTGGCGGTTTCCCGCTGGGTGCTTGCCTTGCGACCGAGCAAGCGGCCAAAGGCATGACCGCCGGAACACATGGCTCGACATTCGGCGGCAATCCGCTTGCCGCGGCGGTTGGGAATGCGGTTCTTGATATCGTTCTGGAAGACGGGTTTTTAGAGGCGGTGCAGCAACGGGCCATTGTTTTCCGGCAGAAGCTGGCGCGGATCGCAGATGATCATCCGGAGGTTATCGAAGCTATTCGCGGCGAGGGATTGATGCTGGGGCTGAAATGCCGGGTCCCTAATACCGAGCTTGTCGCGGCGCTGATGGCGCAGAAACTGCTCGCTGTCGGGGCTGGCGATAATGTGGTGCGGTTCTTGCCGCCGTTGAATATTGAGGATGCCCAGATTGACGAGGCGATTGAACTGCTTGATGCGGCATGCCATGCGCTGAAAGACGCGCCGGACCGGGCGGGAGGGGCGTAATGGCCGGGGTATCGAAACAGGATTTTCTTGATCTGCATGTGATTGCAGCCGAAGCCCTGCGTAAAATCGTTGATGAGGGGCACCGGCTGAAGGCCGCGCGGCGCGGTCTTGGCCAGGCAGCACCCGATCCCGATGCGCGGCAGCAGGACAAGCTGCTTGCCATGATCTTTGAAAAGCCCTCAACCCGGACGCGGGTATCGTTTGATGCCGGTATGCGGCAACTGGGGGGGCAGACGCTCAATCTTGGCGGCGGCGAGATGCAGCTCGGGCGTGGTGAAACCATTGCCGATACGGCACGGGTATTGTCGCGTTATGTCGATGCGATCATGATCCGCACCAGCGGGCATGACAAGCTGCTTGAACTTGCCGAATATGCAGAAGTACCGGTGATTAACGGGCTGACGAATTTCAGCCATCCCTGTCAGCTTATCGCCGATCTGATGACATTTGAAGAACATCGCGGGCCGATTGCCGGCCGCAGCGTCGCCTGGTGCGGGGATGGGAATAATGTCGCAACAAGCTGGATCCATGCGGCGGTGCAATTTGGATTCGAGCTGCGTCTTGCCTGTCCTGACGAATTTGCGCCCGATCCGGCGGTGTTGCGCTGGGCCGCGGATCAGCGGGGCAAGGTGCATGTAACTGCCGATGCGCAAGCCGCGGTTGAGGGAACCCATTGCGTCGTGACCGATACCTGGGTGTCGATGGGCGACAAAGATGCCGAGCGGCGGCACAAATTACTTGCCCCTTATCAGGTGAATGAGAAACTGATGGATCTGGCGGCGGTCGATGCGGTTTTCATGCACTGCCTGCCTGCCCATCGCGGGGAAGAGGTAACTGTTGGTGTGATCGATGGTCCGCAATCGGTGATTTTCGACGAGGCGGAAAACCGTCTGCATGCGCAGAAAAGCATTCTGAACTGGTGTCTGGGATAGGACGCGAGCTGTGCCAGCGACAGTGACAGATATTGCGATACTGGATGACGACAGGATTGTGCCTTTCGCTGTCGAGGGCGCTGATGTGCGCGGTCGGGTCGTCCGGCTTGGCCCGCTGGTCAATGATGTATTGCGCCGGCATGATTATCCGCAACCGGTTTCTGCGCTTCTGGGTGAGGCGCTGGCGCTGACCGCACTGCTTGGAAGTGCGCTGAAATTCGACGGAATTTTCAGTCTGCAGACGAAAAGCGACGGGCCTGTTTCCGCCCTGATTGCCGATTATGTTTCGCATGCCAAATCAGGTAGTGGCACGTTGCGCGGCTATGCGATCTATGACAAGGACAGGGATTTCGGCAATGCCGATCTGTCGTTTCGCGGGTTAATCGGCGCGGGCCATTTTGCCATGACGATCGATCAGGGCAAGCAAATGGATCGTTATCAGGGTATTGTTGCGCTGGAAGGCGACAGCCTGGCTGCTTGCGCGCAGGCCTATTTTCAGACATCCGAACAAATCCCGACAGCCATTCATCTTGCGGTCAGTCAGCTTTTTGAGCGGCCGCAAGGCAGGGATGCGCCAACTGCGACCGGTGGTGCCTGGCGCGCGGGTGGTATGCTTATCCAATATCTGCCCAAAAGCAGGCTGAATTTGCCGCCCGATGCGGAATTTGATGAGCCCGAAGACTGGCGGCGTAGCCGGATGCTGATGGAGACCGCAACCGATCTGGAGCTGACCGATCCCGCGATTGCGTCCGAAACGCTGTTGTACCAACTGTTTCACGAAGATGGCGTGCGGGTCTTTGAACCGCAAGCGCTGAAGTTCGGCTGCCGGTGCAGCCGCTTGCGTCTTGAGAATGTATTGCGGCAATATTCGCGTGAAACCCTGTCGGAACTTGTTGAGGATGGCAAAATCTCAGCGAATTGTGAGTTCTGTAATGCCGATTACCATTTTGACATGGAAGAGCTTGTTACCGGTTAGACGCGCGCGCGGCTCCCATATTGGCGCATGGCTGCGGCAGGTTATGATTTGCCTGCCGCTCACTGTCTTGGTGGTGCCGGTTGCCGGCTGTCAGCCGACTATGCCGCCGCCGGGCAATCGCCTGCCAACTGTTACTTTCGCCCACAAGGCGCCGATACGGATTACCGCCGAGGCGGTTCAGAAAACCGTCGCATTGCCTGGCGAGCTGCCGCCGGGCGATGTAAGTGGACAATTTTCGCCCAATTTGCGCGATGCCTTCAATATCTGGGTCGATAGTCGATTTGTTGCCGACGGAACGCCGGGCGTCTTTGAAGTGCAGCTGGTTGAGGCGCAGCTGACGCGGCAGGTGATTGCAGATAACAAAGACGGCGGTCTTTCGGGGCTGTTCAAGGATGAGCAGCATTGGAAATATACCGGGAAAATGCAGGTTCGTATTGTCCGGCGCCTGCCGGGGCAGGTCGCGCCGCACAGCTTCGTCGAGGCCGCGGCGGAAGGTTTTTTCACCACGTCGCAGAATATCACGCTGAATATGCTGGCACTGGAGAAATTTCGTCTGGTGGAAAGTCTGATCACGCAAATCGACGAACAGGCGGAAGAAAGTTTGCATCAATATATGGGGGATATCGTAAACTAGGATAAATTCGGTTGGATCGGGAGGTGAGGCAAATGGACTATCAGACAATCAAAGTAGAAAAAAACACCCCGGCTATTGGCGCGACGATCAGCAATGTCGATTTGTCCGCGCCACTCAGCAATAAACAGTTTGATGAGATCCATGATGCATTGCTGCGTCATTCGGTGATCTTCTTTCACGACCAAAACCTGACTCCCGATCAGCATAAGGATTTTTCGCGCCGCTTCGGTCCGTTGCAGTCGCATGCCTATATTCCGCATCTTGAGGGCCATGAAGAGATTGTGGTGCTGGAAAATGATGAAAAGCGACCGCCCAATATCAATGCCTGGCATACCGATGTCACCTTTCAGAAAAACACGCCGATGGGGTGCGTTCTCTATGCGCGCGAAATGCCGCAATCAGGCGGCGATACCATGTGGGCTTCCATGTATGCCGCTTATGAGGCCTTGTCTGACAAGATGCAGTCATTCCTGAGCGGGCTGACCGCATTGCATTCGTCGGGTCATATATTCGGGCGCGGCGGCGGCTACAGCCAGAGCCGGGGGGCCGACCAGGCAGCAGAGAATATGCCCGAAGCCGTACATCCCGTGTTGCGGTCCCATCCCGAGACCGGTCGTATCGGTTTGTTCGTGAATTCGGTATTCACGGTGAAGATCAACGATATGAAAACAGCCGAAAGTGATGCGCTGCTGCAATTCCTGTTCGAGCATATGAAGACGCCGGAGTTTCAGGTGCGGTTCCGCTGGGCACGAAATTCCATCGCCTTCTGGGACAATCGCTGCACGCAGCATTATGCACTGGCCGATTACTGGCCGGAACGGCGGCTCATGCACCGGGTCAGCATCGATGGCGATGCGCCCTTTTTCAAACCCGAAAAATCAGCCTTGAATTGATCGCACCCGGAGCGAAGCTAGACAAGGTCCGGGTGGCGGACGCGCATCTTGATTGGCCCTTCCGCCCGGCCATGCACAAGTTGCGCGAGATAGGGGTTATCCGCTGTTTCAATATCGGCTGTGGCACCGATCCAGATGATCTGCCCCTCATGCAGCATGGCGGTCTGGTCGTAATCCCGGCGCATCGCATCCATGTCGCTTGTCACCGACAGAATCGTTGCGCCAGTTTCATCCGCGAGCCTGCCGATCAGCTGATTGATCACCCGCGTCAGAATGGGGTCAAGCCCCGCTGTCGGATCATCGAGCAGCAGGATATCAGGTTCTTCCATGATGGCGCGGGCCAGTGCCACACGCTTTTGCATGCCGCCTGACAGATCGGAAGGAAGCAGGTCTGCGGTTTCCGGCTTCATGCCGACCTGGCGCAGTTTTTCGATCGCCAGTTCACGGGCGACACGGCGTTTGACATGCCCGCGATTGAGCGGCTTGAAAGTGATGTTTTCCCAAACAGTCTGGCTGTCAAACAGGGCCGAGCGTTGAAACAGCACGCCGAATTTATCGAGCATTTCTTCGCGTTCGGAAGCGGACAGGCGCGAAACCTCCTTACCGTCGATCGCGATACTGCCCGCATCGATCTTGTGAAGCCCGACGATACATTTCAGTAAAACAGTCTTGCCCGACGCGGCACTGCCAATCAGTGCCATATGCTGACCCCGATAGACATCGAGCGTCACATCCTCCAGCACCCGATTGCCGCCAAAACGTTTGGCAACGCCTTGCAGGCGTATCGTTGGCTGTTCAGTCTCGTGCACGACAGTTCGGGTCCGTTATCATCATATCAATAGTCAAAAAACGCTGACATGCTTAACAGTCCTGCCGCTGAAGCTGAAGTCATATTTTGTGCAGGCATGAACCGGCGCGTCCGTGCCACAGGGTGTGGCGATCAGCTAGCCTTGGCAAGTTTGCGGTTGATCGCGCCGGCTGCCTCAAGCGCGTCGATCTCGGCCGGTTCAAGGCCGGCTTCGCTTAGAATTGCGTCGGTATGTTCGCCGAGCAGCGGCGCGTGCAGCATCTCGGGCTCCTCGCCCAGTTTTGCGGTGCCTGGAATATTGGCCAGCGGAATTTTGCCGATACCGGGATAGTCATGCCAGTAGATGGCTTCCATCTCCTCGGTTTGGGGATGCGCCATGAAATCCTCATAGCTGTTGATGCGCTCGTGCAGCATGCGCAGTTCGCGCAATTTCGCGCACAGATCATCGGCCTTGAAGTTGGCGACCGCCTTCCGGATCGGTTCATCGATCAATTGCCGGTTCTGATAGCGCAAGAGACCAGTGGTGAGCCTTTCGTCATCGGCGATGTCACCGATGCCAAGCATTTCCATAAACGGTTTGAATTCCCTGTCGAACAGAACACCGCACACGACATAGCCATCGGCGGTTTCAAAGGTGGCGACCGGATAGGCCGGCGGCTGGCTGCGCTCGCCTTCAAGGACCTGTACCGCGAGATTGATATTCTGGAAAGCGGTTGCCGATTGCAGCAGGCTGTTATCGATATAGCGGCCTGCCGTCTCGGACTGGCGGGCCCAAAGCGCTGCCTGCAAGGCCTGCACATTGTAAAGCGCGGCGGATAAATCCATCAGAACGACGTTTGAACGATGCGGCAGGCCGTCAAACCCCTTATTGCCACCCATGAAGCCCGAAAAAGCCTGCATAATGCCGTCGGTACCCGGGCGTTCGGCAAATGGTCCCCGCTGCCCGAAACCCGAAACGGAAAGATAGATGATGCGCGGATTGATCGCTTTGACCGCGTCATAGCCAAAACCCAGCCGTTCGGTGACGCCCGGGCGGAAACTTTCGATAAAGATATCGGCGTCGCGCAGCAGGGTGCGCACCACATCGGGGCCTTTCGGGTTTTTCAGATCGACACAGATGCTGCGCTTGCCCAGATTGGCAAGCAGCGTATGCACGGTCTGCCCGCCGGCATAGGTTTTCCCGACCCCGCGCCCCCAATCGCCGCGTTCAGGTTCGATCTTGATGACGTCGGCGCCAAGCCGGGCAAGGATGGCGGCTGCATAAGGCCCCGCAATCGCCTGGCTCATATCAATGACCCGAATTCCCTTATAAGGCTTGGCGTAACTCATCGCGCGTTCCTCCCTCGTTCTTATTCTGTTGCTGCCTCCTTGCGGTGCGCGGCATTTGCCTGCTGGCTGTATTATATTTTCGCGTTTGCTTCAGCCGCACCGCCAGGGGCTGCAATCAGCCCGCCGATTGTAAATTTGCAGGTGCTGTCTCGGGCAGGCCAAGCAGGGTCGCGGCATTGCCGCGCATCACCTTGCGCACTTGCTCGTAATTCAGCCCGTTGAGCCCTTCAGCAAATTCGCTTGGTTCCGCCAGCCCTTCCGGATGCGGCCAGTCGGACCCGCCAAGTACCCGTTCGGGGCCAAGCGCGGCGATAAGATCGGTCAGGTTATCCTCGGGAAAGGGGACCACACTGACATGCTGTCTGAAGATTTCGCGCGGCCGGTCATGGATCGGGCCGAAGGTAAAGTCGCGCGGTTCGACAAGCCTGACTGTTGCGTCCATCTTCTTTAAAAGCGGCGCGACCCAGGCCGAACCGTTTTCAATCGAGACGACCTGTAATTTGCGGAAACGACCAAACAGGTTATGCATGACAAGCGCTGCCATCGTGTCGACGATTGGCCGCTCGGCAAAGCTGATCACCCGCTGGAATGCGGACATGCGGTGATGCTGCGGGCGTGCCCTTTCACCCCAGACCGTCGAATACAGCTCCTCAAATCCTGCGTCCCCAAGATGGAAGGCCACGGGGATGCCTGCTTCCTCGCAGCGTGCCCAGAACGGATCGAAATGCGGATCGGCCGGGGAACGGCCCATGACCGGGGTCGGGGTCAGATGCACGATCTTCGCCCCTTCCTTGATCACGCGCTCAAGTTCGGCCACTGCAAGATCGATATCCACAAGCGACAACATGGCGCAGCTCAGGATCGTGTCCTGATAGTCCCAGCCCCAATCCTCGGCCACCCATTTGTTGAAGGCGGTCAGATTGGCGAAAACGGTTTCCGGGCCATCATCACGCAATGCCATCTCGACCCCGACCGCAAGGCTTGGCAGCATGATCGTTGCCTGCACATTCTGTGCGCGCAACCGCTTCATCCGCACGTCACGATCCATGGATTCAGGAAAATCGTAACAGGAAACCGTCTTGCCGCTGGTCAGCCCGCCACCGCCTGTCGGATTCTGGAAAAAAGCCTTGAGCGAGCCAGGCTCGCCCGCATGTTCACCGGGCGGTGCGCTGAAGAAACCGATGCGCTCCCCCTTGAAATGCACCTGGGCGAATTTGCTTTGTCCGCGGACCACGGTAATTGCCCGGTCGCGGAATGCAGGGGCAATATGTCGGGTGAAACAGTCATCTGGTTCGTAATAATGCTGATCGCAGTCGATCAGCGGATAGTCGATCATCTCGACAGCGGGGTATGACATGCGTTTAATCCATGATCAGAGATTGTTTTGCGACAGGATAAGCACAAGTAGCCACCCAGGCAATGCAAAGCAGCAAGGTGGATGATTTCCTGTCTGCATTGTCCTTTAGTAAACAGGCGTTTGTGCTATCAGTAGGTTCCTTGCGGGGCTGAGTCGGGATTTTCTTCTGAAGGGGGGTGCGGGCCTGCCTATGCCGGATATTTCGCAGACGATCTTGCGTATTGTGCTGGTCAGCGGGGCAGCGCTTGCAATCGGTCTTGTCGCGGCTTTTGGCGCGGTTTTCTTTGTCGACATTATCACTTATCTGAATCACTTTCTGTTGCCGGAAGTTTGGATGAGCGACGGTCGGATCGACTGGCTGACAGTTCTGCTGATCATCTCGGTTCCTGTTTCGGGCGGCCTTGTCGCGGGTCAATTGCGGCGGCTGGTCGATGGTGGACGCGCACACGGCCCTGCCGAAGTGATCGAACTGGCGCAGCTGGGCAAGGGCGACATACCGTTGCGTAACGGCGTCTTTACCGCTTTGTCCAACCTTGTCTGGTTGGGGGCTGGTGCATCGGCTGGGCAATATGGCGCGCTTGTGCATCTTGGGGCCACCATCGGCGGCGCGCTTGGCCGGGTAGACAAATGGCTGCGAGAAGACTTTCGCCTGCCTGGCCCGGTGGCGCTTGGCTGTGGTGTCGCGGCGGCAATCGCGACCGCTTTCAGTGCGCCCATCGCCGGGGTGGTTTTTGCCCATGAGGTGGTGTTGCGGCATTATTCGTTGCGCGCTTTCGCGCCGGTGACGATTGCCGCGACCGTTGGCTATCTGGTTTCTTTCTGGCTGTTTGGGCGGCCGCCTTTATTTGCTGTCGCTGTCGAAGCGGGCGCACATCCGCTTGCCTATAGCGGATTTGTCGCGATTGGGTTGTTGGGGGGGATTGTGTCACTCCTTTATATGCGGGCCTTGCTGCAGGCGGGAAAGCTTGCCGATAAAACGCCGCTGCCTGATTCTCTCAAACCGGGCATTGCGGGGCTTGTGCTTGGCCTGATTGCGCTTGGGGTGCCACAGGTCACCGGGCTTGGCGTCGAGGCAATGCAGTCTGTCATCGGTTCAGCGGATTTTCCGTTGGCTGAATTGTTGTTGATCCTGATCGCAAAGCTCTTGGCAACCGCGGTTTGTGTCGGCTATGCCCGGATCGGAGGCGCGTTCGCGCCAGCTCTCTTTATCGGCACTTTTTTCGGCGCCATCATCGGAGGTATCGCAACAAGCGCGCTTGGCGGCGATCTGGCAGAGCCTGCCTTTTATGCGATTTGTGGCATGGCAGCGGTGACAAGCCCTGTTGTCGGCGCGCCGCTCACGACGATCCTGATCGTGTTCGAGCTGACGCGGAATTATGAATTGACGACGGCGGTGATGGTCAGTGTCGTGCTGGCCAATCTTGTGGCCGGGCGGTTTTTCGGGCGTTCCTTCTTCGATGTACAGCTATTGCAGCGCGGGATCGATCTGTCACAGGGGCGCGAAAAAGTTCTGCTGCAGCAGCATATGCTGCGCGAATATCTGCAATCCGATTTTGTTGCCGTCGCACCCGATATGACGATTGCGCAGGCACGCCAGATCATGGGCGCGCGCAATGTCGGCGAAGCATATGTGATCGCGCCGGACAACCGTTTTCTGGGCGTCCTGCAATCGAGCCATCTGCTGGCGCTCAGTGACCGGGCCGATGCCATGGAAGAGACGGTGTCAGCGCATCTTGCGCCGCCGCAACTTGTGTTTTCCCTGCAGACAACCATCTGGGACGCTATGGAAGGAATGGCCGACTTTGTTGGCGAAACAATTCCCGTGCTGAGTGATGATGACGATGAGCAACTTGCCGGCATTGTTACAGAGGCGATGATCATTCATGCGTCGGTGGAAATTTCACGCCGCTTGCGGCAGGAAGAAAACGCAACCGGATAAGCAGCATCCGGACGGCGCATTACGGTCAGCAGTCGGGCTTGTCGGCCGTTGCCGCGCTCAGCTATCCTTGTTCGGGCGTGGCAGTGGCACAGGCGCGTATGCCTTCGCCTGTTTGCCGCGGGCCAGATCTTCCTCAAGCCGAAAATACTTGTCGCTGCTACCTAGCTGCAGGCGATAGAAGGGCAGGGATTCAAGCACGCGCTGTACATAGTTGCGTGTTTCCCCGAACGGAATGAGTTCCAGCCAGTCAATGATATCGGTATCTGCGGCCAGTGGGTCGCCATATCTGGTCCGCCATTCTGCAACCCTGTGCCGACCGGCGTTATAGGCTGCCAGCGCCAGAATGTAGGATCCGTCAAATTGCGCGACATGCTCGCTCAACAGGCTGCTGCCGAGCAATGCGTTATAGGCAGGATCCTGAATAAGCCATTGCGGCTTGTAGGAAATGTCCAGCTTGCGTGCGACCTGCCGTGCCGTTCCGGGCATGAGCTGCATCAAACCGCGCGCGCCGGCGGAGCTGATCGCGCCACTGTCGAATGCGCTTTCCTGCCGTGTCACCGCGAATATCAGCGCCGGCTCGATTTCCGACAATTGCCCGATTTCCTCGGGCAGCGAAATCACAGGATAGCTTTGCGCAAGCAGGAAGATGCCGTCGCGGCCAGCGCGCTTGGCGGCCCAAAGCGACAGATCGGGGCGACCGATGCGGGTCGCGAAACGGGTTGCCGCCAGATAGTCTTCGGCTGTTGTCAGCTCCCGGACCAAAGCAGCGAAATATTGTCTGACGGTGGCATCTTCTTTCGCTTCTTCCATTAACTCGGTTGCCTGCGCAAGCGGGCCCGAAAACCGGATATCAACTGCGTTATGTCCTGTTATGGCGGCCTGTGTTGCAGCGATATCGGGGGTGCTGCGTAGTTTGGCGGCTGCGAGCTGTCCGTAGAAGGTCATGGGATGCCGCTTGGCGAGATGGTACCATCGCGCAGCCGCCGCCCAGTCGCCTAGAGCTTCGGCTGCGCGTGCAGACCAATAGGCGCCGCGCGCCAGGCTGATGGGATAAGTAACCGCCTCATACATTGTTACGAAATGGCGCTGTGCGGAACCAGGATCATCAAGGAAGCGCAATGCGATCCAGCCGGCTAAGAACTCCGCCTCGGCCAGCAATCCGCGGTTGTTTTCAGCCGAGAAATTATGGTGTGCGGACAAGTTATACGCGGTTTGATAATCCTTTACTCCAAGTGCGGTGCGTACGAGGATATGACGTTCGCGCCACCAGCGATCCTGAATTGCCGCCTCAATGTCGGTTGCTGTGTAATGGTCGCGGATCAGATCAAGTGCGGCTTCGGTCCGCCCATGTTGCCGCCGCCACCGGACCCGGTCATACACAAGGCCCGGGTCGGAACTGAGTTCAGCAGGCACGCGCGCGACGGCATAATCCACACCCGGTTTGCGGTGGTGCAGCGCCAGCCGCGCCTGGGCAAGCAACCGGTGCTGCTTGCTGACAAAGGGATACATGCGTTCGACGGCGGCTGCTTGTCCGCGCCACAACAAGCCGTTGACGCGTGCCGCGTGATCCTCGCTTGTCAGCAGGCTCGCGTAATTTTCCAGAATCAGCCGTTCGGTTTTGTGTGAAAAGCCGCCCTTGCGCCAGGTATCGCGTATGATCGCCGGCAGCGTGGTGCCCTCGTTTGCTTGGGTGGCGGTGATGGCGGCAAGCAGCCGGGCTTCGGCCGTGATTGGCGGGTTCGTGCTGAACCAGTCGCGGCGAACCGATAGCGGAGTTTCTTCCGTTAGCTGAGCTTCGGCCTTTCGGGTCAGAATATCTTCCTGCGGCCAGCCAGGATAATGCGTGAGAAAGTGTTTCAGCGTTTCGAATGTGGGTGTGCTGTAGGGCGATATAAGGGTCTTGTGCAGAATAATCTGTTCAATCAGCGGTGCAGTTGCGCCTGCCGCTATTCGTTGCGCGACCTGCCACTCTTTCTGGTTGACCGCGTAAAGTGCCCGGTCAAGGCGTGCGAAATCTTCCGGTGAGACGATATTTGAGCGCAAAATTGCGGGCTTTGGGCTGGGTGACGGCATCGCGGCATGTGCCGTCATGCTGGCCAAACTGCAAATCAGGCCAACGATAACCAGTTTAACCCAATTTCCCGACCACATCGTTCCCACCCGTATGATGCGCAACCTCAACATGGAAATTAACCATAAACCACATTGATATATCGTCCAACGCCAGCATCATGCGAATAGGTGAACAATATATGACTGAATGTCATGCTTGCCTCGGATCGGCGGTAGCGCTATTTTCCAGCCCCTTCAAGCCCCACAGTTTAAAAAGCGTGCAAAATGTCGGCGACAGAGCAGAAATTCCGGGGATCTTTCACGGCGCTTATCACACCGTTCCGCGACGGGAAGGTGGATGAGCAGGCGTTTCAGTCATTTGTCGAATGGCAGATTGGCCAGGGCACCCACGGGCTTGTGCCTTGCGGGACAACCGGCGAGTCCCCGACGCTCAGCCATGATGAGCATAAACGGGTCGTCGAGCTTTGCATTGAAGCAGCAGCGGGGCGGGTTCCGGTGATGGCCGGAACGGGCTCGAATTCAACGGCTGAGGCGATTGATTTCACAGTGCATGCCAAGCAGGCTGGCGCCGATGCGGCACTGGTCGTTACCCCCTATTACAACAAGCCCACCCAACAAGGTCTGTATCTGCACTTCAAGGCGCTTGCTGAGGCAGTTGATCTGCCGATTTTCATTTACAATATCCCGGGCCGCAGCGTGATCGATATGAAGATCGACACAATGACACGGCTGGCGGAACTGCCCAACATCATCGGCGTGAAAGATGCAACCGCCGATCTGGCAAGAACCAGCCTGCAGCGCGCGGCCATGGGCCCCGACTTTATCCAGCTGTCAGGTGAGGACGGTACGGCGCTCGCTCATACGGCGCATGGCGGGCATGGCTGCATTTCGGTGACCGCCAATGTTGCGCCCCGGCAATGCGCGGAATTTCAGAACGCGCTGCTGGCAGGCGATTTCAAGCAGGCACTGGCCTGGCAGGACAAGTTGATGCCCTTGCATGATGCCCTGTTCGTGGAAACAAGCCCCGGGCCCGTGAAATATGCAGCCAGTTTGTTGGGGCTTTGCCGCAATGAGCTTCGCTTGCCCTTGTCGACCGTTCTGCCGGATACAGAGCAAAGGCTGGCCGATGCAATGCGAGGGCTTGGGCTGAGCGATGGCGGGTAAGAACCGGGGCAAGAAGGCCAAGGGCGATGCCACTGGGCGGCTTCTCGCGGAAAATCGAAAAGCGCGATACAATTACCAGATTGAGGAAACGGTGGAAGCCGGGATCGCACTCACCGGGTCTGAGGTGAAATCCCTGCGCGAGGGACGCGCCAATATCGCCGAATCCTATGCCTCGGAAGAGGGCAACGAGATCTGGCTGATCAATGCCTATATACCCCCCTACAGCCATGCCGGGCGCTATAACAATCATGAACCGCGCCGCAAGCGTAAATTATTGCTGCATCGCCGGCAGATCGGCAAACTTGCCGGATTGCGCCAGAAAGAAGGTATGACGCTGATACCGTTGCGGCTGTATTTTAACGATCGCGGTATGGCCAAGCTGGCGTTGGGATTGGCGCGCGGCAAGAAAATGCACGATAAGCGGGAAACCGAGAAGAAGCGCGATTGGGACCGGCAAAAGGCCCGTTTGTTGCGGGATCGCGGTTAATTCACATCAAAGGCTTGTTATTCTTTGCGAAGTGTGCGGTAAATTGGACATCATCGCATTTGCGTGAGCATGGTTTGACGTATGGCTTGGTCTGCCTATCTTCGGTTGATGAGGATAAATATGCGCAGGGCCTGTTGTCATAACGGGGCAGTAGTAAGTAAGGGAGCGCAGCATGTCGCAAACATCGGTAAAGGTCGCAACCCACGACCCGGTCTGGACGACAATCCGGTCGGCGGCTGAAGAGCTGGCAAAAACCGAGCCGGTGCTGTCGAGCCTGCTTTATGCGACGGTCCTCAACCAGCATCGTTTGGAAGATTCGCTTGCCTATCATCTGTCGCAGCGGCTCGGCACGCTCGAGGTGCCGGCATTGCTCGTGCAGCAGGTGTTTGAGGCCGCTTATGACGCTGATCCCGAGATTGCGGCGGCTGCGCGCTGCGATATTGTGGCGGTTTATGACCGCGATCCGGCCTGCAGTTCCTATCTTGAGCCGCTCCTCTATTTCAAAGGCTTTCATGCCCTGCAGGGCTACCGCATCGCGCACTGGCTGATCGGCCAGGGGCGCCGGGGGCTTGCGCTTTATCTGCAGGACCGGATTTCGGAAGTTTTCGGTGTTGATATCAACCCGTTGGCGAAGGTCGGCCGTGGCATTATGATCGATCATGGTACCGGTGTCGTGATTGGCGAAACCGCAGTTGTGGAAGACGGGGTGTCGCTGCTTCAGGGGGTAACCCTTGGCGGGACCGGAAAGGAAACCGGCGACCGGCATCCAAAAATCCGCAAAGGCAGCCTGATCGGCGCGAATGCGACCATTCTGGGCAATATCGAAGTTGGCGAATGCGCCCGTATCGGCGCGGGCAGCGTGGTGCTTGCCGATGTGCCCGCCCACTGCACGGCAGCGGGTGTTCCGGCACAAATCGTCGGTTGCGCGGGATCCGATGAACCGGGCCGCGACATGAAGCAGCAATTCACCGAAAAATCGCAGGATCCATCGGACCAGGCGTGAGCCGCCGCCCAGGCCCAGAGAGCCCTATTGCGCCTAATGCTGCGCAAATACCGCATATCCGTTTGTTGTGAACAGATAGCTCGCAAACGGTTCTTTTTCTGCGCCCATCTCCATCCCCGGGGAGCCGATCGGCATGTCGGGCACCGCAAGGCCCAGCGCCTGTGGCGCCAGCGTCAGGAGTAATTCGATATCGCGCGCCGGTACATGCCCCTCGATCGTATAGTCGCCGACGATGGCTGTATGGCAGGACTGCAAAGCCGTGGGCACACCACGCGCCGATTTGATCGTTTGCAGATCGTCACGATCCTCAAGAACAGTTTGAAACCCGTGGTCGCGCAGATGTGCGGCCCATTTAACGCAGCAGCCGCAGCTGGGTGATTTATAGATCGTCACGGCAGGCAGATGCTGTGCCGCCAAAGCCGGTAACGCTGCGATTGCGATGCTGGCTGCGCCCGCGCCTGCAAGCCCGAACAAGAAATGGCGGCGTGATGGCATAAGTCTCTCCCGATGATCTGGATCATGTCATTGTGGCCCGCCGGGGGCGGTTGTTCAAGCATGGCGGGTGACAAGCGATCTGTTGCTGCGTAAGCTTTTCAAAAATAAATGGTGAGGGGAGGAGCAAATGACACCGAGCGGCGATATCGATGCAACCAGCGGCAAACATCTGCGCGGCAAATATGCGATTGTAGGGGTGGGAGAGACCGCCTATGTGCGCGGATCGGGGCGGACGACGCGCGCGCTTGGCACGGAAGCCGTGCGCAATGCGATCGCCGATGCAGGGCTGAAGCCAGGCGATGTGGACGGTATGCTGTCCTACAGCTTTAACGATTCCACCTTCTCACCGGTGATTGCGGGCGAACTTGGGATCCGCCCCAATTTCTATATGGATGTCTATGGCGGCGGGTCGAGCACCGAGGCGCTGATCGGTATTGCCATCGGGGTGATCGAGGCGGGCATGTGCAATACGGTGGCGATCTACCGCGCCATGAACGGCTTTTCCCAGGTCCGCATCGGCGGCACCGGCGGCAAGGGGACGGTTGCGCCCTTGAGCGGCGATGGGCTGTTCACCCGTGGCTACGGGCTGATGAGCGCGGGGCAGATGTTCTGTCAGTCCTTCATGCGGCATATGTATGATTACGGCACCACGCCCGAGCAAGTGGCGATGGTGAAGGTGATCCATTCCGAACATGCCTCCAACAATCCCAAGGCCTATTACAAGAAGCGCGTCACCGTTGATGATGTGATCAACAGCCGCATGATTGTAAAGCCGCTGCATTTGCTTGATTGCTGCGTCGAAACAGATAACGGCACCGCGATCATCGTCACCCGGATCGACCGGGCGCGCGATTGCAAACACACGCCTGCTGTCATCCAGTCCGTGGTCGGGCGTTGCTGCAAGCCGCGCGCTGATATGCATTATCAGGCCGGTCCGATCTCAACGGTTGCGGGGCATTACGCCAAGGATATTTTGTGGCCCAATGCCGGGGTGGGGCCCGAAGATATCGACATTACCGGTTCTTACGACGCCTTCACCTTCACCACCATGCTGCAGCTTGAGGATTACGGCTTCTGCAAGAAGGGTGAGGGGGGCGATTACGTGTCAAACGGCACCATGCGGCTTGGCGGCAAACGGCCCAACAATACGTCGGGCGGGCATCTGTGCGAGGGCTATACCCACGGCATCGCCATGGTGATCGAGAATGTGCGGCAGCTACGCCAGGATGTCGACGATAGCTGCCCCATTGGGCCCGATGGCAAGCGTCAGCACACTTATGACTATGCCGAGGGGGGCTGCCGGCAGGTGAAGGATGTGGAACTCAGCGCCAATCTTGGCTGGGCGACGCCGGGGCAGGGATCGTCGCTTGTCATGGCGCGCGGCTGAGGAGGGCGGAAAATGAGCAATAAAGCCGAATATCTGGGAATGCCGGTCCGCATCAGCGATCTGGACCATGAAAACCGGGACTTCTTCACCCATTGCGGGTCGCATCAGCTGCATCTGCAGAATTGCGACGATTGCGACATGCTGCGCTATCCCCCGACCACCGCCTGTCCCTTCTGCGCCAGCCCCGATGCCACCTGGAAACCGGTGGAAGGCAAAGGAACGCTTTATTCCTATGGCGAGGTGCATCATGCGATCCAGCCGCAATTTCGCGGCCATGCGCCTTATCTGCTGCTGCTTGTCGAACTGGATACGCAGAAAGGCCGACCCGGGGAATTTGACGGCATCCGCCTGACCGGCAATCTGGTGACGCCGGATGGTGAACTGGCCCCGCCCGAGCTTGTCAAACAGGTCGGTATCGGCAGCCGGTTGCGCATCGTCTATTGCGATATGGGCGATGGGCTGGCCACCCCGAACTGGACCATCGACGAGGATGCGGAGCAGCCCGAAACCCCGTGGCGCTACGCAATCGAGTGAGGGTGACACGCATTCTTGCATCATATTGAGTTGGGGGTGATGTGCGTAGACATACCATACGACTGTGGGGAAAATCCGCCCTGATCGGCTTTGTCGCCGGGCTGTTGGCGGCGTTGCTCATCTATTTTGGCATGGACCGTATTTCTGCTGCCGGGATTGAAATTCTGAGGGAGGTCTTTGGGTGGCCCCTGGCGCTGGCCGAAACTCTGAGTGCTGCATCCCAGGCCCCTGAAAGCCCGCCGCCCACCAAGTGGAATTTCACCCTGCTGACCTGGGGCTCGGTTGCGGCACATGTGACGCCGTTACTGATGATCGGCAGACCGTCGACGATCGAACGCATTTGGCCGGAGCCACCAAGAATTCTGGATTATCGGCTTTTTGATTCGGCGCATGATCCGGACAATCCGCGTTATGCGGGGCGTTCCTATTGCGGCCGTGCGGAAGATGTCGCCTCCCTGATGCGGTTTGCAGGTCCGTCCGATGGTGAGCAGCCCCGATGGAAAGCCCTGTCCGGTGTGCACGGGGTCGGAAAAACACGGCTGGCGTTGCACTGGCTGCAGCGGCTTCAGCATTTTGGCGATTGGGATGCGGGCATATTGCGCGAGGATATGTCGTTGCGCGATATCAGGCGCTGCCGGTTCCGCCGCAAGACAGCGATCCTGATCGATGAGGCATCGCGGCAACCCGAATTGTGGAGAAAGCTGGATGCACTGATCGCCGGAAACCGCCGGCGGGTACGAATTCTTCTTGTCGATCAGCTTCCGCTGTCGGGCTGGCAGAATGAGGAACGCCCCATACGCGTGACCATTGAAGGAGCCTGGAGCGAGCCACTACGGGTGAAACGGTTGGTGCAATCGGCCCTTGCTGAAATCGCACCCGGGGCATCTCAGAGCTTGCTGGCCGATGCC
>OBJS01000120.1_pt1 | contig 28901 bp, 25 predicted proteins | sample 1519851 | NCBI WGS metagenome assembly OBJS01 (sample SAMN03019806, study PRJEB22545) | beach sand metagenome | biome: beach; feature: sea beach; material: beach sand | place: USA: Municipal Pensacola Beach, FL | collected 2010-10-20 | depth 25-47 cm m
GGGGAGGTTGCAATGCGTATCGGAGTATTCACACCTTTTTCCAACCCGTTTGCGACCGCCGCAATTATCAAGGCGGTGGGGCAGGCTGCGGATCGGGCGGGATTTGCCTCCATGTGGCTGCCCGAGCATGTGGTGCTGTTTGACGAATATGGCTCAAACTATCCCTATTCGCCCGATGGCAAGCTGGCGGTCCCTGCCGAGTCAGGATTGCTTGAACCGTTCACGACCATGGGGTTTCTCGCCGCCTGTACGGAGAATATCCGGATCGGGACGGCGATCTGCCTGCTGCCGCAGCGCAATCCGGTCTATGTCGCCAAGGAGGTTTCCAATCTCGACTATCTGTCTGACGGGCGGATCAATCTTGGGATCGGGGTCGGGTGGCTGAAAGAAGAATTCGATGTCCTTAATATCGATTTTGCCCGTCGTGGTGCGCGGACCGACGAATATATTCAAATCCTGAAAACGCTGTGGTGCGACCCGGTATCCGAATTCAGCGGTGAATTTCACCAGTTACCTGCCTGCCGGATGTATCCGAAACCGGTGCAGTCGCCGCATCCGCTACTTTATATCGGTGGCGAAAGCGATGCGGCATTAAAGCGGGTGGCACGTCTCGGGCAGGGCTGGCACGGGTTTAACCACACCGCCGAAACAGCGGCGGAGCGGATTGCAAAACTGAGTGCGTATATTGCCGCGGAAGGCCGCGCGCGGTCTGATGTCGATGTGACGGTCGCGGTTCCCATGGGGCTTGAGCTGTCGGTTGACGATGTGAAGCGGTATCGCGATGCGGGGGTTGATCAACTCACCATCCCGGTTTTCGCCGCGGATGTCGATCAGGCGAAGGATATGATTGATGCCCTTGCCGAAACCATTCTGACGCCGGCCGCCGCTTTATAGCCGCCATATTTGTGTTTCTGCGATCGCTGCGACGGCTGGCCGCGCATTACATCCCATGGATGTCGCGATAGCTGCGCAGATGGGCAATGCTGTCGGCGTGATAGACGCCGCGCGCCAATGCCCGCGCGACGCAATCGGCAGCAAGGCTGCCAATCACCGTAAGGTCCGCGGCAGCCGATGCCGACAGCGGCACAGCGCCGGTTGCAAGCACAAACAGCGTATCGCCATCGAACGGGGTATGGGCCGGGCGCACCGCGCGCGCCAGACCATCCTGCGCCATGATCGCGATCCGCTGCGCCTGGGCGGGGGTCAGGGCCGCATTGACCGCGACAACGCCAATCGTTGTATTGCCGCCCGGCGCGGTATCGGCCTTGCTGCCTGCCATGGGGGCTGGCGTATCGGGGCGGGTTGGCGGTTGGAGCATGCCAAGTTCATCGCCGAATGCCAGTGGCTGCGCCCAGAAGGCGGCGCTGCCGGGTATCACCGGTGTGCCGTAAGGGTTGGCGGCGATCAGCGCACCGACCTGCAGGTCCTTGCCCGCTGCCCAGCCTGGCCAGATCGTGGATGCGCTGCCCAGCCCGCCTTTATACTGGCCGGCGGTTGCCCCAAGCCCCGCGCCGGAATTGCCAAGCGAAAACGCCTGCGCCGCGCGCTCGCAGGCGCTGATCCCCAGATTGCGGTAGGGCGGTGTCATCCCCCAGCCTTTGTCGCCGCCATTGCTGAGATCGAACAGGATCGCACTGGGTACGATAGGAGCCACCATGCCCGCAGCGGGTAGCCGGTAGCCGCGATCTTCTTGCGACAGCCAGGCAACCGCCCCGCCTGCGGCATCAAGGCCGTAAACCGAGCCGCCCGATAAAATCACCGCATCGACCGTATCGACAAGACAGGTCGGCCCAAGCGCATCGGTTTCGCGGGTGCCCGGTGCGCCGCCGCGAACATCGACCGCCCCCACGCAGGCGTGATTTGGCAGAACGACCGAAACGCCGGTAAGGGCATGATGGTCTTCCGCATTGCCGACCATGATCGCGTCGACATCGGTGATAAGGTTGCGCGGGCCGGGGATGGGGGCGGATTCTTGCATGCGCCGACCCTAATCGCCGCCATGGGGACGGTCAATCGGCGTTGCAACGGGCGTGATTGGCATTGCTGTCGCGCTTGTGTGCGGCATAATCGGAACCCGCTCACCCTGTGCGTCAGGGATCTGTGCTGTCTGGAAAACAGGGAGAGAGTATGCATCCGATCATTCGCCATCTGTGGCGACCGCGCCGCCGCGTTGTTCTGGCGGCCATGGTGTTGATGGCCGCATCGTTTGCCAGCGATATGGCCGGCACCGCCCGCGCCGATGAAATGCGCAAAAGCGGCATTGCGGGCCGGCAGATGGTCGCGGCTGCGCATCCCCTCGCTGCCGCAGCGGGGCGCGACATATTGCGCGCAGGCGGCAGTGCGATGGATGCGGCGATTGCCGTGCAACTCGTGCTGTCGCTCGTCGAACCGCAATCCTCGGGCATTGGCGGCGGGGCTTACCTGCTCTACTGGGATGCGGGGCTTGCGCATCTTTATGCCTATGACGGGCGGGAAACCGCACCGGCATCCGCGACCCCTGATCTGTTTCTGGGGCCGGACGGGTCGCCAATGGCGTTCATGGATGCGATGGTCGGGCCACGGGCTGTCGGGGTGCCCGGTGTCATGGCGATGCTTGCCAAGGCGCATGCGCGGCATGGCAAATTGCCGTGGCCGGCGCTATTCGGGGATGCGATCAGGCTTGCCGAGACAGGGTTTGCCGTGACCCCGCGCCTGCACCGGATGATCGCGCGCATGCCGCGCCTTTGGCAGTTGCCCGGCGCGCGGGCGCTGTATTTTCTGGACATGCCGCAACCCCCCGGTGCGGCGCCGCCGGCGCAGCCGGTGCCGCTTCCTGTTGGCAGCACACTGAAAAACCCGGCCTATGCACAGACCCTGCGCCTTCTGGCGCGCGACGGCATTGCGCCATTCTATGAGGGAACGATCGCTGCCGAGATCGCCGCCACCGTCAGGCAGGCATCGGAAGATGGCGCGGTCTATCTGACGCGGGCTGATCTTGCGGGCTACCGGCCCCTTGAACGGCAGGCGATCTGCCGCCCTTATCGCGCGTACCGGGTATGCGGCATGCCGCCCTCGACATCGGGCGGGCTGACGGTTCTGCAGATATTGGGCTTGCTGGAACCGGTTGATATGGCGGCATTTGCTCCCGGCTCGGTCGATGCGGTGCATTATATTTCAGAGGCAAGCCGGCTCGCCTATGCGGATCGGGATCGCTATATCGCCGACCCTGCCTTTGTCGATGTGCCGGTGACTGGGATGCTCGACAGCGGCTATCTGGCCCGCCGGACACAGCTTATCCGGCGTGATCGCACGCTTGGTATTGCCGGTGCTGGTCATCCGCCCGGTGTGCAAGGCAGCCCGCATGCGCCCAATATGGCGGTCGATCACCCCTCGACCACGCATTTCTCGATCGTCGATCGGTGGGGGAATGCCGTGTCCATGACAAGTTCGGTGGAAGCGCCCTTTGGCAGCCACCTGGTGGCTGGGGGCTTCATACTGAATAATCAGCTGACAGATTTTTCGTTCGTGCCGGAGGCTGATGGCAGACCCGTTGCGAATGCGGTTGCGCCGGGCAAGCGGCCGCGCTCCTCCATGTCGCCCATGGTGATTTTTGGTCCTGATGGCAAGCTGTTTGCTGTCGTGGGGTCGCCGGGGGGCAGCCGGATTATCGCCTATGTCGCGCAGACGGTTGTTGCGCTGATTGACTGGCAGATGGCTATGCCGGCGGCGATCGCCCTGCCGCGCCATGTCAACCGCAACGGGGTGCTCGAGCTTGAAGCGGGCACTGCGCTCACCGCGCTTGCCGAACCGTTGCGCGCGCGCGGGCATGAGGTTGTCATCGGGCCGATCACAAGCGGGCTGCACGGTATCCGGGCTGTCGCGGGCGGTTATGAGGGCGGGGCGGACCCGCGGCGCGAGGGAATTGTGCTTGGCGACTAGCTGCTTTTCGCGGTGTCGCGCGATTGCCGCAGCAGGGCGGCAAGCCCGATCAGCGCGGGATTGTCGCGGGTAATCAGATAGCAGGGGATCGCCGCCATATAGCTTTCAAAGCGCCCTTTCGCCTCGAACCGTTGCCGGAACAGGATTTTGTTGAACAGCGGGCCGAGCCGGCCTGCAATCCCGCCGGCAAGATAAATCCCGCCCTTCGCGCCGAGTGTGAGCGCCAGATCGCCGGCCACCGCGCCGAGCTGAGCGCAAGATCACCCGCCACCGCGCCGAGCCAGCCTGAAAAAAGATCAAGCGTTTCGACCGCCCGTGCATCGGTACCTGCTGCGGCGCGCTGTGTGATGTGTTCGGCGGTGAGCGCGGCTGTCTTGTGCTCATCGGCCCTGGACGCTGCGCCGTCGATGATCGCAAGCGTTCGATAAAGTGTTGCGATGCCCGGACCCGATAAAATGGTTTCGGCGGAAATGCGGCCGCGTTCGGCAAGCAGATGCCGGAAAATTTCAAGCTCCCGGTCGGAGGCGGGCGACAGCCCGACATGCCCGCCCTCTCCCGACAGGGCAATCGCCGTCTCGTTCTTGCTGATAAGGCCCGACACCCCAAGCCCGGTTCCCGCGCCAAGCACCCCGGCCGGGGCGGCAGGGTCGGCTTCACCGCCGCCGATCCGGTCGAGATCGGCCAGGCCCAGATGCGGCAGGGCATGGGCGATGGCGGTGAAGTCATTGATAATCTCAACCTCGGCGATGCCGCAGGCCGCGGCGATCTGGCGGCGATCGATAATCCAGGGGCAATTGGTCATCGCGATCACGCCGTCTGAAACCGGCCCGGCACCGCAAATGGCGGCCGCCGCGACGGGGCCTTTGGCATGCTTGTCGATAAAGGCGCTGAGCGCTTGCGGAAAATCCGCAAAATCGCATGTCTGCATCACCACAGGCGTACCCGGCGTGCCATCCGCCTGTGCCAGGGCGAAACGCGCATGGGTGCCGCCAATATCGGCGACGAGATAACTGCTTGCAGCGTCCGCGCGCACCGTTCAGCCACCGCTGCGGGTTGCTGTCGCGACGGCTTCCAGCCGGCCGATAAAATCGTTGCGCCAGGCGGCCACATCCTCGCGGCGCATCCGGTCCATCATCCGGTTGCGGCGTTCAAGCCTTTCGTCAAAAGGCATGTTGAGCGCGGTCTGCAATGCCTCCGCTACTGCGTAGATATCGTAGGGGTTGACGATCAGGGCGCCATCGGCCTGCTTTGCCGCACCCGCAAAACGCGACAGGACAAGCACGCCCGGATCATCTTCGGATTGTGCGGCGATATACTCCTTGGCAACCAGGTTCATGCCGTCGCGCAAGGGCGTGACAAGGCCGACGCGACTGGCGCGGTACATGCCGGCAAGCGCCTGCCGGCTGAACCCGCGATTGAGATAACGCAGCGGTGTCCAGTCATAATCCGAATACTGACCGTTAATATTGCCGGCCATCTGCTCAAGCTGCTCGCGGATGTCGATATATTCCGCCACATCCTCACGCGAGGGCGGGGCGATCTGCACGAAGGAGGTGCGGCCGCGATTTTCGGGATAATCGGCCAGCAGCCGTTCGAAAGCTTCAAAACGCTGCGGCAGCCCCTTGGTATAGTCAAGCCGGTCAACGCCGATCACCTGCAGCCGGTCGCCCAGAACCTTTTTCATCCTGTTGAGGTGCAGTGTCGCTTCGCGCGAGGTCGCGAATTTCTCGAAATTCTGTGTATCGATGCCAATCGGTATGGCGGCAGCGACAAATGTGCGCCCGAACGCCAGCACCCGCTCGTCATCGAGTTCCGTGCCGCCCAGCTCGTTGACGATGTAATTGACAAAGCAACGCCGATCGCCCTCGGTCTGAAAGCCGATGATGTCATAGGCGCACATCGCCCGGATGATCACCTCATGATTGGGCAGGGTGGTGAAAACCTCGGGCGCGGGAAACGGGATATGCAGGAAAAAGCCCATCGGTTGGGTACAGCCCATCCGGCGCAGTTCCGCGCCGAATGAAAGCAGATGATAATCATGCACCCAGATCAGATCGTCATCGGATAAAAGCGGGAAAATCGCTTTCGCGAAGTTTGAATTGACCCGCAGATAGCCCCGATAATTATGCCGGTCATAGGTGGTCAAATCGATCCGGTAGTGAAACAGGGGCCATAAGGTGCGGTTCGCGAAGCCTTTGTAATATTCCTCGTTATCTTCCTCGGACAGATCAATAGTCGCGACCGACAGCGGGCCATGTTCCTCGATCTTGGGTTCGCCGATGCCTGCTTCCGAAATCTCGCCACTCCAGCCGAACCAGAGCCCGCCCGAACTGCGCAACGCTTCCACAAGTGCCACGGCAAGCCCGCCTGCACGTGCCGATTCATTGACCGGCCCCACGCGGTTGGATACGACGACGAGACGGTGGGACATTCTGTTCCCCTTTTTACGCGCGACACCGGATAAGATTATATCGCTCAGACCGTCTGCTGCCAGGTCTTGCTGAGCCGGGTCGCTGCATTGATGATTCCAACAAGCGAATAAGTCTGGGGAAAGTTCCCCCATAATTCATTGCTTGCGGGGTCTGTATCCTCCGACAGCAGGCCAAGCCGCGTACGGCAGGCCAGCATGTTTTCAAAAATCTCCCGCGCTTCATCGGTCCGTCCCACCCGCGACAGGGCGTCGATATACCAGAAGGTGCAGATATTGAACGCGTTTTGCGGTGTGCCGAAATCGTCATTGGTGACATAGCGGAACATATGCGGCCCCCGCTTCAGCGCGCCTTCCACCGCATTCAGGGTTGCGATAAAGCGCGGATCGTCGGCGGCGATGAAATTGACTTCCCCCATCAGCAGAAGGCTGGCGTCAAAGCCGTCTTCATCGAAGGCGTGAACGAAGGATTGTTCGTTCTCACTCCAGGCGCGGGTCAGGATCGTCTGCTTGATCGTGTCCGCGCGTTCCTGCCAATAAAGCGCGCGCGCAGGCAATGACAGATGGGCGGCAATTTTGGCAAGCCGGTCGCACGCGGCCCAGCACATCAGCGAGGAGGAGGTATGTACCCGCGCATGGGTGCGCAATTCCCACATCCCCGCATCGGGTTGATCATACAGGCGGAAGGCCTGTTCGCCGACGCGTTCCAGCCGCTCGAAATCGGTCAGGCCGGGCGGGGCGAGCAACCGTTTGTCGAAGAAGGCTTGCGCGGCCGCCAGAACCGCATTGCCGTAAACATCATACTGGAAATGCTCATAGGCCTGATTGCCGACCCGGACAGGTGCATGCCCGCGATAGCCGGTCAGCCGCGTTTCGATCCGTTCCACAAGTTCGGCTTCAAGCCCTATTCCGTAAACCGGCTGCAAATGGCCGTGCAACTGCCCGTTTTCCGCCATGCTGACGATATTCGTCAGATAGCGCAGATAGTCTTCCATCGTCTCGACTTCGGCGAGGCTGTTCAGTGCACGGACCACAAAGAATGCATCGCGCAGCCAGCAATAGCGATAGTCCCAGTTCCGCTCGGTTCCGAATGCCTCGGGAATGCTGGTTGTCATGGCGGCAACGATGGCGCCGGTTTCCTCGAATGTGCAAAGTTTCAGCGTGATCGCCGCACGGATAACGGCTTCCTGCCATTCAAGCGGCAAGGCCAGCCGCCGGACCCATTGCCGCCAGTAATTTTCGGTGCGCTCCTGAAATTCACGGGCGGTTTCCTCGACCGCTCCTTGCAGGGTTTCATCGGGGCCAAGAAACAGGCTGGTAGGCGTTGTCAGAACGAAAGGCGTCTCATTCAGGACATAGCTGACCGGCGCATTCGTCGTGACACGGATCGTATAATTGCTGCTGACATAGCGGATATGGTTCGATCCGTGGGTAATTGTCGGCAATGTCGCGCCATAATCGAATACCGGGCGCAGGCGGATGCGGATGCGCGGGGTACCACTCAGCGGGCGTATCCGCCGGATTAAAGTTGTCGGCCGGAAACTGCGCCCTGACAGGGTAAACCGGGGGGCAAAATCACTGATTTCAATCGCATTGTCGTGATTGTCATAGAGCCGGGTCACAAGGACAGCCGTGTTTTCCTTATATTCCTGCTCGCTGCGGACCTTGCCGATCAACTCGACGTCATAAAAACCGATGTCAGAGTCCTTGCCACCGTTCAGCAAGGCGCAGAACACCGGGTCGCTGTCAAAGCGTGGCAGGCACGCCCAGACGACGCGGCCATCCTCGTCAATCAGCCCGCCATAGCTGCAATTGCCGACGACCCCAAGCTCTAATGAAGACACGCGCTTGCCTTGTGCATTATTTCTACCGCCTTATTTATCAGCCTGCCCGGCCAGAACCTCCGCAACGGCATGCAGCCAGTTGATCAGTGCGGCCTCGCTTTGCACGCGATGGGTAGCGGCACTTGGTCCCGCCCCCACCTTGATGGAAATGCCACCCTGGGCATTGATCACCGCAAACCCGTCCTCATCGGTCACATCGTCACCGGCGAATACCGGTGTACGGCCCGAAAAGACCGGATCATTCAGAAAGTCTGCAATTGCATGGCCTTTATTGGCAAAGCAAGGTTTGATTTCGAGCACTTTCTTGCCGTCCAGCAGATGGTAGCCCTCAAGTTGCGGCAATAGCCGCGCGACGGCGGCGCGGCAGGCCTGTTCCTGTTCGGGCGCCTGCCGGTAATGCAGCGAGAAGGAGTGTGTCTTGTTTTCGAACACCAGACGCGGTTCGGCAGCTACCAGCGGGTTGAATTCGCTCTCAACCAGCGACTGCACCCCCACAGATGTTTGCGGCGTATGTATTCTGCCTGCGCTGTCGCGCTTTTCAAGCCCGTGCTGTCCGGCGGCCGTCAGCGCGGCTGGCGCGAGCAGCGCGTCAAGATCATCAAGCGGCCGGCCGGTGATAATCGCCAGTGCGCCATCAAGCTGCCCTGAAAGCCGCATCAGCAGTTCAGGAAGGGCGGGGTCGATTTCCACAAGGTGCGGCGCGGGGGCGATTTCCGCAAGCGTGCCATCGAAATCAAGAAACAGACACCAGCGGTCGCCGGCGGCGGGCAGGGGCAATGATTGCATCAAAAAACTCACAAACCGATCAGTTCGATTCCTATGCCTGAACCGTTACATCTAAATCTCTATATCGCCTCAGCGATAGGCGATGAAGAATAACCGTTTGAACGGTAATAATGTCTTGCCGTCCTCACGGCGCGGATAAGCAGCAGCAAGGCGCGCTGCCAATTCACAGATAAAATCGTTCTGCTCGCCCGCGTCAAGGGCTGCAAGCAGGGGCACAAGTGCGGTCCCCTTTATCCAGTTCAGGACCGCGTCCTCTCCTTCCAGCACATGCAGATAGCTTGTCTCCCACATATCTATCAGATGGCAATCTGCGGCCAGCAATTGATAGTAATAATCGGGGTCCGCAACCGGCGCTTCGCGCAACCGACCCGAAAGTTTTGCGCGGAAGGGCGCGGACTGTGCGACGGCTGCGATGATCCTGTGACTTGGCGCATCGAAGTTGCGCGGCATCTGCACAGCCAATGCTCCGCCTTTGGCTACCGAAGACAGAAGGCGGGGAAACAGGACCGCGTGATTGTCGAGCCAGTGCAGCAAGGCATTCGAATAGATAAGCGCAAAGGGGGGATCAGCCCGCCATTGCGCGATATCGGCACATTGCCAGTCGATATCGGGAGCGCTTTCGCGGGCTTTTTCAAGCATGGCCTGTGAACTGTCGATCCCGGTTATTGCCGCCTTGGGCCAGCGTTTTGCAAGCAAGGCGGTGCTGTTGCCCGGTCCGCACCCCAGATCGGCGATGCGCGCGGGCGCCTCGAGCCTGATATGGGCAAGCAGGTCGGCTGCCGGGCGGGTCCGTTGATCAAGGAACAGGCCATATTGCGCGGGATCCCAGCTCACAGCTCAGCGGCCCTTCAAGGCGATGATCTGTCCCATGGCCGCCGGTTTACCCTGTGCGCCCGGATTTGCGATACGCGCTGGAATTTCGATCCGAAACAGGGTGCCGTGGCTGTCGGTTTCGACAAGCTGCAGCTCGCCCCCATGGGCAAGGGTCAGTTCACGCGCAATGGTCAGCCCCAATCCCGTGCCGCCCTGTTTCAGGGTGCCGGCGAATGGTTCAAACAGGTGCGCGCGCGCTTCCGCCGCGATGCCCGGACCATTATCTGCGACATCGATTATCACGCAATCGCCGCGCTGTTCCGCCGAGACGCGAATGTAACCTGCCTTCTGAATGGCCTGCGCCGCGTTGCGTCCCAGATTATGCACGATCCGGAAGATATGGTCCGGGTCCGCATCGATTTCGAGCTCGGCCGGTACCGCATTGTGCCAGTCGATTTCAGCGCTGTCGGGCAGTGCAAGCGCATGCCCGATCTCGTCGATCAGCGGGGCGAGCGCGAAGCTGATCCGCCGGGGCGGATGACTGTCGGCCCGGCTGTAGGACAGGGTATCGGTGCACAAATCGATTGCCCGGCCGATCGATTGAATAAGCCCTGGTGTCAATTGCCTGACGGTCGGGTCCTTCAATGCGGAAAGCCGGTCTGAAACCAGTTGCGCATGGGCAAGGATATTGCGCAGATCATGGCTGATACGGCTGACCGCGCCGCCCAGCTCGGTGAGATGCTTTTTCTGCTGCAATGCCTGCCGGACGACCTGTTGCATGGCGGCAAGCTCGGTCTCGGCGGTGCCGACCTCGTCGCTGCGTTGCGATGGGATAATGATATTCTCGGTATCTTCGGGTGCGGTGCGGAAGCGCACCATGCTGTGGGTGATCGCGCGGATCGGCCGGATCAGAAGCCAGTGCAGGGTGATATAGATCAGCCCTGCCGTGATGATCGAGATGACAAGCGACAGCGCCAGAATGTTGCGCGAATATTCATACATCGCCGTGCGCAGGGGGGCTTCCAGCATCACCATGTCGATGACGCCGCCACGCGCACCGTCGGGTGCGCTGATGACGCGGATCCGGCGTGGTGTGCCTTGCAGCATCGTGGCCAGCGCATCCCGAACCGCGGCATAGGCGCTGACATTGCGCAGATCGAATTGCGTGTCGACCGGTTCGGGCAGGGCCCCGCCCAGCATCAGATAACGTGCATCGTTACGCCGCAGGGCGACGGCCAGCACGCCGGCATTTTCAAGCAGCTCGCTCTCAAGCATTTGCGGCACCGAATTATCCGGCGATGCCTCGACCGCAAGGGTGGCAATCTGCGCGCGGGTAATATGCGATTCCAGAAATTGCAGGCGAAAGCGCGCGATCGAGGGGACATAGATCAGCACTTCCGACAGCAGGACAAAGCCGATGGTCAGAATCATCAACCGGCCCGACAAGCCGATATAGCGTGCCGACAGGTGGATATTGCGCCCCGCAAGGCGGATATTGCGCAATGATGGCCGCTTCATCGTAATGCCTGAAACCCCGCGTCTGTGGCCGGCCGGCAGTGCGGCTTGACCCTTGTCGCGCCCTTCTTGACCCATTCAGCCAGACTTATGACCGGCTGCCCCTGACAGATTAACCCAGTTTCGCCAGCCAGCGCACAAGCTTTTGCGTGCGTGGGCTGAACAGGCTCTGGGTGTAATAGGCACCAGCCGCTCGCTTGTTGACCTCGCCCAATGTCGGGTAGGGGGCGATGATCCCTGTCATTGCGCCGATTTTTTGCTTTGTCGCCATGGCAAGGATCCAGGGCTGGATCAGCTCGCCCGCATGCGGTCCGGCAATGCCGGCCCCCAAAATCCGCCCACCCTTGCCGGTGACGACTTTGACAAGCCCTTCGGTGCGGCGTTCGGCCTGCGCACGGTCATTCTCCGCGAATGGCCAGCGGACCACCCTGACATGATCATGCTGCGCGCGCGCCTGCGCCTCGGTCAGTCCGACATTGGCAAGCTCGGGATCGGTATAGGTGACCCAGGGAACGGTGCTGTGATCGGCTTTTGCCGGCACCCGGAACAGCGCGTTGCGGATCACGATGCCTGCGTGATAGCCCGCAACATGGGTGAATTGCAGCCCGCCAATCACATCGCCGATCGCAAAGATGCGCCGGTTTGTCGTACGCAGCCGGGCATCGACCGCAATGCCACGCCCGTCATGTTTGATATCGGCAAGCTCAAGGCCCAGCCCGTCAATATTGGGTTTGCGTCCTGCCGCGACCAGCAGATGTGATCCCGTGATGCTGCGGCTCTCTCCGCTCTCGCCGCCCTCGCGCAGCGATACCGTGATCTCGCCACCGCCGGGTTGTTGGCTGATGCGGTCGATGCTGACGCCTTCCAGAATTTCGACGCCTTCCGCGCGCAGCCGCTTCAGCACGACCGCCGTGAGTTCAGGGTCATCCTTGGCGAGTGCGGCATAAAGCTCCAGCACGGTTACCCGCGCGCCGAGCCGGCGGTGGGCTTGCGCCATCTCCATCCCGATCGGGCCGCCGCCGATGATGATCAGATGTTCGGGGCAGGTGCGATTGCTGAAAATCGTTTCATTGGTCAGGTAATCGACATCTTCCAGTCCCGTGATCGGCGGAATGGCGGCAGATGAGCCGGTCGCGACCACGAAACGGCGGGCGGTAACGATCGTGCCGCCGGCCTCGACCTCGCGCGGGTTGAGAAAGCGCGCGGGTGCGCGGATGACCTTGCAGCCAAGCCCTGTGAAACGTTCCTCCGAATCCATTGGCGCGATTGTCGCGATCACCTCATGCACATGCGACATGGTGCGTGCGAAATCGACATGGGACGCACCAGTTTGGACACCGAATGCACCACTGTCGCGCAACAGTTGCGCATGCTTGCCTGCCGCCAGCAGGGCCTTGGAGGGAACGCAGCCATAATTCAGGCAATCGCCGCCCATTTCCCCCTTTTCGATCAGCACGGTCGGCACGCCAAGCTGTGCCGCTCCGGCCGCGACGCTCAGTCCGCCCGAGCCCGCGCCGATCACGCAGATATCGGTCTTGATCCGCTGGCTCATGATGCTGCTCCCATCCCTTTTTTGCCTGTAAAATGTTTATAGAGCACCGGCAGCATGGCAAGTGCGGCAAGCCCGATCAGCGGCAGCAGGATCTCAGGTGCGAAAATGATCGATAAATCAGGAGTTTCCCCCGCATCGAAAATCGCCCCCAGCCCGTTGCCGACAAGGGCATAGACGAAAGTGCCCGGGATGATCCCGAAAAACGACGCGATTACATAAGTATGAAGCCGCACCCCGAGGAAGGCGGGTGCCAGATTGACCAGGAAGAAGGGAAAGATCGGGACAAGCCGCAGCACGAACATATAACTCAGCGCATTGTCCTGAAAGCCGGCTTCCATCCGCCGGATCGCGGGGCCGGCCTTGGCGCGCAAGACATCCCCCAATGCGGTTTTCGCCGCCAGAAACAGCAAGGTCGCGCCAATCGTCGCGCCGATAACCGTCCACAGCGTGCCGAAGACCGGCCCGAAAAGAAAGCCGCCGGCAATCGTCATGACCGCACCGCCGGGCAGTGAAAAAGCCACCACCGCGATATAGAGAAGAATATAGTAGAAGACGGCTGAAATCCGGTTGGCGGCTGTCCATTCGGTCAGGAAGGCGCGGTTGTCGCGCAGGGTGTCGAAGCTGAGATAGCGATCCAGCTCGAGTAGAAAAAACAGCATGATCCCGCAGGCGAGCAGTGCCAGCGGCCATAGCCGGACAAGCGAAAAAGACGCCTTCTCAGCGGTGTCATTCATGGTCCTCAAGCTCCGTTAGCGGTTTTCAGGTGCGATCGCGGCGTCATTGAGCCGCCAATCGTAACCTGTGTCCGAAATCTTGGTAATCGGCGCGAGCTGCGCGGCAAGCGGTGGCGCGGCATAGCGGCGGATATGCGCAATGATCTCCTGATCGGTTGCGCCAAAATCACCGCCATACCAGTCATATATGCTGGAGAGGTGGAGTTTGCCCGCCTCGACGCGCACGCCGCGCGGATGATTGATAAATTCCCGTGCTGCCTGATCAAGCATCTCGGGCATTCGTTCGGCACGGTAAGCCGATGCCGCCAGATTGGGACAGCCGATCGAGGCGCAATTAACCGCATAGTGAATGCGGGGATCGCGCCAGATCGGCCGTAATATACGATGCTCGATATCATTAAGGCTCAGCGCCTCGCCCGCTACTTGCAGCAATTTGGCATCCCACGGGCCACGGCTGAAAAAGCCCGGCGAAATATTGATGTTGCGGATCGATTCGACCGGATAATGCGCCAATATCAGCGCCACGGTCGCCGCATTGTATAAATTGACCCAATAGGCAAATTGTTGGGTGCGCCCATAGCTGGCGATATCGGTTTGCTGTAATGCATTGATATAGTTCTGCAGTTCAGCGTGTGCAGCCGGTGTGATAGCGGCATAGGCGATCCGGTTGATACCATCATCGCCACGCCGGATATGTTGTTTCAGCCAGCGGTCCCAGGGGCTATGATCGATCTGTGCGGTCGATTGTGGCGAATGCCGCTCCCAGAACGGCCATAAATCGGCTTTCGGGGCGGCAAGGGCAGGGGCGGTGGCGGTCAGCACGAATAACAGCGCGGTCAGGGCCGTAATTGCGATGGAAGCCGTCTTTAGCCTTGCGGTCTTACGCCATGCTGCTCGTAAAAATTTTTTCAAGATTGTTACCCCGATCTCTGCGAAGTCGGTTAGTGGCGATGACTGCCTGTTGGGTTCGACTGTAACGGTAAATAGGTGTGCTGACAGGACAAGTCCGCTCGCGCTCACCCGATTGTGACCCGGATCGGGGTAGGGGCAGGCAATTTGTCACGGTGGTGTCATCGCCCCCGATTGCGCATCCGGACGCAAATTGGCGGCATGCCATGCGTTGACTTCCGCCGGATGTTTTTCTATACAGCGCGCTACTCAATTGCGCCTGACCCTTGATGGGCGGGCGAGGCAATGTCTGTGTCGGAGAGAATTCCGTGAAACGTACTTATCAGCCAAGCCGGCTTGTCCGGAAGCGCCGTCATGGCTTCCGCTCACGGATGGCAACCAAAGCTGGACGCCGCATCATCAATCGTCGCCGTGCGCGCGGCCGTAAACGCCTGTCGGCGTAGCCGTTTTCGTCGTTTGGCCGGAAGCATGTCTTCCGATGCTGTCGATAATGGATCGGTTGAACCGTCTGCGTCGTCTGTTGAAAGGCTGCCGCGTCTGAAGCGCCGGGCGGATTTTTTACGTGTCGCGCGTGGCCGCAAGACGCAGACCGAGGGGCTAATTCTGCAGGCTAGGGCGCGCGCTGACGTGCCACAGGATCAAACCGCCCCCCGCATTGGATTTACGGTTACCCGTAAAGTAGGAAATGCAGTCATGCGAAATCGTGTTAAAAGGCGGTTGCGCGCGGTCGCGGATCTGTTGCTGCCAGGCTTGGCAAGAGCAGGATATGATTATGTGCTGATCGGTCGGAGCACGACGGTGAACCGGCCGTTCCATGCGTTGTGCAGCGATCTGGAACAGGCGCTGCGCAAGGTGCATGCGCCGCGGACTGGACGGATGCCGGGTCGGAAATCCCGGCAGCAAACGGGACGAAGTTAGGCAATGGTCGATAATCGCAATTTAATTCTGGCCTTCGGACTTTCCATGCTGGTCATGTTTGGCTGGATGTATTTTGTCGATATGCCGCGGATGGAGCAGGAAGAGCAGGCCCGGATCGCAGACGAGCAGGCAACACAAGCTGGCCAAGAAAACAATTCCAACCGCAGCGCGGGGACGGGCGATGCAAGCCTGTTGCCTGATATCGCCAATGCGCCAACCGGCGCGAATGGGGCGCGGGTGCCTGGCGCGGTTGATTTGGGCGGGCTTGCTGATTTAGGCCGTTCTGCCGCCCTGTCGCGCACGCCCCGGATCAAAATCGACAATGGCAGTCTGCACGGGTCGATTTCGCTGATCGGTGGCCGGCTCGATGATTTGACGCTGGCGAATTATCATAAGACCCCCGATCCCAAGAGCCCTGAGATCGTTTTGCTGTCTCCGACCGGGACCGCGCAGCCCTATTATGCGGAATTCGGCTTTGTTGCGCCTGGTGGTGATCAGGTGAAGGTGCCCAATCACCGCACACAATGGTCAGGCAACCCGGCGCAGACACTCAGCGCAAACAGCCCGGTGATCTTGAATTGGGACAATGGGGAAGGGCTGGTTTTCACCCGCACGATCACTCTGGATGAACATTATATGTTCACGGTGACAGAGCAGGTGGAGAACCGTACCGGCAAGGATGTGACATTGCTGCCTTACGGGCTTGTATCGCGTCACTACACACCTGATATCGCCGACTTTTATATCCTGCATGAAGGGTTGATGGGGGTCATGCAGTCGACCCTTACCGAGACCGACTATGAGGATATGCGGGAACAGAAAAGCTTCAAGTCGGAAAGCACGGGTGGCTGGCTCGGTATTACCGACAAATATTGGCTCGTTTCGGTCATTCCCGATCAGTCGGACCCATTTACCGGCAGCTTTTCCTACAATCCCCTGCAAGGGCGCGACCGGTATCAGGCTGATTTCCTGCGTTCGCCGATCACCGTCCCCGCGGGTGGGGAGACTGAAATCACAAACCGGCTGTTTGCCGGGGCAAAGAAGGTCGAGCTGATTGACGCCTATGGTGAGGATCTGGGGATCGAGCGGTTCGATCTGGCGATTGATTGGGGGATGTTTTATTTTCTGACCAAACCGCTATTTGCGCTGCTGAACTGGTTTTACGGGCTGGTTGGCAATTTCGGTGTGGCGATTATCCTGCTGACGATTGTCGTCAAGCTCGCTTTCTTCCCGCTTGCAAACAAATCCTATGTGGCAATGAGCAGGATGAAGAAGTTGCAGCCCAAGCTGATGGAATTGCGTGAAAAATACGCCGATGACAAGCAGAAGCAGCAGCAGGAAATGATGGCCATGTACAAGGCGGAAAATGCAAATCCGCTGGCTGGCTGTTTGCCGATCCTTGTGCAGATCCCGGTTTTCTTTGCGCTCTACAAGGTGCTGTTCGTCACGATCGAGATGCGGCATGCACCGTTCTTCGGCTGGGTTCAGGACCTGGCCGCGCGCGACCCGACCTCCATGTTCAACCTGTTTGGCCTTGTCCCCTGGACACCACCGGAATTTCTGATGATCGGTATCTGGCCGGTAATCATGGGGTTCACCATGTTCATTCAGCAGCGGCTCAATCCGGCCCCCACCGATCCGGTGCAGGAAAAGATTTTCCTGTGGATGCCTGTGCTGTTTACATTCATCCTGGCATCGTTCCCGGCGGGGCTTGTCATTTACTGGACGGTGAACAACATCCTGTCGATCCTGCAGCAGATGGTGATCATGAAACGCGAAGGCGCGCCGATATCCTTCCGTATGTTTGGCACAGGACAGGCGACATGATCGATGGTCTCACTGCCCGAATTTGACGACACGGCATGCGAGGCTGGGCGGCTTTTGTTTGCGCAGTCCTGCGATTTCGTGATGGGTGCGGTGGATATGCGTCATCTGCCCGCCCCCGATTTGCCCGAAATTGCGTTTGCCGGCCGCTCCAATGTCGGCAAGTCAAGCCTGATCAACGCGCTGACCAACCGCAAGACGCTGGCGCGCACCTCAAACACCCCCGGTCGCACACAGGAAATCAATTTCTTCAATCTGGCGGGGCGGCTGATGCTCGCGGATCTGCCAGGCTATGGCTATGCACGGGTATCGCGCACGCAGGTCGAACGCTGGACGCGGCTGATTAATCAATATCTGAAGGGACGGCCCAATTTGCGCCGCGCCTGTGTGCTGATCGATTCCCGGCATGGTCTGAAAGACTCTGACATCGCGGTGATGAAAATGCTCGATGTCGCGGCGGTTTCCTACCAGATCGTGCTGACCAAGGCGGATAAACCCAAGGCTGTGGAGTTGACCGCGCAGATCGAAAGGGTAAGAAAGGCGATGCGCGCCCATGTGGCGGCGCATCCGGAGATACATGTTACCTCGGCAGCCAAGGGCACCGGGATAGCGGAATTGCGCGCGGCCCTGGCAGAGTTGGCCTTACCTGCGCCGTTATGAAAATTGGCTGCCAAAAGGGCAGATTGGTTGGGAAATATGAGTGACGCCGGGACCAGTGACAACACCAAGCTTTCCAAGGCCGACTGGCATGCAACCGCGGAAACCTTGTCAGAAGGGCTGCCCTACATTCTGCGTTATGCCGGTAAGACCGTACTGATCAAATATGGCGGTCACGCCATGGGGGACGACAGTCTGGCTGCCGGGTTTGCGCGCGATCTGGTGCTGATCAAGCGCGTAGGGGTGAACCCGATTGTCGTGCATGGCGGCGGGCCGCAAATCGGCAAGATGCTGGAACGGCTTGGCATTGTCAGTGAATTTGTCGACGGGTTGCGCGTGACGGATCAGAAAACCGTCGATGTGGTCGAAATGGTGCTGGCCGGATCGATCAACAAGCAGATCGTATCGGCGATCAACAGCGCCGGCGGCAAGGCGGTCGGCCTGTCGGGCAAGGACGGTAATCTGATCCAGGCACGCAAGCTGCAACGCACCACCCGCGATCCGGAATCGAATATCGAGAAGTTGCTTGATCTTGGTTTTGTCGGCGAGCCGATGCAGGTCAATCCGGAAGTGCTGGAAACCATTTCCGCATCCGACATTATTCCGGTTGTTGCGCCAATCGGGATCGGACCTGATGGCGAAACCTATAACATCAATGCCGATACGGCGGCTGGCGCGGTTGCGGGCGCAATCGGCGCGAAGCGGCTTTTGATGCTGACTGACGTACCCGGCGTGATGGATGAGGCGGGTAATGTGCTGACCCGCCTGACCAAGGCGCAGGCGAAAGAGATGATCAGCAGCGGTGCGATCAATGGTGGCATGATCCCGAAGGTGGAAACCTGCATCGAGGCGGTCGAGGGCGGCGTCGGCGGGGCGGTTATCCTCGATGGACGCGTACCGCATGCGGTGCTGCTTGAACTGTTTACCGAACATGGGGCCGGCACGCTGATCTCCTGAACCTGGGGCAGGCTGCGAGGTGCGGGGGGCCCCCGGCAGGGCAGGCTTGCCGCGCCGCGCTGGCTGCGTCATCCTGAAAAAAAACAGGGTGTGCCAAAACAGGGGAGCGGGCGATGGGGCAAGCAGAATTTCAACATCATTATGCGCAGCTTAAGGGTGTCAGGCTGCATTATGTGACCCATGGGCCCGAAGACGGGGTGCCGATGCTGCTTGTGCATGGCTATCCGCAAAGCTGGTATGAATGGCGGCATCTGATGCGGTTGCTGGGGGATACATACCGGCTGATCGCGCCAGATACGCGCGGGCTTGGGGATTCGTCGCGCCCGCTTGAGGGTTATGACAAGAAAACGGTCGCGCATGATCTGTGGCTGCTGATGCATGCGGTGCTTGGCCATGAGCGGTTCATATCGGTCGGCCATGACTGGGGGGCGCCGACCGCCTTCCGGCTCGCCGCCGATCACCCCGACAATGTCAGCCATCTTGTGATGCTCGATGTGCCGGTGCCCGGCGATCAGCCAAGGGGTGCGGGCGTGGGCGGTACACCGCGCTGGCATCATATGTTCCATCAGGTGCCCGATCTGCCCGAGGCGCTGACCTCAGGGCGGGAGCGGCTATATCTGGAATATTTCTTCATGAATGGCTGCGATGTCGCGGGCGCCATCACGGATGCGGATGTGAGCGAATATGTGCGGACCTATTCGCAGGTCGGGGCAATGCGCGCGGGATTCAGCTATTATCGCAATATGCGGCGCGATGTTGCCGATAATCGCGCCTTGTTCGAAACCGGCTTCAGGCTGCCCATGCCATGCCTTGGGATTGGCGGCGGTGGGCCGCGCGGTCGCGGCGAACTGGTCGTCGAATCGCTGCGCCGGGTATGCGATGCCCGTGTGGACGGGGGCGCGATCCCGGATTGCGGTCATTTCATACCGGAAGAAAAGCCGCAGGAACTGGCCGATTGGATGCGCCGGTTCCTCGCCGTTCAGGATTGACGCGCGGCGCGGCGGGCGCGGATCAGTTCGGGCAGCATCAGGGTGTCGGTCTTGAAGCGCGTGTCATTTTCGCGCGGCATTTTGAATGTGCCATTGGCGCGCAGAACCGGCCCGTCGGGCCCGATCATCACCCCGTGAACGGTGCAGCGGCTGCGCGTTGCATGGGCAAAATGCGCGCGGCTTTCGATCCAGTCGCCGACCCGCGCGGGGGCAAGAAAATCCACTGATAGCGACATGGTGGGGGAAAAACCCGCCTTGTCGATGAAATTGGCGATGCCGATGCCAAGCCCCATATCCATCACCGTCATCAACATGCCGCCATGGCAGATCTGCGCCGGATTTGAATGCTTGTCGAGCACACGAAAGCCAAGCACGAACTGATCGCCGCGCTCGCCCCAATAGACAGGACCGACATGATTGGTGAAGCCAAGCCCTTCGGGCATTATTTCAAAGCCTGCGGGCACCTCGCCCGGCGCAACGATGATCTGTTCATCCATACGTTTACTGCCTGATTGTCTGTGTGTTTAGCCGATCTGCCCGCGATGGCGGAGCAGGTGATCCGCAAGAATGCAGGCGACCATTGCCTCGCCCACGGGCACCGCGCGAATGCCGACACATGGGTCGTGCCGGCCTTTGGTAACGATCTGGGCTGCCTTTCCCTGTTTTGTTACCGTCTGGCGCGGCGTGAGGATGGAGGAGGTCGGCTTGACCGCAAAGCGCGCGATAATGTCCTGGCCTGTCGCGATACCGCCCAGAATGCCGCCCGCATGATTACTGGTGAATTCTGGCTGCCCGTCCGCGCCGGGGCGCATTTCATCGGCATTTTCCGCGCCGCTCAGGGCGGCAGCCGCAAAACCGTCGCCGATCTCGACCCCCTTGACCGCATTGATGCTCATCAGCGCCTGTGCGATATCGGCATCAAGCTTGCCATAGATCGGCGCGCCAAGGCCCGCCGGTACGCCGCTTGCCACGATGTCGATGACCGCGCCGCAGGACGAGCCATCCTTGCGGATCGCGTCGAGATAGCTTTCCCAGTCCGCAACAGCCTGCGGATCAGGGCACCAGAAGGAATTGCGGGTGGTTTCCGCCCAGTCCCAATTCGCGCGCGCAACCGGATGCGGCCCCAATTGGGTCAGCGCGCCGCGAATCGTGATATCCGCGCCCAGCACCTTGCGCGCCACCGCGCCTGCCGCCACGCGCGCCGCTGTTTCACGGGCCGACGAACGGCCACCGCCGCGCGGATCGCGAATACCGTATTTTTGCTGATAGGTGATATCCGCATGGCCGGGGCGGAATTTGTCTGCAATATCGCTGTAATCCTTGGAGCGTTGATCGGTGTTGTCGATCATCAGGCTGATCGGGGTGCCGGTCGTGCTGCCTTCATAGGTGCCTGAGAGGATTTTTACCTGATCGGCTTCGCGGCGTTGGGTGGTGAAGCGGGACTGGCCGGGTCTGCGCTTGTCGAGCCAGGGTTGAATATCGGCTTCCGACAGCGCAATTCCGGGTGGGCAGCCGTCGATCACGCAGCCAAGCGCGGGCCCATGGGATTCCCCCCATGTGGTGACGCGAAAAAGATGGCCAAAGCTGTTATGGGACATGCGCGGGTTTTATCCGGCATCGCGGGCCCGGTCAAACGTTCCCGTCACCCCTTGTTACCCAAAGCAACCGCGATATCAGGAGCGTTTTCGTCCTTCATGCCGACCACATGATAGCCGCAGTCGACATGGTGCATCTCGCCTGTCACGCCGCTCCCCAGATCACTGAGCAGGAACAGGGCTGCCTTGCCCACATCCTCGATCGTGACGTTGCGCTTGAGCGGGGAGTTCAACTCGTTCCATTTCAGGATGTAGCGGAAATCCCCGATGGCGGAGGCGGCAAGTGTCTTCACAGGACCCGCGGAAATCGAATTGACGCGGATATTCTTGCCGCCCAGATCGACCGCGAGATAGCGCACGCTTGCATCAAGTGCGGCCTTGGCAACACCCATCACATTGTAATGCGGCATGACCTTTTCCGACCCGTAATAGGTAAGCGTCAGCAGGCTGCCGCCGTCATGCATCAGCTTTTCCGCCCGCTGCGCGATAGCCGTGAAGGAATAGCAGGAGATATTCAGGCTGAGCGCGAAATTTTCCGCACTCGTATCGACATAGCGCCCCTTCAGCTCTTCCTTCGCCGAGAAGGCGATCGCGTGGACAACGAAATCAAGCCGGCCCCATTTTTCCTGCAAGGTGTCAAATAATGTGTCCATGCTTGCGGCATCGGTCACATCGCAAGGCAGGACAAGGTCCGAACCGACCGATTCGGCAAGCGGGGCGACCCGCTTGAGCAGGGCATCCCCCTGATAGGAAAAGGCGAGCTCCGCCCCGTGTAAATGACATTGCTGCGCAATACCCCAGGCAAGTGAGCGGTCATTTGCGACCCCCATGATCAGGCCGCGCTTACCTTCCATCAAGCCACCGCTCGAAGCCATGAAAACCCCTGAATTCTCTGTTAAATTGATATTGACACCATCCTACACAAAAGGTGAATCGCGTCAATCTTGCGGGCTGTTGCGTGGTGCCAATAATCCAGCCATGCCCGCTTTGCGTGCGCGGTACAGTTCAAAAAGTGACCGCACCGCAAGTATGGCGATTGTTACGGTTGCCAGTACAATCAGGGCGATCGGGATTGCCGACGGCAAGGTTGAACCAATTGCGGCACGATAGTCGAATGCCGCTCCGGCCAGGGCAGCCAGCGGAAAACTGAACGACCAGCAGCGGATGCTGAACGGTATGCGGAGGAAGCGGTCGATCATCGCAAAATTGAGCAAAAGAAAAAATAATCCCGCAAAAAAGAATAGATGTCCGGGAAAGTCGATCAGTGCGTGATTCAGCTCCAGATAGGCGGCAAAAGCGAGCGCTGGCGGTGTAATGAAAATGGCCATTGATGGCAGCTTTTCCGCCGGGATGGCCCGGAAACCGGTCAACCGTCCAAACAGCAGGACAAGCAAGGTAAGCCAGCTAATCAGCCCTGCTGTAAACATCAGCCAGGATGCGCCGGCAAACCCCAGCGGGATGCCGCTGACCGGGCCCAGCAGATTGCCAGCCAGCGGTAAGAACAGGAGCGGTGTCAGTATTGCAGGCGAGTGGGGGCCGCGTATGAGCAAACTCAACGTCGCAAGTCCGAGCGAAAATTGCGCTGCCGCGCCTGTAATCCACAAGCATTTAGCCGCCTGTGTGCTGTAGGGAAGAATTGCTGCGGCGAGCAGCAGCAGGCTGAGCGAGACTGTCGCGGCAAAGGAGAGCTGCTCAAGCTGCCCGACGGGGGTGACCGGTTCTGTCCGTGACCGGTTCTTGATCAGCCGGTAGCCGCAATAAAGTGAAAACAGTCCAAATAGTATGCCTCCGCAAAGCAGCAATATTTCCGCAATCGACGCAGGGACCAAGCCATAAAGATGTGCATTCCGCCAGGCGAGCCCAAGCCCGGTAATCCCCATGACGATACTGAAGAGCGATGTTGGCGGCGCGGCGCTTGGCCGGTTGAGACCGTGAGACATAAAAGGTCTTTCAATTTACTCTGGCTGGCTGATTTATCGAGCTATGAATGGTTACGCAAGCAGCAGCCCGTGTCAAAAACGGCGCCAGAATGAACCAAAAATCGCACGTCCGGCACCGGTATTCCGGCCAGCCAGTTCCGTGAAGCCGCCAAGCTGGAGCGCCGTGGAGCGGGAGATATCCTTTAAGACGGAAAACTGTAGTTTATGCAGATTGAATCGGGTGCCTGGATCGCCCGATTGGGTGGTGGCGTTTATGTTGAAGTTCTGCAGCAGGAGCTGCCAATCGCGGGTTGGCCGAAAACCGGCGGTAGCATCAAGGCGAATCTGGTCAGCCGCCCCGCCGGTTCGGTATCTGTAGCCCGTTTCTGCGCTGAAGAAATAATCGCGCCGCCGCCACTGGCCGCTATGTCCCCACAGCAGCCTGACTTCAATATCGCGATAATTGGGCCGCTCACGGCGGTCGATGCGCCCGGAATTATTGCTGCGAATTTTTGTGTTGAATTGTGTTGAAACAACCCAGCCATTGCCTTTGCGGATCTCCCGGCGGCCAAAAAGCTCGATATTGTCGAGTGTGGTGCGTGAAGGTGTGCCTCTGCTGCTTGTGGTCCGTACACGCACAAATGTTGGTTGTGCGCCAATTGTCAGCTTGTCCGAATAACCATAGGCCAAGTAGGACGACAGCTCGAATTTCTCAAATCTTTCTGTCTGTCGCGTGTGGCCGCCCGATTCGAAAAAAGCATCAGCCCGATAGGCCGTCAGCGCGGAGATTGTCAGGAGATCCCCGCGCGGCTCGACCCAGGCAGCATGCGCAGATGCCGTCGAGGCGGCAATAACGCTCGTACAGATAAGGGCGGCGTGCGGCAATCGCGCACGCCGCGGTTTGCGCCTGATGGCGTCTGAACTGCTATTCACCTGCCCCCCGGCAAATATCATCCCAGTGCGAATGGCCTGTTGGAAGCCAGTCGCTAGAGTTTGTCGTTCGATTCCTTTACTTCACGCTGTGCAATTTCCTGATAGATTTTGCCGCCGCTGTTGCGGAATTCAGCCGATTTCTCGGCCATGCCGCTGGCGGCGAAGTCGCGGACTTCCTGCGTGATCTTCATGGAGCAGAATTTCGGACCGCACATGGAGCAGAAATGCGCCACCTTATGTGCTTCCTTCGGCAGGGTCTGATCGTGATATTCGCGCGCGCAATCGGGATCAAGCGACAGATTGAACTGATCCTCCCAGCGGAATTCGAAACGTGCCCGGCTTAGCGCATCGTCGCGGGCCTGCGCGGCCGGATGACCCTTGGCAAGGTCAGCCGCGTGGGCGGCGATCTTGTAAGTCACGACACCGACCTTCACATCATCGCGATTGGGCAAGCCCAGATGTTCCTTGGGCGTGACGTAGCAGAGCATGGCGCAGCCGAACCAGCCGATCATCGCCGCGCCGATCCCGCTTGTAATATGGTCATAGCCCGGCGCGATATCGGTGGTCAGCGGGCCAAGCGTGTAAAAGGGGGCCTCGCCGCATTCGCGCAGCTGTTTATCCATATTGACCTTGATCTTGTGCATCGGCACATGGCCGGGCCCTTCGATCATCACCTGGCATCCTTTGGCCCAGGCGCGCTCAGTCAGTTCGCCAAGGGTTTCAAGCTCGGCGAATTGCGCTTCGTCGTTTGCGTCGGCGATGGAGCCGGGCCGCAGCCCGTCACCGAGCGAGAAGCTCACATCATAGGCGCGCATGATGTCGCAGATTTCGTCAAAGTGGGTATAGAGGAAGCTTTCCTGATGGTGGGCAAGACACCATTTCGCCATGATCGAGCCGCCGCGGCTGACGATGCCGGTCACCCGCTTTGCGGTCAGGGGGACATAGGCCAGCCTTACACCCGCATGGATCGTGAAATAGTCAACGCCCTGTTCAGCCTGTTCGATCAAGGTATCGCGAAACACCTCCCAGGTGAGGTCTTCGGCAATGCCGTTCACCTTCTCGAGCGCCTGATAGATCGGCACCGTGCCAATGGGAACCGGGGAATTGCGAATGATCCATTCGCGGGTATTGTGGATATTGCGGCCGGTGGACAGATCCATCACCGTATCCGAACCCCAACGGATCGACCAGACCATCTTGTCGACTTCCTCCGCGATTGAGGAGGCGACAGCGCTGTTGCCGATATTGGCATTGATCTTGACCAGGAAATTCCGGCCGATGATCATCGGTTCCAGTTCGGGATGATTGATATTTGCCGGGATGATGGCGCGGCCGCGCGCAACTTCCTCGCGCACGAATTCAGGCGTGATGAAATCTGGGATTTCCGCGCCAAAGGCTTCGCCATCGCGTTCGGCGGCTTCCGCCATTGCGGCGCGGCCCATATTTTCGCGGATCGCGATGAATTCCATCTCCGGCGTGACGATGCCGGCGCGGGCATATTCAAGCTGGGTGACCGCCTTGCCCGCGCATGCGCGCAACGGGCGATGGCTGACCGGGAATTCGCGCGCCAGATGGCTGCCTGCCGCATTGCCGTTATCTTCGGGTTTGATTTCACGGCCCTCATATTCCTCGACATCGCCGCGCGCCCTGATCCATGCATCGCGCAGGCGCGGCAGACCGGCATGAATATCGATATCGATAGCCGGATCGGTATAAGGGCCCGAGGTGTCATAGACCCGCAGCGGTGGCTCATTGGCCGATTCATGCAGCGCAATGTCGCGCATCGGCACTTGCACACCGGCAAGCTTGCCGGGGATATAAACCTTCGTCGAGGCGGGCAACGGCCCGGTCGTGACGGAAATCTGTGTATCTTTCGCGTGAATATTCATCTTGGATCTCCCCAAACTGCTGCGCGGAGATCCGGGACGGTGCGTGAGGTGGCAGCACAAATCATGCTTGCCGGATTAGTCAAAACACCTTGCAGACCGTGCCCGGTTCTGCGACTGGTCTTCCGTTCCCTCCGCCGGCGTTACCCGGATCAGGTTCTAAGGGTTGTTTCCCGTATGCCAGCCCGAAATCGGATCAAGCAGAAACGGGAAACTCTCAGCCCACGGGGCACCCCTCGGCTTTATCTATAGTGGACCGGACGAAACCGTGACGCAAGTATGCAAATCAAACAGCCATTTCTCGCCCACACATGTTCAGTGCCCGGATTATGCTACTGGCCTGTTGAGGTCGCCGTGGTCGAGGTGGCCGTGGTCGTGCTCGTTGCGACATTGTCGTTATTGCCATCATCGCCTGACGCCGCGCTGATGCCTGCGGCGGCAGCTCCGACTGCTGCCGCACCAAGGCCGATTGTACCCAGGCCAATTCCGGTTCCAGCAATTCCCGATCCCGCGGCGCCGGCAGCAGTTCCCGCCCCCACGCCCGCGCCACCACTACCTGCTGCGGCAATTGCTGAGCTGACATTAGTTGCTGTGACGACGCCCTGCGCGCTGGTGATCGTACCGATCGATCCGGTCGAGGTGGTGATCGCTGTCGGCTGTGCGATATTGGGGACGGTCTGCATCACGCCCTGAAAACCCGCCGGCGGGGGGGCGGGCGTGGTCGGCGCAGGTGGCGGTGAGCCTGGAACAGCCGGCGATAATGTCGTCGACATACCCGCCGGCACGGTCACAGAAACGCCTGCGGCATTCGTGACAACGGCGACGCCTTCCACCACATTGACTGTTGTAGCACCGTTGGCCGCGATCGAAATCTCGATGACCGTTCCACGAATCCCGATCGTTGCCGTCGGCGCACGCAATTTGATGGCGGAACTGGGCATCTGGCCGGACACGAACCGGGCGGCCCCGACCGCCATTGTCACAACCATCGAACCGGTCGATGCATTCGCGTCATAGACAAACTCGTCCATCAGGACTGACGCGTTCTCGCCAATCGACAGGGTGCTCGTGTCATTGAAGACGATACCCGCAAAACTGCCTTGCCCGGTTTCGATCACTTCTTGCGCGTTGATTTGCGCGTTCATCGACATCGCACGTTTTTCCGCACCGGATTTGGCGCTTACCTCATCGACGATATTAACCGCCTTGCCGATCGGGATTTCAGCGTTAGCGGGTGCGAGGGCGACACCGGATGCGATTAAAATGCCGACAAACATCCGCAGTGCATGCTGCCTGCCGGGCCGGATGTGGCGATGTGGCCGGATGTGACGATGTGTGTGACTATCAGTGTGGAAAATCTTCTGCACTATCTTGCCCTCTTCGTTCGTTACCCGTGACGGTATCGTTATCGGGCATATAGTTGCAACGAGAATAGCAGGAATTAGAGACTGGCAGCAGCAGATTTTCCGCAGATGTTGCGAAAAATCAAAAGCTGTCCGTATTGTCGCGGCTCGCTTGCAGCAGTTGCTAGACCAGAAATTGCTGGCAACCCGCTTTGGCCAGCACAGTGTCCAGTAATTGGTTGCCCGATAGGCCGGCATAACGTTCGCGTAATATGCCGAGCGAGCGGGCATGATATTTCTGCGCTGTCTGGGTAAAGGGCTTGCCCTCAAGCGTGACCGACATTTTCTCCTTGCCCTGTTCAAGCGCGATGGCATTCGCATCGGACCAGGGCAGGAACAGGCCGCCGATTTCCGATTGCAGAAATGGCATTAAGGTTGTTTCCAGGCTTTCCCAGCTTTCGAATTCACCGTCCGCGGACGGGTCCTGCATTTGTTCGGCCCAGGCTGCCACATTGGGGGCCTTTTGATCGAACAGCTTGCGTGGGGTGGGGTCGGTCCAGCATTGATAAAGCTGCGCCGCAAGCCCGAAATCCGCAAGTGCCGGGCGTCCGCCGAACAGGAAGGGGCGGTGGGTCAGATGTTTTTCGAGCAATTTCAGTGTCCGGATGAAAGAGCTTTCGATCTGCTCTTTGGTGGTTGAATGCGAGCCGACAAAGCCAAGCCGCTGTACCATCCGCTCACGCAGCATTTGCGCCATCGCCTCGATCTCGACATCGGCGGCGTGGGGGCGGGCGTCGCGGGCCAGCCGTTGCGCGGCGGAGACTTGGTCGGCATCGTACCACCAGCGATAATGGAACATATATTTATTGGCCCATTCATCCGCATATTCCTCGATGAGTGCCGATAGAAAAGCGAGTGCGGGATCAGCGGGGACGATCGATGGCTCGGGGAACATCGTTTCGAATTCTTCGATGATCGGGGTGGAATCCTGCCAGGCATCGCCATGATTGGAAACCACAAGCGGGACGAGCGGCAATTTCGCAAATTTCTGAAACTCCGCCATATTCTCGTCAGTGCGCGGCAGCCAGTCATGCGGAATGCCCTTATATCTGAAATAGGCGCGAACCTTGACCGAATAAGGTGAAAGCTCCGCACCGAAGATTTGATAATGGTCCGACATGTCCCTGGCCTTCCTCTCGTTTCAGCGTTGGTCGATAAGCCGCCGCTGGTTGCTGTTCACCGATCTTCATTATGCGTCGGCATGGTTAAGCTGCCTTTTGCAGGCGAGGACGCATATTGGGCCGCATCTTCCGCATATGATGCAAACTTTGTGTTGATTCAAATCAATGGAAATGAATTTATCAGGGGAAATGAATTTATC
>OBJS01000121.1_pt1 | contig 28735 bp, 46 predicted proteins | sample 1519851 | NCBI WGS metagenome assembly OBJS01 (sample SAMN03019806, study PRJEB22545) | beach sand metagenome | biome: beach; feature: sea beach; material: beach sand | place: USA: Municipal Pensacola Beach, FL | collected 2010-10-20 | depth 25-47 cm m
TCATCTGATCTAAAAGAGGTTTGACTCTATTTAGATTAAAGACGCATCGATCAAGCAGATTTTTTGAGTGAGAGATGGAAAGCTGCTTATCCATCTTTTTTAGAACATGAAATTTTGTGTTAGTGCCGGCAAAAAGCCGTCTAAAATCTCTTTCGTAGCTGTTTGACGTATCTAGCGGGTCTCTTTTTACGCTATCGTGCGGTAAAAAAATCGTATGATAGAGAAACTTTTTATCTTGAAGCAAGAATTTAGCATAGAAGTCGACACCCTTATTTTTGTCTTCATAGTAATCGATGATTCTCACTTCGCCGTGAAGAACCTGGAAAAAGATCATCACAGTTAAGTCGTTGACCCCAATATCCATAGCAACATATAGAGGAAATAGAGCGTCGTAAAGAGGGGAATAAAGACATCGCTTCTCATCATAGGCTTTTTGTATTCCTTCAGAAAAATAAAATGCATCGGATGAGGCTAAGAAAGCCTCGGATATCGTACTTGGGAACTCTTGCTTGATTTTATCTTGTAGAATTGCCTCTTGGGCTGCATACCAGTTTTTTTGCTGTGGGGTTATTGTTCTTCCGGTTTCCCCCTCAATTTTTTTGAAATAATCAGTTAGGTAAATATCTTGTGGGACCTTGTTTTCAAGCTGATAGCTTGGATCATCCATCCATGGATAGAAAAAAAGCTTATAATCAAGCGGGCTTAAGTTTTCGTTTCCACGACGAGCGGCGTTCATTACCATCTCTGCAAAATAACCTTCGCTCCCCTCGCCTGTACTTTCAATAATGATTTTTCCGGTAGGAGGAACCGTTTGGAGCGTTCCGGTGATTACCTCTTCTGCTTTTTGAGGATTGCGTGCACATGTTTTACCAAATTCAGACACCAAAACAAGAGGGTAAGAAGCACCGCGTAAAGTTGTGTCAACACGTAAAGAGCTGCCATTATTAAAGCGAATTTCCCTAGCTGAACGCTGAACAATACCAGTAAGGGAACGAATTTTTTCATGAAGAGTGTCAAGGGCATGGCCTATAATCTTTTTGAAGATATGCTGCGCGTGTTCTAGTGAGTATGAAACAATCCCGGCCGATATATTTTTATTAAATAGCACCTCGTCTAATAGATAGAGAACTGAAAAAGTCGACATCCCAACTTGTCTTGCCTTCAAGATAAGGTTTCTTGAGTGCATGTTATCTAAAACATCTTGCTGAACTGAGTTGAGCTTGAACGGAATAGAATCTGAATTTTTGTCGATGATTCTGTAGAGGTTATTCAGCCTCCAGCTTCGATCTTTTAGATTCATTTTTGAGTAAAGTCTTCTTTTTCAGGAATTTTATCGGCCATTTGTTTGAGCATCTCCAGATTAAACGGCGATGCTTCGGCAATGTTTTTAGCAAGCTTTGCCTTTCTCTCATCTTCTTTGTTTTCAAAGTCGTTTAAGAAAGGGTCGTACATTTTTTGATATCTGTCCCAGCATTTAACTTGCATATCAGTTGCGTTGGTCATCTTTTCTCTTCTATCGGCAAGACGCATGTAGGTTATCTCTAACGCATAGGCAAGCTTTTCATTTTTTTTGACATGATTCATCAATGTACCGTAGGTAATGCCCCGATTTGCGCAGAAATGGCAAATATTTGTTGAATCTGGATAATGCGACCACTCAAGAAGCTGCTCGGCAACTTTGTCGGGATTTATTGTAGTAGGGAATTTTTTAGACATCTTACCTGTATGGTAAGAAATTTATTTAAATATTTAAATATTTTTTTAAAATACTGTTTTTACAAGGGAAACGGTATGTTGAAATTTTTTTTACTTCTTTTGTTGAACGGAGACGCTCAAATAGATGAAAATTTTACAGTCTATGCAGGTAAGCACCCACAGACACAACAAAGAGATTTCGTTTGTGCAATCAGATATGATTTAGATTTTTAATTTGATAAAAAAATTATTTGCGCAACATAAAATATATTATCGGACCATGTTTTTATCCTGGTTCTCATTTTCATCAGAAGTGAACTTTTGGTTTTTTATAAATTCTCTTACTAGTTCGCATAGTTCATAATCTCCCTTAAAAAAAACATAGCTGTTTCCTGTCCAATGATCGCCGCTTATAGGGTTATTTTGGTTTTGTTGTTCGCATATATTATCATAACACAGCAAAGCCCTTTCAAAAATTAGCAAAGGACTACTATCTCTATAATTTTCTATCCAATATCCGCAAAGACATTCGCCGGTTTCATTAATCCATCCTCTACATTTATCGCATTTCTTATGTTTCATTATTTATCCTGGTTCTCAGACATAAAAATCCATCATGTGGTTCCCCTCACTCGCTTCTTATTCTATTCTAACCCTGTTAAAATCTCCCAAGCTTTTCTAACTTGTTGGGGAACTACCGCGTTTCCAAGGGCCCTAATTCTGTCCAATTGGTAGGGTAGCCCATCAGTGACTCTATCCATTCCGGAGACAACTTCTTGCCAATGCTTTCTGGATGTAAACGGCCTATAGAGTCTTGCAAGTCTTCCCCGTGATTCTTTGATTGGCGAGAAGGTGAAGGCTTCCGTATTGGTTTGTTCGCTTGTGATGCCGTTGGAGTAGGCCAATAGGAACCATCTTGCACGTCTGTGTAAAGCTCCGACCCCGCTAGCGGATATAACACACCATCGACAATCATACCCCATTTCGGCAATCGTTTTAACAACCACCAATCCTCCCCTGGTGGTAATTGCGGGTACGTTTTCAAGGAATAAGAATTTGGGCTTGATTTCTTCGGCCAAGCGCACGATTTCGAAAAAAAGATTGCTTCGCTCTCCTTCCAAGCCTTTTCCAGCTCCTGCAATACTGATATCTTGGCATGGGAACCCTCCGTAAATAATGTCGATTTCTTGGTAGCAACCTCTGATACAAAACTCAGATGGTAATCCAATTCCACCTCTAAAACTCTGCAAGGTTCTAATATCATCCCATATTGGTGCTTTGGGCAAATTCCCTTCTTGCATTCTAGACAAGAGGACGCTTTGACAATAGGGTTCGATTTCGCAATAGGCACCTGGTTTAATCCAGTCTTGCAACGCGTATGTGATTCCTCCGATTCCTGAAAAGAGATCGAGCCCGTTGAGCATTTTATGTATATCCACATTTTTTCATATTCTCTACTAATAAGGTAAGTTCACTAAGGCTTGAATCCGATTTAAGAAGATTTGCTCGTGAAGAAATAACCCATATATTCTCTAAGGTGTAACCTTTGTTTGGGTCTTTTCTATCTAATGAAGGTGAGTTATACCTAACGCCAAATTCTTCATAATTTAATGATTTAAAGCAGCGGTGCACATGCCCATAATGTAAAGGATTTTTTCTTTAATTTCAGCACCTTCTTTTACCTGATCCAATTTTAATCGTCCTCCTCAAATTTGCCTCTATCTGCCATCTCGCAAGTAAAGTATTTTTCACCGCTGAAATTCCTAAACTCATAGTTAGTGAGCCTTTGACCTTTAATCCCGGCAACATTGGCTTGCTGAAGCAGATAAGCAATCAGCTTGTGATATTTCTTTGGTGGAATCTTGCCTACTTTGTGCCAAAGCATTGTTTGCCCAAGGCCGTGTACTTCCATCATTTTTTACTCCTCGTTTCTTATTGCAGTCGCATTCATTGTTTGTGTGACTCCTGTCAAGATCACACCGGCTCCAAAGGGTGTTGTTCCGGGAAGCGGAAGAGCGCAGATGATCACCCCGCAAAAGACATAGACGCAACCCATCATAGCCTCTGGTGGAAGATCAAAGAAGGCATCGTCTAGCGCATCTTGTGTCAGCCATTCGGTGGACTCTTGGTCAACTTCTAAAAAAGGAATCTTTGGCATCCACCAGGGAGACTCGATTTTGCTGATATTCTTATCAATCTTGCGTATCAGTTTTTTCAACTGCTTTTTATGGATAGGTATTGCGTTTAAAGCAAGCTCATTTAATACGAGCTTCCAGGCCATTTTAGTCGATATCCAAGAGCCGAAATATTTATCCATGTCGACTTTGAAGCGTGCAACTGTCTTAGCAATCTTGTTAATATCTTTGCATCCTTCAAGCTTGTAAATTGGCTTAAGGAATTTTTTTGCAACCTGCTCCAAATTTTTTCCAACGCCAATCTCTGTATGCTCGTGAAATATTGTCGGCGCCTCTGCGCACAAAGGAGCAGCCATTAATAAAAGAGCCGAAACGATTCCAATAATGCGTTTACCATAAACCAGCATCCTAAACCCCTAAAATAAAGTTCAATTTTTGTTTTTGTCGTGTATAAAATTCCGTCTGCTTTTTTAAAAGCAATGAAGAAGCTAACGCACGTGTAAGCTAAAATAGGTATTAAAATAAATATTCTAAATAATGAAATTAAAAAAATTATATTCATGAAAACCTTTCCTTCCCTCTACGCTGCTCTCCCTTCCTCTCCTTTCCATTCCTCGCCATCCCTAACCGGTCCAATCCATTCCAATGAAACTTATTTCAAAAACTCACACTCTAAAACCGTAAATCTTCCATATCCTAGAGTTCTTGCATCAGCAATGCCTTGCAAAACTCCCGTATCTTCAACAACTTTTTTTACTATCTCTTTTGACAAAATCTTATCGTTGACCAAGAGAGTAAACTCACATTCCCAACCGATTGAACATGCAATCCTATAACGCACATTGCGCCCCTTAGTGTTGGGGTTTGCAACCATGCGGATATCTAAATAAACTTCATTTGAAGGGTCTTTCGGAAAATCGTCAGTTGAAAGCTCTTGCCAATTTTCGGGCATCTTTCTGTTTAAATACACTTTCTCTTCTTGCACTTGGATTGCTGAAATCCATGACTTTTGAATCGAGCCTCTCCCTTGCTTGGTATGCACAGAGCCGTTTTTAAGAGCCGAGGTAATATATCCACCCGGCATGTATATTTGGCCTCCCTCTTCAAAAAATGAGTTTCTCCACTCATCGGGGTTGTTTCCGGCCGTTCCTGATTTAACCTTGCTCATTTCAGATATCGACTCGATATTAAATTTATGAAACAATATTGGCTTAACACCTCTAATTTTTACTTTGCACTCAATCATCATCCTTTCCTTTGTTAAAATGATTTCACTTTAACTAAAACCTTCCCTCTGCTTTCCTCTCCTCCCCATTCCATTCCTCCCCACGCCAACCCGTTCCGGTCCATCACTACCCCCTCAAAAATGCTCTAACTTCTTAGAGCACAAAACTTTTTTCCACTGCTCAAACTCATTGCAAACCTCGACATACATTTTTTCAATATTATTAAGCCGGGCATACATTCCCTTGCGCACCTTGTCCGTGCTTACACGCAACCTGATCACTTCTTTACGAAGCTCTTCAAGTTCACACTCTTGCTCTGTTTTGAATAAATCTAACTGAATCATGAGAACCCCAATTTCTCAGTCTAATTCATGGATGATGGAAGCGTTGCTTTTTATTTCATCTAAGAGATTATAAATATTATTTGAAAGCTCTTCGTTTCCATATTTTAGTTGTTGTCTGCAACTATTATATATGGAATCAAGTGCAAAGTAAAGAGAATCTATATTTTTGTAGAGACGAAGCTCGTGAGCGTCTTCGTGAAGATCAAATTCGAACTTAACTTTTGCCATGTTTTTTTTGTTTGTTATCTCTTTCGGCAACGAAGGGGTGAACGCCGGCAACTTTCTGCTCGGGATAGCCTTTCTGCTCGGGGTAATAAGCCTGGAGATATTCGTTTTGCCGAATGGCAACCAAGACATTTAGCAGAGTCTCTGAACAATTGCTAGTTATATCAATCAAGTTTTGGCTAGACTCTCTGTGCTTTTTCATGCTTTTCCTAATATCCAAAAAGGTTGCACGGCTCTCTTCGATGAACTTATCGAGCTTTTTTTCTACTGTTTTGCAGAACTCTTTTTTCTCAGCTTTGATCTGCTCTAAGATCTCATTCTTGCTCTTCTTAGGCTTTTCTTCTTCTTTCTTTTTTACCACTTTTGCCGCCTGTCAATTTTTAAGAGTTTTGTTTACCAATTTTCTACCAATCTCTAACGAGTTGGTAAAACCTTTCCTTTCCTCTGCTCTCCAATCCATTCCTACCCACTCCAACCCCCTACTCTCCTACCCATTCCGGTCCTCTAACTCTCACTTAAAATAGAAACGACTTTTGAACTCTTCTTCAGACAATGGCAATCATCGGGATGCGTAGGTGGCTTGTCCGGCTGGTAGCCTTTCCATTCATCCTGGTTCATCGAAAACCACTCATTATTTTGCGTGTAAAAAGAACCATAAAAAGAGCAATATTTAACGTCGTCGTTTTGCATATGGCTCCTAAAAAGGTAACTCGTTTGGGCTCGATTCTTTTGAGTCTACAGAAAGGTCATTAGCTTGCTGATTCCACACCCCTTTTTCAAGGAAACTCTTTATGTCGTCGCTTAGAAACTTGCTGTCAAACATGAAAGCCGGAAGGTATTGACGAGTACCGTTTTTAGTACAACTAAGTGATGGAGCGGTCCAAAACATACCGCCGTTTTTTGCTTGCTTGCGGATAAAAGCTACGCGGTATTTGCCGTCAAGTTCTAGGTAAACAACTTCATGTATATAGGGGTCGTCTAGCTTTTCATGACTAATAAATCTAAATTTTTCTTCCATATGATATCTCTTTTCTAGCGATGAAATCCTTGAGCCTTTCTTGAAACTTAGGGTCCTCAAGCTCAATAAAGATTCCATCTTTATAATCTTCGTGAATAAAAAAATGGAGCCCGCGCTTGCCGTCGATCTCTGCAATCTTGCAATCCCAAACGTTTAGAGAATCCTTAATTTGATAAGTTTGGCGAATGGCGGTAGGTATATGCTTCCTGGTATAATGGCGGTATGAAATAAAGTCTCTTAGCGATTGGGCAAAATTCAACCGGGCCTGTTCTGACTTGTAGGAGTTGCCTTCCCTAAGCATGTAAACGTAGCGCCTTAGTTTGTTTTGTGTGGTCTGCAATTTGATGAATCTATTTAAGTGAATGGTGCTCATCCACACCTCATCGCCTCTTTCATCGACGCCAACGACCACATAATCAAGCTCTTTAATTTCTGACTCGCTTTTGTTTAAAAAGTCTGACTTTTTTTTGAGTTCAATATCTTTTGGGTAAGGTTTATCTTCTATCCAGTCTGTTATGAGAACAAAACCGTTTGTTGCGTCTTGAATTTTGTAAGCCGTACCTAAACGGATATTTTGCCAAGATTTCCCCAGGTCTCTAAAAGTTGAGCGCGGAATATTGCACTTTGTTGCAAAGTGAGCCGGCTTAATATTGTGAAGATGCAAATAGTCATTCAGTTTTTGCATACACATGAACAATAGACGAGCTGGCAAAAAAACGCAATTAAATGTTAAAACTTTTCTTTTTTGTTACGAATATGACAAAATATGTTGATCTATATGACTAGTCATGTTATGATAAAGGTATCAAAACAAAGAAGCCCTGCGGTAACAGGGCTAAGAACACAAAGGACATATATGTATTCAGAAAAGATCATAGACTTAAAAACAGATTCTTATCAAGAGCTTTGCGAACAATACGCGGAGTATCTCACTAAAAAAGCAGAGCTTGCAGCTTGGGAAAAAGAGAACAAGTCTAAGCTCATCGAGGCTGCCGGTGGCAATCGCATGGAGTTCGGCATCAAGATTGAGCATATTGAAGCTGCCGGGTCTGTGGATTACAAAAAAGTCATTGCTGAGCTTTGCAGCGATGAAATCAAGATTGATTATCTTTGTGAGAAGCATAGAAAATCACCGGTCAAGAAAGTTTTAATCAGAAAATATTAATCATGGGGCTATGCGGCCCTATTATTAGGAGAAGAAAAATGAAGGATAAAAGACAAATTACAACGAATGTAAAACTTAATGAATATGAGCTTAATATAATCCGTTGTTCGATGAATCTCTATATTCAAGATATGAATGATGCAGATATCGAACTATTGAACAAAATCGAAGGTTCTCTAGATGCGCTAGCATGCCAGGAGGTGTAAGGTGGAATACAAAGGTTGGAATATTAGATATGACCCTACCGAATGGTATCATGAATATTGGAAGTTTTGGCATGAGAATAACGATGGTGAAGATTGGGTATATAGTGGAAAGGCTACAAGTTTAGAAGAGGCCAAAGAAGAGATTGACTTTCGGATGGCGAATTATGAAATTGAGTAAAAAAAGAGGGTAACTAATGAAATACAAAGGCTACTACATAGATTACATCCCGGATCTTCCGGGATATAACGCTTGTCATGAGGACAATGACGGAGAGGGTGGACTTGAAGCCTCCTCTATTGAAGAGTTAAAAAAGATGATTGATGAAGAGGTAGAATATCAACTTTTTGAAGAGCAGTTTTTAAAAGCAAGCAATGACCTGTATGCACTTACGTTAAAATGGCAAGATGAGGACATTATGATGGCCCCCTCGGTTGAAGCGGGTTTAAAACTTTTTATTGATGCTGGGCTGAGTATTTCGCATAGCAAAGAGGTCTTTTTAGATAGAGTTCATGAGATTATTGAATCTTGCGAAAAAAAAGAGGGTGATTGGGGAACCCTCTAAAAACAAGATAACACGAATTTGACTTCTCTTAAATGAATATCAAATTTAAATTTAAATGAAAAGAGAGAAAGGAATAGGAGAAAACCTTTCTCTCGCTGGAGATAAAGTCTATGAAACTTCAATTAAAGAAATATCAACAAAAGTTTTTTTTGGCAATGACTGACCCTGATTCGACAACATTAGATCATGTTTGGACACTGTGGCAAAATCTTGATGACAGTGCAAGTGAGGAGCTTTTAGATGCCTGCATTTACTTCATCGAGATGTTTAACTTCGATATTGAAGAGCTTCCGGATGGATTGCAAGAAGCTGTTCGAGATTATATGCTTGACGATGAAATCATTGATTGTGTATGATTTAAGTAGAAAATTTGTATTTGGCATTCCCCTTGATTGGGGCTTTTTTGGTCTATCCCAAGTAATTTTACAACAACTCTTACATCTTGAATTGAGTCCACATTTCGTGTTGTTTTTTTTGTAAAAATTTTCAAAAGGAATCATTTTTTTACAGTAAGTGCAGTATTTTAATTTATTTTCCAAATCTAATTTTAAAAAAGTACTGACTCTGTTGTATTTTTTGTTGTAGCACTCTCGACAATATGCAGAACGAGTCCATTGATGTCTCCTAGAGATGGTTAAAATAATTTCACATCCTTTACATTTTTTTATTTTCATTGTTGCCTTTTTGGATTTCGATGATGATTGAATAGCGTTTCTTGGTTGACTTAATTTGATCATATGAAAAAAAGATATCTTTTCGATCTGCTTGGCCGGGAGCAAGCCCAGGCTTGATGCAATCGGAAATCGCGTCAGCAATGCATTTAAACGCGCTCACCAAATTATCATAGTCCAAGGTACGTGGAGCTACCCTAATCAGAGTTATGGCAACAGGAAGCCTTATAGACCCCTTCACGCACGTTTTCCAAGCCGATCTAATAGCCAGCTTTTGTTTTTTGCTTCTTTTGTAAGTTTTTGCCCAATGTTCGCGAATGTTGGCCGTGCTGCTAAGTCGGATAGGAACAATGATCCGTATCTTGTTCTCTGATCTCTCGCACTCGATTGAGCATATTGAGGAGCAATCTTTCATCTTGCTCTTTGCATTCTTGGATAATCGACTGGATTCTTTCATGCGCCTGCTTGTAAAAATCTACCTCTTGCTGAATTTTTTGGTACTTAGTCATCTTTCATGTTCTCTAAAAGCTGAACGGTTTTGTAATAGTCTGCGATCACCTTCTGAAATTCCCCAACGATTTTCATCATGGAAGGAAAGTCCGTTGCGAAGAAGATTTTTTTAATATCTCCGATTTCCATGTGAAAAAGGTAGTCTCTTTCAGGCTCTTCATAGACGGCAATGTAGTTGAGTTCATCGCCAAGCAAAAGATGAGGGTGGTCGTCATAGCCAAGCTCAATGATGTAGTCATGCAGCGCATCAGGCGAATGAAGGCCCGGCTTTTTTTTGTCATGCCATCCTTGCGGAAGGCTGTAGCACCAAAAGTTTGAGTGGATCATAAAAAATTTTCTGACTCCCTGATGTATGGGACATTATCCGTTTTTCTAAAAAAATGTCTAACTTTTGGAAGCAAATTCCTATTTTGACCCGTAGTTGTACGGATCAAATCCGTGTAAATCCATAAGGTCTAATTTCTTCTTTATCGCATTAAAAAATTCTTTATAGTTCTTGTGCAACTACTTGTCTCTCAATTGCTTTGAGATAGTAATATAGAGTTTTTTTGAATTCTGTAAATGCCATGTTAAAATTTATTTCTTTATCAATTGCCGGAAATCTCAACCATCCGTGTGTTTCTTCATAAACATTTTCAGGGATATGTGCTTTTCCATCGTTCCAATATTTTTTGTTGGTCTGAAAGTCTTTTGAAGCAGGTGCACGGCCTTTTTTGATCATTGCGTTCAAATATGCCCCCATAGACCGTATTACATGGCCCCTATTGCGATAACTTTCGCAATCCGACTCATATGTCTTGCAAATCTCTTTTGCCCGTACAGGCGAAACTAGGCCCTTTAACAGCCAATTCATGACATTCCCCACGCTCAGCCCTTCATCCGAGGGGCACATGGGCTTTAATTTCATCAAATTCGTAAAGGCCTCTTGTTGTTCAGGCGTTAGCTTGTCGAACATGAAAGGCTTTTTAAATCCACCGGGTTGGCTTTCAACCTCAACCCTCTCATCCCTTTCTTGAAAAGAAAGACAATCCTCAGTCGACAAGCTGGGTGCCGGAGGCGGGTTATCAGGCGGCGGTTCGTTTAAGGGGGTTTGGGGGTTGTTTTTGTCTGTCCTTTCATTCTTTGTTTCAGATTGATTGTTTGTTAGGGTCACTTTTCGTGTCCGACACTTTTCGTGTCCGACACCTTTTGGTACTTTCTGAAACATTTTTTGAATTTCTTCTTTTGTCTTGGGGGTTTCAAAAAAATTCCACTCCCAACCATCTAATTTTTTTGTTTCATGATTGTATTTTGCAGTGCGATGAAGATAGCCGCATTCTTCAAGTTCTTTGAGTCCTGCTTTCACGGATTTTAAGCCATCTGAATGTCGCTTTATCAAATCTTTTAAATAAAATTCCCAATTATCGCGACGAGTAAAAGCATAAAACCAAATTCCGATGGCTTTGTAGCTTAGTCTTTTATCATCGGCAATTGTTCGGTTTGCCTGTACATATGGGTTGTCTTGATTGTGAATAACGCGGAATAATGTCATGGGGCCTCCAAATAAAAAAAATTTTGGTATTTCATTTATTTGGTTGGCCTGCTAACCTAGAGATCTAGTTTTGGTAAGATTGCTCTAGATGTTGTTGTGTTGGTTTGCAGGCCAACCTTCAACGTGAAGTCTAGAGCTTCTTTTTTTACTCTTCCACCTTTTTTTTAGGGTCTGCACGTACAAATCCAATATTCTCCCTCTTCTTCATCGTACCTAACTCCTTGAGATAGAACATAGATTCTTTTGTCGTCATCGGTTGAGACGACAAAATGTTTTTTTTCTAAAATTTTGATGAATGGTTCATAAGACTCTAAGAGAGAAATAGGCTTTTTTGTGCAAACGGTGTGAACACTGATTGAAACCCAAAGCCTATAGAGTGAGGGAGAGCGAATTTTTTTAGAGCATCTTTTGCAAAAATAGATAGCAATCTGATTTTCTTCCATGCCCTAAAGTTAGTCGATCTTGTGTTTTTCAGATAGCAAGTCTATTGGGCGTACTTCTCCTTTTGTAAAAATATCGATTAACACTGCTGTTCTTAAAGTTGGAGATCTTCCTTTGAGTGCATTGCAGATTTTTGGATAAGAGATGCCCATTTTTGCCGCAAAGTCGACGGCCGTTATTTGATACTTGTTTAAATATTCTTTTAATTTCATGTTTTTCACCTATTTGATTGATATAATGTGCTGTTCTATTGTATCATGATAGTTTACTAGTCATTAAGAGTCAAGATGCAAGACAAACAGTATCTAAGAGTTACAGAAATTATTTCACCATTTACGGGGGTGGAGTTTGTCCCGGCCGATATCCTTCAAAAGGCTGCCGATCGTGGAACAAGGGTCCACAATCAGATCGAAAGCTACTTTGACGGCTGGGGTCTGATTGGTCAGGAAGACACAAAACAATACCTTCAGTGCTTCGAAAAATTCTGGGAAGGATATGAACACAACTTCGAAGGGGCCGAAATTCAAACAGAAACACGCCTGTATTGCGATAAGTTGGGCATCACGGGGCAAATAGACGTTATTGCCCGTTTTCCTCATAGAACGCTTCTAATCGACTGGAAAACCTCATCAAGAGTTTATGACCATTGGCATCTGCAAGGAGCTGCCTATAAATATCTCTGCCAGCAAAACGGCTATCCCGACGTGGATAATGTGCTTTTTGTAAAGCTCAATAAAAGCCGAGCAACTACTTATAAAAGCGAAGATCATGAGCACAATTTAGATATTTTCTTTAAATGTTTGGAACTTTATAAACATTTTAAAATGAATACAACAAGGACAAAAATATGAAAACAAGTGAAAAAACAAATGAATTATGTAAGGCAATGTGTGAATTTCAAAGTAAACTCATTACTTTAGCAAAAGACACAAAAGCTTATAATTATAAATATACTAATCTAGCGACAATATGGGAATCTTTTAGACCGTTGCTAGGAGAACTTGGACTTTTTATATTTCAAGATGTAGTAACAACTGAAGAAGGAGTAAAAGTCGCTACTCGAATTACTCATATTAGTGACCAATGGATTGAAACGGATTATATTTTAATTCCTATGAATAAAAGAGATGCCCATAGTACGGGTTCAGCTTGTACTTATGGGCGACGATATTCTTTATCATGTGCTCTTGGAATTGTATGTGATGAAGACGATGACGGAAATAGAGCTTCCCAGTCTGCGCCTGTAAAGAAAGAAAACAAGACGGTGCCCATTCAGCCTAAGAAAAAAGAATGTACCCAAGTGCAATTTAAAGACTTTGTAGACTCATGGTCTAAAACCTACGACAAAGAAAATATCATGGAGTACATTGATTCTAAATCCAAGGCGTATGATAAGACATATCTCGAGATTGTCTATGAGCTCATACAAGATCCGGAAGCCTTCGAAAAACATTTTCTCTACAGGCTTGAAAAAAACAATGCCCCAAAGCATAAAGAAGGCTAAGAGGTTTCTATGCTTAAGATTGAACTTTGTATAGTAGCAGCGCTTTTACTTTGCGCTGCTTGGGGCGGATGGTCCACCTTCAACTATTTCTGCGGTGTTCCCGATGACAATATTATCGAAGAAGCAGCAGAAGATTACCTTGAGTCTAAAACAGGCATGGACTTTGATTTCACGCCGGCATCTAAAGAATGATAGAGCCTGTCTACACCATTAACACTAAAGATCAAACCGCTAATTTAGATATCTATTTAACGACTTTCTCAATTGGAATTCTTTTCTTAACGAATTTTTAGAGGCAATTATTTACTTTTAAACCAAATCATTTTCATCTTCTCGCTTTAAAATTTCTATTCGGCTCAAAAAATTTCTCATTTCCTCTACATCATGATTTTCACGATGAATGGTGCTAGCAATTTCATTGCCATCCTCTAAAACACAAATACGATATTCACAATGACAGACTGGATTTACCATCTCATCTGTCATGATGAACTCTACTTTTCGTAGTATTTTCTTTTTTTCTAAGGCCATAAATCCTCATACCTGATAAACGATTGTAATTAAATAAAGTCTAATAGCACTCGCTATAGTTATTCCGGCTCCATATGAAACATTGACAGTTTGTATTTGTGCATACGCAGTATTCGGTGTATTGGTACAAATTAATGGATTATAGTTAGTACCATCGTAGTAAACAGCTGAACCTTGATGCCTTTTATTAGTAGTATTTGCAGAGGTAAAAGGTAAATCAATACGCGCTGTTCCTGAACCTGTATGAGCAGAAATTTGAATATTTACAGTAGCTCTGACAGTATTTCCAATTCGAGTATAACTCCCCTCTCTAAAAGTATAAGTAGCGGCCCCCGCGGTACTAGACCCAAAAACTGTCGGAGTGAAAGTACCCTCCTCATAAATATCTAAAACATTTGTGCCGGTATCGAACGAGATTCCTTCTGCATGAATATCTTGCGCGGTAGAGTCTACAATGCCCGCTCCGTTTGCTGAGAGGACAATATCTCCATCAGTGTCAGTTGAAGCAAGCGTATTGCCGTTCAGCGTTAGATTATCAACTGTTACAAGACCTGTTTCGATTGATCCCGGATTTTGCGTAGTAACATCAATTCCATTTCCGGAATCAGAAAAATTAATCATCCCATACGTTAATGTGCCCGCTCCTGTAACTGGATTGCTATTTGTGCTTCTAACAGTTGCATATCCTACTCTACATGTCGTACCGCTTCCTATTGAAAGAGCAGCTGCTGTTCCACTTAGAAGAGTACAATCTAAAAGTTCGTGATTAGCTCCTGTACCGGCCGTTGTTAAAACAACAAGATTTCCCGTATCGTTATCAAAAAATGATCTTTGAGCTTTAAAATTTCCTGTTGTTTGAGTTGTGTAACGCTGCAAAGAAGAAGAACAATACCGCATTCGAATCGTACCGGCAGCAATATCGGAAACTCCTGCTGTTGCAGTTCCGGTAAAAGCGCAATAATTAAAAGAAACGGTTCCGCAACTTGTAATGTTGTAAAAATCTAAATTAGTTGCTGCTTGTTGAAATCTACATTCAGAAAATGCTGGAGAGGCGTTTGAATTATTAATATTTATTCCATCACCATTGGTCAGAAAAAAAGCGCAGTTTCGAAATGATGTTTGGATTGTTCCCGAACCTCCAATATCTAATATCACATCGGAGTTGGTTTGAAAGCGGATGTTTGAAAGCGTAGAGTTTCCGGTGGCTGTTTGTGTGACTTTTCCTACAATTAAAACACCTGCATTTCCCTGGCTTCCCGGCAATCCTGTAATATTTAGGCCTACAGGAAGTGTAAAATCTTCTGTATAGATTCCCGGTCGAATATAAAGAGAATCACCGCTGGACATATCGGCAAGAGCGGCCGTAATCGTGGTATGAGTTGCGCCCGCTTGCAGCCCGTCTCCGTCTACAATAAAATCAGATGGCCCGTAATTGTTTGTGCTTACTCTTCCTGATGCCATATTTTCCTCATGCTAATACCCACACGCCTACTGAATTTAAGGCCCATAGATCATCTGTCGATGCTTGGTAGATCAATGAAATTGCGTCCCCTGTCGCACTTCCCGTAATTGTGCCACCGGCCGATGTGCTTTCTGTTCCAAGATGAGCAACTTGAGTTCCGTTTAGTTGAATGACTAAAACCCCGTTAGTAGCGATAAACTCAAGCCTTTCACCGTCTGCCATTGAAGCCGGAGTTGTTAAGGTGATAGCATTTGTTGCAAAGCTTCCGGAGTCTGTAGCAACTGTTGTTGAGCCTGCCTGGTCCGTATATTCAACGCTGTTGATTGTTAAGGTGTTTGCTGTGCCGACAACTGTAACGCCCGGTCCTCCTAGAATATCAATGTTTCCATTGGCGTCAGGACCTATGGCGCCGCCGGAGTCCCCGGTCAGTGTTTGAATTCCTGGAAGGTCTGTCCCGCCTACAAGTTCCACATAACCATCGGCATCGACGGTAAATTGCGTGTCATTGAAGCTGCAAATCCCGGCATCGAATTTATCGCCCGGCGCGCCTGTGATCTCTGTTGCTACTTGAAGCTCGATAGCATAGGTATTGGAGGCTCTAGAATGTGTGGCAATTGGCGCGTTTGCATTGGTAGCGTTGGCAACTGTAGATCCGGTAACGGTTATCTCGCCGTTAGTATCAGGAATAACCGGATCAGTTCCCGGAACTGTGCTGAAATCAACGTTGATCTGATCTATTGCCGTTCCTTGGCCAATGAGCTGCACAAAGCCATTTGATGAAACTGTAAATGAGTCTGAGTCAAAAAAAGCGATCCCGGCGTTTGTGGTATTACCGGGATCGCTTACCGCCGCGGTAGCGACTTGAAGCTCTAGTTCTTGAGTGAAACTTCCGACATCTCCGTCGAAGAAAAGAGGTTTAGCATTTGTGCCGTTGGCAACGATTGTGCCTACAAGGTTGAGGTTTCCTGCACCGTCTGGGAAAACCGGCGTTCCGTCATCTCCTGTAAGCGAATCGATAGCATCGCTTCCGCCGATGAGCTGTACAAACCCGAACTCACTAACGGTAAACATCGAGTCGTCAAAAGACACAAGGCCGGCATCGTTGACATCTGCCGGGGCCCCCGTAATGGCTGCGCCTACTTGCACTTCGGTTGTGATCGTATTTCCGGAACCTGTTGTGAAAACAGGTTTTGCATTAGTGCCGTTAGCAACCGTATCGCCTAAGATCTCTAAGACATTCCCAACGGGAATAGCAGACCCTGAATCAGCATCGAATTGAGTTGGGATCTGCGGATGATTCCCTTCAATGTCTATGATGGAAACTTGGCTCATGGCATCTTCTCCTTAAGGCGTTCCAGTTGGGTAAACAGATGCTCCATCTTTTTTTCAGTGATAAAATTTTCTTTTTTGAAGATCTTGATTTCGCGGAGGATGCCGTCGGTGTCAACTTTGTGGCATTGAATTTGTTCTTCGAGCTCCTTTTTCAATTCAGGAATTTGGCATGGGTGTTTATCGAGCTCTTTTTTTAATTGCTTAAGGCCTTGATGGATTTTGCGTTCGTTATTTTCTAAGCCTTTGTGAAGAAAAATAGAATGCCCGCGTATCTCATCATCGATATCTTCTACACGAGAACAAAGCCGGTCGAATAAATTTTGGTTATATTCAATTTTGTTCTGGTTTTGCACCGAAGTGCTAAAGGCGTTTAACGCATGTTCTTGAATCTTATCGAAGTGATTGCTGTTTTTAGATTGGAAGGATTCTAGCGAGAGGATTTTCTCTTTTTGCTTACAAAACAAAAGATCAAATTCGATCTTCATTTTTTGCTGATCTTCTTTGATTTTTTTCATTTCATCAAAGCAATCAAGCTTTACCTTTTCTATTTGTCCTTTGATTTCACGAAGCGATTCTAAAATGAAGTTAAGAGAGTCTTGGTAATTTTTGATCTCTTGTTTGACAACGAGCTCAAAATCTTTGACAAGGTCTTTTTTTTTTAGCATCAATAAAGCACTTCAATCCATACATCACCGTCGACGGGTGCTGTGTCTTGTTTCACATAAAATTGCGTACCGATAGGAAGCACATACTTATCATCGAACTGCACGTTCATATTGGACTGAAGGTCGTAGAGCTTATAGCTTCCGGCGGCGACAAACATATGACCGGCAGCGACTGTATTATCCACTGCAAAAATCATGTCGCCTTGCGTGTTGTTGGTGATGCAAAATACCCGGCATGGATTATCAAGGGGGTCTCCCACAGCTGCATAAGTGCCAGAGATCCCCCCAAATGCTAAAGTGCGCATGGGCTCAAAATTAACTCTTGATTGACCCATGCTTACTCCTCTTTTGGCATTTCTTCATCGGGCGCCATTTTTTTCTTGGCATCCTCTTCTTGTTCTTTATGAGCTTTCACCATGCGTTCGACCATGAGGCCTTTCATCATCATCAAAAAGTCATGAAAGACTCCAATTGGCATATCGTTTTCGACCATGATTTTTGCCTTTCCGCACTCGCTCTCGAAACATTGCATTGTTTTTTGATCCATCTAAGCCTCATAAGTTTTTTTCAATTCTAAATATAATTTGATATCAAATCAAATTTTTTATGCTACATCTAGTCCCATCCAAATTGATCCGTTGTAGGTCAAATACATATGTCCGTAATTGGAATCGATCACCTTGGTAGCAGCGGTACTTCCTCCTGCGGCAATATTGTTTCCATTGCCATCGATGGTGATGTTGTTAGCGCCTGCATTGCCCCCTACATCGCTTACGATGAGTGTTCTTCCTGTTGCCGGAGCTGCCGGAAGAGTGAAGGTAAGAACTCCGGCAGAGGTGTCTCCTGTTAGGTAATAGTCGCTTCCTAGGACGGCATAAGGCGTGTCTGCATTTGCTTTAGCTGTCACATTCATGACAAGACCGCTGTCCATTGTGACACCGCCTGTGCCGGCTGATAGGTTAATGGCCCCTGCGGCTCCGCTTGCTGTGATATTCATTGCATCAGCTGCACTTTCACCGGCTTCTAGAGTCATAGACCCGGCAGTGTTTGTGATGACAATATCTTCACCGGCAGCACCGGCTGCATCAATGTCAATGCCTCCGGCAGATGCGTTGATGCGTATGGCATCGGCTGCATTCTGAGAAGAAGCGATATTGACTTGAAGTGCACCGTCAATATCAACACCGCCAGTTGATTGAAGGCTCATTGCATCGGCTGCAGCTTCTCCGGCAGTTAAGATAATTGATCCTGCGGCATTGTCGATGGTGATGTCTTCACCGGCAGCACCGGCTGCATCAATGTCAATACCTCCTGCTGATGCATTTAGGCGAATTGCGTCTGCTGCATTCTGAGAAGATGTGACGTTGATTTGCAATGCAGCATCTGCATCAATACCTCCGGCTGTGGCAACTAGATTAATAGCATCAGCACTTGCAAGACCTGTTGACTCAAGGGTCAATCCACCATCATCTGAAAGAAGGTAGATAGAATCGGCACCTGTACCTTGATCGGCATGTAATTGAATTCTCTCAGAAGTTCCGCCATCTGCTTCAATGATGATAGCGTCTGCGTCATCTTCTCCTGCTTGAATAAATAGTGATCCTGCGGCATTAACAATCGAAATATCTTCCCCGGCAGCGCCTGCCGCATCAATATCAATGCCTCCTGCTGATGCGTTGATGCGTATGGCATCTCCGGCGTTTTGCGACGAGGCAATGTTTACCTGAAGCGCACCGTCAATATCAACCCCACCGGTAGACTGAAGACCAATTGCATCGGCCGCGGCCTCGCCGGCAGTTAATGTAATGCTTCCGGCCGCGTTATCAATTGTGATATCTTCTCCAGCTGCTCCGGCTGCATCGATATCAATTCCACCTGCTGATGCATTAATTCTGATAGCATCGCCTGCATTCTGAGAGCTTGTTAGATTCATTTGCAACGCGCAATCAACATCGAGCCCACCGGCTGCGGCCTGCATACTCATTGCTGCTGCATCAGCTTCTCCGGCCACGATGTTTACAGAACCATTTGTACAAGTGAGATCCAAGTCTTCTGCTGCGGCGCCCGTAGCAGTAATATCAATACCACCGGCAGAGGCTGCAATCACAACGGCCGATGCTGCATTCTGAGAAGAGGCCAAGTTAAGCTGTCCGGCGCAATCAACGTCTATACCGCCTGCGGATGCGTCGATATTTACAGCATCTGCCACCCCTTCTGTAGCGCTAATATTGACCGAACCACCAGTGTTGACAATGTCAATGTCTTGGCCTGCTGCTCCAGCTGGTGCCAAAATGTCAATACCGCCTGCATCAGCAGAAATAACAATGGAGTCAGCAACGTTTTCACCGGATGTTAAAATCAAGGACCCGGCTGCGGAATCAATTGTTAGATCTCCTGCTGAACATGCAAAGTTTGAGGCGGCTGCTGCATCAATTGAGATGGCATCTGCTGAATCAATGGTGATTCCACCGGTTCCGGCATCCATATCAATTGCCGTTCCACCGGAGTTATTTCCGAAAGCAATTGCCCTTGCAGCAGCTCCCGTACCGATATTGATTGCATCTGTATTTGCATCCGCTCCAATATCAATGTCATTTGCCCCGCCTGATTCCCAAGAACCGCCTGCATCAAAGTCAACAGCTCCTGTTGCGCCAAGAGTGGTGAAAGCAGCTGCCGCCGGTGTTGTTCCTCCTAGGGGCGGAGGGGCTGCAAAAACGGGAGATAAGTTAGACGGAGTGACTAGAAGGGCAACGGCCGGTGTTGAGGCAGTCCCGGCAACCGCTTCGGCATCTGTTGCTAGCTCACCAATACCTGCAACCGCCTCTGTTGCAACCGGAGCTCCGGCAATGGCTAGACCATCTGCATATGCTTTAGTTGCAACCGGTGAGCTGTTATCGGTTAAAAGAACAACTCCTTCAATGGCAGTTGTTGCAGAAGGCACTAGGTCTCCTACTGCGCTAGCTAAGGTTGCCGGGCTGATGTAAAGGGTTTTAGCGGTTCCCGCTGCCGCCTCTGTTGCGTTTGCAGCTCTTACTTGTCCTGTCCAGTTTTGGTTTGATTGCTTGCCGTTGTAGGCGTTTGGTCTTGCGAATTTAGGCATCTCGTCCTCATGTAAATTTTAATTTTAATTTACACGGTAGAGATTCAAATATCTATTATGATATTGACAAAAGAGAAAGAAAGTTATATAATTAATCAGATCAAAAGGAAAATTTGATGAAAAAGTCAAACTATCGAGTCACGACATTTCAGATAACAGAAGAGCAATACACTCAGCTTAGAATGATGTGCGTACTGACAAACAAACGAATGGGAGAATTTATCAGAATCGCCATCAACGATAAAATAAAAGAACTTAAGGGCAAAAAAAATGGATAAAATTATAGATTTTTTCAACGGATTCAACATCCAGACAATATTGGCTATGACTGTTGTCCTTTGGTATTTTACGCGAGATATTAGAAACGAGATTAAATCAGAAATCAAAGCAATTAAAGAAGAAATTCAGGTAATAAGAGAGGAAAATACCAATCAATCCAATAGGTCGGATCGGCTGTACGAGATGTTTATTGATCTTTTAAAGGAGAGAAAATAATGAATGAAGCTTGGATGCAAATAATTACTTTACTGATCGCAAACTTCGGTATGATTTGGTGGTTCCGTAAAGAATCAATCGCTGATATTAAAGAGTTAAGAAAACAATCCCGTGAAGATTGGGCAAGATGTCAAAATACAATTGATGCCATCAAAGATGAAATGAAAGACTTTCATGAAAGATTGCTTAAAATCGAAAGCGAGAGGAAATAATGGACTGGACACAATTTGCAATATTTTTCTTATCTATGATCGGAATGTGGCTTACATCAAGGGCTGACTGGAGAAAGACAGATCAAAAGATTGAAGAACACAGAAGAGAAACAAATACAATTCTTAACGCCATACAAAGCGAAATGAAGGATTTCCACGGAAGATTGTGTGCAATAGAAGAAAGAAGGAAAAAATAGTGGACTGGTTTAAAAAACATGTAGACACCGTGATCATTTTAGGAGCTGTCGCCGGATCAATGCTTTGGATGAATGGCAAGTTCAATGAAGTTGAACAAAAAATTGCCAATCTTGATAAAGAGGTGGCTATCATAAAAACAGTTTTGATCTTAAAAAATATAATGCCTCAAGATTTGGCAATTAAAAATTTGGAAAAAGGAGAGTGAAGATGGTGTTCATATTTATAATGACTTTTCTTCTATATCTGATTATTCCTGAGTCTTGAGTTTTTCTTTAAGGTCTTCCTCAGATATTTTTTGAATTTTTATATTTTTGTCTTTTTTATTTATTTCTTTGTATATTTCATTTGCTGCTTTAGCAGCTATTCGATAAGCATTTTCGTTTAATGCGAGCAACATTTTTTCACTTAACTGTTGCAACCGAGGATTCAACAAAAGTTCTCGTGCAGTTATTTTTGCTCCTTGTTCTACTAAAATTTTTGTGAGAAGTGGATAATATCCTGTAAGAAGAGACCCTACTATTCCCAATGATTCGGCAGCGCTAACAATTTCAGATGTCAAAGTTGGTTTTAGTTTTGGTGCAAGTTTGTAATATTTTTCATATAATCCATTCAATTTTTCAAAATCTTTTAGCAATTCTGGCGAAGCTTCTCCAATTGCTTTTTTTATCGGTTCTTTTAAAAGTGATATTTCTTTCGCATTTGGACCTAAAGTTTTATTTACTTTTCGGTAGAGTTCAATTAGAGAATCTCCAGTAATAGGCTTTCTTAGAAATTCTACCATATCTTGAGAAATCTTATTTCTTGTCTCTGAAGCGATTTTATATCCTTGTTCTCCAAGTTCTTTTAATACAGCAGCTGTTTGTTTTTGATTCAAAGGTTTTGCTGCTTCTGGACCTTTTTGTAAAGTTTCTGCTGCTATATCCAATCCCTTTTTTGTTTCTTTCAAAACACGTTCTGAACGACCTTTTTTAGGTGAAAGTTTGGAAAGCCATTTTTGTTTAAATTCTCCTTGAAGCAATGGCGCTATTTGCTCATCTTTTAATCCAAACTCTCTTGCAGCTTTTATGATTTCTGCTTTTTTTCCTGTTTCTAATAATTTTTTAGTTATATCCGGTCCGATATATGCTGTGAGTTCTGCTGCTGTTTGTGCCCATTCTGGTAAACCTAAGTCCTTAGCTCCTTCACCTAAAAAACCAGCAGCTATACTTCGAGGCAAAGTTGATAATTGAGATCCAGGAAAAGCAAGCATAGTTGGAGCTTCTCTTGCTCCTCTTCTTAAAGATCGTTGCACATAATTTTCTTTATTTTGAGGTACTAAAAAATCTAAAGATTCTGAAAATTCTTTTTTTATTTCTTCTTCTGGCCTTCCGGTTTGTAGAGGCCCCATTATTCGGCCTAACTGTTGAAAACCTTCTAAAAGTCCTTTTCCGGCACTTGTAATATACCCTCCAATTACCCCTTCATCTATTGGTTGAGCTTTTTGTATTGTAAAATTACCTTGAATAGGTTCTTCTTTTTCTTCGATTACGTTTGCTTTTTGAATAGTAAAAGGCATTTATTGTTTTCTCCATTTTCCGGCTTGAAAAATATAAGTCTCTCCAGTCTCGTCATCTGTCGCCACATCCCCTTCGCTCCATCCCTCATTTGTCAGCTCTGTCTTTTTAAATTTTCCTTCGGCTACTTCTAAATATCGATCATATAATTCGGTTGTTTTATCTTTTATTAATGCTTGAGCTAATTCATCTGCTTTTTCTTGAGGAATATTTCCAAGTCCGTATTTTTTATAAACTTTATCTAAAGCTACCCGGTATTCGTTATCTAATTGATAATTTATATTCATTAATTCTAATAATCGTTGTCGGCCTTCTTGCGTATTTAAAAGACTTGGAAATTGTTTCATGAAAGTCATTAAATCGAAATTCGTTACACGCGCTCCAAAAGCATCTTTAGCTCTAGTAGAGAATCTAGCAAGCTCTTTTACCCACTGTTGGGTTTCAGGAGATGCACCTTCAAGTAACTGAGCAGATTTATAAAGTTCTCCGGTTTTTGGATCTATTAACAATCTTGCAAAACCTTCTGGAAGCTTTCTGGAGTCATTGATTTTTTGAAGGCTATTTATTCCTAACTGATCTCTCTTGGCTGTATTTAACTTAGTTTTATTTTCAGAAAATAGTGGAATATTTTCTTTGCGCCATCCTTTTTTTTCTTCACGCCATTCTTTAGGTGTATAGCCAGGAGGTCTTTTTTCAAATTGGGGCCAGTTTGCCTCTTTTGGGAGTTTTCCATTTTCCATTTGTGGAAATTCTTCTGGAATAATTTGATTAATATTATCTTCTGGTTTTTTTACATTAGAAAGAAGTTCACTAACGTTTTCTCCTCGTAATGAAGCATCCACAGCCGTTTTTAAAAGTTCTGTTTTTCCTCCATCTGTAGCCGTTTTCCAAAGATTTGCAAATTTCTCACCAAAACGCTCTTTTATAATCTGGTAGTCTTCACCTTCTTTAAATTTATTTTGTTGTTGGTTAGCTAGATTTCCACGAGATTTAATTAAAGCAGCTCTTTCTTGCGGAGATGCTCCGAAAGGCACGCCAAGTTCTTCAGCTGTCTGCCTTCCAATTATTTCATTATAGCGGTCTTGAAGCAGCTTGAGGGCCATCTCTTGCCTTTCCGGAGATACTTGGGTCAGAATTTGGTCCATGCTTGCTTTTACTTGCCGAGGGTCTCCAGATGATGCCGACTCTGCCAAGATTTGATCAATTGTGTTTAAGTCTTGAGTTCTTTTAAAAGCCCCGGAAGCAGCTTCACCAGCCTGACGTCCTACTTGATAAAACGGTGACGGTTCTCCCATAACTCCTCCTAATAGGTAAATCCTTCTCGATACATTCCACTTACACCTGGTTTAGGCGCTGGCGCTGTAGTTGATCCTTGAGGATTTCTGAAAAAATAATCTTGGAATCTTTCTTGAAACTTATCGCCTCCTAAAACTCCGCCAATTCCAGATGCGATATCTTGAAATGTTGAAGTCTGCTCAGGAGCTCCTGAACCGGCTCCCAAAATGCGGTCAATGGCCGTTTGCTTTCGATTCATTGCGTCTTGCTGATATTGATAAGCATATTGATTGAGCATTTGATCTAAATCAACGCCGGCCCTTGTTAAACGGTCTTCTAGGCCCGTTCCTCTTTGTTGACCGGTTGCAATGTAGCTTTGCTGAATTTGAGGCGCTATTTGCGTTTGAAAGCGTTGTTTAGCCGGATCTACAAATGACTTTTGAAAAACGTCTTCATCTGCTGAGTAAAGATCTGCATAAGGGCCTTCTCCCTCTAAAGAGCTAAGCAGCTTATCGACAAGCTTTCTTTGCCTTTTTTGAATGGGTGTTTCTTTATTTGCTTTTCCGGTGCTTGTCAATAAGCTAGATGCTGCCCCTATTGCTAAAGGTCCCCATATGCTTGCTCCGTAATCCATAATTTCTCCTCTAGGACAATTGCGTCCAGGTTACTGTTGTAGTCGATACATGAGTGGTTAGCATCTCGACTTTATTTGTTGCAGTATTAATATTTATCGACCCTTCTGCTAAAAATGTATCGCCCGGATCTCCATCTGTTTCCCTTACATACAAATCGGGCTTTTGGTTAATTGCAATTGCAAGGTCAGTATAAAGCCTCTCTATGTGCAATAGCAAATCTTCAACTGTTAAACCCTCTCGATTGCCTATGTTGAAATACTCAGGTATCTTAGCCACTTGTCATTCCCCCTCTCATGCAATGAATACGCATTGATGTCAGCCTTAATTGTACAGCCGGGCTTTGCTGTTTCAAGACAAAAGTTAAAAAGTTTGCTTCCTGATCGACTGTCATTGGAACCCATTCATTAGGTTGCGTAGTGGACGCCGGTTTCACCAAAATATCTCGCTTGAATGGAGTGGGCTCTTGATCGGCATAGACATCGACAAGAAGAGATCCGCCATTAGCATCGATTAGAAACTCTAAATGTGAGACGAAACATCGATTTCCCTCTTTTCTGTAAGGGTTGAAAGGAATGGTTTCAGCGGAAAAGGAAATCGTTTTTGAGATGTCTCCTCCTGTCGTGTAGGCGGTAAACTCAGATGAGTCAACATTAATCTCAATGCTTGTAGGTGTAGCAGACAAGACAACATAGGCGTCGCCTGTCAGCTCGCTTGTTTCAGTATCGAAATTGTTGATCTCTGTCATTCCCTCAACGTTTGAAATGGTGACAAGATCTCCTGCTAAAATGCCAACTGCTGTACATGTAATTGTTGTTGTTGTTCCGGCTGTAATATTGCTAATCGAGCTAAAATAGTCGTCGTAGTCAGAATTTAATTCATAGATGAAGCCAAGATCATCTCCGGCAAGCGTCTTCTGCGTTTCAGCGCTTACGCCAATTCTATTCCAAAGCTCTTCAGTCGTATCCCATCGAGCCCAAGATTCATTGCCCGTTGTCTCATCTATTTGATTCCATGGAATATTTAAGCCTTTGTCTGTTTGGCCAAATACGCTGAATCGCACCTGATAAGTAGCCCAAGTTTTTTCATGATAGTTTTTAACTAAGACTCCGTTTTGAGTATCTAGATCAGATTCATTAATTTTATAGGCCCAAAGAAACTGATTATTGATTCTATCGAATCCGCCATAGGTTAGATTAAAATCATCTTGATCAATTTCATCTGCTGTAAAATTGGGAATCTTGTCATCTGTACGAAGATTTTGCCTTCCATCGCATGCAAGGACGCCTGTCTTACCAACTGAGTGAACTTGATCGGCCCAAGAGACAGCAGAAAATTTAGCATTCGTTCCCAAAACACCGGGAACAGCCCTTCCGAAATAAGGATTAAAAGCATCTCTTGTTCTTTCTAGGACATAAGCGCTGCGGTTGAAATTGAGAAGAAGAATTTGTCCTAGAATGGAAGCGCCTGTGATATTTTGATAGGTATCTGCTCTAAAAAGCCCCGATCCCGGAACATTGAATTTATCTCCGTTTCCTGAGCTGTCTCGAATTCCCGAAAAAAGAACACCTTGATTTTCAGCAATTCCATCGATAATCGGAACAATAAAATTGATTCTTTCATTGAACCAAAGAACGTAGGTAGCGCTGTTTAATGGGCCCTCTGCCGGCTGCTCATAATCCGGATTGTCTGCAACTGCCGTATAATCTAAGACATTTGTTCCATCGTAGAAAAAGATAGCCGAACCTGCGGCATTTGGTGTAAATCCTTCGCATACAAAAACAAATCTTGGATTATTGTCTTTGTCAGGGTAAGAGGTTCCTGAAACGTAAAAGTCATTGGCGCCAATCGCAAAACCTCCATAGGCTGCCATGGAGCCACCGAAAGAAATTTGATCAAATACTCCTGTTCCTGTGTTGAATTTGTAGAGAAAATTAAGATCGGTCGCTAAAAGCTCTTTTGTTCCATCAGGTAAAATATGTTCAAATATTCCGGTAATACGAGATTCATCAGCCAGCCTTGGTGCAAAGTATCCGACGCCTTTTCTTGATTGAAGAACTTGCCTATAAATAAATCCGTTGACGATATTTTGAAATGCATCTGCCGGCTGCAAGAAGTTAACACCTTCTCGCGAAATCCCTGTCTGATATCCTGCAATTTCAACAACATCCATTAGCCACCAAAACAAATAACCCAAGCTTGAAGAGGATCTCTTAAAGTTCCCGATGTTGATTGAAACTGAAATTTACAAGAACCCACATCTTTGACATTTGTCACAGTTTGGGAACCTTGCATCATAAACATAAGTTCATCACTAGTTGAAGAAGAATTTCTAATGGCCGCTCCTAATACGAGATAATTTATAGATGGTAGAGCTGTTGTAAAATTTAGCGTATATTTTCCTGTTGCCGTTCTAGATAAGCTATCTACATTATGAGCATAAACAGTGGAAGTAATAGCACCATTAAAATTAAAAACGATGCACGCTCTCATTCCAAGCAACTGCATGATTGAGGTTGCATTTTGGAAAAATGGCTGTACATCTTGTTGAGCGGTTGATTCAGCGGCTGTTTTAAATCTTATATAAGAAACACCATCCATTTGATCTCCAATTACAGGATCAGCCGGATTTCCTCCAATTGTAAAAGCCGGAGAACACACATAACGATGCCTTCCATCTTCAAAGCTGCCTACATTCCAGAAATGATCGCGGGTAGTGTCATCTTGCGTACCTACCGCGGTATTTCCCATGGTCGTTTCAATATAGGCGGTATTTTGAGTGCCGGGCGTCTCATTTGCTTTTACTGATAAATTGCCAATCGGCCAAACGGGGTTCCAAGGCATATTTTACCTCTTAAACTTTTTCAATGTTTTGGCAAGTCTTGCTCTTTGCCCTATTTTTCCGCCTTTTTTAGCAGCAGCATCGAGTTTTTTTACCGGGATATCTTTTCCGGCTTTTACTTTGAGTGCTTTTCTAAGAGCGCCCGGTTTTTTAATCGCCCCTTGAATCCAGTTTTTCTTTTTCATTTTTTCTTTTTTCTCATCCCTTTAGGCTTAGCATTTTTCTTTTGCGGCTTAACTCTTGGCATATTGGAATATCCTTCATCCATTTGCGAGATTTTAAGCTCAACTGCAATGCCTGGTGTTTTCATGCCGCGCATCTCTTTTTTCTGTAATGCGCGGTCATACATCTCATTGGCTGCAACGTAGTTGTCAGCACTTACCGCTTTTTTTTTTCGCATGGCTTTTTTCATTCCCATGGACTCATCTCGGCGAGCTTTGTAGGACTGCTTTTTCTTAGCCTCTTTCCCTCTTCGCATGCCAAGGCTTTCGTCCATGCGCGCTGCTTTTTTTTGCTTCTTCATTTTTTTTTCCTTTTTGGTTTTACCCGCTTGGGAAGTTTTTTCCCTTTAGGTGTTTTTGCTGCAAATTCCTTAGCAATTTCCGGCTTTTGAGAGTAAAGAAAAGCTCTCTGTGCTTTTGATTTAAATGGCATTAGAACCTCGGAAATGATCGGCTGTTTTTAATCTGACAATGCGTTCTATTCATCATCTGTTTTCTTTCGCTTTTGAACGTGGACTCAATGAGTTGACGGCTTTGCTGATCATAGCGGTAATCTCTTGCATAGTTGACAGCAGCGCCATAAGCTAGGTATCTCTTCCAATAATCGAATGGAAGATTGGTATCTTCATCAGGGAAATCGGCATTTTTTTTGTACCCGAAGATTTTAATTAGGTAGCTTGTATTTGGAATGGTTCTAAATGTGAATTCATTGTCATAGAAAAGAAGCATCGTAGGGTAACCCGGAATCAATACCTCATCATTGTTGATCCCCCAAATTTGGAAAAAGACGCCCGGGTCTTGATAAATCGGAAGTGCATTCCAAGAGACGGAATTGTCAACCGGGTCTAGTAAAGAGATGAAAGCCTCTTGAGAAATATTGATAAATTCTGTGTCGGCGCCTACATCGTTAAAGGTGTAGACGCCTGTAGTATTGGACTCATCAATTGTAAAGGTCAAAGTGCCGAAGCTCTCAAAAAGCTTCG
>OBJS01000122.1_pt1 | contig 28477 bp, 23 predicted proteins | sample 1519851 | NCBI WGS metagenome assembly OBJS01 (sample SAMN03019806, study PRJEB22545) | beach sand metagenome | biome: beach; feature: sea beach; material: beach sand | place: USA: Municipal Pensacola Beach, FL | collected 2010-10-20 | depth 25-47 cm m
CCAATCGTCCCCACATTCACATGCGGCTTCGTACGCTCAAACTTGCTCTTGGCCATGCGCAACAATCTCCATGAGAAAATCAAATACGCCAAAAAAGCCTCTCATTGAGCCACGAGAGGCCATCCCACACTAAACTATGGAGCCCATAACCGGATTTGAACCGGTGACCTCTTCCTTACCAAGAAAGTGCTCTACCGACTGAGCTATATGGGCCCTGAACCCAAAACCTGTGGTCACCAATCCTGTCCGTGCGGCCCGCACGATGGAGCGGGTGATGGGAATCGAACCCACACCATCAGCTTGGAAGGCTGAGGTTCTACCATTGAACTACACCCGCATCGAAGGACTGCGACCTGAACCGTATGTCCCAACAAAATTTCGTGGTGGAGGGGGTAGGATTCGAACCTACGAAGGCAGAGCCGGCAGATTTACAGTCTGCTCCCTTTGACCGCTCGGGAACCCCTCCAAAACGCAAGCCCCAAATTATGTTCTGCTCGCCGCCACCTGTCAAACCTCAATCGATCCTGACCGGCAGCGCAGATAACGCAGCACGACTGGTGAGATAGTTGTCAATCGCGGCGAGATCGGCCGGATCCAGGGCACCCACCGCCGCCTGCAGATTGAGTCGCCCCAGCAGATAGGCCAATCGGGCACTATCGAGATTCTGTTGAGCCGCATACACTTGCTGCAGCGCAAACAGAACATCGACTGCCGTCCGGACCCCGACCTCCCGACCACGCCGAGCCGATTCGTACGCCGTCATACTGGACTTGACAGCCTGCTCGAACGCGCGCACCTGCGCAATCGCCGTATTCAGCTGAATGAACGCCTGGCTCGCTTGCAATTCGGCGCCCCGCGCGGCATCGACAAGGTCACTCTTGCGCTGATTGTAAAGCGCCGCCGCCTCTTCGACTTGAGCGCTCAGCAACCCCCCGCGGAACAGCGGCACACTGAGCTGAACCCCGACCACCCGGCTCTCGGTTTCGTTGCGGGTTACGTCGCCGCCAAAGGCGGGACGACGCGTCTCCTGGACATCGTAATTGCCAACCAGAAACAAGGTCGGCAATCGTGCACCCTGCCGGGCTCGGACTTCGGCGCGCGCCACTTCCACACCCAAGCCACTGGCAACCCGAAACAAGTTGGAGTCACGAGCCCGATCGACCCATTGAGCCTGCTCGGCAGGTTCCGGTGGCTCCAGCGGAAAGTCCGCACGCGGTCCCTTCAGGGCCGGAACCGACTGGCCGATGATTCGCGCCAGCGCCTGGCGCGCAATCGCGACATCGCCTTCATATTGCAGAACCTGAGCAGAAACCAGATCGTAGCGGGCCTGCGCCTCATTGAGGTCCGTAATAGCGGCCGTGCCCACCTCGAAGGACTTTCGGGCACGCGCCAACTCTTGCTCAAGGGCGCGTAGCTCGGCTTGACTGGTGGCAAGTGCCTGCTCGGCCTGCAGGACCTGAAAATATCCGGATGCCGTCCGCAGAATCAGATCCTGACGGGCAATTGCAAACTCGACCTCGGCCAGCGCCACCTGCCGCTGAGCCTGTCCATAGCGAAAGATCGCCTCGGCCACAAAGATCGGCTGGCGCAACGTGACGCCATAACTCCAACCGTCGGCATTGTCGACGGAGCCGCTTTGATCAATCAGCGTCGGGGGCGCACCTGGCGGACCCGGCAAAACGGCCGGATCACTGTCCACCTCCAACCAGGTCCGGTTGACACCGCCATTCAGGTCGATACTGGGGAACAGAACGCCGCGCGCCTGGCGGTTCAGCGTGGAAACTGCGGCGAGTCGATGTCGCGCCGACTCATACACTGCATCGCGACTCTGCGCGAGCTGATAGATGTCCGCCAAACCAGTGGCCCACCCGGGGCCACTGAACGTCGACGCCAAGAGAATGCAGGCAACCGTACGCACTTTCGATCGGCGATTAGTCATGACTCACCCCCGTGCCGTGACCGGCATGGAAGCCACGACGCTCCTTCATCCGCTCCACCAAGAGATAGACCACCGGAACAACAACCAGCGTCAACGCCGTCGAAGTCACCATGCCTCCGATCACAGCCGCTGACAACGGTCCATTGGTATCGGCTCCTGCTCCCAGGCCTAGGGCAGCAGGCAGCAGGGCGAAAATGACGGTGAGGGAAGTCATGAGTACTGGCCTAAGCCGAACGGGACAGGCCTCCATCAGGGCCTCTTTCAACGGCACGCCTTCGGCGCGCCGTTGATTGGTCAGATCGACCAGCAAGATGGAATTCTTCGCCACCAGTCCGACCAACAGCAGCATTCCGATCATGGAAAACATGTTGATGGTATACCCCAGCAGCCAAAGCGCCGCGACCCCACCAATCGCCGCGAGCGGCTGAGCCACCATAATGATCAGCGGCTGCAGGAAGGAATCAAACTGGCTTGCGAGAACCATGTACAGCAGGACCAGGGAAACCACCAGCGCGAAGACCATATAACCGGCTGTGTCTTCGAATTCCTGGGCCTGGCCGGTCAAATCAAGACTGTAACCGGTGGGCAGGACTTCAGAACCGATCTCTTGGGCCCGCACCATCGCCTCAGCCAACGGCATGCTGGGATTGATGAAGAAGAATCCGGCGTAATTGAGGTCGAATCGGCTGATTTCCGCCGGCCCCAGTGATTGCTGGATGGTCGCAATCGTGTCCAGGCGAATCAGATCTCCCGCCCGGTTACGCAAGAAGATCTTGCGCAAGTCATCCGGCACGGCATACGCACCCTCCTGGGCCTTGAGGCGCAGGTCATACCGCTCGCCGTCGCCCGGGTCGTCGTTGTAGCGCGCCACGTCCATCCCGCCAACCAAGATGTTGGCCGCCTGCGCGACCTCCAGCGTCGACAAGCCCAGGCTCGCCACACGCTCCCGATCGATGTCGAGCTCGACCTGCGGCAAATCGAGCTGCAGGGTCAAATCGATGCTCCCCATCCCCGGGGTCGCGGCAAGACGCTGGCGAATCTCCTCGGAATAACGCGCCACATCCGCAAGATTGCGACCCCGCAGCACCAACTGCAGCGGTTCACCACGCTCTCCCCCGAACGCCGGCACTTCAGATATGAACACCTGAACTCCCGGGATTTCCGCGGCCTTTTCGCGCAATCGAACCGCCAGCTCCTGCTGTGAAATATCCCGCTCCGCGCGCGCTTTCATCGTGACAAATGCCACCGCCTGATTCACCTGGCCCTGCTGTCCCAAGCCGACCGCCGTGAAATAGCTCACCACCGTTGGCTCCTCGGCCAGCACGGCCTCCATGGCGCGCAGCCGACTGTCGGTGTACTCGACGCTCGACCCCAGAGGTGTTTTGAGTTGGACAAACAATTGCCCCTGATCTTCCTCGGGAACGAATTCGCCACCGACATTGGCAAAGAAGTAGCCGCTGGAAAGCACCACCAGGAACGCAATCGCCAGCACAGCCCATGGCGCACCGATCGCCCATCCGAGCATGCGCCGGTACCCCGACTCCATGGCGCGAAATGCACGCTCAAACGCATTGAATACGCGACCGTGCTCGTGAGAGACCTTGAGATACCGCGAACACATCATCGGCGTGAGCGTCAGTGCCACGAACCACGACACCAACACACCGAACACGACCACGACCGCAAAGGACTCGAAAAACCGCCCCACGATCCCACCCATGAACACCACGGGCACGAAAATCGAGACCAGTGACAAGGTAGCCGCCAAAACCGCGAACATCACCTCCTGGGTTCCGTTCATCGCAGCACTGACGGGATCCGGATCCAACTCCTCCCGATGACGGTAGATATTCTCGAGCACCACGATCGCATCATCGACCACGACGCCGATAAGCAACAGCAGCGCGAGCAACGTCACCACATTGAAGGTGTATCCGAAGAAGTACATCACCGCGACCGCGCCCAGCAGTGAGACCGGAATCGCCGCCGCAATGATCAAGGTGGAACGGAAGTTGCGGAGAAACAACAAAACCACCGCTGCCGCCAGCAGTGTTCCGGTAATCAAATGCTCCTGAAGCGCGTGCACCATCTCCAGGATAAAAGTCGAGGTATCGGTCGCCACGGACACCTTCAGGCCCGGCGGAAGCTGGGGACCGATTTCGGTGTCGAGTCGCGCCTTGATTTCGTCGATGATCGCCACGGTATTGCTTCCGGCAATCTTCACGATACCCAGCCCCACAGTCGGCTCACCGTTGAAGCGTGCAAGTTGGCGATAATCCGCCAAACCGTCAACGACTTCACCGACATCCTGCAAGCGAATCGGCGCACCACTGGAAAAACCGATCACCATCTGGCCCAAGGCCGCCGGGTCGTGGTATTCCAGGTCGAGCTTGAGCAGCGACTCCGTGTTGCCCCCGACGACAAAACCGCCGGGCAACAGGAAGTGCTCACGCTGAAACGCCTGAATGAGGTCCTGAACCGTCAATCCGTAGCTGGCCAGCCGAGCCGGATCCACTTCGACCCGGACGGTCCGTTCCCGGGAGCCGGCGATCCGCACTTCGCCCACCCCATTGACGTTCTCAAGTTGCTTGCGCAGCACATTGTTCGCATAGACGTTCAGTTGCTGCTCGGTTCGATTGCCCTGCAGGGCGAGCCACAAAATCGGCTGGGACGAGGTCTCCAACTTGGCGACAATCGGCGGATCCGCATCGGTCGGCAACTGGTTCAAAACCTGATTGACCTTCGCCTGAACCTCGTTGAAAGCAACATCAACATCTTTTTCCAACTCGAAATTGATGGCCACCACGGACACGCCGGGCGTGGAACTCGACCGGATGTTCTTGATGCCCGGAACGCTGTTCACCTGGCGTTCGATGATGTTGGTGATGCTGGCATCGACGACTGACGGATTGGCGCCGGGCTGGATCGTCGTGATACTGATGACCGGAATATCGACATTCGGGAACCGGTCGACACCGAGATCCCGAAAGCCGATGATGCCGAACAATACCAGCACCGCATTGAGCATGTACGCCAGCACATGCCGGCGAATCGACAGCTCCGGCAAATTCATGCGCCGCGCTCCTGGGCGATGCGCACCCGGGCCCCATCCGTCAAATAGGAAGCACCTTCGACCGCAACCTGCTCGCCGGCCTCAAGCCCTTCAACGATTTCCACGAACTCAGCGGTCTCGACCCCCACCTTGACCAGACGCTCCTGCACTTGGTCATCGGTCACCACATAGACGACAAGGCCGGACGGACGCCGAATCACGGCCAAGGGTGGAATGACCACGGCGTCTTCGCGCCTCGACAGCACGACCTCACCATTGACACTCCCACCGGGGCGCCACCCACCCGGATTGCGCATCTCCGCCAGTACCTCGATCGCACGATTCTGCGCACCGATCACGGGGCGAATCTCGGTAATGGGCAATTCCACCGGCATGCCGGGAGCGGTGGGCACACGCAACCGCAAGGTTTGCCCGACTGCCAATCGAGAACTCAGGACTTCCGGAAACGGCAACACAACCCGCAGCATTTGATCAGTACTGAGATGAAACAAGGGGTTTCCGGCGCCAATATAATCCCCCGGGCTCACCAATCGCTCGGCGATGACGCCCGAAGCAGGCGCGCGCACGGCTGTGCGGTCAAGATTGTTGCGCGCTCGATCGACCCCGCTCCGCGCCGCAGCCAGTTGTGCGCGCAACGCGGTCAACTGCGCCTCGACCTCATCCAATGCGTTGACTGAAAAGAAATTTTCCTGAACCAGCTGCCGATAGCGCTCGACTTGGCGCTGCTGCTGCTCGACCAACGCCTCCAGCCGACGCACATCGGCCGACGCCCCATCGGCCGCCGCCCGATAGTCGGCAGCGTCCAGCTGGGCCACGACCTGCCCACGCTGCACCGATTCGCCCGCTTCCACAGCGACGGACAAGACGCGACCGGACACCTCGGCCGCAATACGCGGATCCACATTCGACTGCAGCCTGCCGAGCGAAAACTCGAGATCCTCGACGACCTGCTGCTCTGCAAGCTCGGTCGTAATCAGCACAGCTGGCTGATCAGGCGGGGCTGCAGCATCCTCCTGACCGCACGCAACCAGCATCAGTGCAAGCAGCACAGCACATCCCGGTCTGATCCAAGTCCGCATGTTCATTCCCTGATTGATCCACAAAGTAATGGTCCCGTCGTCATGTCCACGGGCGTCAAGACATCGACGCAGCCTCACGATGCAACGGGTATTGCCGCCCGGGGCACGTCGTGCTCTGCAACCCAAGCCCCGCGCAAACCGTGCCGACCCCGGGTCGGGCACCGATTACCACGCATTTCTGCGTCGAAGAGATTGCGCAAAAGCGGCCTAAATGGAGCTGGCGACAGGATTTGAACCCGCGACCTGCCGATTACAAATCGGCTGCTCTACCAACTGAGCTACGCCAGCGTGTTGTTCTTGGCGCCCTGACGGGCCGGCCAAGGATACCGTTAGAGGGCGCACGATCTCAATGCAAGACCGATCTGGAAACGTCAATGCCGATCCTCCGACCGGAATCGACGTCATCATCGGATCGACGCCCCGCATGGTTCCATCCACCAACCTCAACGGGATCGTTACGAGCGCCCCTATTCCGGGGGCATCAAAGCCTGCCCGAGCCGCCGAAAGGCCTGGGACATCTCGCTTCCGAGCACGATGGCACCCGCACGGGTCACGGCATCGCGATGCAGGGTCGACAGGTGGCCACCGACCAGCACCGGCACTTTCGCTCGCTGAATCAGCCCCGCAAGCTCTTCTTCGAAGGTCGGCCAATAAGCGCCAACCGAGCCCGCCAGTACAATCGCGTCGCTCCCCGAGCGGCGCACGGCCGTGGGGAGGTCGGCGAAGGGCATGTTGGCGCCGAGCAGCACGATTCGATAGTTGCGCGTCAGCGCCGCCAGACAGAACAGCAGGAGCGCCAGTTCATGGTTTTCCGTCGGAACACAGGCGCATAACAGCTTGGGGCCGGTGGTCTCCAAGGCCATGTGATGAAAGCGGGCACCCAGCTTGTTGCGCATGAACACGCTGAAAAAATGCTCCTCGGCGACGCTCCCCTCCTGGTTCTGCCATCGCCGCCCCACCTCTTCGAGCAGCGGAACGATCAGCTGGCTAGTGACCAGCTCCACGGGATAGAGCGACAAGGCTTCGCTGTAAACGGCATTCAGGTTCTTTTCATCGAAGCTACCGATCGCCAGAACCATGCGCGCGATGTAGCCCGCCCATAATCCTCGGGACTCCTGAGGAGCAGCCACCGTGACCGAGGTTTCGCCCCGTTGCTGCGCCTCGAGCGCCGCCCGGGCCTGGCCAATGGAGATTCCTCGGTCCAGAAAATCCAGAACTTGCTGAATGCGCTGGACATCGGCGCGACTATAGAGCCGGTGGCCCTTCGGCGTGCGACGTGGACTGATCAAGCCATAACGGCGCTCCCACGCGCGCAGCGTCACCGCATTGACGCCCGTCAGACTGGAAACGGTCCGAATCGGAAACAGTTCTCGATCGTCTGAAGAAGCCGCATCCTGCTTCAAGCGCGAACCTTCTTGAGTGCGTTGGTTATGCTCAAACACGAATCTACCCGCTACGGTATTTTAATCCAGTACGCTAAAGTCATGCGGATGGAACAAGTCGCTCATATCCTGTTTTCCTTGGTTCCGGATGCGCGTTGCGCTTGCCTGACCCCGCCCTGCGTTGCGCGCCGATGCGCGGCTCGCGCCTGAATCCAGGCAACACCCAGACCCGCAAGAACGCCGCAACGTGAAACGGAAACCTTGATGAACCGAAAGCCTCCCGCCATCCGCGCGATCACCTTCGACCTCGACGACACGCTCTGGGAAATCGGCCCTGTCATCCGCGCCGCCGAAGCCCGCATGGAGCGCTATCTGCGACACCATTTCCCGGCCATGGCGCAACGTCTACCCGCCGGGGAAGTTCGCCGCCGAATGAATCGCCTGGCCTCACAACGCCCGGAGCTGGCTCACCACGTGACTGCCCTGCGCATGACCGTCCTCCAGCAAGCGGCGCGCGAAGCGGGGACGACCCCACAGGCCGCCGAATTGGCATTCGCTGAATTCATCGCCGCCCGAAACGCCGTCACACCCTTTACCGATGCCGCTGCGGTGCTGAACAGGCTGAGCGGGCATTTCTCGCTGGCCAGCATCACCAACGGCAACGTTGACCTGGCCACGACCAGCCTGCGGGGGTTTTTCCGCGTCAACGTCAGCGCGGAAACCGCCGGGATGGCCAAGCCGCATCCCGCCATCTTTCACCTCACGTGCGAGGCGCTGGGTGTCGCCCCCGAAGAAACGCTGCACATCGGGGATGACCCCGAATGCGATGTAGTCGGGGCGCGGGCCGCCGGGTTGCATACCATCTGGTTCAACCGCCCCGGCCACCGGTGGCCGGGCCCCGGACAGGTACCCAGCTACGTGAGACAACTCAGCGAACTGCTGGAAAGACTCCTGCCCGGCCCGACATCCACTTGAACCGATCGGCGCCATCACAGCTTCCGGAAAGCGAGCGTGACCTGTCCAAGCTCGACACCGAACTTGCTCATCCGGGCCCGATTGAGCAGCACACCATCGGGCTGAAGATACATCCAGTCGTCAAACTGGACATGGTAAGTCTTATCGCCCACGGGCAGGGCCAAAGTATAGGTCCAGTTCAGTGCGCGCCCATAGACCACCCCCTTGGCGACACCCACCACATCGTCGGCCCGGCCTTCATAGTGATGGGCATCCACCCGCTTGATGCGCCAGATCCGCTGGGACTTCTCGCCATCGCTGTAGACAAAGTCCTCGGTCATCACCAACTCGCCGTCGACCATCTTGCCGTCGATACGGACCTCGAAACTGCGCTTGAGCTCCCCGGCCCGGTCTTGAAACATACCCCATGCGCGGGTCTGACCGAGGAAATAGTCTTCCAGCACCAGCGGGGGCTCCGTCCCTTCATAGATTTTCGTGTTGACGCCGCCGCAAGCTGCCAAACCCAGCACACCCAGCAACGCCAACAAACGCATGCAATTTTTCAAGTTCATCTCACTATCCTCGAGTTATAAATCACACGGGAAGAACGATCTTCTGGCGTAACGCGCGCTGATCGGATTCCGTCAGCGGAAAATTCCACATCAACCACACGGCCGACAGCTTGATCAGCACCGGCAATCCCCCGTACAGCAAGGCCAGCGTGGTCAGCGCGAAGGGAGTGTTGTCTCCTTGTGCATCCAGGCCGGCCCAATCCAGAACGGGATAGGCAATCCCGACCGCCAACGCGAGCGCCGCCTTGGTGGCCATCCCCCACAAAGCAAAGAACAAACCTGCGCGAGAATTGCCGCTCTGTGCCGTGTCCAGATCGATGACATCCGCTTGCATGGCCGCCGGCAGGGCCAGATCGGCGCCCACCGTCAGCCCGGTCAATACGCACACCGCGAAGAAGAACCAGAACTGTCCCGGCTCAATGAAGGGAACCGTCGCGAACACCAGGGAAGTGACGATCATCGCCACACACCATGTACGATGCTTGCCCAGCCGGCGGGCGATGCCGAGCCAGAGCGGCAGGCCGAGGAAACCGGCCCCGAAATAGACCATCAACAGAATCCCGGCTTCCTGATCATCGCCAATAAGCGCCTGTACAAACAGCAGAAAGAGACTTGCCGGTAGACCATTGGCAATCCCATTGAGCAGATAGGCCGCCAGCAATCGACGAAAGGGTCGGTTCTCGCTTAGCAAACGCAAGCCTTTCGCCCACGGCACGTCCCCATCAGGCTGGTTCGGCTCCGGCACTTTTCGCAACAGCCAGATTGCGGTAACCGGAAGGGTCGCCAGCGCAAATCCGAACATGACCGCCAATGCCGTTGCCCGCGATGCCCCGAAGGATTGCATGATCCCAGGAATAGCAACGCCCAGTATCGTGCCGACAATGGCAAAAGCCTGAGACGCGCCGTAGATGCGTGCCCGCTCGTGATAATCCGGCGACAATTCGGCAGCCCAGGCGTTGTGCGGTAATGACAGAACGGTCCAGCCGAGCGCAGTCACCACGCTCCAGAACAGCAGATAGGCCCAGCCCACACCCACAGGGGCGAGAAACAGGAAGCCGGTCCCCATCAGGATCAACGGAACACCCGCAAGCACCCATGGGCGCCGACGGCCCCAGCGTGTCCGGATACGGTCACTAAGCAGTCCGACGACGGGATCAGTCACCACATCGAACAGTCGCGCCACAAGCAGCACGGTGCCGACGACCGTCAACCCTAATCCGAGCTCATCGCTGAAATAGGGGGGGAGGTAGATCAGCAGCGGTACCGCCATGGCGGCCATCGGCAGGCCGATGGCCCCGAAAGCGGCCAGAATCCGCAACGGCAAGGGCGCATCCGACGCATTCATGGTTCAGTCACGCGCCAATATGGCCTGCATCACGTCGATGCGCCCCGTTGTGAATCCCGCTTCGCAATAGCACAGATAGGCGTGCCATAGACGCTGGAAGCGCGCATCATAGCCAAGCTCGGCCAAGGCATGGCTCTGACGGTGCACCGCTCCGTCCCAGCAAGCCAGGGTGCGGGCATAATCCTTCCCGAAGGTCTTCACATCGACCAACTCGAGCCCGGCATCTTCAGCCTGATCGAAAAATCGCTCAGGGGACGGCAGCATCCCGCCGGGGAAGATGTAGCGCTGGATGAAATCGGCACTCTTGCGGTAATCCTGGAACCGCTTTTCCTCGATCGTGATCACTTGGATCCCGGCACGCCCCCGTGGCTTGAGCAGGTCATGCACCTGGCGGAAGTAATCCGGCCAATACTGCTCCCCCACCGCCTCGAACATTTCAATGGACACGATGCGATCGTAGTGACCCGACAGGTCGCGGTAATCCATGAGCTCGAAGCGGATCCGATCCGCCACGCCGGCCCGCCAGGCGCGACGCCGCGCTTCCTCGAGCTGCGCTGCAGACAGTGTCACGCTGGTCACCTGACAACCTGTCTGACGCGCAGCCTGAATGGCGAACCCCCCCCAGCCTGATCCGATTTCGAGCACCCGATGTCCGGCGCCGATCTCCAACTGATCGATCAGCCGCTGATACTTGCGGACCTGCGCGGTTTCCAGCGTATCGGTCTCTGATGCGAACAACGCGCTGGAGTAAGTCATCGTGGAATCCAGCCACAGCGCATAGAAGTCGTTACCCAGGTCGTAGTGCGCCGCGATGTTGCGTCGACTACCGGTCCGCGTGTTTCGATGACGCCAGTGATAGAGCGTCCGCAGCGCGCGCCACAGCACGAATCCATCCGCCACACCACCGAAGCAGGCCTCATTGGCCGCCCCCCACAGCAGGAATCGGGTGAGATCCGGCGACTCCCAATCGCCGTCCACATAGGATTCGAGCAAACCCGTATCGCCACCGGTCAGTAACCGGCCAATCAGTCGTGGACGATGCAGCACCAAGGTGGCCTGGGGGCCGGAACGCTGACCCCGAACGTGCATCTCACGACCATCGGGCAGGCGCAACTCCAGTTGGCCGTATTCGGCGCGAGCCAGAATCCGCGTCAACAGGCGCAAAGACCACGGTAGCGCCGGCAACGCCGCGCCCCGCTGCAGGATGATGGGCGGTTGACTGGACATGTCATGAACTCCTTGGAGTGGATGCAATCGGCGGTTCGGCATGGAATGGAGCGCCACGCCACCACAATTTCAGGGCCTGCCAATGAATGGCCGCGAAAACCTTCACACCGGCCCACGGCATACGCAGAACCTGGAGCAACAAGGTCCGGTCGGTCAGGGGGCGCGCGTCTCCACGCAGCTCGGCCAGCATAGCCAGCGCGCCATCGCGCCAGTAAGCCACGGCGACCACCACCGAGCGCGCCGGCGGATCGAGACGAAAGCGATATTCCCCGACGGTGGGAAAGAACGGCGACACATGAAACTGCTTGCGCTTTTTCAGGGTCCCCTGAAGTTCCAGGGGCCGACCATGCTCCCCCGCCAGCACGTAGAAATGGCTGTGACCGAATGTGTTGTGCACCTCGCAAACCACCGCTCGAAGTGCATCCCGCGCATCCTCGCAGTACCAGAGAGTCAAAGGATTGAACGCCCAGCCCAGGACACGCGGGAAACCCAGCATGCGAATCCGCCCAGCCCGATCCAGATCGATTCCATGATCAGCCAGCAATGCCGTAATCCAGATCCGAGGCGGCGTGCCATCGCGCGGACCGTGATCCCGGTCATAAACACTTACTAGATTCGGCCGATTGTGCGAGAACAACCGGAGCTTGCGCGCACGCTCATCGATTTCATCCAAATCGAGCAACACGTTGAACAGTCGATAGCCAAAACGGTGGCGGAAACGGCCTGGACGAACGTGCCGGATGTCGACGCGATACAGACAACTCTTCATGACGACACCCGTCACGCGGTTTCCGGCAAAGCAGCCGGAACCGGCGCCGGCTTGGCTTGCCCGCGCGTGATCGACTCCGGCAAACCAGCCTCCCAAGGCGGAAGAATCCCGAATGCACGCGCCACATCGAGGCCCGACCGAATCCCATCTTCGTGGAATCCATAGCCGAAATAGGCCCCGCAGAACCAGGTTCCCTGCCGCCCCTGCAAGCGGCCCAGCAAAGGTTGCGCCTGCATGGCCCGCTGACTGAATACGGGATGATCGTAGTCATACTCGCCCCAGCGCTGCTCAGGATCGACTTCCATCAACGGATTGAGCGTGACGAAGTACGGGCGCGCATCAGACAGGCCCTGCAGACGATTCATCCAGTAGGTCACTGAGACCGCACGATCGCCCGAGACATTCGCACCGGAGAGGTAGTTCCAGGACGACCAGACGCGCCGGCGACGCGGCATCAAGCGCTGATCGGAATGCAGCACCACGCGGTTCGTCTGGTACGGAAACGCGCCGAGCAGTCTGGATTCCCAGACATCGGGCTGCTCCAGCAGCCGCAGCGCCTGATCCGCATGACAGGCCAGCACGACCCGATCGAATCGGTGCGCTTCTCCTTGAGCGTCGATCAGCCTTATACCCTGCGAATCCCGCTGAATGACGCGCACACCCTGCCCCAGGCGCACACCACCGGCAAAGTCTGCGGTGAGTCGACCAATGTAACTCCGACTTCCGCCCACGACGGTTCGCCACTGAGGCCGCCCCCGAATATCGAGCAAGCCATGATTCTTGAAGAACCGCATAAAGCTGGCGGCCGGGAAGGCCAGCATGGTCTGCGGTGGACAGGACCAGATGGCCGCCGCCATCGGCAGCAGATAGCGCGTCCGCAACGCGTCACCGAATCGGTGCACATCGAGAAACTCGCCCAGGGTTTGCGACTCGAGAGCGGGATCGTCCAGGCTGCCTCGCGCCAGGCGGTTGAACCTCACGATCTCGGACAGCATCCGCCAGTGCGCCGGCTTGAAGAAGTTGCTGGGCTGGCCAAACAGTGCGCGGAGATTGTCGCCGGCGTATTCCAGTTCGCCGTGATCGACGGAGACGCCAAACGACATGTCACTGGGTCGCGTCGCGACACCAAGATGGCGGAAAAGCGCCGTGAGATGCGGATAATTGGCTTCGTTGTAAACGATAAAGCCCGTATCGACCGGAACCGTTCCAGATGGCGCCGGTGCATCTACGGTGTGCGTATGGCCACCCATGTAGTCGTTCTGCTCGAATACGACCACCTCATGCTGCCGCGCCAGCATCCATGCGGCCGAAAGACCGGCGATTCCGCTACCCACAATGGCGATCTTCATTCTCGTTCCCCTTCGCGAATGACGCACATGTCTCAAACCGAAACCCGTCGAGTACCCGGGGCATTGACCCCGCTCAGGGCACGCCAGACATGAACACCGCACCCATGTACAATATTTGTAGCGTTCTTATCGGCGATTGTCAAACTTTCTTGAGCTCAGACCATCGTATTCGCCCCTGAGGCGGCCGATCGTCAGCAAGAGAGAAGGGTTATTTCTATTTATTTACAGTGTGTTGCTGCCGATAGATAACTTAGTGGCGGCGGCAACCGGCCGTAAAACAGCCTTATCCCGCTTTTCTAATTGTTGTACAAAACTAGTACGATGTATCGCAAACCACCTGTCCCACTGGACGCAGAAAGCCGAACCGGACCAAACGCCATTATCCGGCTTTCGCCGGGCGCTTAGCCGGAAACAAGAACAGGTGTCAATGAAGAGGGGAAAAGAGAGTCGATCGAATGCGACGCGGGTTACCGAGGAGTACCGGCTTAATGCCACCGCAATCCGAAATTGATGCCAATCGTCTGGGCGTCTGCATCGTTGCCCGATAGGCCGCCGTCCAGACGCCACTCCGCGTAATAGGGATTCACGAACAGACTTTGACGCTCGCCGAACGCCCAGCCGGCATTGGCCGACACGCGCCAGCCTGCGCCCGTATCCGGAAGCGCGCCTTGGGCAGAGACATCAATCACTTCAGCGCTCCAGACTGCCCAGTACTCGATCATGAACTCGCCCTCGATGCTCCAGGCAGCCGGCAATGCGACCCCGATCCCCACCGGGGAATAGGTGAGTTGGCGCTCGAGATCATCACTCTCCCAGCGCCGATGGGCAATCCCGCCAAAGGCCCATACACCCGGGGCAATCACGGGGCCGATCCGATAGTCTGCATCCCATGCGGTCTCGTCAGTCGATGTCAGTGCCTGGCCGGCCTGCTCCAGATCGGCGCTCCCGATCTGATAGCTGCCGGCGAGCTCACCTCGCCAGCTGCCGACGTTTTCCCGAAACGCCAGATGGATGCCCTGAAGATCGGCGTTGTAGGCCGCATCCTGCGGCGCTTCGCCTTCCAGATGCGCAAACTGGAAACCCGCCTCGTAGCGCCAATCCGCCCGCGCAATCCCGGGCATGAGGACACCACAGATCAACGGAAGCACATGTCGCCAGGAAGGACTTGACCCGTTCGATATCACGGAAATACCACCGTCTTGTTGCCATGCACCAGCACACGATCCTGCACGTGGTAACGCAGTCCCCGAGCCAAAACGGCGCGCTCCACATCTCGACCCAACGCCACCATGCGTTCGACCGAATCGCCATGATGCACCCGCATCACGTCCTGCTCGATGATCGGTCCGGCATCGAGCTCCTCGGTCACATAATGGCAGGTCGCGCCAATGATCTTGACGCCGCGTTCATAGGCCTGCCGGTACGGATTGGCGCCGACGAAAGAAGGCAGAAAGCTGTGATGGATATTGATGATGCGATGGGGCAGGCGAGCGCACAGATCGGCGGGAAGAATCTGCATGTAGCGGGCGAGCACCATAACATCGGCGCGATAGTCCTGGAATAGCTGCTCGATTCGAGCGAACGCATCCGCTCGACCCTCCGGAGTGACCGGTACATGATGGTAAGGCAGGCCGATCCGCTCAACGTCGGCGCGCAGATCATCGTGATTGGAGACCACACCCACCAGCTCGAAGATGAAGTCGCGGCGGCGCCAGCGATAGAGCAGATCAGCCAGACAATGATCCTGCCGACTCACCAGGACCAAAACCCGGCAAGGCGTCGCCGAGGACGACACCGTCCAGTCCATCCCGAAACGTTGAGCCAACGGCCGCAGCGACTGCTCGAAGCCGGCCTTGCCGAACGGCAGATCCGAAGCCGCAATCTCATAGCGCATGAAAAAATGACCCGTCAGGGGATCGGAATGCTGACTGGCTTCGGTGATACTGGCGCCGTGCTCGGCGATCAATCCGCTGATCGCTGCAATGATGCCGACCTGGTCCGGGCAACTGGCCTTAAGGGTGAACGTTGTGGCCATAGTCGCTACCGGCTAAGAGAAGGCTTTGTGGCATCGCAAGCACTCGCGTGATGTCAGAATCATTGCCTCATTCCGCCGTCACGGGTGGATTCCCTGTGGGTCCTTGCGACCACTGTTTGCTGGCCCTGACCCCGATTGAATGCCGTCAGACCGGCCCGATAGAGCTCTTTGGCGTGCTCGACCTCGTCCAGCTGCACCAGCAACTCGGCGAATTCCTGATAGGTCAGTGGATCCGGCGCAGCGGCAAGCGCCGCCTCATAGTACTGGCGCGCCTTGCCCCAGATTCGCTCATGTCGGCACTGACGGGCCGCGGCCCGGAGCAACACCGCCTGCTCCCCGTACTGTCCGATCCAGGACTGGATCTGTTCCAGTTGCCGGGCACGTTCGCCCGTATGAAGCTGACCGTACAGATCCGCCAATTCTTCCGACCAGTGGGCCCTCAAATGCTGCTCGATCACATCCACAGCCTGGGCAATCTGGCGCAGGGCCATGAGGCCCCGCACGAATGCCAGAACCAGCGGGGTTTCGTGCCGCAGGTCGCGACCCGCATCTTTCCAGGCCGCTTCCAGCGCACCCACGTCGCCACGATCAGCCGCTATCGCCATGGAAGCACCAAAGACCTGAATCTCCAACTGGCGCTGCGCCTCGGCAGAAAGCGCGCCGAAGTCACGCAGCCTGGGCAGCAAGCCGCGCAGCGCACTCCAGTCACGCCGGGCCTTGTGGCATTCCACCAACAGCTGAAGCCGCCGCGCCTCGACCGCTGGGTCATCCAGCATGGAGAGTGTCGCCAGCGCCTGTTCGTCACGATGGTCCTCGAGTTGCATCTCGGCCTGCGCAATCAATACGGCCGACTGCCCGGACGGCTCTGCTTCAAATGCCTGGTGAAGATAGCGGTCGCGCCGATCGTACGCCTGCTGTCGATGGGCCGCCCGCGCCGCCAGAAGGTAATGCAGTCCCGGCGCATCGGACTCGGCATTCTTGACCAGCGCTTTCTCCGCAAAGGGATAGCGGCCACTCTGCAAGTCCAATAGCGCCGCGTGCAGCGCTGCGCGTGCACGCGCAGCCCGCCGGTGGTTGCGCCGCAACCGCACCCACCGCGGCAATCGCCAAACCCCGGCAAGCAGACGCCAGACCAGCCACAGCAAAAGCAACACCGCGCCCAGAAGGATGACGAAGAAAATCAACGACGTCTCGACCGTCCAGCCGTGCCAGGCCATCAGGACATAGCCATTGTCATCCTGTAACAGCAGGCCCGCCGCAGTGCCCAGCCCCAGAAGCGCCAGCAGCAACACGGCCCATTTCATGGCATCACCATCTCGGCTTCCAAGGTTCGCAATTGAGCCAGCGAGCCACTCAGATCGGGCCGCTTTGGATCAATCGGCATTTCGCGCAACGCTTCCAGTTGCTCCCGCGCGGATCGCACTTCGGGATCCGCCACGTCGAAATAAGTCGACAGACTGCCCAATGCACTGTCCAGTTCACGGCGGAATGTATCAGCATCGCGCTGCAGCAGTGCCAGCCGAGCCGCCTGCAGCTGCAAGATGGTGTGTAAGCGCTGAAGTCGCTCGAGTTCGGGTGAGACCAGCGCAGCGATCGGCTCTTCGTTGCGCCGAATTTCGATCAACTGTCGCATCGCGGCCAGAAACTGTCCCCAGAGCTCGGCGGGGCGGGACGCCTGTTCTGCCTGCGGTGGGTTGGCCGCCCAATGGCTGGGAACATGGTGACGCAACGGCCACTGCTCCACCCCTGCCGCCAGTGTGGAAAGCTGCAGCGAGATGCCCGGGACATCCACCGTGGGCAACGCACGCAACATCGCCATCTCCCGGGCCAGTGTCTCCCGGACCGGCAGGAAACGCGGGTCCCCCAAAACTTCCAGGTTCTTGTCAGCCAGCCACAGCGCACGCAGGGCCGCCGGCGCATCGCCGCGTAGCTGGAGGGCCTGATTCGCCATCTGCATCAGGTAAAGCGCTTCCGCCCGATACCACGCCGGGCGTCCCTGTCGCAGCAGCTCCAACACCGGCTCGACCTGCCGTGCCGTCGCTCGCGCTTGCTCTTGGGTCGAATCGAGCTCGGTCTGCAACACTGTCAGGCGCCGCTCCAGTTCCGTGGCCGGCATTTGCGCAGCGCGTGTCTCGGCCAGCCGGGTACGAACCTCATCGAGCCGGTCCCCGAAAGCCGCCCGAATGCTGTTGATATCGTCGACTTGCTGCCAGAGCAGGGCGATGGCAACAATCATGCCGAACAGGATCGCCAGACGAATCAACCGCACCAAGAACGCCCAGATACGGGACGGACGCCGAACGGGTTCGGCCCCGGTCGGCGGGGAGACCATAGGTGCGGGTTCAGACATGACAACTTCCTTATGTAGGCAATGTCGGCGGTTTGTGGGGATGAAGCCGCTGCGCCCAGCGCGTCAGGGTCCTCATCAGCCCCGCTTCATCCGCGATCGCTCTGAGCGGCGGACCGAACTCCATATTTTGGGCTTGTTTTACCATAGCCTCACTCACGACCACCACTTGTGCACTGCGCAACTGCTGTCGTATTGCGCCGTCCGGTACCAGTTCAAAGAGATTGCTCAACGCCTCGGGGCTGGTGAAGACGAGAATATCCGGGCCACGGGGATGCGTGAGTCGCTGGACCACCATATTCCGGTCGATCTGCGGACATTGACGCCGATAGACCGGCACATAGGTCACGTCGGCGCCGCGTTGCCGCAGGGTATCGCCCAACAGCACCCGGCCATTTTCGCCTCGCACGATCATGACCCGCTGCCCCGCCATGTCGGACAGAGCTGCCTGTGCCAGCAAGCCCTCGCTACGGTAGTCCTCACCCGGGGGTACCAGATCCGGCGACCGGCCAGCGTGCGTCAGTGCCGCAGCAGTAGCCGCGCCGATGGCCGCGATCCGGCCGGTGGCGCGCCGCAGCAGGTGGGGCAGGAGCGACGCGGCATGAGCCACCGCGTTGGCACTGGTGAAGACAAGCCAGTCCGCTTGCAGCCCGCTCTCCAATTGTCGCTGAGCCGCGGGCCGATCCATGACCGGCGTGATTTCCAAGGTGGGCAGTCGCACGGCCACCCCGCCAGCTGCAGCGATCCGGCGACACAAGCCCTCCGCCTGGTGCGCCGGCCGCGTCACCAGGATGCGCAAACCGGCCAGCGGTAGCGCCTCGGTCATTGGGGGTGCAGTTCCCATTCGCGCAGCAGCCGATCGGCACCGCACTGCAGCAGGGTTTCGGCAACCTCACGCCCGATTTGCTCAGCTGCGCTCACCGGCCCGCTGCTGCGCGCACGCACCGGCTCATCGCCCCCGCGTGCACCCACCAGCGCCTCGAGCTCCAGGATATCGCCCACCACGCGCGCGTGGCCCGCGATGGGCACCTGACAGCCGCCGCCCAGTCGCGCATTGAGGGCACGCTCCGCCGTAACGCGTTGCCGGGAGGGTACGTGATCGAGCGGCGCCAATAGCGCGTGCAGCGCGTCGTCATGGGTACGACACTCGATCCCGATCACACCCTGCCCCACCGCCGGAAGACTGACTGACGGGTCGAGCCGTTCGCTGATCCGGTCCGCCAGACCGAGCCGATCGAGCCCGGCGGCGGCCAGTACGATCGCATCGAACACGCCGCTGTCGAGCTTCCCCAGGCGCGTCCCGACGTTGCCACGCAGGAAATCGAAGTTCAGATCCGGGCGCTGCGCCCGCAGCTGACATTGGCGCCGCAAACTGGACGTACCGATCCGCGCGCCGGCCGGCAAACCTGCCCAACCGCCGGTGCCGCGGCTAACCAATGCATCGCGCGGGTCAGCACTTTCCAGCATCACCGCCAAGCCGAGGCCATCGGGTAGTTCAGCGGGCACATCCTTCATGGAATGCACAGCAAGATCGGCCACCTCGTCCAACAGGGCCTGCTCCAGCTCCTTGATGAACAGCCCCTTGCCGCCGATCTTGGCCAACGGGACGTCCAGAATCTTGTCGCCCTGGGTTTTGATCGGCACCAGACGGACGGCTTGTCCCGGATGGACACTCTTCACCTGCTCGGCAACATGTTGGGCCTGCCAAAGGGCCAATGGACTGCGGCGGGTAGCAATTCGCAAGACACGATCGGACATGCCCGGGATCCTGATTCAAGGCTAAAGACTTTTCATCCTAGAATCCCAGACCACCATGCCGCAATGGCCGAACTCAGATGATCGAGCCCTCCAGCACCTGACGCACGAGCGTCAGATGTCGCCGGCTCACCATGATCGATTCCGGGCAGTCCTTGAGCATCAACCAGTAGCGAACGCCTCGCCGATGCAGCGCTTCGACATAGGGAATCGCGACCAATGCGTTGCGATGCGCGCGAACGAACCGGCCTGAAAATTCCGCCTCCAGACGCGCCAGGGAATCCTCGATGAGAAATTCCCCCTCCGGACTACGCACAGTCACATATTTCTGTTCAGCCTTGAAATAGCGAATCTGCTCGACGGCCACCACGCGCACCACGCCACCCAGCCGGGTGCGCAGATGGCTGCGCGGCGAACGGTTATCGATCACGCGTTCGGACATACAGTTACCTCCTCGTTCCGCCAGGCGTGCAAACGCCTGGACGAGGCGCTCGCGGCGAACCGGCTTGAGGAGATAGTCCGATGCCTGCACCTCGAAGGCGGCAAGCGCGTGGTTCGGGTAGGCGGTCACGAAGATCACAGCCGGCGGCATCGGCAGGGCAGCCAGCAGACGGGCCGTCTGGAGACCATCGATGGACGGCATGCGGATATCGAGCAGTACCACATCCACGGCATGGTGTTCGCAGAGTGCCACTGCCTGCATGCCGTTCTCCGCCTGCCCGACTACTCGGTGTCCCGGCAGTTCGGCGATCAACTGGGCCAAGCGAAGCCGAGCCAGCGCCTCATCATCCACAATGAGGATGTTCATGCGGATTCCCCTTTGCTGATCGGCGCCTTGCTCAGATAGGGAAAAGCCAATGTCACCTCACAGGTGTGTTCAGTTTGCCGGAGCTCAAGGCGGGCCTTGGCGCCGAAGCTCAACGCCAGACGCTGGCGCGTATTGGACATGGCCAAGCCATGCCCGGGACCGGCATCCCCGCAGCGGGGATTGCACAGACACAAGATGATCATGTCGTGATCCAATCGCCCCTGCAGATGGATCGTGCCGCCTTCGCGACACGTTTCGATGCCATGACAGATGGCGTTTTCCACCAGCGGCTGCAGCGTCAGGGCCGGCAGCAATGCCGCCTCCGGCACGTTGCCCAATGACCATTCCACCCGTAATCGAGTTCCCAAGCGGAGACGTTCCAGATCCAGATAGTGAAGGCACAGCGATACCTCATCGGCCAGAGTCACGAAGCTGCCTTGCTGGCCCAGGCTTGCACGAAACAGATCGGCCAGGTTCTCGAGTGCCGTTTCCGCCAGGCGAGGCTGTCCACGAATCAGGGCGGCGATGGTATTCAGTGTGTTGAACAGGAAATGGGGGCGGATACGCGCCTGCAGGGCATCGATCCGCAATCGCAGCTCGTCATGCACACGCTGGGTCAGTGCATGCTGAAGATAGAGGTAACGCAATCCCACGCCCGTCAGTAATGCCGCAATGAGCGCCGGGCGCGCGGCGTGTTCAACCGTGCAGGCCCGGCCGAGAAGATCGCCCAACAAACAGCCACTCAGCACTGCCACCGCATATGCCGTGCCGGCCACCAGCGCCAGAATCGCCGATGTGGCGAACGCCGGCCGCCATCGCGCCAGATGCGGCCGCAACGCACACAGCAAGATGCTGCTCGAGAGCGCAACCGCCTGGACGTAAAGTGAAACCCGGCTCAGTTGCAACCAAAAGTCCACCGGAGACATCACCAGCGTCAACACGCAGGCCAATATCTGCATGCTGAGCACGAGCGCCAGCACCACCCGCAGATCGCACAGATCGGGCAAAAAAAATGTATCCGGCACTCGCATCGAAACGAGCGTAGCGCGGCTGGCCAGTGATGTCGGAAGTCTGCCTGTCATGATGCGGCGTCGATTCGGCCCGATATAATCGGCCTTATCGGCAGCGATGCAGCGGCTTTGACATCCGCGCGAATCGCCTATTCATTGCATTTCGAACTGGAGCCGGCATGAGTGATTCCCCATCTTCCGCCAAACCGTGGGGCGGACGTTTTTCCGAAGGCACCGATGCGTTCGTCGAGGCCTTCACCGCATCGGTTGGTTTCGATCACCGGCTCTATCGGCAGGACATCGCCGGCTCCATTGCCCATGCGCGCATGCTGGCCCGGATTGAGGTGCTCACGGCCACCGAGTGCGCGCAAATCGTCGAGGGGCTCGAGGCCATCCGCGCGGAGATCGAGGCGGGCCGTTTCGAATGGTCGGTCGCCCTGGAAGATGTGCACATGAACATCGAGGCCCGCCTTGTCGCCCGCATCGGTGAGGCGGGAAAGAAACTGCATACCGGTCGGTCACGCAACGACCAAGTGGCAACGGACATCCGCCTCTATCTGCGCGACGCCATCGACGCCTTGACCGCGGAGCTGAATCGCCTGCAGACCGGCCTGCTCGATCTGGCCGAGCGCGAAGCGGATACTCTGATGCCGGGCTTCACTCACCTGCAGGTTGCCCAGCCGGTCACCTTCGGTCATCACCTCATGGCGTGGTACGCCATGCTGAGCCGGGACCGGGAACGGCTCGCCGACTGCCGCCGGCGCGTGAATGTCCTGCCGCTCGGCTCGGCCGCGCTGGCGGGCACGGTCTATCCGCTGGATCGCCATTTCGTGGCCGACCAGTTGGGCTTCGAGGCGATCAGCGAGAACTCCCTGGATGCGGTGAGCGATCGCGATTTCGCCATCGAGTTCAGTGCGGCCGCCAGCCTGATCTTGATGCACCTGTCGCGTTTTTCCGAAGAACTGGTGATCTGGTCCAGTGCCCAGTTCGATTTCATCGAACTGCCCGACCGCTTCTGCACCGGCTCGTCCATCATGCCGCAGAAGAAAAACCCCGACGTGCCCGAGCTGGTGCGCGGCAAGACCGGGCGTGTCTACGGCCATCTGATGGGCCTGCTGACGCTGATGAAGGCGCAGCCGCTGGCCTACAACAAGGACAACCAGGAAGACAAGGAACCGCTTTTCGATACGGTCGACACCCTGGCCGGATGCCTCAGGGCTTTTGCCGACATGGTCCCGGCGCTGCAGGTCAAGCGCGACCAATGCCGTGAAAGCGCGCGACGCGGTTTTGCCACGGCGACCGATTTAGCGGATTATCTGGTCCGCAAGGGCATCCCGTTCCGGGACGCGCACGAAATCGTCGGCAAGGCTGTGGCACTCGGCATCCGTGAGGGCCGCGACCTCTCGGCGCTGAGCCTCAACGAACTGCAATCGTTCAGTCCATTGATCGAGGCCGATGTCTATGACGTGCTGACCCTGGAGGGATCGGTCGCCGCGCGCCGTAGCCATGGAGGCACAGCACCCGAACAAGTCCGCGCCGCCATTGGTCGCGCTCGGCGAGATCAACAACATTCCTGAAGGCCATTCAGGCCACGACTGTCCGCATTGGGGGTATTCAGATGAATCGGAAGGTCTTGATCGGCGCATCATTACTGCTGGTTAGCAGCATGGCGCATGCCCAGGCACCCGGATACGACTATGTCGATCTCAGCTACCGCTTCCTCGACCGCGGCGGGGCGGAGACCCTCGACGATGAGTTTGATGGCCCTGCGATCCGCTTGTCCTTGGGCATCACCGAGCAGTTTTACGGCATCATCGAGAATACCTACCTGGAAGCCGATGATACCGACGTGGATTTCTCCGATCTGCTGGTCGGTGGTGGCTATCGGCAATCCCTGGCGCCCGACATGGACTTCATCGCCGAAGCCGCCTGGGTCCGCCGCGATGTGGATACCCCGAACCGCTTTGAAGATGGCAAGGACGACGGCTTCCAGCTTGGTGCGGGCGTGCGCTACCTGGCAACGGAGCTGCTCGAGTTGAATGTCGCCGCGCTTTATCGGGCTGGGCTGCTGGATGACAACGAAGCCATCCTCCGCGCCGGCGGTGTATGGTCGGTCTATGGCCCGCTGGGCGTGCAGGGCGGCGCCTCGCTGAGCGACGATTCGGCGGTCTACGACCTGGGATTGCGCGTCTCGTTCTGAGCGCCCCGAACCCAGATCGGCCGCACCCACCACCATGCCTCCCGGCACCGGACTCCGGGAGGCGGTGCGTTGTTCGTCCATCCTGACAACGGACCTGGGAACAAGCGACAAGAACCAAGCAAGCACCCACGCGCGAAGAAACCCCCTCCTTACATTCTGAAAATCAGATCAATAACTAAAAAACAATCAACTGTATTAATTGAAGACAATGACCTATCGTGATGCTGTGCTCACGCAACACCAGAAGGTCATACCATGTCGAAGCAATCCAAGTGCCCATTTCATGCCGCGCCCGGCAGCCGCACCACGGTCGGCGCCCAGGCCAATGCCAACTGGTGGCCCGATCGGCTGAATCTGAAGATCCTCTCCCAGCATTCGGCCAAGTCCAACCCGATGGAGCCGGGTTTCGACTACGCCGAGGCGTTCAAGACGCTCGACCTGGCCGCGGTCAAGCAGGACCTGCGCGCCCTCATGACCGACTCACAGGACTGGTGGCCGGCCGACTGGGGCCACTACGGCGGCCTGTTCATCCGCATGGCCTGGCACAGCGCCGGCACCTACCGCATCGCCGACGGCCGCGGCGGCGCCGCCACGGGTAACCAGCGTTTCGCGCCGATCAACAGCTGGCCGGACAACGGCAACCTGGACAAGGCCCGCCGGCTGCTGTGGCCGATCAAGAAAAAATACGGCAGCACGCTGTCGTGGGCGGACCTGATGATTCTCGCCGGCAATGTGGCGCTGGAATCCATGGGCTTCAAGACCTTCGGTTTCGGCGGCGGGCGCGAGGACATCTGGGAGCCGGAGGACGACATCTACTGGGGCGCCGAAGCCGAGTGGCTGGCCACCTCCGACAAGCCGAACAGCCGCTACTCCGGCGAGCGCGACCTGGACAACCCGCTGGCCGCGGTGCAGATGGGCCTGATCTACGTGAACCCCGAAGGCCCGGACGGCAACCCCGACCCGGTCGCCTCCGGCCGTGACGTGCGGGAAACCTTCGCCCGCATGGCCATGAACGACGAGGAAACGGTGGCGCTGACCGCCGGCGGCCACACCTTCGGCAAGGCGCATGGTGCGGGCGACCCGTCCCTGGTCGGACCGGAACCGGAAGCCGCCCCGCTCGAACAGATGGGTTTCGGCTGGAAGAACCGCCTGGGCAGCGGCACGGGCGTGCACACCACCACCAGTGGCATCGAGGGCGCCTGGAAGCCGAACCCGACCCGCTGGGACAACGGGTACTTCGACATGTTGTTCGGCTATGAGTGGGAACTGGTCAAGAGCCCGGCCGGCGCGCACCAGTGGCGGGCCAAGGACGTGAAACCGGAGCACATGATTCCGGACGCCCACGACCCGTCCAAGAAGCACGCGCCGATGATGACCACGGCGGACCTGTCGCTGCGCTTCGACCCCATCTACGAGCCGATCTCGCGACGCTTCCACCAGGATCCGCAGGCCTTCGCCGACGCCTTCGCCCGCGCCTGGTTCAAGCTCACCCACCGCGACATGGGACCGCGCGTACGCTACCTGGGGCCCGAAGTGCCGGCCGAGGAGCTGATCTGGCAGGACCCGGTGCCGGCCGTGGATCACCCGCTGGTCGACGCGCAGGACATCGCGGCACTCAAGGCCGAAATCCTGGCCAGCGGCCTGAGCGTGGCGCAACTGGTGGGCACGGCCTGGGCCTCGGCGGCCACCTACCGCGACTCGGACAAGCGCGGCGGCGCCAACGGCGCGCGCATCCGCCTGGCGCCGCAAAAGGACTGGGCGGCGCACCAGCCGGCCGAACTGGCCACCGTGCTCGGCACGCTCGAACGCATCCAGCAGGCGTTCAACGGCAGGCACAGCGGCGGCACGCAGGTGTCGCTGGCGGACCTGATCGTGCTCGGCGGTTGCGCCGCCGTGGAGCAAGCCGCGCGGGCTGCCGGGCACGCGGTCGAGGTGCCCTTCTCGCCCGGTCGGACCGACGCCACGCAGGAACAGACTGACGTCGAGTCGTTCGCGCCACTGGAGCCGGTGGCCGACGGGTTCCGCAACTACCTCAAGGACGGTGTCAGAACACCGGCCGAGCACCTGTTGCTGGACCGCAGCCAGCTGCTGACCCTCACCGCGCCGGAAATGACCGTGCTGGTCGGCGGCATGCGGGCGCTGGGCGCCAACGCCGGCCAGTCGCGCCACGGCGTGCTGACCGAGCGGCCCGGCACGTTGACCAACGACTTCTTCGTCAACCTGCTCGACATGGGCGTGGAATGGCAGCCGGCCGGCGATGGCCTGTACGAGGGGCGTGACCGCGCCTCGGGCGCGCTCAAGTGGACCGGCACGCGGGTGGACCTGGTGTTCGGTTCGAACTCGGAGCTGCGGGCCCTGGCCGAGGTCTACGCAAGCGACGATGCGGCCGAGAAGTTCGTCAATGACTTCGTCGCCGCCTGGACGCGGGTGATGAACCTGGACCGCTTCGACCTGAACTGACCCCGAGCAGCCCCCGGCGGGCTGCGGGCAGTCCACTCCCCCACCGCCGGCTGTGCCGGGCCGCCCGTCGGGCGGCCGGTGCAGCCGGCGTTCTTCGTGTGGGCGGGGGCTGCGGCCCCAAGCGGATGGCGGAGAGGGAGGGATTCGAACCCCCGGACCCTTGCGGGTCAACGGTTTTCAAGACCGCCGCTTTAAACCGCTCAGCCACCTCTCCGCGGGGCGCGAAGCATAGCGGAGCATGCGCCTGGCTGGCCAGCGAGCGGCGTTTGGGTAGAATCCACTGCTTCTTCCTAGCAACATCGGTGAGTTCGCATGCCCAGCAATGCCTACGGTTTGACTGCAAGTGCCGAGCAGGCCGCCACCAGTGCACTGATCCGCAACACCTATATGTTGCTGTCGATGACGCTGCTGTTCAGCGCGGCGATGGCAGCGGTAGCCATGGTGATGAACGTCGGCAGCCCCGGCATCCTGGTGACGCTGGCCGGTTACTTCGGTCTGTTGTTCGCGGTGCACAAGCTGCGCAACAGCGCCTGGGGCATCCTGGCCGTGTTCGGCCTGACCGGCTTCATGGGGTTCACCCTGGGCCCGATCATCAACGCGTATCTGTCGGCCTTCAGCAATGGCCACCAGCTGGTGATGACGGCCCTGGGCGGCAGCGGCGCGATCTTCCTCGGCCTGTCCGCCTACGCCCTCACCTCGCGGCGCGACTTCAGCTTCATGGGCGGCTTTCTGTTCGCCGGCGTGATGGTGGCCTTCCTGGCCGGACTGGCGGCGGTGTTCCTGCAGATGCCTGGCCTGTCGCTGGCCGTCAGCGCCATGTTCGTGCTGCTGATGAGCGCCGCCATCCTGTACCAGACCAGCGCGCTGGTGCACGGCGGTGAGACCAACTACCTGCTGGCCACGGTCGGTCTGTACGTGAGCCTGTACAACCTGTTTCTGAGCCTGCTGCAGCTGGCGGGCTTCTTCGGCGGCGAGGACTGACCGCCCTGCCCCGCCCCGGAAAACCCCGCCCCGGCGGGGTTTTTTGTGTCCGGCGGTCAGCCGTGCAGGCGCCGCACGTCGTCGGCGCCAAAGGGCCAGTCCAGCTCCACGCCCGCCGGCTCCAGGCGCAACACCGGAATGCGCACGCCGTAGCGGCGGGCAAGCTCCGGGTCGTACCCGATCTCAACCGTTTCCACCGCACCGGCTGCCAGTCCGGCCTGCCTGATTACCTGTTCTGCCAGCTCGCACAGGTGGCAGCCGCGGGTGACGAAAAGCTTCCATTGCATGCGCACATGATATCGGCCGCCTTGGAGCGCGAGCCACGGTCTGGCAAGCTGCCGGCATGACAGCCTCCGATCCCGACCTCGAACAGGTGCAGCTGGTCGACCTGCAGGACCGCCCCATCGGGCGTGCCGAGAAACTCGACGCCCACCGCCGCGCGCTGCTGCACCGGGCCTTCTCGGTGTTCGTGTTCGACCCGGCCGGGCGGCTGATGCTGCAGCGCCGTGCCGACACCAAGTACCACTCCGGCGGGCTGTGGACCAACACCTGCTGCGGGCATCCACGTCCGGACCGCCCGCTGGTGGCCGAGGCCACCCGGCGCCTGCGCGAGGAGATGGGCTTCGAGTGCCCGCTGACGCCGGTCGGCAGCCTGCAGTACCAACTGCCGGTGCCTGGCGATCTGATCGAGCACGAACTCGACCACTTGCTGTGCGGGCGCTTCCAGGGCGAGCCGGTGCCGGATCCCGCCGAGGCGTCCGCCTGGCGCTGGCTGGCCTGGCCCGAGCTGCTGGCCGAGGTGGCGCGCGCGCCGGACGGTTTCACCCCCTGGCTGCGCGAGATTCTCGCCCAGCGCCGACCGTTGATTGAGAACTGGGTCGAGGAGCACTGCAATGGCTGAGGACATGGTGTCCATCGATGGCGGCCGGCTGTACTACCGGCGTCAGGGGCATGGCGACACGGTGGTGCTGGTGCACGGTTTCGGGCTCGATCAGCGGGTGTGGGAACCGCAGTGGTCGGCGCTGGCGGCGCACTTCGATGTCATCGCCTACGACCTTCGCGGTTTCGGGCGCTCGACCCTGCCGGACAGCGCGCCCTACGCGCACCACGAGGACCTGCGGGCGCTGCTCGACGCGCTGGGCGTGGAATCAAGAAGACGCGCTAGAGGTAGCGCGTGGACACGATCGGTCAC
>OBJS01000123.1_pt1 | contig 27850 bp, 25 predicted proteins | sample 1519851 | NCBI WGS metagenome assembly OBJS01 (sample SAMN03019806, study PRJEB22545) | beach sand metagenome | biome: beach; feature: sea beach; material: beach sand | place: USA: Municipal Pensacola Beach, FL | collected 2010-10-20 | depth 25-47 cm m
GCGGCGGGCCACTTCGACACCTCGAGGATATTAGAGCGTTACTGCGAGCCGGCGCGGACAAGGTCAGCATCAACTCGGCGGCCGTCAAAGATCCCGAGTTTGTGCAGCGCGCCGCATCCCGGTTTGGCTCTCAGTGCATCGTCGTCGCCATCGATGCCAAGCGGGCCAATCCCGGGCAAAAGCCACCCCGCTGGGAGATCTATACCCACGGTGGACGCGAGCCAACGGGTATCGATGCAATTGAGTGGGCGCAAAAAATGGAAGCCTACGGAGCCGGGGAAATTCTGCTCACCAGTATGGACCGAGACGGCACTAAAGATGGTTTCGATATCGCACTGACCCGCGCTGTCAGCAACGCGACGCATATTCCCGTAATTGCCTCCGGAGGCGTCGGCAATCTGCAGCACCTGGTGGACGGTGTCGAAGCGGGAGGCGCAGATGCTGTTTTAGCCGCGAGTATTTTCCACTTTGGCGAGTATTCCATTGCCGACGCCAAACGCTATATGGCGGAGCACGGCATCGTCGTGCGGTAGTTGTACACCGAGCGCCATCGAAGTTAAAAAAAGGTGTGCGCGGACGGGCGCATCACCAACTAAGCCGGCGACACAAGGTAATCTAAGGAACGCGCAACACGGGCCTAGGCCACAGGACAACGTCGGATAGGGCCATAAAACCAGACTCGTCAGGGAAAAGACACGCTTGAAACAGATCGCGTCTCGTTACGACTAAAGAAGAAAAAATCAAAGCGTTTACAGATAGTTTGCAGCGATGCAATCGCACCACCGCCGCCAAAAGAAGAACAGACTATTCGCCAGTCATCAAAGTCCGGCGGTCCCGCGAAATATAGCGCGTCGGCTCAGGAAGCCTTAGCGCGAAAAGCAGGGTTCGGACGCTCGAAGAGTTTCAAGGCATGCGGCTGGGCATTGGCAATAAACTGCAGATAATCGCGAACAGCGCCCTCTGCCAGGGTGTGCGAATTGTAGGGGCCAACCGAAGCACCACCTCGAACCGAAAAATACCAGTGATCACCGAGTTTGAAAAAGCGATTACTCCGTATCGGTACCTCAGTAGCGCTATCTTTTTCTTCCTTCCGTTTTATATACGTGACTTTGGCCATAATCGCCCCCTATAGTTATACGGGATGTCGTAACGTGTCCTGATCAATCCATGAAAATTCTTAACTGAACGGATTTTTAATTACTTTTTTAACTTTTTAATCGCCCTGTCGAACAACTTGCTGCGTAATACTCAGGCAATATTTGCGGATGCGTCTTCGCAGAGTTGCTTCCTTTAATTAGTCGTTTCCTTTAAGCATCGATTAACACCAATCCATCAATTTCTTTAAGCTGTCCGGACCGGTATCCGCTCCCTTGTACAATATTCGTCCATTAAACGGATAACTTTAACTTTTATTCGCAACTCATTGCCTACACTACGCACTTGTCACTGGCTATTATCCGGCCAGCTTATATGCCATCAATCCGGATACCCAACGAAGCGCTTTCCAAACCCTTTATAACAAAGCAAGCCCGTAAAGCAAACTATTTTTTTGTAAGCAAATCAATCCCTTTTAAAAGGTTCAGGGCGACATACAGCTGGTTGTCAGTCACTTCCAATGAGGCTTCGTCATCACTGGATTTTTTCTTGGAGCCCTCCTGTTCGAGGTGATGCGCCAGATTTTGTTCCCGCAAACGCGGTAATTTTTTTCGCGTTCGTATTTCCACTTGCTCGACTTCTATATCCGGCTTGATTCCCATCGCCTGGATAGATCTGCCGCTGGGCGTGAAATACCGGGCCGTCGTGAGCTTGATAGCACGTCCGTCGTCCAACGGCAGGACTTTTTGTACCGAACCCTTACCGAAACTCTCGGTACCAATTACGACGGCCCGGCGATGATCCTGAAGGGCACCGGCAACGATTTCTGAGGCCGAGGCACTGCCACTGTTAATGAGCACCACTATCGGTAATCCCGCAAGTTCATCGCCCGGCGTCGCCATAAATTTTTGATTGGAAGAGGGCGTTCTGCCTTCGGTAGACACGATAACGCCCTCCTCGATCAAGGCGTCAGCTATCTCCACGGAGGCTGGCAACAACCCGCCCGGGTTATTGCGCAAATCTATGATCAGGCCCTTGAGTTCATTGTCCTGGTCCTTCTTTAGTTTGCTCAACGCCTTGGTAAATTCTACGGCGGTGTTGTTTTGAAACTGGGCAACTCTGACATAGGCGTAACCCGGCTCGAGCCAACGGTTTCGCACGCTGACCACCTTGATAATATCGCGTGTCAGGGTGAAATCGAGAGGGCCATCGCTATTTTCCCTGGCTACCGTGATCGTTAACTCGGTGCCTTTTTCTCCGCGCATGATATCGATTGCTTCGTCCAGGCCCATGCCCTGAACGGATTCATCGTTGAGTTTGATAATGATGTCCCCCGGTTCAAGGCCTGCCCGAGAAGCCGGGGTATCGTCGATAGGCGAGATGATTTTAATAAAGCCATTCTCCACACCCACCTCTATTCCGATGCCACCGAATTCACCCGAAGTCTGCTCCTGTAATTCGAGGAAAGATTCCTCGCGCAGGAACGCCGAGTGGGGATCCAGTTCCGCGAGCAAACCAACTATGGCATTTTCGAGCAGGGTCTTGTCGTCGATTTCCTCCACATAGGACGACCTGATCTGCTCAAAGACCTGGGCAAACAACTGCAGTTCATCCAGAGGCAGGCGCGCCGGCGTGGATTCTTCCGCCGCACGCAACCCGCTCCCCAGCAGAACGGCCAGAAACATTAACAACCTTGTCTTCTTCATAGAAAAATATCCTTCACAAGAACCAACGCCCTGTTCGGGGTGGTTCAGGCCTTTGCTCGCAGCCACGGCTTGGGGTCAACCGGCCGACCGTTGCGCCGCAATTCAAAATACAGGGCGCTACGCGCCAATCCTCCGGTATTTCCGACGCGCGCGATCAACTCGCTTTCAGAGACCCAGTCCCCCACTTCTTTCAACAACAACTGAAGGTGCGCATACAAGCTCAGATAGCCGCCGCCATGATCGATGATCAACACCAGGCCGTGGCCCCGCAGGTAATCCGCGAATACGACCCTGCCGTGATATACAGATTTCACAGCGCTGGCTTCTTCAGCCAACAACAGCCAGCCCGACCACTTCAAATCAGCCTTGCGGGCAGTCCCATAACCGTGACGCAAGCTGCCTTTCACCGGCCACGTCAGTTTACCTTTTCTCTCGGCAAAGGGTTTGTCGTTTGGACTGGCGAGTTCGCGTGCGCGTACCGCCAGTTTAGCGATAATCTCCTCAAGCTGCTGTGCTTCGAGTTTGACTTTGGCCAAACGGTGTTTGTCGTCGCGAAATTTGTCATCGGCTTTCGACAACAAAACCTGGCGTTCGCTCAATTCGTTCGCCAACGCTTCCAAAACGCCGCGCTGTTCTTCCCGTACTCCCGCCAGGCGCGCCTGCTGCGCGCGTTTTTCGACGGCCAGCGCTTCGAGTTCCTCAAGTGTTAACCGAAACCCCCGAACAATTTCGGATCGCGCATTCACAATATATCTGTAGTAAGCCATCGCGCGACCCATATCTGCCGCCCGGTCTAGATTAAACAGCAGTTTAAGCGGCTCCTGCCGACCAAAACGATAAGCCGCGGCCAGTTCACGACTGACCTGAGCCATCTGCCGGTTTTTCAGAGCATCGAGCGCTGCCTGACGTTGGTCGAGCTGGGTTAATTCACGATCCAGAACCGCTATGTCGGCTTCTAGTCGCGCCGCGGCCTCGCGCAATTTCGCGGCTTTCAATTCCGTTTCGCGCAGGTTTTTTGCCAGTCGGTCACGTTTGTCGCCGGCACGCCGAAGGCTGCTCTGCAGTGTGGAAATTTCCTTTTTGAGCGCCTCGAGTTTTTTTTCGTCATTCTCCTGCGCGAGCGCGACACCAGCGAGGAATATCTGTAACGCCAGCCAAAGCAAGGCCTTACTCGAGAAAAATATTGCCTTGTTTCTCACACCGCGTGTCAGCAAACCACAATCAGAGATCGACCGGTCATTTCGGACGGAATGTCCTGTTCCTGAAGCGTCAACATGGTCGGCGCGATATCCGCGAGACTGCCTTCGCTCGACAATTGGAGGCGTTTCGGACCGACATAGACCAGGGGCACTGGATCCACGGAGTGCGAAGTGAGCACTTGCCCCGAAACTGGGTCCTTCATTTGTTCGACATTGCCGTGGTCGGCAGTAATCAGACACTCGCCGCCCACTTCCCGCAGGGCAGCGACAATTCTCCCCAGGCACTGATCTATGGTCTCCACAGCTTTAACCGCCGCCTCAAACACCCCCGTGTGTCCGACCATATCGCCATTGGCATAATTACAGATAATGGTGTCGTAGGCGCCTTCGACAATTGCCTCAACAAGCCTGTCTGTAACCGCTACGGCGCTCATTTGCGGGCATAAATCGTAGGTTGCCACTTTCGGGGACGGGACCAGAATCCGATCCTCCCCCGGATATTCCCGTTCCTGACCGGCATTAAAAAAGAACGTGACGTGAGCGTACTTCTCCGTCTCAGCCAGGCGCAGTTGCGTTTTACCCAATCCAGACAGGTACTCGCCATAGGTGTTTGTTATTTTATGTGGACCGAAAGCACAGGGAATCTTGAGGTCGTCTGTGTATTCCGTCGTCATCACGAACTCGGACAAGACGGGGCGCACCGGCCTGGCAAACCCGGCGAAATCATCATCGACAAAAGCGTGCGTCAGTTGCCGCGCCCGGTCGGGCCGGAAATTCATAAAGATAACACTATCGCCATCTCCAATACTGACCGGAGACGCACCTTCGGAAGCAATCAGTGTCGGCTTGACGAATTCGTCGTCCTCTTCACGGGCATAGGCCGCTTCAAGTGCATGAATGGCATCTTCACAGACATGCTCCGCCTTCCCTTCGACAAGCATTTGCCAGGCGGCCTGTGTTCGCTCCCAGCGCTGGTCGCGATCCATCGCATAATATCGCCCACATACGCTGGCAATTCTCGCGGTGCCCAGAGCTTTACATTTTTCTTGCGCCCGCTGCAGCGAGGACTGCGCACTGCGTGGCGGCGTATCGCGACCATCGAGAAAAGCATGCAGACAGATACGAGTTGCACCGCGCGCGGCTGCCAGCTCGAGCATGGCAAGCAGATGGTCTTCGTGACTATGCACGCCGCCCGGAGATAACAGCCCCATGACATGGACAGCGGCGCCAGCGGCGACGGCCTTGTCGACGGCCGCCAGGTAGGCTGGGTTCGTATCAAACGAGCCGTCGGCAATTGCGGCATTGATGCGCGAATAGTTCTGGTAAATAACCCGGCCGGCACCGATTGTCATGTGACCTACTTCGGAATTACCCATCTGCCCGTCGGGCAAACCCACGGCAGCGCCCGAGCAATGGATCAGCGTTTTCGGACAATGCTGCCAGAGATCATCCCACACCGGCGTTTGACCGGTGTAAATGGCGTTATTTTCGGGGCTGTCGCTGTGGCCCCAACCGTCGAGCACAAGAAGAACAAGGGGCTTGCTCACCGTCATATCCTATCTATTACCGCTGCGGGAAGAACGCGCGAATATTACACGCTCGACCCGGCAATCTCTATGGCAGTCCAATCACTTGGCCAACCTCGAACGACTGTTTCACACGCTCGCCGGGGAGGGTCGTGTATACTAGCGCGCGACCCGAAAACGCTCTACATACCGGCCCGGTGCCGAAACACCTGGGGAGTTTTGACGATTGGATTTTTTTGTATTTATCAGCGAGCAGTGGCTACTGGTCAGCCTTTTGCTAGCGCTCATTTATCTCTTCGCCTACACCGAACAGAAGAAAGCGGGCTCACAGATATCAGTGCACGATGCCTCGCGCATGGTAAATGATGATGCGGGCGTTCTTGTGGATATCCGCGACCACAAGGAATACCAGGCGGGCCACATTGCCAACGCCATTAACTTACCACTGAACAAACTGGACAGTCGAATCGCAGAGCTGGAAAAGTTTCGCGATAAAAATCTAATCCTTGTCGACAAGCTGGGACAGCACGCTGGCACCGCGGGTAGAAAACTGCGCGCCCAGGGCTTCGAAGTGAGGCGCTTACGCGGCGGCATGGGTGAATGGCGCGCCCAGAGCCTCCCGGTGGTTTCGGAATAGACTGCGATGAGCAAAGTCACACTTTATGGCACCCGATTTTGCCCCTATTGTATCGCCGCCCGCAGACTGCTGGCATCCCGGGCCATCGACTTCGAGGATATTTCTGTCGATAACGACCGTGCGTTGCGCCAGCATATGGAACAGATCAGCGGCCGAAATACCGTGCCGCAAATCTGGGTCGGCGAGACACATATTGGCGGCTATACGGAGCTTGCCGCACTGGCTAACAGTGGCCAACTGGACACCCTGCTCGATAGAAAACCCTCTTAAACCACAGCACCCAGGATCCGCGCGACGATACCGGCCCATGGGAGACCGGCCTGAGCGGCAACAAAGGCGCAGTGCGATTTGCGGGAAGACATGTATCGGATTCGACCAATAATCAGCGGCGTCGCGATCATGGGTATAACCGACTTTCACCGCTGAGCAACCACCGACGAATGGCGTGGCATTACCGAGGACACAGCAAACATGACGGACGAAAACAGAGCAAGTGAAGACGGCGTTACCTTGACCGAAACACCAGATAGCGCGACACCGCCGCCCGCTCAAGGCAAAATATCATTCGCCATTGAGCGGATTTACGTCCGCGATCTGTCACTGGAAGTCCCGATGGGGGCGAAAACCTTTAACCGCCCGCGTCAGCCCAACGTCGTACAAAACATTGCCACCGCGGTAAACAAGCTGGACGACGCCCGCTACGAAGTGCTTCTCAAACTCACCATTTCCGCCAAGGATGGCGATGACGACGTCTACCTCGTCGAGGTCGAGCAAGCAGGTGTCTTTATTATTCGAGGGGCCGAGGAAAAATCACTGATGAAGATGGTCAACGTACACTGCCCGACCGTGCTTTTCCCCTATGCAAGGGAGGTTATCGATAACATGCTGTCGCGCGGCAACTTTCCACCGCTGATGCTACCCGCCATTAACTTTGAAGGCCTTTTTCAAAATGCGCTGGCTGAAAAGCAGGCCGCCAAGGAGCAGGCCCCAGAGCAATCACCGCAGGCCGAATGACACAACGGCCGTAAGGCTGATCACAAATTTATATGTCGAGGCTCTACATATCGCCTGACGCGGTATATCGGCTCGCGTGACAGGCCTGGCCTGGGCTAACGCCGGGCAACGGCTGCGTCATACAACTCTGCCCGGACACCAACTTGCCCTTTATTGCTATTGCAAGTCGAGCTCCTGCAGTTTACGCGTCAACGTATTGCGGCCCCAGCCCAGCAATTCCGCCGCATCGCGCTTGCGACCAGAGGTGTGTTGTAACGCTGTGGTGATCGCAACACGCTCGAATGCGGGCAGTGCCGTCGCCAGTATGTTGCTGTGTCCACTGCTTAATTCCTGATCAATCCACCGTCTTAGACCTTCCTCCCAGGTTTCCGTACCCCCGGCCTCGGCCTTTGGCGCCTGTTGCAATTCCGGCGGCAAGTCCGATAACAATATTTCGCGCCCCGCGGCCATCACCGTGAGCCAACGGCAGGTGTTCTCCAGCTGCCGGACGTTACCGGGCCAGGGCTGATTGACCAGAAAGTTCTCAGCCTGGGGGGATAGCACTTTGGGCTCGACGTTCAATTCCTCAGCAGACTTGTGAAAAAAGTGGGCCATGAGTTTCGGAATGTCCTCGCGACGCTCGGTTAGTCGCGGCAGATGAATTCTGATCACGTTGAGCCTGTGAAACAGGTCTTCCCGAAAACGGTGTTCCTCCACCAACTTTTCCAGATCCTGGTGAGTCGCGGTAATGATGCGCACATCCGCTTTAATCGGGGTATGTCCACCGACTCGATAGAACTCGTTGTCCGCCAACACGCGCAAGAGACGGGTTTGTGCCTCCGCCGGCATGTCGCCGATCTCGTCCAGAAACAGCGTGCCACCCTCAGCTTGCTCAAAGCGACCAATTCGACGCTGGGCAGCTCCGGTAAACGCACCTTTTTCGTGACCAAACAGCTCCGATTCAATCAAATCGCTGGGGATTGCCGCCATGTTAATGGCGATAAATGGTCCATTTTTGCGTGGGCTATGCCGATGCAGGGCTTTAGCCACCAGTTCTTTACCCGTACCGGATTCGCCATTGATGAGTACCGTGATATTGGAATGGGACAGGCGGCCGATAGCTCGAAACACTTCCTGCATCGCAGGCGCTTCGCCAATAATTTCGGTCTGTTCGGCGAGTACGGTTTCACCGTTCCCATTGTTGGCCGTCGCTTCTTCCCGAAACGCGATGGCCCGACGGGTTACCGCTGTAAGTTCGTCGACATCGAAGGGTTTTGGCAGATACTCGAAAGCACCGCCCTGATAGGCGGCGACGGCGCTGTCCAGGTCGGAATGGGCAGTGGTAATAATCACCGGAAGGTCTTTCTGCTCGGAGTGAATTCGCTCAAGGAGCTGCAGGCCATCCATGCCCGGCATACGAATGTCACTGATAATGGTGGCCGGCCGGCCTGTTTCGAGCTTGCGCAACAGACTGTGTGCATCGGCGAAGCAGGAGACCCTGAAGTTGGCCTTCTCCAGGGCTTTTTCCATCACCCAGCGAATTGAACTGTCGTCATCAACAATCCATATTTCTGGCTTCATTACATTCACTCCCTAGTTATTCATTCCCTAGTAAGCCCGCATCTCGATCGGTTTGAGGGGCAGGAACACCGAAAATCTCGTTTCGCCAGGGCGGGTTTCGCATTGAATCAGACCCTGGTGTTGATTAATCACCGATTGCGCGATCGGCAAACCCAGGCCTGTACCCGCGGCACGACCGCTGATCATCGGGTAAAAAATTCTGTCGGCTATCTCCGACGGTATACCGGGACCATTGTCAATGATGTCCAGCCTGCAGACCGACCGATGCTGGTGCTTACCGATAGTAAAATTGTTGACAATGCGGCTTCGCATGGCTATTTCGCCACCGCGACCGATCATGTCGGCGGTATCCAGGGCCTGCATGGCGTTGCGCAGGAGGTTCAGGATGGCCTGCACTAATTGTTCCCGATCTCCCAGAAGTTCTGGAATACTCGGGTCGTAATCTTTGCGGATAACAAGCTTGCGCTCGGTCTCGGCTTCGACGAGTGTAGCCACGCGCTGGCAGACTTCGTGGATATTCACCATCGAGAATTTGCCGGGCGAAGTCGGGCCCAACAGGCGATCCACGAGTTCCCGCAAGCGCTCGACCTCGGCCATGATGATGTCGGTGTATTCCACCAGTTCGGTACGATCCAGCTCCTGCGCCAGCAATTGGGAAGCGCCGCGAATACCGCCCAGCGGATTTTTGATTTCGTGCGCCAGGCCACGCACCAGGTTTCTGGACGTGTCGTGGGCGGATATCAAGGCCTCTTCACGATCGATACGCAGGGTCCTGTCCATGGACTGCAACTCAAGCAGTAATGCTGCTTCCGACCCCATGTTCAGGGGTGTCACCACATAATCGACAGTGATTTCCGAACGATCGTGCAAGATCAACTTGGCCTTGCGTTCGGTAAATACCTGATGACTGCTCATCGCCTCGCGGAATATCGTGCGCTTTTTTGGTGCATCGACAAACAGGCTCTCCGCCTGGAGCCCCACAACTCTCTGGGCGCTGGCCGCGAGCAAGTCTTCGGCCGCGGCATTCAGATACGTAATCTGAAACCCGGAACCCAGGAGGAGCACTCCCGTAGCCAGGTTGTCCAAAACCAGTTGATCAATACTTTGATAATTCATGATTGCCGATAGTGCGGTGTCTGCCCCGCGCAAGGTGGTTACTTCGGTGCAATTTGCGGGCCAGCCCAGACCACCTGCCAGCCACAAACACCCAAATTCGAGCGCTAATAAGGTCGAACCATAGCAAAGCACTCCGCAATCCGCACCATTTTAGTGCGTTTTGCGGGGTGCAGTGTATTCCTTGCAGCAGAACTTAATCTGAATGGGGCGCGCTACTTTCTGGGGCGGTAGCGTTTGACGTGAAAGGTCACCGGATCGGACTTCGCGCGTCGCTTGCCCTGCGCATCGACCACCTCTGCCCAAACTTGGTGCTGCCCACGTATTAAATCAGTGAGCACAAAAGAGGTCGCCGACAGCGGATCGCCAACAAGCTTGCCATTGTGGAACAACTTCACCAGGTGGCCGGTTTGCAACCGAGGCTCCAGCTCCAATTGCACTACCAGATCCAGCTGCCCCGGCGGAATAGTCTGATCCTGTTTGGGTTGAACAATTCGGCTACGCGTATAAGGTACGGCCGCCGACTCTTCGCTCTCGAGCGGCTCGGCTTCGACTGGCAACTCGACCGGTTCGCGGGTATTCAACGGCGGTAGTTCCACTGGCTCTGAGGGCGTGTCGGGTGCCGGTGAATCAGTGTAGGTGACACGTCCTTCGCTATCTACCACACGATAAACTTCCGTAGCGGCACTCGCCGTCGACATGCCCAAGGCTAGTCCCGCCGCCACTATGACCAGCAGCGCATGTATTCTTGATCCAGCCACGCGGGTACCCCTTAAAATTCCGGCGATATAGCCTATAAGCAGTTAGACAAAAGAAAAAGCCCGTCATTCCAAAAAAATGACGGGCTTACGCCGGGGCGCCGACGAATGGCGCGCTAAACGCTGTAATACATACTGAATTCGACCGGGTGGGTGGTCATATTCAGGGTTTCTACTTCTTCCGATTTCAGCTCGATATAGGCATCGATCATATCGTTGTCCATCACATTACCGGCTATAAGGAATTCGCGATCGGCATCGAGTGCGGCCAGCGCCTGATCCAAAGACGAGGCTACGGTTGGAATCGCCAGCGCCTCTTCCGCAGGTAAGTCGTAGAGATCCTTATCGGCGGGGTCACCCGGATGAATCTTGTTCTGAATGCCGTCCAGTCCAGCCATCAGCATGGCAGTAAACGCCAGGTAGGGGTTAGCCGTCGGGTCCGGGAAACGCACCTCAATACGCCGCGCCTTCGGATTAGGAACAAACGGAATCCGAATCGACGCAGAGCGGTTACGCGCCGAATAGGCCAGCATCACCGGAGCCTCGAAACCCGGCACCAACCGCTTGTAGGAGTTGGTGGAAGCATTGGCAAAGGCGTTTATAGCGCGCGCGTGTTTGATGATACCGCCAATATAATAGAGCGCCATCTCGGACAGCCCTGCGTAAACATCTCCGGTGAAAATATTGCTGCCATCTTTTGACAGAGATTGGTGGCAGTGCATCCCGGAGCCGTTATCGCCGACCAGGGGTTTTGGCATGAATGTCGCCGTTTTGCCGTAGGCATGTGCGACGTTGTGGACACAGTACTTGAGAATTTGCACCTCGTCCGCTTTCTTCGTCAGGGTATTGGCGCCAACACCGATTTCACACTGTCCTGCCGTACCCACTTCATGGTGGTGGACTTCGACATCAAGACCCATCTGCGTCATTGCACTACACATGGCGGCACGCAAGTCGTGCAGTGAATCCACTGGCGGCACCGGGAAATAACCCCCTTTGACGCCGGGGCGGTGCCCCATGTTGCCATCGGCAAACTCGTGCTCGGTAGCCCACGCCGCTTCCTCGGAGTGAACCTTGTAAAAGGCGCCGCTCATATTGGCGCCCCACTTGACGTCGTCGAAGACAAAAAACTCGGGTTCAGGACCAAACAGCACAGTATCGGCAACGCCAATAGAACGCATGTATTCCTGCGCACGCTCGGCAATGGAGCGCGGATCCCGGTTGTAGCCCTGCATGGTGGTTGGTTCAACGATGCCGCAGCGGAGGATAACGGTCGGCTCGTCGGTAAAGGGGTCAAGTACTGATGTTTCATCATCGGGCATCAGGATCATGTCGGATTCGTTGATGCCCTTCCATCCGGCAATTGACGAACCGTCAAACATCTTGCCTTCCTCGAAAAAGCCCTCGTTCACTTCGTCAGAAGGGATGGACACATGCTGCTCTTTTCCCTTGGTATCCGTGAAGCGTAAATCTACCCAGTTTGCCTCACTTTCCTTGATTAGTTTTAGTGTTTGGTTTGCCATAATTCCTCCAGATCGGGATATTTCGGTTTATTTAGTTGTCACCTCCCGCCTGGGTGGTGTTACTAAAACAGTGGCGGGCCGGCCCATTGAACGACGCTCCGTTCCGGGGTTTCGGACGCACCGCCTTCTAGCCACTGTCATTCTGCCATTTGGTGCTCCAATAAAAGGCAAAAGATATGCCACAGAATCAATGCGCGGGAATAACAGCTAAAAGTTACCGTTATTGACGCCGCCCTCGCAGGCGTCGCACTACGTTGGTGCAAACAACCAGGAGTCGAGCCAAAACGGGGCGCACCAACAGCCTGCGGCGGCGGGCTATTCTACGATATGTGGGCCCCACCGTCAGTAGCACCGGCGCCCTTACATACTTTGCAGGTGCACTATAATCAAGCCTTGACCCAGGCTCGAGTTACCCATGCAATTTGTCATCAAACTGTTCCCCGAGATCATCATCAAGAGCGCCCCCGTGCGCAAGCGATTTATTCGACAGCTGCGGGAAAACCTCAAACGCCTTCTCGCAGAGGCCAATTGTGACGCCGATGTCCGCAGCGAGTGGGACAAGATCGAAGTCGACATCGACGACTGCGGTCGGGAAGACGCTGAAGATATTTTTTCCCACACCCCGGGCATTGCCAACTATTCGCGGGTCACGCGCCATTCACTTGGTGATTTCGACGCAATCGCCGCGCTTGTCTGGGCCGAACATGGCCAGGCCCTGACGAACAGGTCCTTTTGCGTCAGAGTTAAGCGCAGCGGCAAGCACGCTTTTAATTCAGTCGAAGTTGAACGACAAGTGGGCGGCCGTTTGCTGCAACAGGCAGATAACGCGCGGGTACAACTGGACGATCCGGATATATGCATTCGCCTGGAAATCAAGGATGACCAGCTCTACCTGATCGAACAGACCCGGCCGGGGATCGGCGGCTTTCCGCTCGGCACCCAGGAAGCGGTTATGTCGCTCATCTCCGGTGGTTTCGACTCGACAGTTGCCAGTTACCTCACCATGAAGCGCGGACTGCGTACCCACTTCTGTTTTTTCAACCTGGGCGGGCGCAGCCACGAGCTGGGCGTGAAGGAAGTCGCCTGGTATCTATGGCACAAATTCGGTGCCTCTCATCGGGTCAAGTTTATTACTGTGCCCTTTGAGTCTGTGGTAGCCGAAATTCTCGAAAAGGTCGATAACGCCTACATGGGCGTGGTGCTGAAACGCATGATGCTCCGCGCCGCCCAGGATATCGCCCGCACTTGGCACGTGCAGACACTGGTAACCGGTGAAAGTGTCGCCCAGGTATCAAGCCAAACACTGCCCAATCTGGCGGTTATCGACGCCGTCTCCGAACTGTTAACCCTGCGCCCCCTGGCCACCATGGACAAGAACGATATTATCGATATTGCGCGCGCCATCGGTACCGATGCCTTCGCCGCCCACATGCCGGAGTACTGCGGTGTGATTTCAGTGAAGCCCACGACACGGGCCCGCCCCGAACGGGTGGCTGCCCAGGAGTCACATTTCGACTTCGGTGTTCTGGAAGCAGCAGTGGCTGCACGCCGGGAAGAGAATATTGACGAAATCATGAGCAATCTGCCTGCTGAGACCGAGATCGAATCATTCGCGGCACCCCAGCCAGGCATGACCATCCTGGATATCCGCCATCCCGACGAGATCGAACGCAAACCTTTACTTGCCGGAAGCACAGAAGTGATTCCCACCCCGTTCTACGCACTGCAAAAAAACTATCGACAGCTCGATCAGAGTAAACATTACCTGCTGTATTGCGAAAAAGGTGTCATGAGCCGGCTGCACGCCGAGCTACTCGATGAACAGGGGTTTAAAAACATCGGCCTGTACTCACCCGCGCACTGAACGCTTACACTGACCAAGCCGGTACCCATTAAACACACCAAGCCGCGATAAGAGCCTGCCCGCCCACCCAACAACGGGCTAGTTAGGTAGTGTAAATCAGAGCCCATCATCGGCGCGAACCAAAGGTATCGCTTTGCCGTCAGCCCACCTATAATGCGCGCCTTTCAATGTGCGCCCTGCTGTACCGGCTGTACTGTCAAGCCTGTCTTCCCAGGCCACCGGACTCAGGCCTATCGTAGTCACTCCCATGTCAAAAATCGAAAAGCTTCGCAATATTGCGATTATCGCCCACGTCGACCACGGCAAAACCACGCTGGTTGACCGCCTGCTGCAACAGTCCGGCACCCTGCAGCGCAAGGATCAGGATGCCGAACGCATCATGGACTCCAATGACCAGGAAAAAGAGCGCGGCATTACTATCCTGGCAAAAAACACCGCCATTGAGTGGCAGGGCTACCGCATCAATATCGTCGACACCCCTGGGCATGCCGACTTTGGCGGGGAAGTCGAACGTGTGTTGTCGATGGTCGATTCGGTGCTCCTGCTGGTCGACGCCGTTGATGGCCCAATGCCGCAAACCCGCTTCGTCACGAGCAAAGCCTTTGAACAGGGGCTGAACCCGATCGTCGTGGTCAATAAGGTCGACCGCCCAGGCGCTCGTCCCCACTGGGTGATCGACCAGGTTTTTGACCTGTTTGACCGCCTCGGCGCCAACGACACGCAGCTGGATTTCCCCATCGTGTACGCATCTGCGCTCAACGGCGTCGCCGGCCCCGAGGCAGACCAGCTGGCCGACGACATGACGCCACTCTTTGAAATGATTACACGCCAGGTGCCAGCGCCGGACGTCGACCCGGACGGAGCATTTCAAATGCAAATTTCCGCCCTTGATTACGACAGTTACGTCGGCGTCATCGGCATCGGCCGCATAACCCGCGGCAGCCTGCGCCCCAATCAGGCCGTGGTTATCATCGATCGCGAAGGCGCCACCCGGAAGGGCAGGATTCTCAACGTTAAAGGCTACCTGGGTCTGGAACGCCTGGACACCGATTTCGCTCAGGCCGGTGATATTGTCGCCGTAACCGGCATCGACGGTCTGGGTATATCCGATACCCTGTGCGACCCGGAGCATATTGAGGCTCTGCCCGCGCTGACCGTGGATGAACCGACAGTGAGCATGATCTTTATGGTCAACGATTCCCCTTTTGCCGGCCAGGACGGCAAATTCGTGACCTCGCGCAACCTGAAGGAGCGCCTGGAGCGGGAGCTGATCCATAATGTCGCGCTGCGCGTAGAGGCAGGAGACAGCCCGGAGAAATTTCGCGTCTCCGGCCGCGGTGAATTACACCTCTCGGTGCTAATCGAAACCATGCGCCGGGAAGGCTACGAACTGGCCGTTTCCCGCCCGGAAGTCATTCAGAAAGAAGTCGATGGCGTTTTGCACGAACCCTTTGAGCTTGTGGTGATCGATGTCGAAACCGATCACCAGGGCGCCGTCATGGAGGAGCTCGGCCTGCGCAAGGGCGAGCTGAAAAATATGGAGCCGGATGGCAAGGGGCGAGTGAAGCTCGAGTATGTGGTGCCCTCCAGAGGGCTGATCGGTTTTCGTGGCCAATTTCTCACACTGACTTCCGGATCGGGCATCATGACCAGCATCTTCGATCACTACGGGCGGGTGAAATCAGGTGAAGTCGTGTCTCGCCAGAACGGCGTGCTGGTCTCGATGGTCAAGGGTAAAACCCTGAGCTATGCCTTGTTCAATCTGCAGGAGCGCGGGCGACTGTTTCTGGGGCACGGAGAAGACGTCTACGAGGGTCAGATTATCGGTATCCACTCGCGCGGCAACGACCTCGCCGTCAACCCAACCAAAGCCAAGCAGCTCACTAATATCCGGGCTGCAGGTTCAGACGAAGCCTTGACTCTGGTGTCGCCTATTCGCTACTCGCTTGAGCAGGCGTTGGAGTTCATTGAAGACGACGAGTTGGTCGAGGTCACCCCCAACCATATCAGGCTGCGCAAAAAACTACTGACCGAGAACGCGAGAAAGCGCGCCGCGCGAGCCTGACACCGACCCTAGTCTTCCAGCTGATCCTTTTTGCCGGTAATCATGGCTTTAACCAGGTTTTCCCGGTGCCGCCAGCTGCTAAAAATCACCCCGGCAATGTGTATCAGAACCAATAAAAGCAAAACATTGATGGAAGTTTCGTGTATTTCTTCCCAGTATTCTTCCTCTTCCTCGTGTTCATCTTCGTGTTCGTACCCCCCGCTATACTCATCTTCCTCATCGTATTCGCCTGCGTACTCGTGTTCTCGCTCGAATTCGTCCTCGTCATCCGATGCATACGCAACGGAACTGGCAGGCAACGTCATCTGTTGCGCAAAAGGTCCTTTGCCTTCCTCGACGGCATAGAGCTTCATGCCGCTCAGAGTCGTGGCATAGAGGGCAGCCAGCAAAGTAACGACCATGATGCCTCCGGCAGGGTTGTGTCCGAGGTAGCGCGGGGGCGAGCCGGCTACCAAAGCCTTCAAGTAGCCGACAACCGCACCAGGCGGGTATAGAAAGTTACTGAAGCGCGCGTATTTGCTGCCGAATAAGCCCCACAGCACGCGCAGAGAAACCAGAGAGAAAATGGCATAACCGGAATACACGTGAAACCAGTGTTCTTCTTCGCCCGTTAAATAACTGGTGGCAAACAAAAGTACCAAAGACCAGTGAAACAGTCTGACAACCCGGTCCCACACATAGACTTGCTGAGCCATACTCGACACTCCTGCTATAACGGCAACGGCGATCCGGAAATAATACGGCTTATTTTGACCCATACCATTGGACAAATGCCGTATTCAAGCGAGTATCAGGACATCAGCCCCATGAGCCCGGGAGGAAAAGGAAAACATGTGAAGTACAGATTTTCTTCAGATCATCTGATAATGGCTTTTTTTCTCGTTGTAGTGGTATCAAGTGCTGCGGATCTGATTGCCGATTACTCTGAGGGCGTCACCCTGAGCCATCTGATTCAAGAGGCAACCGTGATGCTAATCGCCATGGCGGCAATTGCCTGGCTCGCACTTCGTTTGCGGCGCAGTCGCCGCGAAATCGCGGCATTGCATCGCGAATTGCAGACAGTGCAAGAAATGTTGCCACGCCAATCTGAAGACATTATCTCGGTCAAGAACCGTTTGGCCCAGGTGATTGCGCATCACTTCGAGCAATGGCGCCTGACTAATAGCGAGCAGGAAGTCGGCCTTCTATTGATCAAGGGCTTCAGTTTGAAAGAAATATCGGCCCTTCGAGGCGTGACCGAGAAAACCGTTCGCCACCAGGCCTCGTCCATCTATAAAAAAGCCGGCTTGCCAGGCAGACACGCTTTTTCGGCATGGTTTATCGAAGATATTTTATAGCCTTAACGGCGAGCGGCACGCCCCGCGGACTCGGTGAACCCCTATGATTGTGATTGCGCGCGCGCCAGAACCTTTTCGGCCCAACCCGTTTCCAGTGGCACCATGTAATACATTTTTACGTCGCGGGACAGGAACTTCCAGGTTCCCTCCACTTTGCGGTACTGGTCGTCGTAATAACCGGCGCCGATAATACTTTTGCCATCACTGATACCGCGAATTTCCACGTAGCAGGTGCCGGACGCCTTATCGGAGCCCTCTAGATTGACCACGTGGTTGTGAATAAACGGCCGCGGCGCCAGATCGCCCAGGGCCTGGTGGTACATCTTGATTAAATTTTCCCGGCCCTTGGTCGCCGGAATTGTCCCATCGTCTACCGAGATTGATCCGTCCTCCGTGAACAGATCGACCATCGCCTGGACATCGTTCTGCCATACGTAGTGACAATACAGAATGGGAAGCTCCCTGATGGCCTCCCGGTCGAGCATTTCCCGCACTAATACATCAGTTGATTTCGTCATTGTTATACCCCTGTGTGATGCCAGTGAATTTAATGTGTTTCCATTGCGCGGATACATGATGTTTTATTTCCGCTACATTTATCCGCCTCACTACCTGTATCGGTCTCGCTACCTGCGCCTCACGGGGCAATTCCGGCATGGCGCATTAATTTCGGGACATGCCTGGCCGTCATTTAGGACTGGGCCGCACACTCGCACCAAGCGTGGCGCACTCTTTGTGGCGAAAACAGTCGGTAGTGTGATCGTTTACCATGCCCATGGCCTGCATATGGGCATAACAGATGGTCGAGCCAAAAAAGCGAAACCCCTTTTTTTTCATGTCCTTGCTGATGGCATCGGACTCCGGCGTTGTAGCCGGCACCTGCGCCATCGCCCGCCAGCGATTTTGCAGCGGCCGGCCGTCGATAAAAGCCCAAAGGTAATTGGCGAAGCTGCCGTGGCTGGCCTGGAGCTCGAGAAACAACCGGGCATTGCTTATCGCGGCTTCGATTTTTAGTCGGTTGCGAACGATACCCGGGTCGGTCATCAGCCGCTCGATACTGCGCCGGTTGAATCGAGCCACCTTGCCTGCATCGAAATTAGCGAAAGCACGGCGGTAGTTTTCACGCTTGCGCAATATGGTGATCCAGGACAAGCCTGCCTGCGCGCTTTCCAACACGAGAAATTCAAAAAGCTTATCGTCGTCATAGCAGGGCACACCCCACTCTTCATCGTGGTAACTTTCGTACAGGGGATCTCCTGCCGACCACTGACAGCGAGTCTCGCCCGGTTGTTTCACACCAGTCATTGCCATTTCTTCTACCGTGTCTTATGTTGCCAACTTTGCCCACCATCACCGGCAGGCCTCAAGCATGCGCATAAAATATCCGCCAATCAAACCCTACGCGACGCACGAGCTGGCGGTCGCCGCTTCACATACATTGTACGTGGAAGAATGCGGCAATCGCGATGGGCTGCCAGTCGTATTTGTGCACGGCGGACCGGGCGCCGGTTGCTCTACCGGCGACCGATGTTTTTTTGATCCGGAGATTTACCGCATTATCCTCTTCGACCAACGGGGTGCGGGCCGCTCGAAACCCCATGCCAGCCTCGACGACAACACAACGCAAGACCTGATTGCCGATATGGAGGTTATTCGAGACACCCTCGGTGTAAAACAATGGCTATTGTTCGGCGGTTCCTGGGGCTCGACGCTGAGCTTGCTCTACGCTCAGGCTCACCCGGATAAGGTCTCCGGCATGGTTCTGCGCGGCATCTTTCTTTGCCGGCGTGCGGACATCGACTGGTTTTATCAATTTGGCGCCAGCGCGATTTTCCCGGACTACTGGCGCGAATTCATCGCCCCCATCAAAGCAAGCGAAAGGGGCGACATGCTGTCCGCTTATCACCGCCACCTCACTGGCCCCGACGAGCTGGACCGGGCCCGCGCTGCAAAGGCCTGGTCCGTCTGGGAGGCTCGCTGTGCCACGCTACACCCCAACCACCACCTGGTAGACCACCTGAGCAATTCCCACGTAGCACTGGCCATGGCCCGCATCGAGGCCCATTACTTTATCAACCAGTGTTTTGTCGAACCCGATCAGATTTTAGAAAACACTCACCGTTTAAAGGATATTCCCGCAATCGCTGTACACGGCCGCTACGATGTAGTGTGCCCTATCAAACAGGCCTTCGACCTGCAGGCTGCCTGGCCGGACCTGACGCTGGAAATCATCCGCGACGCCGGCCACGCATCGAGTGAACCGGGAACCATCGACGCCCTGGTTAAGGCGACGGACGATATGGCTTCGATTATCAATAACCGGCGAGCAGATCGGTAACCGATGCCCCCCTCCGTTATTACCACCTCTCATGGTGCAACCGCAGGCCGTACGCGAAAAATACTATGCGCGGGCTGATTCAGCGCGTCCGGCATGCGTCGGTAGATGTCGACCGGAAAACGGTCGGCGCCATCGATCGGGGAATTCTGCTGCTACTAGGCATAGAGGCAGATGACACGCCGGCCCGAGCGCGGAAACTGATCGACAAAATTATTAATTATCGAATCTTTCCCGACAATAGTGGCCGCATGAACGCGAGCGTGAAAGATATCGGCGGCGGCATTCTGGTGGTGTCCCAGTTCACCCTGGTAGCAGACACCAAAAAAGGCCTGCGGCCGGGGTTTTCGTCCGCCGCCAGCCCAGACGCTGCGGAAAAACTCTACCAGGAATTTATCGGGATCCTGAGCGAGGCGTACGCGCCGATCGCCACTGGCGTCTTCGGCGCCGATATGCAGGTTGCTCTGGTCAATGACGGCCCGGTAACCTTCCTGCTGGAAACCTGAGATTATCTGCGAAACCGGCAGCTCGAGCTCCGGCCAAACTGTAACCAAGCCAGCTTCTGTTCACCGCTTTGCGCCCCGCCAGGCTATATCAGACCTCGAAACCGGTTTTAAGCTTGCGCGGCACCAGCTGGTTTTTCAGGCGCGCGTAACAAGGTACGCCGGCCTCGTAGGGAGGATAGTCTTCACCGGCGATCAGCGGTGCCAGATAATCACGCGCCAGCTGAGTGATACCAAAACCGTCGCGAGTGATAAACCTGCGTGGCATTTTTTTCTCCCGGTTTGCGACCTTTTCCAGAGGAGCCTCGCCCAGTTTCCAGCCATATTTTTTTGTTTTTTTGCGCTCGATACTCACCATCACCGCGTTTTTTCCAGCTAGCGCATATTCGACCGCTGCCTTGCCTACAGCGTAGGCTTGCTCGACGTCAGTTGCAGAGGCAATATGCCGCGCGGCTCGCTGCAGGTAATCCGCCAGTGCCCAGTGATATTTATAACCAAGTTCGGTTTTAACCAGGTCCGCCAGGGTTGGTGCTACCCCCCCGAGTTGCTTGTGGCCAAACGCGTCGGTAGTGCCGGCATCGGCGATAAAAGTGCCATCGGCATATTGCGCGCCCTCAGAGGCTACGATGACGCAATAGCCTTCCTTCTTTACGGTTTGTTCGACCTTTTTTAAAAATTTCTGTCGATCAAAAGCGATTTCCGGAAACAAAATTATGTGGGGGGGATCCCCGACCTGCTGTGCCGCCAGACCGCCGGCGGCGGCAATCCAGCCCGCATGCCGACCCATCACCTCGAGAATAAAAACCTTGGTGGACGTGGCACACATGGAAGCCACGTCCAGGCTCGCTTCTTTGGTGGACACGGCGACATATTTTGCAACTGAACCAAAACCCGGACAGTTATCCGTAATGGGCAGGTCATTATCGACCGTTTTGGGAATGTGAATGGCCTGGATCGGATAACCCATTTTTTCCGAGAGGCGGGATACTTTCAGGCAGGTATCGGCAGAATCGCCACCACCGTTGTAAAGAAAATAACCAATATTGTGTGCCTTGAATACCGCAATCAACCGCTCGTACTCGGCACGATTTTCTTCCAGACTTTTGAGTTTGTAGCGGCACGAACCAAAAGCACCGGACGGTGTGTGCCGCAATGCGGCGATGGTTTTGGTCGTTTCCTTGCTGGTGTCGATAAGCTCTTCACGCAATGCACCGATAATTCCGTTTTGCCCCGCCAGCACCTTGCCGATGCGCGACCGATGGGCCCGCGCGGTTTCAATCACGCCGCAGGCACTGGCGTTTATCACCGAGGTAACCCCCCCGGACTGCGCATAAAAAATATTCTTTTTTTCCATTCAAAGTATCCGTGATTTCGGCTGGGAATCGGCGTCCTGAAAGCAGGCATAATACGGTAATGTTTTTGCGAATGCATGACGTACCGGCAGACGAATGGGATAATCCCATGGGAAAACACGGTTATCGGCGGATCAATCTGTAATGCACATTCATATACTGGGAATTTGTGGCACCTTCATGGGTGGCCTGGCGCAACTGGCCAAAGCCAAAGGACACCGTGTATCCGGCTGTGATGCCAATGTCTATCCGCCGATGAGCGACCAACTGCGGCAGGCAGGCATAGACTTGATCGAAGGCTACGATCCAGCACAACTGGAGCCCTCACCGGACATGGTCGTCATCGGCAATGCGCTTTCCCGCGGCAATCCCTGCGTCGAATACGTCTTAAATAAAGGACTACGCTACACGTCAGGCCCTCAGTGGCTGGGTGAGCAGTGTTTGTCTGAACGCTGGGTACTGGCGGTCGCCGGCACGCACGGCAAAACCACGACAGCCAGTATGCTCGCCTGGGTTCTCGAGCACGCTAACCTGGCACCGGGATTCTTAATCGGCGGCGTGCCGAAAAACTTTGGGGTTTCCGCCCGTTTTGGTGATACACCTTTTTTTGTTATCGAAGCGGACGAATACGACACCGCCTTTTTTGACAAACGTTCCAAGTTCGTACACTACCATCCACGCACCCTGGTCCTGAACAACCTGGAATTTGACCACGCGGATATCTTTCCCGATCTGAGCGCGATACAAACCCAGTTCCACCATCTGGTGCGCACAGTCCCCGGTGAAGGAATGATTGTGTATCCCGGCGACGACGGCAATCTGGCGACAACGCTCGCGCGGGGATGCTGGACGCCGACACAAACCACAGGCCCGCAAGGACAGTGGCAAGCGGTACTCGAGGAAGCAGATGGCAGCCATTTCAAAATAACCCTGAACGACAAAACAGTAGGCGATATCCGGTGGCGGCAAACCGGTCTGCACAATGTCGCCAACGCGCTGTCCGCCGTTGCTGCGGCGCGGCATGCCGGTGTCGCAGCCGATCAGGCCTGCGCCGCGCTCTGGGGGTTCGAGGGTGTGGCACGACGTATGGACTGCCTCGGTGAAATAAATGGCGTGCATGTCTACGACGATTTCGCGCACCACCCCACTGCAATCGCCTCCACTCTGGACGGCCTGCGCAAAAGAGTCGGGCCGGCAAAAATCATTGCCGTTATCGAACCCCGCTCCAACACCATGAAACTCGGCATTCACCGGCAGACCCTGGCGTCTGCCACAGCGAGCGCCGATGAAGCAATCTGGTTTCAACCGGAAGAGCTGGAGTGGTCCCTCGCCGACACCGTCACCGACGGCGCTACACCGAGCCAAGTGATCGACGATCTGGACACTCTGGTCGCGGCCACGGTCGCGGCTGCAGACGTCGGCAGCCATATCGTTATTATGAGCAACGGCGGCTTCGGCGGATTTCACCAGCGCTTGCTGACCGCCCTGAAAGCCGATTAAGAAGGCTCCGGCCCTTGGCAAAAAATTCTGAACTGATCACATTGCTGGCAGCAACAGGACTCGTCATTATCTGGTCCTGTTGGAACCCTTTCGATCGACTCACCTGGTGGCTCGAAGCGCTACCCGTGTTGCTCGCGATACCGATACTGATGGCAACGCGCCGGGGCTTTCCTCTCACGCGTCTGGCCTACTACCTGATTTTCATTCACGCCCTGATATTACTGGTAGGCGCCCACTACACCTATGCGCAGGTGCCTTTCGGCTTCTGGCTACAAGACTTGCTTGAATTCAGCCGAAACCCGTACGACCGTCTCGGGCACATTGCACAGGGCTTTATCCCCGCACTACTGGCGCGTGAAGTGTTGCTTCGCAACAGGGTTATTGCCGGCGCCGGCTGGCGGGCGTTTCTGGTGGTTTGCTTTTGTCTGGCGCTGAGCGCGTTCTATGAGTTGCTCGAATGGTTCGCGGCTGTCGGCTATGGCGACGGCACGCAGGCATTTCTCGGTACTCAGGGAGACATCTGGGATGCCCAATGGGATATGCTGATGGCTTTGTCGGGCGCGATTCTGGCCTTGCTCATTTTAGGTCGTGCGCACAACCGACAGCTGCAACAACTATCAGAACCCTCACCTAAATGAAAATACCTGCGCCAGCATTGAGCACCGGATCCGTTTAGTCGGCACATGCGGCGCCATAGAAAATGGAGAACCCTCGAGGACAATCCCTGAAAACGCAACTCTCAGAAAAATACCTGATCGTCGGTTGCGGCGATATCGGCCTGGCCCTGGCGCGGCGCCTGGTAGCCGCTGGCCACCACGTTACCGCTGTGAAACGCTCGAAACCCGACTGGCGAGCACTCGGACTAACACTGGCACTGGCCGATATCGAAAAACCCGAAAGCCTTGCGGCGCTACCCACTGATATCGACCAGATATTCGTTATTCTCTCACCCGACAGACGAGAGGAGGACGCTTACCGGCGCCTGTATGAAACCGGTATCGCCAATCTGCTGGCCCATTTTAGCCAGCGGACCGATAAGTCAATACAGCCCGAAACAACACGGCCACACTGGATATTTGTCTCCTCAACCAGCGTCTACGGTCAACGTAAGGGTGAACGGGTGGACGAACATTCCTGCACCGCACCCTCCGGGTTTAATGGCCGTGCACTTTTATGCGCGGAACAACAGTTTCTGGCCGAGAGCAAGAATAATTCCATCGTGCGCTTTAGTGGCATTTACGGGCCGGGCCGAAATCATCTTATTCGAAATATCAAAGCCGGCAAGGCGGTTCAATACGAACCACCGTACTACACCAATCGAATTCACCACGAAGACTGTGTCGGCGTTCTGTTCTGGCTGGCGCAGCAAAGACGCACGGGCCAGCCGGTAGGGGGAATTTACGTGGCAAGCGACGACATGCCGGTACCCCTCGGCGACGTCGCGATGTGGCTGGCCGAGCAGCTCGGTTGCGCTGCGCCCCCAGCCCAGTCCGCGACGCGTAGAGTGCCTCGACAAAATAAGCGCTGTGACAACCGGCGCCTGCGCGAAGCTGGATACCAGTTCACCTACAAAGATTATCGCACCGGATATAGAGCAATGCTCGATGAGCAACGTCGTGGCTAACCGTAAACTGCTATCTTTCCCCGCTAGCGATAGAACACTACCGTTAATCAACTATGCAATTTATCAGGCGGCGCTAAACAACGCCCTTAATAATGTGTTGCACGACAAACCAAGTCTTAAAAAAGTATGGCCTCGAACGTGAATCCAGCAGCGATAATAAAAACCCTGCTTGCCCTGACCATCTGTGCCAATTGCATTTATGGCATTGTTATTTTCGGATTGAGCTTGTGGCCGTTGACATTTCTGACGGCGGCACTGCTGATTCTGGGGTCGCTCGCCTGGCCTACCTTGGATGCACTGGCCATGACCATCGCCCGCACCGTCGGAGTACTGGCGCTAATCGGGCTGATGTTACTCATGCTCGCCGCCACCGTAGGCGGCAGTTTCCATTTGTCTGAGAGCAATCAAATTATCGCCGGTGGACTCACCGCAATGACATTGCTCGGCTGCGCACTCTTTTTCGTTAACAACCGGGACAGCTGACGGGATTGCAAGACATGGTCCTGTCGAATACGGACTAGCCAGAAGCGACAGCGGGCGGCGCCGGGAAAACACCATTCGGACTCAGTTGTCTGCCGAAGCGCCATCGTCAGAGGCATTGACCAGAACCCTGGGCTTTCGGTACCACAACTGGCCCGTGGCGAAACACTGCCAGCCCCAGCGTACCCAGCGCATCAACGCAAATACCAACCAGAGCGACCAAAGCAACATAGCCACGCGAAACACGCCAAGCGGCAAACTGATAACCCAACCCTGCGGCAGGCTGCCCACAGCGTGATCCTGATACCATCGGTAAAAGTAGTTGCTTGACCCGTTACCCGCCACCTGCATGTCGGGCGCAGACAATAGACTTTGCGGAATGGTGTAAAACAAGCTGAATACAGCCGCGACAGTTAATACAACCAGGCCAATTTGAACCAAATTGAATATCCAGGGGGTTGGCGGCGGCGGTCGACGACGTCGCGCTTCCATGGCGAAAAACCAAAGCACTACCGGGATACTGCCCGCCAGATTGACGCTGCTCATGCCCAGCGCCAGTAAGAGCCAGTGCCAGGAGTTCAGAGGAATGCTCAGATCCCTGCTCCTGACAATCACCCCAAGCTCAGCAGCGATCACCAGAATCACCGCTAAAACACCCCAGTAGAGCATGGCCGGGCCGATGGCCGGGCCGTTGAGCAATATCGGCCAGCGGTCCCGCGGCAACTGCTGCGTAATTTCAATATTTCTTGCTGGCGTCGGTAGGGCAAGCACCGGCGTTTCAGTCGTCAGCGATACCCCCTGGTTCAGCTTCCAGGTCAACGCCAGGTTTTGTAATCCGGGCCGCAGCGGTATTACAACCGGCCCGCTGTCGCGGGGGATGACCTGCTCAGCACCATCGACGAGGATCCGCTGCAGCTCGGCATCGGCTGGCTGAGGTATCCGATATTCGCCGCCGATACTGGTACGGATACGCAATGAAAGCTCGAGCGACGCGGCACTCGCTCCCGGCCGATGGTCGATTTGTACACTTTCAACCGTCGTCGTTGCGCCCGATACCGGTTCGGGCCGGGTAGCACGCAACGTCAGATTCTCTCCCGGCCACGGCCGCCACACCTGCGCCAGAACTGCATCATCCGCGGCCGATTTTATCGGCGGCAGGCCCTCGCCCTCGATGTGCCAGCGCGGCGAGGGCTGGATTCGCCAGTGTTCGATCCACTCGCTGGTTTCCGACGCCGAAAATTTCAACTGGTTGCTGGCGTCGATCACCGAACGCCATTGCATTCGAGGTTGGCGCGCGGCCAGCGCAACCACAACGTGTCCGGATTCAGTATCGATACCCGGCGTCACCACCGATTCGCCCGGCAGCAACGGGACGTGCAGATTAATAGCGCCACTGGCGGGGGCGATTCTCGACACCGTGGTTGTCAACTGCCAGTCCAGATCTGCAGTGAGTTCACGCCTTACTTCGACAAACGGTCTGATCGGATCCGGCACCAGGGTATCGCGGATCTCTTCCTGAAGAACCCGTTCAAATTGCAGGGTACCTCCCGACACGCGGTTGTCTATCAACCCAAAAACCCGCCAATCCTGAACATTAACTTGCGTGTTATGGGGCTGAAGCGGAAAAGGTATGTCGAGTTTACTGCCGACCACCTCGGCCAGAATGATCACTTCGTGCCGGCCGGCGGAAAGCTTGATCCAATGCTTGTTGTCGGCGTGCGCGAGGCCTGCGTTTTTACCGTCCACCGTCACCAGACTGGGTCGCCAACTACTATCTGCAGGCATTGGAAAAGCCACATCAATACCGGCACTGACCCGCTGTCGAATAATCAGCGTGTCCTCGGCGAGGGAGATAAAAGTCTGTTGCACCGATGCGCAATGGGGCACGCACTCGGGCGCTTTTGTCAAATGAGCGCGAAGCTCCTCGAGCAGGGTTTGCGACGGCAGGGCGTCGGCATGTGTTGCGTCCGGATATAAAGCCGAAGCAATCAATACAACCAACATCGCACTGGACATCACGCCCAGCGAGGCGGTCGTGCCTTGACCCTTCGACGCGGGCGTCGCACCCCACTCGCCTTCGGCAAATAGCCAGTGTTGCCGAATGAGGCGTCCGCCAAGGGCATAGAGCAGCAGGCAGACCAGGGCTACGCGGAGAAAATTTAAGGCACGCGTCAGCCACGGTGGCGAGAGATACAAAACCAGGTCGGCGTCGGCCTTGACCGGACCACTCCAGGCCAGGGCAACGCGATGCCATTGCCAAGAGGGCTCGCCCGGGCCGGTCTGGATATTGTCCGCCGGCCGATAGCGGTAGGTTTTCGTCTCCGTGTCCCGTTCGCTTTCACTGGCCTGATCAAGCATCTGCTCCGGGCTAAGTTTCAAGTTAGCCAGGCTAGCGGGCACGGGCGCTTCCTCGACCGGCGTAGAGCCCGCCCGCGTAGCATACCGGGCGGCGTTGATCGCACTGTGCTGTTCAAGTTGTGGATAAAAACCCTTGCGCACCTGATCGATCGCGAAACCAATCACTGCGACCACCAGCCCTGCCAGACACAGGTGGGCAGCCATGTTGATCGCTTTTCGAAAACCACCCTGGGGCAGCACGCTCAATAGCGGCAGAGCAGCCAACAGCGCCATCCAGCCAAGCTGTCTGCTAATCGTTGCC
>OBJS01000124.1_pt1 | contig 27845 bp, 30 predicted proteins | sample 1519851 | NCBI WGS metagenome assembly OBJS01 (sample SAMN03019806, study PRJEB22545) | beach sand metagenome | biome: beach; feature: sea beach; material: beach sand | place: USA: Municipal Pensacola Beach, FL | collected 2010-10-20 | depth 25-47 cm m
AAAATTGATGGTGATGCCAGTTCGTCAATGTGAAGTCGGCCAGCAGTATCCAAGATGACCACGTCTACAAATTGCTTTTTCGCCGCTTCTAACAGTGCATGGGCGATACGCACCGGCGCCTGCGCAGTACTGGTGGGGAAAAAGTCTACCCCTACTTCCTTCGCCAAGGTCTCTAACTGATCGATGGCGGCGGGTCGGTACACATCCGCACTGGCCACCAAAACACTTTTTTTCTGCTGTTTAAGCAAGCGGGCCAACTTGGCCACCGTGGTGGTTTTACCAGAACCCTGTAGCCCGGCCATTAAAATCACCACTGGCGGCTGAGCACGCAAGTTCAGTCCTTCATTGGCGTCTCCCATGACATGCTCAAGCTCCTTCTGCACGACGCCAATGAATGCCTGACCTGGCGTGAGACTACCGAGGACTTCCTGACCCACCGCCTTGTCACGAACCTTCTCAACAAACTCGTTCACCACCGAGAGCGCCACATCTGCCTCAAGGAGTGCCATTCGGACCTCGCGCAGCGCATCCTTAATGTTTTGTTCTGTGATTCGGCCCTGTCCCCGCAGATTCTTCAGCGTTGAGCCAAGGCGCTCCGACAAACTTTCAAACATAAACTTATATACTCTTTTAACCTGGATTTGATCCAATCATGGCCTCATTATAGGCAAAAATAAAACGGTTGACTGCCCCTAATCAGACTTCAAGGGGTAATCAACTTATGAGATGATGATCTAGATGATGGACTCTTCAATACTCACCATGAGCACAGCAGGCGCCTATTTGGCGAGTACCGCCTTGATCGGTACCCAGCTACGGACTTCTGAACAACGCTTGAAACGTTGGATCATCACCATCGCCACCATCGCCCTAGTTGCCCATGGATTGAGCCTCATCTCCACCCTATTCACCACAATGGGCACCAATGTCAGTTTAAATAATATGGCCTCACTGGTGAGTTGGATTGTAGCGCTACTGGTCGTCATCGAATCCCAAAATGAACGCGTAGAGGGCCTGCTGGTGACTGTGTTTCCTCTGGCAGCCATCACCGTCTTGCTCGCCTACTTTTTTCCAGGAGAAAAATTGATTTCAAATCCCTCTTCGGGGTGGCAGTGGATACACATTATGTTGTCTATCTCTGCCTATAGTTTACTCAATCTAGCAGCGCTTCAAGCGTTATTGTTGGCTCTTCAGAATTCACAACTGCACCATAACCCCACCAGTACACTGCTGCGAGCGCTGCCGCCGCTGCAATCGATGGAGAATCTGCTATTTAAAGTAATTGTTACCGGATTCATCTTTCTCAGTCTATCACTACTCAGCGGCGCCTTATTTGTGGAAGATCTCTTGGCCCAGCACTTAGCACATAAAACAGTTTTATCCTTATTGGCCTGGGTGCTATTCGCTACTTTGATTTGGGGTCATATGCGCTACGGCTGGCGAGGGAAAGTGGCCGTTCGTTGGACTCTTGGCGCTTATTTCTCTTTGATGCTCGCCTATTTCGGCACGAAATTTGTGTTGGAATGGATTTTGCGTCGCTAAAACCAGGTGCACAACACTTGACAGCCCAATAATTTATTCGTAGAACAGTACCCCTTCCCAAACTGAGGCTCTTCCTTTTTTGTTACACGAAATCCCTTTACTCTACCTGTTTTTATTTCTTCTTTTCCTATTAGCGATATCTGCCTTCTTTTCAGGTTCAGAAACTTCGATGATGAGTTTGAATCGCTATCGACTCAGGCACCTGGTCAAACAGGAAAACCGCAAAGCTGTTCGCGCCCAGCAATTACTGGAAAAACCCGATCGTCTGATCGGTGTGATTCTCATCGGTAATAATCTGGCTAATATTCTTGCTTCTTCTGTCACCACTCTGATTGCCTTACGGCTCTACGGTGATGCAGGGGTGGCCATAGGTGCAGGTCTGCTCACCTTTGTGGTACTTATATTTTGTGAGGTAGCGCCGAAAACGCTCGCTGCGCTTAATCCTGAACCTTTTGCTTTTGCTGTCTCTGGGATTTTAAAAGTACTCTTAATTGTACTCTATCCCATCGTCTACACTGTGAACCTGATTGCCAATAAGGTACTCATTTCATTGGGACATACTCAAGATGGACGCGGACCTATCGATCTCAGTACGGATGAACTGCGTACCGTGTTGAACGAAGCTGGATCACTCATATCAGATCGCCACCAGCAGATGTTATTGAGTATTCTCGATCTGGAAAACGTCAAAGTTGAAGACATCATGATCCCACGCAATGAGGTAGTGGGCATCGACATCAACGATGAGTGGGAAGACATTTTAAGCTTACTCACCTCCAGCCAGCATACTCGATTACCGCTGTATAGAGATAATCTAGATGCGATAATTGGTGTGGTTCATATACGTAAAATATTACATCAGTTAGAAAAACTCACTCCAGAAGAAGGAAGAAACGCCATTATTGCGGTTGCCAGAGAAGCTTATTTTATTCCTGAAGGCACTCCGCTAAATGTTCAATTGTTACAATTTCAACGGCGTAAGAGACGCATGGGACTGGTGATTGATGAATATGGAGATATCTTGGGATTAGCCACTCTAGAAGATTTATTAGAAGAGATCGTCGGCGAATTTACCACAGATAAAGCTGACAATATTGATGAAATTTTTCCGCAAAAGGATGGTTCCTATTTGGTAGACGGAGGCGTCGATATTAAAGATCTCAACCAAACATTAGATGTAGAGTTGCCCACCGATGGACCGCGCACTTTAAGCGGGTTGATAATAGAAATATTAGAAACCATACCTGAAGCCAATATCAGCGTGTTAATTGACGGTTATCCAATCGAAATTCTACATACCAAAGATAATATGATAAAGAAAGCGCGCATCCAGCCTAACCTCCGAGCAAAAATTATCTCAAAAAGAAACCGATATTCAGTCCCAAGTTAGCCTGTACGGGAAACTTAAACTGCTAAGGATAGCCCATGAAACAAGCAAATCTAACCCGTCACATTTTAGTGGGGATGATCATTGGTGGCTTGCTCGGGGCCGCGATGAATACCTGGTTAACGGATATACCAGCCATTGACACCTATGTGGTGGATGGCCTGTTCAAAATTATCGGCGGACTCTTTATCGCCAGTTTAAAAATGATCGTTGTACCCTTGGTCACATTTTCTTTAATTGCCGGCGTGTGCAATATAGGAGATGTCAACACACTGGGGCGAGTGGGTATTAAATCGTTGCTTCTGTATCTATTCACTACAGCTCTGGCTATCAGTCTCGCTCTTTCTTTAGCCTCTGTGATCCAACCAGGATCTGGATTTATTATGGATTTGGGACAGGTCGCGCAGTTTCAACCGAAAACGCCGCCTTCGTTCAGTGATGTGCTCATCAGTTTAGTTCCGAGCAACCCTGTAGCCGCGTTTGCGCAAGGTGAGATGTTGCAGATTATTCTCTTTAGCATTTTGTTTGGCATATGCATCCTAATGACTGGTGAAATGGGCGCGCCCCTCATCAGCACAGTAGAAAGACTCAATGAAGTGATGATGCGCATGGTGCTGCTGATTATGAGCCTAGCGCCCATTGGTGTGTTTTGCTTGATCGCGCGAACATTCTACCAACAGGGAATAGAGCTGATATTACCGATGATTGGCTACTTTGGTACAGTCATCGCTACCCTCATTATCCACGCCGCTGTTAGCTACAGCGGACTATTATTGATATTGGCCCGTTTAAATCCGGCGCTATTTTTCCGTAAAATTAGAAATGCTCAGTTGTTTGCGTTCAGTACTGCGAGCTCCAATGCCACTATCCCGATCACACTGCGCACCACGGAATATCGACTGGGTGCGCGAAATTCGATTGCCTCCTTTACGGTACCTTTGGGTGCGACGATCAATATGGACGGCACTGCTATTATGCAAGGTGTCGCTTCTGTTTTTATCGCCAATGTATATGGCATAGACTTAAGTCTCTCAGCATACATGACCATTGTCGGCATGGCCGTACTGGCCTCTATTGGAACCGCTGGTGTACCGGGTGTGGGACTCATTATGTTGGCCATGGTACTGAACCAGGTGAATTTACCGGTGGAAGGTATCGCACTCATAATCGGCGTTGACCGGTTACTGGATATGTTGCGTACTGCAGTGAACATTACCGGCGATGCGGCTGTCACTTGCGTTGTGGCTAAATCTGAGGGGGCTCTGGATTTAGGGACATATCAAAATCCAAATGTGCTTTTGGATCAAGAAGTTCACCTGCCTCATGAAAAAACGTAGATTTATTTTAGAGCGCAATCTGAAATAATCTCCGACAATTCTCTGTCGTGGTCGTGGCGATGGTCGGTAGAGGCTGTTGTTTAATTTGGGCAACCATTTTTGCCACTTCAATCACATGTTTCGGGTGATTAGCCTGTCCACGGTAAGGCACCGGAGTGAGATAGGGTGAATCCGTTTCCACTAATAGTTGCGACAACGGCACCCGTCGCACAACTTCCCGAAGCACTTCGGCATGATTAAAGGTAATGATTCCTGAAAAAGAAATATACCAACCCCAATCCAATACCTGTTCAGCCATTTCCCAATCTTCTGTAAAACAGTGTAATACACCCTGAATACCCGAAGAGGCATGCGCTGACAATATATCCAAGGTATCTTGCTTGGCCTCGCGAGAATGTACAATAAGCGGTTTCTGCAGTTGCGTCGCTAATTCAATGTGGGTTTCAAACAATTCAATCTGTCGCTGACGAGAATGCGCGCTATAGAAATAATCTAAACCCGTCTCCCCGATAGCAACAATCTGTTGATGCTGCGCCGCCAGAAGAAAAGCATCACCCTCAAGCTGCAGCGATTCGTTCGCTAAGGGATGTATGCCGACACTGCCATAAACATCGCTGTTGGACTCACATAGATGAATCACCTGAGACCAATTTCCAGGATCTACAGCAACGCATACGAAACCAACTAGCCCCGCTTCCCGCGCTTCTTTTAAAATTGAATCTAGGGAGCCTAGTTGTGAATAATCGAGTTTATCTAAGTGACAATGGGAATCAAAATACATAATCTCAGAGCGTATGGGTGGGGCGCTCTGATGTTAGCATACCTGCTAGATGGGTTTCGATTTTTGATCGAATCATTTCGGAATCGTTTTCACTGAACTCTATGCCAATCCCAGGAGATCGATTATTACCCGCACCGGGGGGAGTGATCCAGATGATTTTACCAGCCAATGGTATTTTCTCAGACTCTTCCAATAAGTTTAATAATAAGAAGACATCTTCTCCCAATTCATAATGCTTTGCGGTAGGCACAAACAACCCACCATTGGGAACAAACGAGAGATACGAGGCGTGCAATACTGCCTTGTCCCTAATATTGACTGATAAGATACCTCTGCGTGCCATAAGCTACCTCTGATTGGAAACATCTGAGCGAAACATTGCTTGCCACTCTAACAACAAGGCTTCCCAAGCCAGTTGTCGATTCAAACCAGAATGGATCTGCAACAGTCGATGCTGTTGGGAGATCCCATCCAAGTACTCTATTAATCGACCAACGGACACCTTTTCTGAATATTCGCTCAATAACTGCAATTTTTCCGGCACCTCGCGATTGGGATCCAATCGTCTACGAATCAATAAGCTGATCAATTTAGAAAACCAATTCAGGTGAATCGCCTGATCTTTGGTGAAAGCTTCTGCCACTGCTGATGTGGAGTCACTTGCCATTAACAAGCGCTCTAGGCCAGAGGCTAAGGGCTCAAACTCCGCAAAATTTGATTCTATTAAATGCAATGCTGTGTAGGGTGCTCCGGGGGCTAATCCGGTTGCCAAGCCAATTTGATTTTCATCGTAACCTCTCTCCTTTAACCAAACAACCAACTCCATATCGGTCGGTTGAGGTAATTTTTGTTGTCTGCAACGACTGCGCACAGTAGCCGCTAATCGATTAGGCTGAGTGGTGAGCAGCAAAATATAAGTGTTCGCAGGTGGCTCCTCCAATGTCTTCAGTAACGCATTAGAGGCGTTAACATTCAAATTTTCTGCGGGATGAATCAACACCACTTTGGGCCCCGAAGAGGCAGCCGTCTGCTGTACAAACGCCACTAAGGTTCGCGCCTGATCCACTTGGATCCATTGACTGTTACCTTCCGGAGTCAGCTCTAGAAAGTCTGGATGGGTTGCCGCAGTAAACCAATGACAGGCCGTGCATTGATGGCAAGGTCCTTGTTGAGGATCCCTCTCCTTTGAGATACAAACAAGATTTTGTAACCACAACTTTCCAAAATAATATAGACTTTCATGCTCCGTGCCCGAGAGTAGAAGCGCATGGGGCAAAGTGTGGGCCAATTTCGCTTTTGACAACTGGGTCCATGTTGCCAGTTGCCAATTCAAAAGTTTATGTTTTCGTTCCATGCACAAACCGATTCAATTAAACTATATTAAATGATTCACCTGCAGTTACATTGACATCAGCCCAAAGTAGCCACGTGTGCAATCAGTATCTGCTGGATAGCCTCAATAGATTGTAAGGCATCTATCAACACTATTCTTTCCGGTTCCCGCTGATATAAATTGAGAAACCCCTCTTTCACACGGGTATGGAATTGCAAATCCTCCTCTTCGAAGCGATCTTTTTTTCCCCGCTGTTGCACCCGATCTAACGCGAGCTTGACAGGCATATCAAATAGGAAAGTCATGCCAGGATGCAAATCACCTTGCACCCACTCTTTCAATTGAGAAATCATGGTTTGATCCATCCCCCGACCAAAACCTTGATAAGCGAGAGTGGAATCGGTAAATCTATCACACAATACCCACGCGCCTTGTTTTAGCGCTGGCAAAATCACCTGAGAAAGATGTTGTGAGCGCGCTGCGAACATCAACAAGAGCTCTGAAGAGTCTGTTAGTGCTTCCTCTTGACGATTCAATAGCAGCTCGCGTATCTGGTCGGCGATTGGGGTGCCACCAGGTTCTCGAGTAATGATGACTTGCTGATGCTGCTGCTTTAAATATTCTCCCAGCAACTGGATCTGCGTAGACTTTCCGGCCCCTTCTATGCCCTCAAAGGTAATGAACCGGTTGGCCAACTTGTGCATAAACAGACTCCGAGTAAAAAAGCTATGGCCGCTTAACGAGTTGATATTTTTTTACCGCGTTTAGGTGTTGCTCATAGGTCACGGAAAACTGATGGGTTCCATCGCCGCGGGATACATAATAGAAAGTGTCTCCCGCCTCTGGATGCACACTGGCCTCAATGGCCGCACGGCTGGCTAATGCTATAGGGGTCGGAGGTAATCCGGCACGGGTATAAGTGTTGTAAGCTGTATCGGTGGTGAGGTGGCGGCGGGTGAGGTTTCCGTCAAACTTATCACCTAAGCCGTAGATCACCGTTGGATCGACCTGTAGTCGCATGCCTGTTTTCAATCTGCGAATCAACACACCAGCGATCTGTGTACGCTCTTCGACCACAGCAGTTTCGCGTTCGATAATCGAAGCCAAGATCAGTGCTTCGTCTGCACTATTTATTGGCAGATCTTCATCCCTTTGTGCCCAGATATGAGCCAACTCATCCGCCAAAGCCTGCGCCGCCCTTTTTAAGAACTGAACTGCAGCGGTGCCAGTGGGATACCGATAGGTCTCGGGCAAAAACCGACCCTCTGGATGAATACCGGGAAACCCAAGCGCCGACATTAAAGCCTGCCCTGAGAGATCCTCGGCCAAATGCTGTGAGATACCCGGTGCTTGTTTCAGCTCTTCAAGCAATCGTATATAGGTCCAACCTTCGACAATGGTAAAGCTATTGAGATAGATCTCTCCTAATACAAATCGCTGCAACAATTGTTCGCCTGTTAAAGCTTTTGATATTTCGTACTCACCAGCTTGAAGTTTACCGGTAAGTTGACGACGACGCGCACTCCACTCAAAAGCCCAGGCCGATGCAATGATCTCCTTGTCAGCAAGATCACGAGCTAACAGGCGAACAGGTGTACCGGATTTTAAATGGTACCGGGTCGATTCCGCAGTGATGTTCAAAGGTTGTTGCATCTGCCTTTGCCATTTAAGCGTCACGCCAATACCCGCCAACAATACAAGCAGACCAAGGGCGGTCACAATCAGAACTAGGCGCGCCATGGTAGTGCCATGTGGGGATGGAAATGACTTTGTAGTTTTTGCACCAAACAATGTGAAGAGAATCTTTGTTGCAGATATTGTCGCACCGGCAATATGCCAATCAAGCTGTTAGTCAGAAACATACTCGTTGCTCTAAGAAGATCCGATTCTTGCAGTGTCACCACGCTTAAGGGCACTCGCCACTGTTGTAACTGAGTCATCACCCGTTCCCGCATCAATCCAGCAATGCCATAGTTATCCACATTCGGCGTCAGCACCTTTTCTTCAACTATCAAAAACAGGTTTGATTGTGTTCCTTCCACCACATCATACCGCTCATTAAACATCAAGCCTTCGTAAATTGCTTCATCTCGCCACTCAGAGCGCGCCATCACCTGAGGTAAACGATTTAACGACTTCACCGCCGCAATCGGCCCCTGGTTTGGCAACAAAGTTCGACAACGACACACAGACACGCCCTCATCATACTGCTCTTTAGATAACGTATGGTCTGGATACCAAAATAACACGCGCTGGTTATCGGATTTGTCAGGAATTCGATATCCTCGCTGCTCTGCTGAACGCGTTAATATTACTTTTAGGATACCCGTCTCCCGTCCTTGGCAGAAGCGATCCAATTCAATCGGTAGTGGCGATATCGCCTCTTCAGAAAACTGTAACAGCTCTGCACCACGACGCAAGCGCTTTAAATGCAGAGCCAATGCGATGGGTTGTCCCTGGACTACCCGTAGGCTTTCAAATAGCCCATCACCATAGTGAAGTGCACGGTTTAATACACTGAGGGAACTATGAGGTACACCGTTGAGGGCTACGTCCAATGGTGACTCCAACGATTATGGGCACTGTTAAGGGCTCTAGGTGATTCGCTAGACAGTTCTAAACAGCAAACATCCGTTGGTGCCGCCAAATCCAAAGGAATTGGACATCGCAACCTGCACACTTTGCTGTCGCGCTTCATTCGGGACGACGTCAAGATCACACTGCGGATCCTGGTTCTCGACATTAATGGTTGGTGGGAGCACGCCATCACGAAGCGCGAGTATGGTAAAAATAGCTTCAAGACTGCCGGCTGCGCCCAAGCCGTGACCGATCATAGACTTAGTAGAACTCATCGCCAGATGTCGGGCGTGATCTCCAAAGGTGCTTTTGACCGCCGAACACTCCGCGATGTCACCTAAGGGCGTCGAGGTGCCATGGGCATTGATGTATTGCACCAAATCCGCATTTAACTGGGCATCACTTAAAGCATTTCGCATACATCTCGCGGCTCCTTCTCCACCTTCAGAGGGAGAAGTCATGTGATAAGCATCTGCGCTGGTCCCGTATCCGGCCAACTCAGCATACATTGATGCACCGCGCTGTTTGGCATGCTCATACTCCTCTAACACAACCGCACCTGCACCCTCGCTCAGCACAAAACCGTCTCGATCTCGATCAAAGGGTCTGCTTGCCTGGGTGGGCTGGTCGTTACGCGTAGACAATGCTCGTGCAGCAGCAAATCCACCCACACCCACAGGCGATGTCGCCATTTCAGATCCACCTGCCACCATCACATCGGCATCACCATAGCTAATAATGCGAGCCGCTTCGCCAATACAGTGTGTCCCGGTGGTGCAAGCAGTGACAGAAGCTAGGTTGGGTCCTTGCAATCCTTTGTAGATAGACAACGCGCCTGCAGCCATATTGATAATGCTACCCGGTACAAAGAAGGGGGAAATCCGTCTCGGACCGCGTTGCTCGAAAGTTTGATGGGCCTTTTCGATGCCGGGCAAGCCACCAATGCCAGAGCCAATATAAGCACCGCAACGTTCGCTATTGATAGAATTGATGTCAATTCCCGCATCATCCCAAGCTTGAAAAGAGGCGGCCAAAGCATAGTGAATGAAGAGCTCAAACTTACGCGCTTCTTTTGCAGAAAGATAAGGCGTGATGTCAAAATTTTTCACTTCGCCGGCGATGCGGCTAGTGAATTCGCTGGCATCAAAATGGGTAATAGGACCTATCCCGCTTTTACCGTGAATAATCCCCTGCCACGAAGAAGCGACGTCCAATCCAAGAGGACTCACCATGCCGAGTCCAGTCACTACTACGCGCCGGTATCTCAATTATCGTCCCCTACAGGAAAAAGAAGCATGTACACAAATACATGCTTCTCTTGATGCTGATACGAAGTCAATTTTTATTGTAAATTATTTTCTATATAAGAAATGGCGTCCTGAACAGTCACAATTTTTTCAGCTTCTTCATCCGGGATTTCACACTCGAACTCCTCTTCCAAAGCCATGACCAATTCCACTGTATCTAGAGAATCAGCGCCCAGATCATCTACGAATGAAGATTCAGCGGTCACCTCTTCTTCTTTTAGACCCAATTGCTCGACAATAATTTTTTTTACACGTTCTACAATTTCACTCATGACAAAGTTGTCCTCCAAATGCACGGAATCAGTACCGCGGCAAACTAGCGCACGTATTGTATTGAAATCTTTACGGGCTTACCACATCAAAACAAAAAAAAGTATTTTATACAAATGTTATAAATATCAGTTAGCTAAATAAATAGAGTAGAAATTTCTTTAACTTTTAGTCCATTAACATACCACCATTGACATGTAATGTTTCACCAGTGATGTAGCTTGCTCCTGCAGAAGCTAAGAATAATACGGCTGCACCGATATCCTCTGCCTGCCCCATTCTTGCCATGGGGATTTGTGCAGCAATAGCTTGTTGCTGTTCCTCGGTTAAGGATGAGGTCATATCTGTCTCAATAAAACCAGGCGCAATAGCGTTCACGGTGATGCCTCTGGAAGCCACCTCTTTGGCCATCGATTTGGTGAACCCAATCACGCCGGCCTTGGCAGCAGCATAATTAGCCTGACCAGCATTTCCGGTGACACCGACGATTGAGGTAATGTTAATTACCCGTCCCCAACGTGCTTTCATCATCGGTCTTAGACACTGTTTGGAGAGTCTAAATACAGAGGTGAGATTGGTTTGAATGAGATCATCCCACTCCTCGTCCTTCATCCGCATTAATAGATTGTCTCTCGTGATGCCGGCATTATTCACCAAAATAGAGATATCGCCAAACCGTTCCCGCACTGTCGAGAGTGCAGAGGTGATGGAGTCTGGATCAGCCACATTTAAGACTTCTGTGCCCCCATGGATCTGATGTTCAGCGAGGTATTGACTCAATTTGTCAGCACCCTGTTGGCTGGTGGCAGTGCCTATTACTGTTGCACCAGCCTCCCCGAGAGATTTTGCAATACCACGACCAATGCCACGACTGGCACCGGTTACCAATGCAACATGACCATTTAAACTCGTTTCCATAGTGTTGACTACCCTAATGCTTTTGCAAGACTCGCAGAGTCAAAAATAGGTGTGGCGGACAGAGATTTATCGATCCTTTTCACCAGCCCTGCTAACACCTTACCAGGACCACATTCTACGCACTCGGTGACACCTTCCGCTGCCAATCGATTCACGATATTGACCCAACGCACAGGCGAATGTAGCTGCCTCACTAGGGAATCACGAATCGCTTCAGGATCCTCGTATATTTTCACATCCACATTATTAATTATTGGGATCTTTGGTGGGTTGATGGTCACTTCGGATAAGTGCGCAGCCAACTTCTCTGCTGCCGGTTTCATTAAGGCACAATGGGAAGGCACACTGACAGGTAACTTTATCGCTCGCTTGGCGCCTTTAGCACTAGCCAGCTCGAGAACGCGCTCGACCGCCGCCACATTTCCGGCAATCACGGTTTGGCCCGGAGCGTTGAAATTAACCGGTTCTACCACCTCTTGCTCGGCACCTTGTTGACACAATTCTGCCAACAATTCATTTTCCAAGCCCAGGATGGCTGCCATCGCACCCTCGCCAGCAGGCACCGCAGCTTGCATCAATTCACCTCGGGTTGCCACAAGCTTCACCGCTTGTTCAAAGGAAATAGATTCGGCACACACATACGCAGTATATTCACCCAAACTGTGGCCCGCCATAAACACCGGCTTGGTGCCGCCCTCTGCACACCAAACAGACCAAACAGCATAAGCAGCGGTCAACATGGCGGGTTGCGTATAAGCAGTTTGATTCAGCTTGTCTTCTGGTCCTTGGCTCACTAAGGCAAATAAATCAAATCCAAGTACTTCACTCGCCTGGGCAAATATCTCCGAAACTGTTGGATAAACCTCAGCCAATTCCGATAACATGCCCACCGATTGTGAACCCTGACCTGGAAACAAAAAAGCACTCATATCGATCCTCTTCCGCGTTACATTCTGACCAATGCTGACCCCCAAGCGAACCCGCCGCCAAAGGCCTCTAGTAAAACCAAATCACCTTTCTGAATACGACCATCACGCACAGCTTCATCTAACGCCAACGGGATGGAGGCACCGGATGTATTACCATGCCTATCAACGGTGACCACTACTCGCTCCATGGGCATTTTTAATTTTCTTGCAGTGGCCTGAATAATTCTGATATTGGCCTGATGAGGCACCAACCAATCCACATCTTCACGCGACAATCCGTGGGCATCCAATGTTTCATCAACGATTTGACCTAGGGTCTTCACCGCCACTTTGAAAACTTCATTGCCCTTCATCACCATGTAAGAGCGCTCATTGGGTGTTCTCTCCTGCCCTTTAAGTGGATTAGGCACATAGAGTAAATCTTGGTATTGCCCATCCGCATGAATATGAGTAGAAAGAATGCCACCCTCTTCGGACTGACCCAACACCACGGCACCAGCACCATCGCCAAAAATGATACAGGTGGATCGATCTGTCCAATCGATGATCCGAGAATTACACTCTGTGCCAATCACCAAAGCATGTTTCGCCGCACCCGAACGCACATATTGATCAGCCACGCTCAAAGCGTAGGCGAAACCTGCACAAGCAGCTTGAACATCCATGGCACCACAACCCGCGATACCCAACTGGTTTTGAATTAAACAGGCCGTGCTGGGGAAAATCCTATCTGGTGAACTGGTGGCGACGACTATGAGATCAATTTGTTGCGCGTCAATTTGCGCCGCTTGTAGCGCCCGTTGCGCTGCTAGAGTACCCATCTGAGAGGCAGTTTCGCCCTCTTTCGCGATCCGCCGCTCAGATATTCCGGTACGCTCGACAATCCATTCGTCACTTGTATCCACGTATTGCTCTAGTTCGGCATTTGTTCTTATGGTTTCCGGTAAGTATCCCCCGGTGCCTAAAATTTTAGAATATTTCAACTACTCGGCCTCGTGCTTAATAATGTTATAAACTTCATGACGAATACGGCTCAATATGTCATTGTTGACCTCTTGGGTCGCCTTTTTCAGCGCCACAACGGTGGCCATTTCATCTGAATCGCCGTGGCTTTTCAATATAATGCCATTTAATCCAATCAGTGTCGCACCGTTATACTCTCGTGGATCAATACGTTTACGAACTCGATTCAACACCTGTCTTGAGGCCAAACCAGCCAATTTGCTAGAGAGCGTAGACTCAAACTCGGTTTTGATAAATCCCCCAATTAACTTCGAAGTGCCCTCCATTGTTTTTAGTGCGACATTACCAGCGAATCCATCACACACTACTACGTCTACCGAATCAAAAAACAGCGTGTTTCCTTCAATAAACCCCACATAGTTTATCGCCTGTATTTCTGCCATGAGATCGGAAGCTAAACGAACCTGCTCATTGCCTTTAATCTCTTCTGAACCAATATTCAGTAGGGCCACCTTGGGTCTTGTAATACCGTGTAAGCTCTTAACTAACACACTACCCATCAATCCAAACTGGACAAGATGCTCAGGGGAACAGTCTACATTGGCACCGAGATCGAGTATATGGGTAAATTTGTGCTGGGTGGGGACACTTGTGACAATAGCAGGGCGATCGATACCCTGAATCATTTTCAATACGAAGCGGCCGGTCGCCATTAAGGCGCCCGTATTGCCCGCACTGACGCAGGCCTGCGCGATGCCCTGGTGAACCAGATCAATTGCAACCCGCATAGATGAGTCTTTTTTGTTGCGCAACGCATGTGCTGGTGACTCGTCCATGGCCACTATTTGTGATGTCGCACGCAGCTTAATGGCCGGGTTATGTTGTTCCTTATTTCGGCTAAGCTGTTCGCTGATTTGGCGCTCATCCCCGACGAGAATAATATCCAAATTAGGATCTTCAGCCACGGCCTCTAACGCTGCAGGAACCAGCGTTTTTGCACCGTGATCGCCCCCCATCACATCAAGGGCGATGGTGACGGTCAATCTTCTAGCTCTTCGTTTTCAACAATAATTTGACGACCTCGATAAAAACCATCAGGACTCATATTGTGCCGTAAATGAGTCTCACCAGTAGTAGGCTCTTCTGACAGAGCCGGACCCTTTAATTTATCGTGCGATCTTCGCATACCACGTTTTGATCTAGTTTTACGGTTCTGTTGCACCGCCATTTAAATTACTCCTTCTTCGATAACTTTTGTTTCAGCGAAGCCAATTTCACGAATGGATTCGGCTTGTTGCTAAACTCTTCCGAATCTTCCATTGATACTTCTACTGGTTGTGCACCCTCAATAGGTAACTCACACTCTTCTTCGTGCATGGGCGCAATCGGCACGAAAAGAATTAATTCATTTTCCAACATCTCATGTAGGTCGATCACACCTGTTTCTGCTATCTCTATATCAAAAGATTCCGCTACCCGTGTTGCAAGCCCTTCTGATGGAAGTAGGGCCAATCGCACTGGCGCCCTGATCTGTGTGCTCATTGAGTTCAGACAACGCTGACAAATTAGAGAAACTTCAGCGCTTAACTCACCTGTCAGGGTGTGAAATCCTGCACTATCACGACCGAACTGAACATTCACCTCTACCCAACCTTGGGTGTTCACTAACAGTTCGGAAAATCTAGTAAATTGCGCAACAGGCACTTTTACCTGAATCTTTGTACCAGACTTCGCCAGGGCGATGTAATTAACCCGTTTTGGCAGCTGATTCGACATAAGGGCGGGATAATATAGTTGTCCCACAAAACTGTCAAAATAGTGCCAAACTTCGCCACTAGAGCTGCGATTCAAAAATGACCACAATCTCCCCGTAGATTTCACCAATTCTATAGCGTCGACTTAACTTGGATCCTCAGTTAGGGTATAGTTCCAGCAATTCTATATTTAAGTAATTTATGATATTTGTACTTCAAGTAATTGTTTATTAAAATGAAATTAATTCTTGCCTCAAGCTCACCCTACCGCAAAGCACAACTAGAAAGACTAGCATTAGAATTCACCTGCGTGGCACCAGATGTAGATGAAACTGCATTACCAGCAGAAACTGCAGATCAACTCGCATCCCGCTTGGCGCAACAAAAAGCTACCGCTGTGGCGCAGAACCATACAGATGCCTGGGTGATCGGATCGGATCAGGTGGCATGCCTAGATCTGCAGCTGATTGGAAAACCAGGAAATCGCGAAGCCGCCATTGCACAACTCGAGGCAAGTAGCGGCCGACAACTGGATTTCTTCGTCGGCATCTGCTTATTGCACCAGGGACGACAGCGACAACATGTCTGGACAGAGACTTACTCTGTGCAGTTTAGAGCATTAAATAAACAACAAATAGAACGTTACGTGGACACCGACAAACCCTTTAATTGTGCGGGTAGCTTTCGCTCAGAAAGTTTGGGAGTGGCCCTTTTCAGTCGCATGTGGGGCGAGGATCCCAATACCCTAGTGGGGCTGCCCCTACTGCGATTGATCAAAAAACTGAACGAAGAGGGATTTCAAATTCCCTAATTTGGCTTCATGCTGATGAAGGGTTGCACACCCTCCGCGCCCAAAACAAACGCTAACCCCTTGCCCACCGCAACGCCGAACTGTTCTGCCAAAAGGGTGAAATAGTCTAGCCTGACCGTATAGTCCACTATTCTTTCAGCGCCGATGATCTCCCTCGCCACAAAGCTGGCGCTGCCAAGGGCATCCACTAGACCGTTTTCAACGGCTTGCTCTCCGGTCCAGATTAATCCACTGAACACCTCCGGGGATTCCACTAACCGTTCACCGCGACCAGCACGCACACTATTTTTAAACTGCTGATGTGCATTGTCTAGGATCGACTGCATGTGGTTTTCCACTATCGGATCCCGAGGAGAAAAAGGATCCATGAAACCTTTGTGATCACCTGCGGTTAACAAGCGGCGTTCAACACCAAATTTCTGCATTGCATCAACAAAACCGAAACCAGGAGAAATCACACCTATCGATCCCACCAAACTGGCTTTGTCGGCGTAAATCACATCAGCTGCGCTCGCAATGTAGTAACCGCCAGAGGCGCAAATATCTTGCATCACTGCGTATACAGGTTTTTCAGGATAGAGTTTCCGTAACCTCACAATCTCATCGTACACATACCCAGATTGCACCGGTGATCCGCCTGGGCTGTTAATTCTCACTAACACGCCAGCAGAGTTTTTAGCTTTAAACGCAGCTCTCAGTCCGCTCACAATATTGTCGGCACTGGCTTCTTCTGCTGCTGCGATGACACCATTTATATCTATTAACGCAGTGTGTACCTCTCCATAGGATTGTTGTAATTGCTTCGGGGGAGAGGCTAAAAATAGTATGGCCACCAAGTAACCAACAAAAAAGAGCTTGAAAAATACGCTCCAACGACGGGCACGCCTTTGCTCTTTGAATCCTTGTAACAGCATCTTCTGAATCAGATCTTGTTCCCACTGACCGTTTTTCGATTGATTTGAGTTCATCTGTGCATTCTTTCTAAACATAATTATCTGAATCCCTGCTAGAAGCTAGTTAATAATACCCTGTTTCAACTAATCAACCACTGTTTTAGTTGCGATTTTTCAACCAATCCGGTAGATGTGTAATATCAGATAGCAATGACAGCGGTTTTTGTGCCAACAGCCGTTCGCGGCTATGGACACCATAAGTCACACCAACTCCTGGCATTCCGATACTCGCCGCCATCTGTAAATCATATTCTGTATCGCCAATCATTAAGGCGTGTTGCGGTGCGAGTCCTGACACCTCTAAGATTTCTTCCAACATCTGCGGATGGGGTTTGCCCCTGGTCTCGTCAGCACATCGAGTCACATGAAATCGTTTTCTAAGCCCAGTATGCTGCAAGCTCCTATCCAACCCTACCCGTGATTTGCCTGTAGCTATGGCCAGTAGATAGCCTGCTTCCTCGAGTTGTTTCAAGGTGTCATCGGCACCATTAAACAACTGCTCTGGCGTTTGATTCGCCTCTACAAAATGATACCTGTATTGTTCGGTAAGCGAACCAAAAAGCGCTTCATCATGCCCTGGGAAAAGCCTTTCCATTGCGTGCCTTAGTCCGAGACCGATGATATCCCGAACAGCCTCCGGCGTGGGCTCCTCAACTGCCACGTCCCGGGCTGCAGCCTGCATACAGGCCACAATTTTCGCTGCGGAATCCATCAAAGTACCATCCCAATCAAAAATTAACAGTTGCAATACGTTCACTTAAAGGTTCTCCAAGACTAAAACTAGCTCTTCATCTAACGGCGCGACAAAAACTCGCTGTTGCAGTTTCTCCAGGGCCGGTAACTCCAACCTACTGGCATGGAGAAACAATCGATTTAATCCTTGTTCCTTGAGTCGAGAATTAAATTTTCGGTCGCCATACTTCTCATCGCCCGCCAAAGCATGCCCACCATAGGCAGCGTGCACTCGAATTTGGTGGGTACGGCCACTTTTCAATTGAATTTCCGCCAAACCGCACTCGGAGTACTGCTCAACCAATTGAAACAGGGTGAGCGCAGCTTTTCCCTCTTCGTTCACCTTGACTATGCGCTCACCACTACTCAAAAGATTTTTTTTCAGCGGTGCGTTTTCACGCCAGCGATGCGGAAGTTCCCCTTGCAACAAAGCTAAGTAATATTTATTAACTTTTTGCTCACGCAGCGCACTATGCAGTTCTCTTAAAAGACTACGACGCTTGCATATCATCAAACAGCCAGAGGTCTCCCGATCTAGTCGATGAACTAGCTCCAACTGCTGCGCATCCGATCGCATAGCGCGCAGCGTTTCAATCACCCCAAAGGAGAGTCCACTGCCGCCATGCACCGCAATGCCGCTGGGTTTATTTAACACGATTAACGACTCATCTTCGTAGAGAATTCTCTGTTGCAAATATTGGCGCAGACCTTGATTGGGCGCGTGAACAGGCTTTCCTTGCTGCAACTTAATAGGGGGAATGCGTACTTGATCTCCGGCTTGAAGGCGGTAATTAGGCGCTACCCTCCTCTTATTGACGCGAACTTCGCCTTTACGCAAGATTCGATATATTCGAGATTTGGGTACCCCTTTTAGCTCCCTAATGAGAAAATTGTCGATTCTTTGCTCGGCAAACTCATTGGAAACCTCTACCCAATACACTCCTCTTATTGAATTTTCTGCCGCCGTCATATGGCGCTATTGTATCAGCACAAGTCGCTAATAAGTGGTCGATTATTTGCCGGGCAAGTCCAACGATGCTATATTTGACCCACTTTTTTAATTATCTCAATTTTTATCTCGATTTGAAATTAAGATATTGTTAATCAAAGAGTATTTAAGTGTACTGTGCTAACGAAACAGACACTGAGACGGTGCTGCCGGGATGCGTTTGCATGTCATGTCTCTGGTTAATTTTTCCCGTCCTCTGAAGGATCTAGTGCACCGTAGTTTGTCATGGGTTACCGTCTATTCACGCATGGAACTTTAGTCATTTTAAGCAATATGAAAAATCTGTTCTCAAGTGACGTGAATGCCTCCAATTATTGTATCCACAGTAACCGTAGGCGCTGATGACGCTACCTACCTGCGTTCTTAACTATGCTGAATTAAAGAGGACAATTAGCTAAGAACGTTTCGAATATAGGTGAAAATACACAACAATGAAAAGAATGCTAATCAATGCAACGCAGAGAGAAGAAATCCGCGTCGCATTAGTAGATGGTCAAAAATTATACGATCTAGACATTGAAACGCCGGGTAAAGAACAGAAAAAAGCAAACATATATAAAGCAGTCGTCACACGAATTGAGCCCAGCTTAGACGCTGCGTTTGTTAATTACGGTTCTGAACGACATGGGTTCCTACCCATGAAGGAGATTTCGCGGGAATATTTTGGCGACGATGTCACCTTCACTGGCCAACGCATCAATATCAAGGATGCCATCAAAGAAGGCCAAGAGCTAATCATCCAGGTAGAAAAAGAAGAACGCGGCTCCAAGGGCGCGGCACTCACTACCTTTATTAGCTTACCCGGTCGTCATTTGGTGCTGATGCCTAACAACCCACGTGCTGGTGGTGTGTCTCGCCGCATCGAGGGAGATTCCCGTAGCGAAGCCAGAGAAATTCTCAGCACTCTGGATATTCCTGATGGCATGGGAGTCATCTTACGCACCGCCGGCATTGGTAAGTCTAGTGAAGAACTGCAATGGGATCTCGATTATTTGCTACAACTTTGGGAATCCGTTCAACGAGCTGCCGCCGCTGGTCCAGCACCCTATTTAATTTACCAAGAGAGCAATATCATCATTCGTGCGGTGCGTGACTATTTACGGGCGGACATTAATGAAATCGTCATCGATGATCCTGATATGTATGCACGCACAAAAGAATTTATGCGTCAGGTGATGCCTCGTCAGGCGGATCTGGTGAAGTACTATGATGAAACCATTCCTCTTTTTTCTCGCTATCAAATAGAGAGCCAGATCGAAACCGCCTTCATGCGAGAAGTCCGCCTGCCTTCGGGAGGCGCTATCGTCATCGATCACACTGAAGCACTAGTGTCTATCGATGTCAATTCTTCGCGTTCCACTAAAGGATCAGATATCGAGGAAACTGCGTTGATGACCAACCTCGAAGCCGCTGAAGAAATCGCCAGGCAACTGCGCCTGCGAGATATGGGGGGGCTGTTGGTAGTGGATTTCATCGACATGACTCCTGCACGAAACCGCAAAGATGTAGAAAATAAATTGCGCGACGTCTTAAAAGAAGATCGTGCCCGGGTACAGGTGGGCCGAATTAGTAAATTCGGGCTGCTTGAGATGTCCCGTCAACGGTTACGTGGTTCTTTAGGGGAATCCAGCCTCACCCTCTGCCCTCGTTGTTCCGGACAAGGCAGTATTCGTGGTGTCGAATCCCTGTCACTGGCAATATTACGTATCTTGCGCGAAGAAGCCATGAAAGAGAATACGTCACAGCTGGTCGCCCAGGTACCCGTCACTGTGGCAACTTATTTGTTAAATGAAAAAAGAAATGACTTAGACAAAGTTGAGTCCGAACATAGTGTGAAGCTTATTCTGGTGCCGAACCCAGAACTAGAAACCCCCCACTACACCATTGAGAGACTACGACGAGATTCAGAAATCGGTAAAAACCAGCGTAGTTATGAACTAGTCACCTCCCATGAAGATAAAGAGCGCCAGCACATGTTGGCACAAATTAGCGATAATGAGAAGGAAATACCCGCAATCAGGGACTTCACACCAGCAACTTCTCGTCCGGTGTCGAATGAAGATAAGTCGGAACAAAAAGGGTTCATTCGAAAATTGTTCGGGCAGATTTTTGGCCAAAATGAAGTCATAGAACCTGCTAAGCCGTCGAAACCTAGCCCCCAACAAGAACCTAAATCAGACTCCAGAGAACGATCGGAGAAGGGCGCAACTTCTGCTGGTAGCACCGCAAAGCGCAGCCGTTCAAAAAACAGGTCGAATACCAGCAAGAAGGCAAGAAATCCTCAGCACCAAGGTAATCGTGCCCAAGGTAGAGACGAGAGAGGCAGTCAGGAAAAATCCTCTCGCCCTAATGCCCCGAAGAGAAGACGCCCTCCGCGGAATCATCGACGACGCAATAATGAAAATGCGGAGACAAAGAATGCAAAAAATGATACGGAATCACAGTTAAGCAACAATCAACAGCGGCCACCACAACAGCCAGAGTTCCAAAATGAGCCGGAAAATAACACCTCCATCGCTCAACCTGGTACCGAGAAGTAGTCTGTGATTCGAATTCAGGCATATAGATCCTATAGATAAAGAATACAGCGGTAGTTTTCTACTTGTCTGTCGGCTTATCCAACCAGCGCGCTGTAAGCACGATGCTCTCTCCGTGTCGAGGGTATAGCGCGCACGGTTGCACACACACAAATGCGTTTTTAATAGGCGGCGAAAACAGGTTCAATGTTCATTCCTGACCAAAGGGTTTGAGTCTCAGAATACGAATATCCCCTGAAGCGTCGTCTCTCTCTCGCTGCATTTGCGCCTGTAGCTCTTCGTAGTAGCCTTGTAGTGCCCAAGGCACCGGACCTAACCGATTTGTTCGCATAAAATTGACTCCAGAATGAACACTAATGACGACAGGCCCAGCGTCAAATTTACCTTTTAAGCCAAATCGATACATTTTCCCTTGCCCCGCCGGGATATGCTCGGTAAAGCGAACCCCATAGATCAGGGTCTTAAAATCTACGCCTAAGTTGTGATCAAGGTGTTCTGAACTGAGTTCCCCTAACTCACTGCCCATGGGTACTGAAACTGTAAAATTCTCAATGGGCAGTTCTTTTTTCGAATACACGTAATAAGTGAAAATGGTGAGATTTTCTACTGCGTCGTATTCTTTACTCACAAAGGTGGCCTCCCAAGCATCATGCACCATTTGCATAGCTTGATCCGCCAAATACTTCGCCTGTTGCTTCTGTTTATAATCATCAATAGCGATACCCGCAATGGCACCCCACATCACAGCTACCAATACTGCAAATACAGATAACAATCCATATAACACTACCTTGGTGAATAGTCTTCCCTGATCGGGCTTCCCGGACAATTGAAGTAGTGCTTTGTTCAAGGGCAGATCTTTTTCTTTAATGCTCGAATGATGCTATCTAAGATCATTAGATCGACCTAAAAGTGAGGGACTAAAGCGTGAACATCAAAATAGCGAATAAATATATTAATCAGAGATGAAGGGAAAAAACGCATCTGACAGCTGCCGCAACTTTCCGTGAAAGAAGTGGCTGGCGCCCTGAATCACAGTGAATCTTTGAATATCAGCAGCCTCGGTACTCCAGTGTCTGATCCTATCTGTCGGAATAAGTTCATCATCCTCGGCAGCGATAACTGTCAGCGGTAATTCTAGAGACGCTGAGGACGAAAAGGACATTCGGCCAATAGGAGGAGCGACTAGACAAAGTGCGTCTACACGGCAGTGGTTGCTCTCTTGGGTACAAAATTCTGCAGCCACATAGGCCCCGAAAGAAAATCCTGCTAACAGTAGGGGTTCTGTGGGGAACTGTTCCAGAATAGCGCGCACCACTGACGCTAAATCCTCTCTTTCACCTACACCATGATCGAATTGGCCTTCACTAGCACCCACACCGCGAAAATTAAATCGAATAGCTCGATGTCCAGCAGAGACAGTAGTTTTCGCTAAGGTATGTACAACCTTATTATTCATTGAGCCGCCAAATTGTGGATGGGGATGGCACAAAACCACTGATTTAACTTTTTTGTTTGTTTCTCGAGGAGGCTCCTCCGGTAGCGGTAGCGATATATCTAATTCTATTCGCCCAGATTTTGTTTCGATTAACATAAACACAGCATCTCATGAATCAACGTATTCTTGAACTACCTTTAGCATCCCCGTGAAATTTCCAAAACAAATCGCGCTCAAAGCATTCATCATGATTTTAGAATAGTACTAAAGCACCTCATTAAACGTTCGATAACTAATCAAAAATAATATACATAAAAATTGGTTTTCACTATAAAGGACTATTTTGTGAAAAATAATTTTCTCCTCTTTCTTTTGTGTCTCTTACCTTATTCTCTGCATGCCTTCGAACTGCGGGGGTTTTTCACCACAGGCATCAGCTTCTCTGACAACAAAAACCAGCTATATCGTTTCTCCCAAATTAACGAGGATATCTCTTATTTATCTGATTCAGTGGCCGGATTGCAGTTTGATTTTGAAGTGTCAGATCAGACGAAAATTATCATGCAAGCAGTCGCCAAGAATAACAATGACCACTTTGATGTGAGTATGGACTGGCTCTATATTACCCACCAACTATCTAGTCACACTACCTTTCGGGGGGGACGGATACTTCTACCACTCTTTTTGCGCTCCAGCACCATAGATGTCGGCCTCTCCTATCCCTGGATCAGACCCCCGGCAGAAGTGTACGAGTTGGGTTTGTTCAAAGGCATGGGTGGTGTCGATCTACTTTTTAAAACCTCAATGTTAGAGAGAGAGGTATTGCTGCACCCATTCGCTGGTGAAATCAGCGAAGAATTGGCGACGAGTGTGTTACCTGGCGGCGATGTCAGTATCACCAGTGAAGCATTGTGGGGTATTGAGAGCAGAGTACTCAGTCGATATGGTGAAACCCGCGTTGCCTATATGAATGCTGATGTCCAATTGGAGTTAGATCCCTCCTTTGGTGCTTCGGTTGATGTTCTAACATCCATAGTCTCCTCGCTGGGTACGCTAGCGCCTCCCAGCGCTACTGCTCAGTTATCTTTACTTGGTGCGCCGATCAGCGCTGACTCTTCTTTTACCAGCATCGGTGGGCATTACCTGGTCGGTAACGTAGAAATACTCTGGGAAGCGGCCAATCGGAGAATTTCATTCGCCAGGGGCGGTGCTTCTAAAACCCGGGGTTATTATGTCACCCTGATGTGGGACCATGACAAATATCAACCCACCCTGACCTTGGCTCGACGAGACGAACATCCCGCCTCCGACTCAGCTTCACCAGCACAAGAACAAGATTCTATCACTCTGGGCATTCAGCGCAGATTGGATCATAAAATTCTGGTAAAAACTGAAATCTCAAATGTACATCCGAGAAATGGAACTGCTGGATTGCTCGTAAACAACACGCTGGCTGGTGAGGGTGACCTGACGGTTTTCAACCTCGCAGTGAATGCTCAGTTTTAGGAGTCACATGAATGGAATTAACTAGCCGAGATAGCAACTTTTCCCTAATGCCTTTAAAAATTAAATTTTTGGTTTTCTCGCTCTTACTCTTCATCTCCAATTCCGCAGGGGCGGAGGAGATGGCGATAATAGTACATCCCAGCAATGCTATCACAGACTTAACACTAAACGATTTCAAACATCTCTATCTTAGGCGACAAAAAACTTTTCCAAATAGAATAACAGCAGCACCTTTTGATGTCGCCGACAATGCTCAGTTACGGGACGATTTTTTAATGCTGGTAACTGAGAAAACATCAAAACAGTTAGAAAGTTATTGGGCGTATTTGATCTTTTCTGGAGAGGGCGAACCACCCATAAAAGTAGAATCATATGAAACCATGTTAAAAATGGTGTCGACTAACTCTGGAGGGATAGGCTATCTACCTAAGAGCTTGGTCAATGATGAGCTGGTTAAAGTGGTGCTCACCATCAACGTTGAGTAGATTGATCGCCAGCATAAACCGTAGGTTTGCCACGAAACAACAGGCTGACGAATAACAAGACTCCGCGGAGAGAGGTAAATATTGCAAATGCGGCCCACAATCCATGATTGGACCAAGCCGGCACGAGTAAAGCTGTTAACAGATAAAAGATCGCCAACGCCACCAACATTGACCACGCCATTTCCGTCGCTCGTGCCAAACCAGTGAAAACACCATCTAACAGAAACGCGATAAAGGAGGCTAAGGGTAAAAGAGCTACCCAATAAATATGGTTCTTCGCTGCCACTTGAAGCTCAGGTTGATCAGTCATCCAGTTGATAAATTGTGAACCAAATAACAGGTAAACTAGGCTAAATCCTAGTGACGCCGCAAAAGACCAAATAAAGGCCGCTGAAATAGCTTGTCGCAACCCATCACCATCTTTCCTGCCGATAGCCCGTCCGACTCTTGCCTCAGCGCTATGGGCAAAACCGTCCAAAGCATAAGCCATCATGTTTTGAAAATTCAATAATAGAGCGTTGGCTGCTAATATTAAATCTCCCATCTGAGCACCTTGATAGGAGAAGTAAGCAAACGCACTAAGAAGCGCGAGAGTACGCACGAACAGATAAAAATTAATGCGAAATAGCGACAGATAGGGTTCCAATTGAAATAGTCGATCGAACCGCCATTTCCCGGGTAAATGCATGCTAAGCGCTCTGACGGAAAACAGTGAGACTATAAGCCCGAAATATTCTGCCACGACAGAGGCCCAAGCCACCCCCTTAATTTGCCACCCAAAAACGTTAACAAAAAGCAGATCCAATACAATATTGGCCAGATTGGTGGCAATCAAAATACGCATCGCTGCCCGAGAATTTTGCAATCCGATACACCAGCCGACACAGGCGTAAGTTACCAGCACTGCTGGTGCGCTCCAAATACGTATACGAAAATATTCTAAGGTGAGCGTCGTCACTTCCGCACTGGGATTGATGAGCGTCAGCGCAAATGCTCCCAAAAAGGATTGCGCCAGCCAGATAACAAGACTCAAAGCCATCGCCATCGTGACGCTACGTAACAGTAACAAACGAACTTCAGAATAGTTATTGGATCCCATACTCTGGGCAGTCAGCCCAGAGGTAGACATCCTTAAAAAACCGAATCCCCAGAATAAAAATCCGAAGATTAAACTGCCTAACGACACGGCTGCCAAAAAACTGGGAGAAGGTAAATAGGCCATGACGACGGTATCAACCAGTCCCAAAAGAGGAACCGACAGATTGGAAACCATCATTGGCCAAGCAATAGCCCACAAGGCCCTTTGTTCGGTCCTCGTAGGCCCGCAAAAATAGAGACTAAATCGCGACAAACTAAAAGGGTTGATGCGCCATCTGACGGTGAAATATTAAATCAGCAATGGTTTTCTACAAGAGGGCCTCAATGTCCTCCACCAAATCTTTTGGGGAAGTCGTGGGTTCAAAGTGTTTACTTGGCTGCCCGTTTCGATCAACCAAGAACTTGGTGAAGTTCCAAGTCACTAAATTCGCATCTTCACTGCCGCCCAGCTCTTTCTTTAAATATTGATACAAGGGATGAGCATTATCGCCATTCACTTCTATCTTACTGAACATAGGGAAAGTCACTTGAAACTTAGACTCACAAAACTGTTTTATCTCTTCCTCCGTACCCGGCTCTTGACTGCCGAACTGATTGCAAGGAAATCCTAACACCACCAATCCCTTCTCGCCGTAAGTATCGAATAATCTTTGTAGCCCCTTATAGTGTGGTGTCAATCCACATTGGCTCGCAGTATTCACAATTAATAATACCTTACCTTCAAAGTCTGATAAGCTTTGAGATTCCCCCAAGATATTTTCATGGGAATATTCATATATAGATCCAGCCATGCCTCATCCTCTTATTCAAAATTGTTCCCCAGTATCTAAAGAGATCCTAACAATTGCAAGTAGGCACCAGAGGATATATAGGTATTGTTTAAAACTTGTGTTAAGTGGTTGTTTTTTACTTCTCAGATGACGGATAACCTCGTAGTTTGTGCGGTCACATCAGACGCCATCGATAAAGCTCAACGACTTGCTCGTAGGCTGGATCTACCATTTAATTCGGATCCCCATCACGCACCGATCTCGCTAATGGTGAGCGCGGAAGATGTCAGCTACAAACACCCTAACTTCGTCACACCTTTTCGGGTCAATTTCACTAACGGCCCAATTGCAGCCAGAATTTCCAGAGGGTTAACCAAGAGGGAGCCACTGGTTAAAGCCCTCGCCCTAGATCCGCTACGGCCCAGTCACATATTGGATGCCACCGCTGGATTTGGTCGGGATGCAATGTTAATTGCTCGCTATGGTCAGCAGATCACCATGCTGGAAAAACATGCTGTGATTCATGAGCTCTTGGCGGATGGTCTCAGCCGTGCATTCGAACAAGATGAATTCTGCAACCTGTTCACTTATCCACCAGATTTGATTCATTCATTAGCACAACAATATCTGGTCGCGGCAGACAAACCTGTGGATGTAATCTATTTAGATCCCATGTACCCAAGACGCAATAAAAATTTAAAAGTGAAAAAAGAGTCTCAGATATTGCAACTCCTGAGCAAAGATATGGAACACGAAGATGACCACACGGATTTGTTAACATGGGCATGCTCGCTAGCCAGAAAACGGGTAGTGGTGAAACGACCCAGTTGGGCAGAGCCGCTCACGAAATCATTACCCACTACCGCTATCTATAATCAGAACACGCGTTATGATGTCTACATTGTATAATGGCGCGGTGAACCGAGCCGGGATAAGGATCTCCCCAGATGGCAAAAATGAAACAACCCACACTAGTGGCACACCGTGGACATGCCGAACACTGCCCCGAAAATTCGAAAAGCGCATTCCTAGACGCCATACAGATAGGTGCCTCTGCCATCGAATTCGATATTCAATTGACCCAAGACAAGCATCCAATAGTACTTCACGATGAGACTTTAGAACGCACCACTAATTTGTCAGGTTCAGTATTTGATCATAAATTGTCGGATCTTAAATCCTGTTCTGCACACGAACCCAAGCGATTTCACGACCAGTTTTATTTTGAACCGCTACTCTCTGTGGAGGAGTTGGGGGAAATCATGCAACATCATCCCGACTGCGAGGTATTTGCGGAGATAAAACCGGAGTCCATTGCACGATTTGACCTCAAAACTGTGGTTGATGGTACATTGAAAGCAGTGAATAAACTTTCCAAGCAGACAATTAGCTAATTCTTCCATGATAC
>OBJS01000125.1_pt1 | contig 27534 bp, 27 predicted proteins | sample 1519851 | NCBI WGS metagenome assembly OBJS01 (sample SAMN03019806, study PRJEB22545) | beach sand metagenome | biome: beach; feature: sea beach; material: beach sand | place: USA: Municipal Pensacola Beach, FL | collected 2010-10-20 | depth 25-47 cm m
AGATCGCCAGCACCTCACCCCACTTCCATGAGCGCCGCCATGACGCGCCATATGGCGGAAGCAAAGCTCAAGCACAAGAAGGCTATGGCTCCGCTCGACGGGCAACGCCAAACCATGACCGAGTATCACCGGGCCGAACGCGCAAAGCTGGATGCGGGCCAAAGGGTGAGATGGGAAGAGGAAACGCGCCTTCGTTCCGCACGTCTCAACAAAGGGCTGCGCGGTCTCTGGGATCGGTTCACCGGCCATCATGCGAAGATGGAGCAGCAGAACATAGAAGAAGCACGCGCCGCGCTCCTACGTGATCGTAATCAGCGGCAGGGGCTTATCAACGCTCAACGCGCCGAGCGACCAAAACTACAATCCGAAATCAGGACCGTGCGTGACGGGCAGGCCGAACTCCTGCGCGATCTTCGCGCAGACCGAAAAACCTGCCAAGCGAGATTGCCAGAAAGAGAACCGGAAAAGCCCGCCCGACACGTCAAACCGAGATTCGAGCAATTCGCGCAACCCGCGAAGAAGCAGGAGCCCTCGAAGCTCACCAAGACATTCGAGGAAAGCGCCATGCCGACGCCGCAAGATCGTCTTCAAAAAATACGGGAGGGCCGGAGCGCTCAGGATCGAAATCGGGACCACGACCGCGAGCCAGAACCGTAAGCGAATTATTCCCTAGGGGCGGGGATCGCCGAAGGGCTGTTGATAGTCTTTCAGTATCTCGTTCCAATCCTCTAAAACGTCGAATAACTGGTTCGAACGAATCCCGTCGAGGCGCGCCAGTTCTCTAATATTAGTAGGGATTTGGTCATTGCCGGGGGGCCGGCGCATTATCAGCGATTGAGATTTTTTGTTACCTGTTCGAATTGGCGCGGAAATTTTCATCCTTGTCTCGCGCCGTTGATCTGTGCTGCCAAAAATTCAGAACGCACCTATCACACAGACTGCGAAATGGTTCACGGTAACGCAACCAGGCACTGGCGAACTTCTGGCGCCGTTCGCTGGTCGCGCATGCTGTCGGATCAAGGGCGGCTGACTGCAGCGTTTGAAATGGCGTAGACTTCCGGATTACCCCCGGATTACCCAAGCAAGACGTGTGCTGACATCATAACTCTGAAAGCAACCGCGTAAGCGTTATGGCTTCTTTTGATGTCAATTTCGTTCCGATGGTCTCCGACAGGACCTTGGCGTAGACGGGCCACATGGCCTGCCTGATGGATCGCCCCCGTTCCGATATAAAGACGATCTGCCCGCGACCGTCATCCTCACAATCCTGCCGCTCCACCAATCCTGCCTTCACCATGCGGTCCAACAGTCTCGACGTGCCGTATTGAGGCAGCAGAAGCCGGTTCTTGAGTTCGAACGGGCGCAGGCCTTCCGGACCGGCCTTCTCAAGTTCAAGGAGTGCATCATACCATGAAAGCGGCGGATGTCCGGCTGATTTGAGGGCAGCCTCGACCGCTTCCAGCAGCTTGCGGCTGGTTAACATCAACGCCGCCCAGGCAGCCTGTGTCGCTCTGTCAGGTTTGCTCATGGACCAGCAATACCATATCGATGCAATTGCATCAATATTGACAACGGGCAGCGATCATGCTTCTAGTAGATGCAAATGCATCTATAAATGGAGTATGTCCATGTCGCAGCACCAACTCACCGATACCGGCGCTTTCCTGCTCCGCGTGGCGCTCGGGATCATGTTCCTGGCCCACAGCCTGCTCTTGAAGCTCTTCATCTTCACGCTGGCCGGGACAGCCCAGTTCTTTGTCTCGATCGGGCTACCCGGCTGGCTCGCATACCTGATCTTCGCGGCAGAGCTTGTTGCCGGCGGCCTTTTGATCCTCGGTGTCCAGACGCGGTGGGTCGCATTGGCGACCGTGCCCATTCTTGCCGGCGCGACCTGGGCTCATTCCGGCAATGGCTGGATGTTCGGATACGAGAACGGCGGCTGGGAGTATCCGGCCTACCTGACGTTGCTTGCTTTCGTGCAAGGGCTTCTGGGCGACGGCCGGTTCGCGCTCAGCCCCTCGATCACGCCTGGCAGGATTGGACAAACCGCGAAAGGAACGGCGCAATCATGAAATATCCCATCTGCAAGACCGGCGACGTACCACTGGAAGGAGAGGCGCGGATCTTGCCGTTCTTCAGCCGCGAGGTCCGGGCCTGGCGCGTATATGCCCGGGTCCGCGCCGCAGCAAAACTGTGTCTTCACCGCGTGGCACAGACGGAGTGCAAGGGCGGAGCGTTCGTCTGCCCATGGCACGGCGCGCGGTTCGAGATGACCAACGGTCAAAGGCTCGACGGCCCGGTACCGGCGGGTGCCCGCCTGATGTTCCTGCCCACACGGGTCGTGGGCGGGGAACTGCTGTACGTCTGAGGAGAGACATCATGAGCCTACATCTGATCAGTCACACGCTTTGCCCTTACGTTCAGCGCGCGGCGATCTCGCTTGCGGAGAAAGAGGTCAGGTTTGAGCGGACTTACATTGACCTCGCGAACAAGCCTGACTGGTTTCTCGCCGTCTCGCCGCTAGGCAAGACGCCGGTGTTACTTGAGGGAAAGGTGCCGATCTTCGAATCTGTAGCGATCCTCGAATATCTCGAGGAGACGCAGCCTAATCCGCTGCATCCGCGTGACGCGCTGGAACGTGCACGCCACAGGGCCTGGATGGAGTTCGGCTCAACCGTCCTCAACGACATCGCGGGCTTTTATTCGGCATCCGACAGCAGCGGTTTCAACGCCAAAATCGCGGTCCTGCGTGAGAAGTTCAAGCGGCTGGAAGCAGAACTTGAAACAGGACCTTACTTCGCCGGCGACAGGTTCAGTCTCGTCGACGTCGTGTTCGGCCCGGTCTTCCGGTATTTCGACGTGTTTGAAGAGATCGGCGCCTTCGGCATCCTAACCGAGCTTCCCAGGGTCAACATCTGGCGGCAAGCACTGGCCAACAGAGGCTCCATCAAGACTGCGGTTGGCGACGATTACCCGTCGCTACTGCGCGCATTCCTGTGTCGGCGGAACGCACATCTCTCAACGCTGATGCGAACAAAGTGAGCCGGGCATGACACAAGCTGCGGAATGCAGTCTGCTGATCTTGACCTGCGCCTATGGCGTCCACGTCTATAAGTCAGCCCTGTTGAGGTTTGAAAGGTCTTAGGCTCGGCGATGCGCGGAATGATATTGCCAATGGAAGCCGGCGGACCGGCTGCCTTTTTGTGGCTCCGGTCCGCCGAAATTTTGGGTGTTACATTTTTTCGTTACGGCGTTCGTCGACCATCTGCTCCATCTCATTGACAAGCTCGGTCGCTTCCTGCTTCGTGGTTTCCCAGCCTTCCTTGGTGGAATCAGCAACATTCTCACGGATGTCATCCAACCTGTCGGTCAGCTCATCCCAATTCTTGGCGGCCTCATCGCTGAGTTCGCCGCTGCCTTCCTTCACATCTTCCCAGGCCCGGTTCAGATTTTCCCGCCGCTCATCGAGCCAAGCCTCAAAGTCGGCCCGGTCGTCATAGCTGTGCCGCGGTGAGGGATCCATGGCAGATTCTGCGATGGCCGGCGTGACGCCAACAGCGCCAAGCATCACCGCGGCGGCGCCTGCGGTGGCAAAGCGACGAAACGGTCCTGTTGATGCCTTCTGCAACGTCTTGCTCATTGTGTGCTCCTTTCAGATGCTTTTACTCCCGCTCTCGGGGTATCGAGTCATCTAGAAACACTTCATGGCAAAGCAAGTTCCATATCTGGGCATTTTAGGGGCAAGTCGCGGCGTTTCTGTGACCATCTGCCCGAAGCCCGGGCAAACAGCACAGGTTTCGCGCGCCCGAGCTGCGACAATATCTCCGTGCGCTGCCTCGGTTCAGCGTGTAACCTGTCGACAATAAGAATGACGGGGAGAAAACGATGAAAGTTGGCTTGTTACAGTTTTTCTCGTGGACCGGCCGTGTGCCGGTCGCGACAGTTTATGATCGCGCGATGGATCGCGTCGACCGGATGGAAGACAGCGCATTTGATTGCATCTGGCTGGCCGAACATCATTTTACCGATTACAGCGTCTGCCCTTCGGTCACCTTGATGGGCACCCATATCGCCGGGCGCACAAAGAGGCTGCGGATCGGTACGGCGGTGACCCTGAATGCCTATTACCATCCGCTGCGATTGGCCGAAGAGCTCAATATGCTCGATATCTTTTCAGGCGGACGGCTGAACTGGGGATCGGGGCGGGGGTTTGATCCGGTCGAATTCAAACTGTTCGGCGTTACGGCAGACGATGTGTATGACCGGTTCCGCGAGGCCGCAGATATCGTACAGAAAGCCTGGACGAACGAACGCTTCAGTCATCACGGCAAATATTTCGATTACGACGATGTCATGGTGCTGCCACCACCATATCAAACCCCGCATCCACCGGTATATCTTGCCGCGGATTCACGCGATTCCATCCGCAAGGCGGGGGCTGAGGGCTATACCATCATGATGGGCCCGCATGCCTCGAACGAGGAATGCATGAAAAAGCACGCCATCTATCAGGAGGTGATGGAAGCCAACGGGCATGAGGTGGGCGACCGGGATATTCCTGTCGTGCGCTATATCTCGGTCGGCGAGACCCGCGAGGAGGCCGAAAAGGTCGCCCGCGCCAGTTCGGGCTGGACCGTCGGGGCCTATGCCAATGCGGACAAGACAGCGCATCTCATCAAGGGTGGAGCGGAAGCCGCGCTTGCGACGCAGGTTGATCCGGTTGAACGCTATCTCAACGATGTCGCTATTGTCGGCACTGCGCCGGAAGTCGTCGACAAGCTGAAGCAGCTGGAAGTCGAAATGCCGATGAACTATCTGATGGTCGCGCCGATGAGCAATGACAGCTTCCTGCGATTTACAGCCGACGTGCTTCCAAAGCTTTGATACGACTTCACCAATCATGCCGTCCGGCGACGTTTACGCGTATCCGGACGGCAATTCGCATGTAACAATTTCGCGATAGAATCGGCAGTGCCAATGTGTTTTGCGCCACGGGCAAGCAGCCACCATTGCAGGTTTGCCTGACGCGCACTTCATATTATGCTGATACATTGAGGCTTGGGGCATGCTTGCAATCGACTGCGTTGGCCCCAAATAGAAACCAACTGAACGGCTATCGAATAAGCGGGCAAAAATGGGGCGCAGGCAGAATATGTTCATATCAACCAGCTGCACTTGTCGCCCGCATCTTTCAACCAGCACACCAATAACGGCGCTTCGTTATGGCCACGGATAATCGACAAGGTGCGGCGCATCCGCAATCGGGCGCATTTGTCTCTGGCGCAATTCACAACCCGGCCGAGCCGCGCCATTTCATGCGCGTCAAACCCATCGCAAGGCGTATACGGATATATCGTGACGGGGCCGTCCTCGCGGACAGCGCGCGTGCCTTGCGGCTGCTTGAAGTGGGGCGCGACCTTTACGATCCGGCGGTTTACATTCCCCGTGAAGATGTAACCGCAATGCTGCGGCAGAAGGAACAGACAACCCACTGCCCGCTGAAAGGGGATGCGGTTTACTTCGACCTTGTCGATGACAATGGCGCGCCCATCCTGCGCGATATCGCGTGGAGCTATGCCACGCCGCTGCCCCACGCCGATATTCTGGCAGGCTTCATCTCCTTCTACCCCGACAAAGTCAGTATTGAAGAGAGCCCCCTGTGACCGAACACTCAGTTCGCGCGTTGCGTACACCCAATGAAGTAACAGATTTATACCAGTCAGTCCGCAGGCAAACCGGCGCTTTGACCGAAGCATTACTTCCCGAAGATATGATGCTGCAATCAATGGAGGACGCCAGCCCCGCGAAATGGCATCTCGCGCATACAAGCTGGTTCTTTGAGGAATTCATCCTGCGGCGGTTTGAGGCGGATTACAGTTCACCTGACGATCGGTTTGCGTTCCTGTTCAACTCTTATTATGTGCAGGCGGGGCCACGTCATGCACGTGACAAGCGCGGGCTGATTTCGCGGCCCGGCATTGCGGCTGTGCGCGATTATCGTGACCATATCGATGACGCGGTGATGCAGCTACTTGCGCAGCCGCACGGGGACCAAGAGGAAATTCACAATCTCATTACACTTGGCTGCCATCATGAAATGCAGCATCAGGAATTGCTGCTGACCGATCTGCTGCATGGTTTTTCCTACAACCCGCTGCTGCCGACCTATCGCGACCCTGCGCCGATGCCACTGGGCAGGGAAACACCGCTGCACTACACCCGCTATCCCGGCGGGGTCACCGAAATCGGCGAGACAGGCGACGGCTTTGCCTTTGACTGCGAAGGGCCGCGCCACTCCGTACTTCTCGCCCCTTACAAACTTGCCAACCGACCGGTCAGCAATCGCGAATGGATCGCGTTCATTGCGGATGGTGGGTATGACACACCGACATTGTGGTTGATGGATGGTTGGGCCAGCCGGCAAAATGAAGGCTGGGACCACCCGCTTTACTGGTGGCGGCAGGATGATGAATGGTGGAGCTATGGCCTGCGCGGACCGCAGCCGCTCAACCTCGATGCACCGGTTGTGCATGTCAGCTATTACGAGGCGGATGCGTTCGCCCGCTGGGCCGGCGCCAGACTACCGACCGAAGCGGAATGGGAAGCGGCAGCGCGGGACAACAATATTTCAGGCAACTTTCTGGAGGCTGGCGCATTGCGGCCGCTACCGGGCGGCGGATTTTGGGGCGATGTCTGGGAATGGACGCAAAGCCCCTATGCCGCCTATCCCGGTTACCGCCCGCCCGCAGGCGCGATCGGTGAGTATAACGGTAAGTTCATGGTCAACCAGCTCGTGCTGCGCGGCGGCTCCTGCGTCACACCGGCGGCACAGATGCGCGCAAGCTATCGCAATTTCTTTTACCCGCATCAGCGCTGGCAGATGATGGGGCTGCGGCTCGCGCAAGACGATTGAAGAGAACGAATGGCAGAAGACACAACGCATAAAGACGATATTGAGCTGCTGCGTGGCGTAAGACGCGGCCTTGCCGCCCGCCCCAAGACCCTGGAACCGAAATGGTTTTATGACGAAACCGGCAGTGCCTTGTTCGAGGAAATCACCCAACTGTCCGAATATTACCCGACCCGTACGGAACTTGCGATCCTGTCACAGGCTGCTGACGCGCTGGCACGCTATCTTCCAGCGGGCGGCGCACTGGTCGAGCTGGGCAGCGGCGCATCACGCAAGACCCGCACACTGATCGAGGCGGCGCCACATCTCGCCGCTTATCTGCCAATCGATATTTCAGAAGAGTTCCTGCATAGCGTGGCGCGGGACTTGCGAAAACGCTATCCCGCGCTGGAGATCGCGCCGGTTGTTGCGGATTTCACCCGCCCGCTCTCGCTTCCCGCGCCTTTTCACACGATGCCCAAAGCCGCCTTCTTCCCCGGCTCGACCATCGGCAATTTCCTGCCAGCCGAGGCAATGGTGCTGTTGCGGCAGGTTCGCGACTGGCAGACCGTGGAACATTTCATCATCGGCATCGACCTTGTGAAGGATACCGAAACCCTGATCGCCGCCTATGACGATGCGCAAGGGATAACAGCCGCATTCAATCGCAATATTTTGCGCCGCATCAATCGTGAGCTGGCGGCGGATTTCGACCTGTCAGGCTTTGACCATGAAGCCCGCTGGAACAGTGCGCAATCACGAATAGAAATGCACCTGGTCAGCCAGCGCGATCAAACCGTGACGATTGCCGGGGATCAATATGCTTTTCAGGCGGGTGAATCCATTCACACTGAAAACAGCCATAAATATACTGAAAAGGGCTTTACCAGCCTCGCTGCACAGGCCGGCTGGGAAGTCACCGACTTCATCACCGACCCACATGATTTTTTTGCTGTCGCAATCCTCACACCCGCCGACTAACCCGCACCATACTCGCAGCCGACGATAGTCACGCAGGCCCGGAAAGTGAGGCATGATGCCGCGTCGGCAAGGCCGCCTTTTTTGATATATTGACCTTGAAGCATGGGGACAGGCCGGGCAGGCCCGAAGTGATTCAGCGCGGCATTGCGACCGCCAAAAGAGGGGTCAGGAATGACAATTATGTCCGTACAAGGAGAAAATATCCTTGAATCGCTTGAATTGGTCAGCGAGGCGCAAGGCGATCTGACCGAACCGGTTTACGCGATTCTATTTGATGCGCACCCTGAACTTGAACCGCTATTCGCGCTCGACACCGATGGCGGCGTACGCGGCTCAATGCTGCAATATGCGCTGGAATGCATCATGGACTATATTGGCGACCGGACGCTGGTGACGAACTTTGTATCATCATCACGCTATGTGCATCATGGTTATGGCGTGCCCGAACATGATTTCGATGACTTCTTCGTCGCCATAAAGCAATGCTGCCAGGCCACACTGGGCGCGCGCTGGACAGATGCCATGGATGCGGAATGGCAGGCCATGCTGAAAGATTTGTCAAATATGAAAGGAATATAACGACTTGCTGACAATTGCCGCGTCAGCAACATAGACACGCACCATCATGACGGTTGCGCGATTGCCGCTTTCAACAGTTTGACAATGCGGCGATGCCCCCGCTCTTCGGCAATCTTGATCGCAGCGCTGCCATTGTCGGACGGATCTGCCCCCGCGGCGAGCAGCATTTGAGCAATCTTCAGATGGCCATTCAATGCGGCAAACGCTAACGCACCACTATTTCGCGAGCGTGCATCGACCCCCGCATCCAGCAGAAAAGCCACCGTGTCCAGATAGCCCTCACGCGCGGCGGTCAGAAGGCCACCCCCTTCTTCTGCGTTCATACGCACACCATGCGCCTGCAAATATTTCAGGATTTCCGTCTGTCCGTGGCTGGCTGCAACGGTCGCCAGCGTATGTTCGCGCTGCGTCAGATCCGCCCCCTGCTTGTGCAAATAATCAAGCACCTCAAGATGCCCGTTCTGGGCCGCCATACCCAACGCATAATCCCCTTTCGCCCGCGGATCCGCCCCTTGTTTTACAAGATATTGCACGACACCTAGATGCCCCTGCTCGGCCGCCAGACGCACGGCGGCATTCTCCTGTGCGGAAATATCCGCACCAAGCGACAACAGAAACTTGACCGCATCGAGCTGCCCTTCCTGGGCCGCAATACACAGCGCCTCATCTTCTTCTGTGCGCGGATCAGCACCGGCGGCGATAAGCTCGCGAAGGCTGTTGATATCGCCATCGGCAGCCGCGCCGAACAGGGCGTAGTTCAGATCACTTGTCACAACTTATCAACGAATTTCACCGTAAAGCGGGTTATGGGTTGCGAGGGTCCGGAACGTGACAACGCCCCCATTGCCGCACCGGATGTTTGATTGACAAAGGAGTTAAGCGGCCCCTGATTATCGGGATATCCCTCGAACACGGTCAAGCCCCCCTGAACACGCGTCAGATATTCGTCGACATCCTGATTGAAAGGGTGCGAGCGAATGATTTTCAGCGCTGCACGGATTGACGATGGCGGCGAGCCGGGCAATCCCTTCTGCTTCCATTTCCACCGAACCCATTCCTTACTGCGCGTCCGAACCTTCTTAGCTGCGCGGGTTTCAGCCTTGATCCCATGCTGCTTCATGAACTTATTGGCATTTCTATGCTTGGCGCGAATATCGCGTTCAAGCGCCTGCCGGTCTGACGTCTTGGGGTAGCGCCGCTTAAGCTCCGACCTGTTCCAGGTTTCCGTTACGATACCTGTCGCAGAATCAATTGACGCCGTACAGACACGCTGCTTCTTTTTCGCACCGCCATTGCCGTTATGAACAAGCAATGCATCCTTGCCGGCGAAATAATTATGCACGCCGGCGACTTCAAAATTATGCACCGGAACTGGATTTTCCGTTGTGACCGGCTTTGCGCTTGTGACCTGAACCGGCTGCTCGCCGCGCGCATGAATGACGGAACCTTCGCCAAGATCCTTCGCTTCCACCCAGCCGCGTTCATACAATCGGAATGGATGGGTTGGGGTTACCGTCAGATGTTCGCCGCTTTCAAGTACCAGCTCGATGAATTCGCTGGTCATGCGGCTAAAGGTTTCGGTCACCTGAAACACGGATTCTTCAGATGCCCGCAGATCACGCGCCAATACCTGATCGCCAGCCTTCACCTCGCCGATCGGTATTGCCTGCCCGTCCGCCAGCAGAACAGGCACATCTGCGGGGAAGCTCAGTTGACAAATTTCGCCACTTTCCTCGCCGCTATTCTCTGCCAGTTGACGGCGCGCGCCGAGCGCCTCCTCCTCGGCTATCTGACCTTCGCCACGGGCAAAACGCGCGGCGGCCGCGCCGACTGCCTGCCCGCCGGCCTCGAAGACCGCACCGAACAAAGCCCCCTGACCGGCAGATTCCAGAATTTCCTTGCTGCTGCCACCGCCAAGCGCGGTAAAGGCAGCATTTTCGCCTGCACCGACCACGGCCTGCCCGGCAATACCGATGGCAACACCTGCCGCCTCGGCTGCCAACCCGCCGGCCGCGCCGACCGCAACGCCTGCCTCAACCGCAAGCCCGCCGGCCGCCGCACCGACCGAACCGATCGCACCGCCCGCCAGAAGCCCAGCATATGTCTTGCCAGAGCTCCAGTTCCAATGCAGCGGATTATAGTCGTGGTTAAGCGCCGCACCGCCGAAATAGGCACCGACGACCGCACCGATAACGATCGCGGCAATGAAGGCAAATTCACCGCTTGGATCGACATAGGTGACCGGATTATTGCCGGAATAGATATACGGGCTTTTATACTGGCGCGCGGGATCGGGCGTCAGAAAACGTCCAAGCGCCGGATCGTAGAATCGCGCACCAAGCCGGTACAGGCCTGATTGTGCATCCCATTCCTGGGCTAAAAACTTCGGCCGGAAATTATCGGTACCGGAACTATGCGCCTGATCTATCGCACCATAAGGCAGATATGCGACAGCCGCGCTCGTCTGCCCCGTTTCATCCGCCACAAGCACCGTACTGTTCAGACGGTTGGGCACGAAGAAAACCGTGCCGGTCGTTGGAACGCCCGCGCCATTGGCGCCCGGTGTCAGGGCCGCAAAAGCGGGGACCGTCGAATGCAGGAAGAAACTTGCCGCGATAAAGGGCGTTATTGCGGCAAACAGACGCCGCCGCCAGCCCGAATACCGTCTGGAAAAATGCATTCCCAGAAACGCCAGACCAACGAACAGGATACCGAGCCACCCGACAGAGGCCAGGGAATGCGCCGCATTGCCGCCGTCCATACGCCCCGTTCCACCGGGAAGCCCAATTCCTGCCTTCTTGTGTTCGGACGTACCGGCATCGGCTGTGGGCGACCAGCTATTGCCCCGCCCTGATCCGGTAATTGCCGCAACCGGACCAAATGCACCTGGCACGTAAGCTGTATGCTGAAAACTGCCATTGCCAAGGTCGGTTACTTCAAAGAATTGCGAGACCCAATAGGTACCTCCCGCCGCACCCAGCCTTTTCTCGTACATCAGGCGCCCGGCATGATCATACGCATATGCCGCCGACTGCGCAGCACCCGAGGCAGGTGCGACATTGATCTGCAAAAGTTGGCCCACGGCGTCATAACCAAAGGTCGTTGTGCCATCCGTGTTACTGCGCTGCTGCAGATTGCCATTATCGAGATAGGTGAAGCTTTCACCATCAGACGTCGATGTCAGACGGTCGGAATTGGTTTCATAGCTATAGCTGAGCCCGGCCATCTCGGTCATATTGCCGATCTGATCATAGCTGTAGGCGCGCGTGCCATATGGGCCTTGCGCATTGGTCAGGAAGCCCATATCCGCATTGAGCGGCTGGTTGTCGTAGCCGTAGGTTTCGCTGTTGGCCGGTGTTTTTGTATCGCTAACAGAGGTCAACGCGTTCAGCTTGTTCCATTGGTAGCTATGCGCGCCAAGCACACTTGATTGCGCACCGGTGACCGTTGCCGTCTTCAACAGGGGATAAGAAGGGCCAACCGGGTAAAAGCTTTCCGCTATCGTGATCGAGGGAATGGCCAGTTCGGTATTTTCCGGCTTACCGAGCGCTGTGTAATTGGAATATTCGACATATTCCTGCGCGGCCTCGCCCTGCGATGGCTGATAGGAAACAGTGCCAAGATTATCCACGGTCAGATAGCTTGACGAAATTGCCGCCCCGCTCGGATATGTTGCCAGGGTAACCCGGCCAACCGGATCATATTCCGACCCGTAATGATAAACCTCACCAGCCAGATTCGTGTTTCCGGCCGTTACCTGTCCGTAAGCTGAATAGCTGAGATACGTATAATTTGCCGTTGCGAGTGTCGGCTGGCTTATCGTGATTTCGCTTTGATTGCCCAACCCGTTGGGAATTGACGGGTTATCATAGGCATAGTCGATCGTGGATATGTTGGCCCCGGCGGTCAACACCTGACGCGTCAACCGGTTAAGCGCATCATAGCCTGAATAGGCGACCTCATACCCGGCGGCGTCTGTGATCGTGGACAGCCTGCCATTTGTATCATAGGCCCAGCTTGTTTCACCGGAGTCCGTCGTTGTAGCGGTCAGATGTCTGCCCAGGGAATCGTAACTATAGCTACTCGCGCGCGTATCGGGGCTTGTTGCAACGGTCAGCAATTGTCCAAGCGGGTCATAGCCGAAAGTGGTCGTCAGGCCGTTCGGGTCGACCGTTTGATGCGTGCGCCCCCTTGGCGTCATATAGCTGATCACAGTCTGGGCATCGGCTGTGCCGAAAGCAGCTGTACGGCTGACTTTCAATCCGCCCTGATCATAGTCGATCTTCTCGACGACACCGGCGGGGCTCGTTACATCCGTCGGGCGGTTATAATCATCATACAGCATGGTGGTGAACGGCACCGGATCGCCGCTGTAATAAGGTGCGGACTTCTGATATGTCCGCCCGACATCGTCAAACACGATCTGTGTTTCGATGGTTGCCGGGTTACCCGCCTTGACGCCGAATTTCTGCTGCATGTAGTCGCGACCCAGCCCGTCGACAAAATCGCGTTCCCAATACCAGTCGCTTGGATCGCTGACACCCCAACCGGGGCGCTGCCGGGTTTCAAGATAATACGCGCCCGAACCTTCACCCCAGACTGTTGTTGTCAGGGCGGTCTTGGCACCTTGCGGATCCGGACCGTAAACGGTGACCGGACGGCCGAAACCGTCAATATCCTGGGATTTCTCAACCCCGTTCGCATCCACTGTCTGGACCAGCATGCCAAAGCCAGGCTCAAAACTTGTGCGCGACGTCATCTGATAATCGGCCCCGCCGCGCTGCAACGTGGGCGTCGTCGTGGTCGTCAGGAAGCTGTGATAGGTGGCATCATAGCTAAAGCTTGTCGTGGCACCGGCCGGACTGGTCGCGCTCAACATATTGCCGAACGGATCGTAGCTGTAGCTCGTCGTCAGAAAATCCGAATGCGTATTGTCATATACAAACTTGCGCAACGGGTTCATGCGCGAATCATATTCGGTCTTGGACCAGCGTAAATCGGTTGCCGGATCCCACACGATCCCCGATGGGTCGGGCGCTGCGACAAATGCCTGACAGGATTGCCTGGTGCGCGTCACCTTGTCCTGTAACGGATAACCATATCGCCCGGTCCCCGTATCGTTCAGATAGCGCACGCATTTGTAGAAGTCATCGTCTGTTGTCTTCGGATCCCCAAGGTCCGAGGTGATCGTTATGTTGCCATAGCCGTCATAATCATACGCTTTCTCCAGCGAGTAGACGGGATTGTTACTTGTGTAATGCGTGATCGTTTCATTACTGCGCAGCGGTTGATGTATCTTGAGATTCTGCAGGTTCTGCGGCGAAACATCGACATATTGAAACGTTGTGCCGATCAGCAAATCACCATTGGCATTCCGCGTCTCACTGCTCGTGACAAGCCCGTAATAGGGATATGTCTGGTCATAATTGGCGATGGATTTTCGCCCATCCGCCTGCTGAACTTTCGTAACCGAGGCAAAGCCGATCCAGCCATATCCCAGCACATCAGACAGGGCACCCGCATATGACATGCCATAGCCGTAACTATTGCCGCGCCCGTCGGAATTCGTATAGTCGCTGACCGCGATATAGGCACCCGACGCCTCACGCATGGGATATTGGACGCCTGTTGCCGCCGTATAGATATCCGAGGTCAGCGGCGCGTAGCTAATTTCCGTGCTGCCATCAAAGCCGTTGGTGATTGTCGACAGCAGATCCGAAAACGGCCCTGCCGCCAATGAAACCCCCAGACTGCAATTCGTCAGCACGCCGCCAGCCTGCATGACACAGACTGAATCGACGAAATCCGTCAGCCCGTCGCCATTGATATCCTGATAAACCGCATTGGCGTAGGTACCCGTATCGAGTACGCGAAACATCGCCTTTGGCAGATCATAACCCGCCGCAACAAATCCTGTGCCGCTACCAAGATAGACGGTCAGGTCGCTGGTCCCGCTGCCGACCCATTCCGTCGCCCGCGAATAGCGGGTGGTTCCATCCTGATTCCAGTTGGTCAGCAGACCTTGCGTATAGGAAACATTGTTGAGGATCGAATAGGTTGGCCCCGGCAAATCATAGCCCGCATCGACAAATCCGTTGCCAGTTCCAAGATAAAGATCAAGCAGTTGCTCACCGGTTGATTCCAGGCGCGTTGCACGGGAATAATCGGCGATTCCGTCCCCGTTGACGTCGACAAGCACACCGGAATCGAGGATCTGCCCATTTACTTGCCACAGCATCTGACCCGGTAAATCGAACGCGTAGCTGTAGGTAAAATCAGGCGTCTGTCCCAGATACACCTTCAAATCTGACTGCCCGTTATCCGCATTGACGGTCGCCGGCGAATAATCGGCAATACCGTCGCCGTTAATATCGCGGACAAGCCCGGTTTCCAGTTCCGTTGTGCCGGAAATTGTATAGACCGGACCGGGCAGCGATGTCCCCGTACTGACAAAACCGGAGCCTGTGTTTTTGTAGATTTCAAGGATCTGCTCACCGGTCGCCGCCAATACCGTCGCGCGCGAATAGTCGGGCAGACCATCGCCATTGAGGTCCTGAAGGATACCGCTATCCAGGGTCTGCCCGTTGATCTGCCAGAAGAGCTGACCAGGCAGCTGATACCCCGGCTGGGCAGTGAAGCCCTGTGCCGACCCCAGATAAACGGTGAAATCGCTTTGTCCGGAATCCTCGTTTCGCAGGGCCTTTGAAAAATCCAGAATCCCGTCGCCGTTAATGTCCTGCAGGGTGCCGGTGCGCACCACATTTTGCGCGGTCACCTGATAGAGCGGCCCGGGCAGCGAATAGCCCGCATCTGCAAAACTGCCGTCGGTTCTCCCCAGATAAATCTTCAGATCCTGGGTCGGACTACCGCCGGTCAGAAATTCCGTCGCCTTGGAATAGTCGGCAATCCCGTCCCCGTTGAAATCCATCAAGACGCCAAAGGCATAAAGCTTCGAATCCAGGATGACATATGTCGGACCGGGAAGCTGGCTGGTGCTGGGCTGGAAATTGCCAGTTTCCGTCTGCCAGCTGAAGCGGGTCGGGGGGAAACATATACCCGCCGCATCGCACAGGGTGATGGAGGTCAACCGGCTGCGTTTTGTCCAGCTGCTTTGTTCATAGGCAAAATTATAGGTCAGGATCGTCTGATCCTGCCCGTCGACAACCACATGGGTGGTGATTTCGGTCATGCGCTTGGTCAGCGAGATCTGAGACCCGCCAAGATAGCGACGCACCGGATCGGGCCGCTGCGCATAGGCAAAGCGAACCGACCGCTGCGCGGACAGGGATTGTGCGTCATTGCGCGTATAGTCGACGCTTGTGGGGTAATATTCGCCGCTGCTTGCATCCGCGAAATATGACACGCTGGTCGCATTGCCGTTGAGATCGGTAAATCGGTCAATTGCCCAGGTACGCACCGCACCGTCGGTCCGCCCTGCGGCAAGTATGCGCGACCCGCCCTGCCCGGTCGTTGCCCCGAAGCTAAGTGCATTGCCATCCTTATCGGTGGCCGAGAAATAGCACGGCCCGCCGCCGCAATTGCCATGCGATGTCAGCAGCGTCCAGGTTTCCTGCTCGGTATGATAGACGGTCCCGTCCCCGCCATAGGTGCCGCTCACCGCGATCAGCTGCCGCCCGTCCAGACAGAACCGGTCGCGCGCGGAATAATCGACCCCTGCCTTATAGCCATCGGTCCGGTAGTTCGCACCGCAGCGGGTGATCGCCGACAACCCGTTCAGGGCCCATCCCATCCCCAGATAGCCATTGCCCCTGTGACTGTCATAGGTCACGGACAAATTTGGCGCGAGGCCGTTCGTACCCGGAGGAACCTCGATAGAAACAGCATGTACGGCGGAGCCGTTGCCATTCACGGAAAACTCGCCCGCGACATTGCCGACAGGCGATGACGGCACATAGGACATATTCGCGGATGCTTTTGCCGCCGCAGTTACCAACGGCAACCCTGTACCAACAACTGCGGCCAGCGAACACATACTTACTAAAAGTAGAAAAATCCGCCCGCTCCGGTGACACAAGGTCGCCTTTATGCGCGTCCGATGAAATAGACTTCTGTCGATCATGCCACCCCCCAATCAGGCATAACTTGCAACGCTATGACGTCTCCATCCTATTTTTAAGTAACAAATATGGCAATTCAAAAATAGTGGCAAATTTACCTCATTAACTATTTACTATACAGCTTGGGCAGCAAACAGCTCGTGACAAATATGTAATATTATTGATACTTTTTTTGTGTTATCGATAAAACTTCCTATCAACCAACAAGTTTTGACAGGAAGCCTGACAATTTGGGGGATTTTATGATACAAGATTCTATCTTTGTTGCCGGCACCGGCATGTTGGCACACCCGGTCTCTTACCTCTTTCACCTTCAACCTGGGGTTGCAAACGGCGATCCGTCAAGCGCGAAGGACAAGCTGCTCGTCATTGCGGATTGCCGGCTGCATTCACCCGACGAAATCGCCGCATGGCTTGACGCAACGGATACAACCCGATCCGCGGTTCTTCTGCTTTGCCCCAACAGCACACATATGGAAACTGTTTCGGCGCGCTTCGCCATCACACCGATCGTTCCGCCCGCCGCGCTTCTGATCAGAAGCCGGCTTCGCGAAGATGGTGCCCCGCATCATTTCGTCAGGGCCTTGCAATATACAGCGACAATGGGGGGTACGGACGAAGCGGAAGCCAACAGCGCGGCAGCTGATAAGGCGGGTCGCACGCCGCCGCCTGAGCACCCCATGGATTGCGACTGCACGGATTTCGAAGCATTGGGCAAGGTCTTCGTGTCGCCCGAGGCGGTGGACAGTTTCAAGCTGGCGGTGGAGCATGCCATGGAAGGCAGCTTGCCCCAGGATACCGAACCGCAACCCCCGACCGGACTGAAATATATTCTGACATCCTTCACATCGAATATTCCGTTCACCTACTCTCAGGGCGGCAAATCGAACAAGGGGGCGGGGTCTGCCGACTTCACCTGGACGATCTGGGGCTTTCTGTTTCAGTCGGCAAGTGAGAACAAGCAGATCCTGTATGTCGGAGGTGCGCTCAACCTGTCGGCGGGTACGCTCTATTCCAATGATGATTGCGACCGTGGCTTTGGCAATACCTATCTCACCGGTACGTTGAATGCGCCGTCGCCATTCACAAAAATCGATTTTGATCCAAGCAGCGGATCGGGCAGCTGGTCTGGCTCCATGACCATACCGATCAGCTATAAGAGCCCGACCGGCGGTTATCAGATCTGGAATTTCGACCAGTCATTTTCCAACAGCGTATCGAGTTGGGATGTGAAAAGCGTCAGCTCAGGCAACAATCTCGGTGCCATGTGGTGGATGACAAGCCCCTGCGACGGCTCCAACGTCTCGGACCAATGGAAACACGCATTCAGCACATGGGGCCATGTCGGCAGCCTGACCGGCGCCTCCAGCGGCTCGCTCGATGTGAATTCCATGGCAGCCTGGCAGACAACGACACTGCAGTCGGGCAATGTCTACGTGCCGGGTAATTTCGGCTGGCAAGGCGCGCGCTTCTGGGGCAGCTCGTGCTCGCCGGGCATGTACTGGAAAATCAATGCAGGCTGGACCTGGTACAGCAACCAGAACCCCGGCTTCACCGTCAATTTCGCAAGCCTGCAACCAAGTTAGACCATTAATCCAGCGACAAAATTTTCCGAGGGCGATGCAATTTATCGGCACCGCCCTCGGTTCATTCATGCAGCCAGGGCGCTTTCGTCTCTTGCTGATTTGTGACGCGTAAGCTCCAGGCGCTATCTCGCCAATTTTTTAAAGGAAAAGCAGCAGGAGAAGAAAGCCGGCGAACAGGACAAGCCCCAGAAGACGCCAGGCCGTCGGCGTAACCGGTCCGACTGCCGGCTCATCGGCAGGAACCAGCGGGACCGGCAAACCATGATCAGCCTGATCTTGCAAATGTTCCCGCGCCTCAAGCGGATCCACTTCTTCTGTTAGATGCTCTTCATCCGGCATGCGCCTGCTCACTCACCTGCGAAATATTGTACCGGTTCGCTACCAATCCGCACCGGTGTGCCCGCATTACCAAACTGGCTGACGCCTTCGACTTGCCACGTCCATTTGACCGGCGCCGGGCCATCGCAATTGATGGACATCTGCGTGGAAACAAGTTCTTTTGTCGCATCACTCTTCGTCGGCTCATTCAATGCCAGTGCCGGCTGCCCGCGAACAGATGTGAAGTTATCCTGCGCAAATAGCAGAGCAACCTGTGTTTGCGGTTCCGCGCTCAACAAAAACAAGCGCGGATTCTTGAAATCATTGGCACCATTTGCGTCAGAGACGGCATATTTGAACTGCCCCTTGATTACATTATTGCACTCGCTCACCCGGTGACTGCCCGGCTCGAACTGAGCGAATTCAATTTCCGAGGGGGCATCATTGATACGCAACTGACCGACAGGCAATGTGACCTCGCGTCCGCCATTGTAGGTCACGCTGATTGACAGGTTATATAGCCCGTCTGCGGCCGGTTCTTGAACAAGCAATGGCGCCGTTGTCGCCCGCTTGTCAGACGACGGTTTCGGCATGTCGGTCTGGGTTCCGGCCGCCAGTGTATTATCGGGCAAACCTTTGAGTTCGATACTTTCGATGTCACTCCAGGCGCCTTCATATTGCAACCCGTAGCTGATATCGACCTGCCCCCCAGGGAAAATCGCCTGTGGCGAAACCGCTGCTGCACGTAGCGAGGGCACATGACTGGTCGACTGACAACCAGCCACCGCCAGACCACCGGCAAGTATCACGAATGCAGGTTTCATAATTCACTTTCCCTCAATCAAAGACACGCTCCCCAACTATTGGAAACTTCCGGTTCCCGGCGTTGAGAAAACTTTACAAGCTCGATACGTAAACCCGTGAAAGCCGGAATTGGTTCCGCCTGATCAAGCCCGGGCTGCCAAAAAATTCACGGATGGCGTTCGCATTGCCCAGATGCCGTCCGCACGGCATCCGAAATCACATTTCCCGAATTATGCGGCCGACGCGGGCAGGCATGGCCGGCCGCAATTTGATAGAAAAAGGCAAACGCCTCTGACCATGCAAAGATGGCGAGAGGCGTTTACTGTCCTACCTATAGAAAACCTGCCTACAGAAAATCTCCATCAGCAGAAATCATTATAAGATGGCACCATTCTGTAGACGGATGGCAGAAAAGGGGATATCAGGATCGGTTTGCCGTGTTCTCTTGAGCTTCACGCAGCTCTTCCCCCTCCTCCCCATCGAGGGCATCGGCAGCCTCCCGCGCATTCTTTTTGACGCCACCGGACTGAGCAAAATCAGACTGAGCATCCTGATATCGACGTGCCGCGGTCGTCGACCCCTCCCCCTGCACCGACAGCCGCTCGGCGGCATGTCCCCAATTGAGCAGATTATCCAGAAACGCTGTCAGAAACGACTTTCGCTCATTCTGATAGTCAAGATAGTAGGCATGCTCCCACACATCACAACAGATCAACGGCTGCTGACCATACAGAAGGGGCAGCTTGGCGTCAGTCGTTGATACGGTTTTCAACTTGCCTGCTTCGATAACAAGCCAGACCCAGCCAGAACCGAACTCGCCGGTTCCGGCTTCCTCAAACGCATCCTTGAACGCATCATAGGACCCGAAATCCCGCTCGATTAGGCGCGCCAACTCGCCTTCCGGAGCCCCCCCGCCATCGGGCGTCAGGCTGTCCCAGAAAAAATTATGATTCCAAACCTGCGCCGCGTTGTTGAAGATTTCCCGCTCATCATCCTGATCGAAAGAATTGAGGATGATCTCTTCGAGCGTTGCATCCGCATAATTCGTATCGGAAATCAGATCGTTAAGCTTGTCGACATAGCCGGCGTGATGTTTGCCATGATGATAGTCGATCGTCCGGGCGGAAATATGCGGAGCCAACGCATCGCGTTTGAAAGGCAACTGCTTGAGTTCGAAAGTCATGGCATACTCCTTTTCTGACGAATGACAGGAGCCAAACAAGCAAGGTAGAAAATGGTTCCCACGACCACCCACTGCACAAAGACAATCGCTTGACCCCTGTCATTCACGGATACGGGGTTTGACGGAACCAACTTCGCATATGAGGTGTTATTTTGCTGTGACAACAGATATGCGAGGAATCATGCTCAGAATTTTACGCAACCTGATGATCCTATCGTTTGCGGGACTGCTTGCAGCCGCATGCAACACGATCGAAGGCGCGGGAGAGGACATTCAATCCGCAGGCGAACGGATTGAGGAAGCCGCCGATTAAATAGCCACGCAGCTACCGCTCCGGATTACAGCCAGGCTGTTCCAGCTGCGCGAACAGCTGCCCCCTGAAAATGCGTACCCCGGCAACAAGCCGGGGTATTTTTTCTGTCACGAAGTCCTGGCAGAGATCAATCAGGCCCGCGGAAAAGAATATTTTCCGCGCCAATTTTATCAACCAAGCGGAAAATCCTGTGCGCGACAGTGAATGCATTCCACTTGCATGATAAATGCTGCTGTTTCCCTCACTATGCTAGGGCTCTCACGCCCTGAAACGTGAGAGCCCTAAGCGGCCTGCTCACGGCTGCCGCGGCTTCCGGCCGCGAAAGCCGAAGAACAGCGACCCGATAAACAGGATGAGGAAAATGATGAAGAGTATTTCGGCAATTCCTGCCATGGTACCGGCAATTCCACCAAATCCCAATACACCGGCAACAAGCGCGCCGATGAAAAAAATGACTGCCCAGTAAAGCATGTTGCATCTCCCTTCAATTACCCCTTGCGCCCGATAGCGCTTAGGTAAAACGCCAGACTGGCGGAATAGTTCCGATGTCTTGTCATTGCATGTCGATGACCGGTATCTGCCCGCAGGCAATTTTTTCGAAGGCTTCGAGGTGCATGAATAAACGCGACCGGTAGATAACGACAACCGGCCGCGAAAATTTCCGCTAACGCCAACGCAGATCTATTCGAAGCGGCTCCAGCAACGTAGGCCGTGCGCTCCTGAAAGCAGCGTAGCAGCATCTTTCCCGGCGCCAATTCTGACAAGCCCGGGACAGCCTTTCCCGGTCAGACCGACGGCTTCCAACAATGGTTCGGCAGGTTGTGTGTAACCGATAAATTTACTGTGCGCCCATGCATCGTCGATAAAATCGCGACTTGCCTTATCATTCGCGAGATCGGCGGCATTTTCTTCCCCGAAAACGATTGCGATGAAATCGTATAATACAGAAGGCGCACCGTTGATCACCTGGTCCGCTTGTTTCAATTTACCATCAGAAAGTGTCACGCCCGCGACGAAAGGCGCAATGATCTCACTCATCATACCTTTCTTCTTAGTGGCTTTCTCCAACGCCTCGACGATCGCCGCATCGCCACCTTCGGTGACATAAATACCAAGTTTCCGGCCGGCGAAATCATCGGGTGAATTTTTCAGAATACTGAGCGCATCGGACGCCGGCAGGTCATCGAGCGGCTGTCGCGCAGGTTTGGCCGCCTTGGGCAATTTGTCGATACCCAATCGCTTTGCGACATCGGCAGCGAGCTTGCGGTCTACATTGCGCAAGTGAGAGACAACCCGCTCACGTATCTCCATCCGCTGTACTTTTGACAGCTCGAACACAAATGCATCAACGATATGACGCTGCTCCGTCTTTGTCTGACTGACATAGAATTGCCGTGCCTGGCTGTAGTGATCATCGAAACTTTCGGGTCTGGCACGAACTTTTTCGCCCTCAATTTGTGTGCCATAACTGATAAAACCGCTATCCGGATTTTCCCTGGGGCCAGCACCTTCACCCCAGCTATTGGGTTCGTAATTGGCACGGCCTGTGGGGTTCTTCATCGCCATATGACCATCTTGCTGGAAATGGCGGATCGGGCATCTCGGCGCATTCACCGGGATATGCGTAAAGTTGGGACTTCCCAGCCGCTTTAGCTGCGTATCGAGATAGGAGAAGTTTCGCCCTTGCAGAAGCGGATCGTTTGAAAAGTCGATTCCAGGCACAATATTCTGTGTGCAGAATGCAACCTGCTCTGTTTCAGCAAAGAAATTATCGACGTTATTGTCCAATACCATCCGCCCGATTTTCCGGACCGGCACCTGCTCTTCTGGAATTAGCTTGGTCGGGTCAAGCACGTCAAATTCGAAATTTTCCGCAAAAGTATCGTCAAAGACCTGCACGCCCAATTCCCATTCCGGGTAATCGCCGCTCTCGATTGCCGCCCATAGATCACGCCTGTGAAAATCGGGATCGGCACCATTTATCTTGACCGCCTCATCCCAGACTACCGATTGCAGCCCCTGCTTTGGCTTCCAATGGAACTTGACGAAATGCGATTCCCCCTTCTTGTTCACCAGGCGGAAGGTGTGCACGCCAAATCCCTCCATGAACCGAAAGGAACGCGGAATAGCCCGGTCGGACATCACCCATAACGCCATATGGATGGATTCAGGCATGAGCGAGATAAAATCCCAGAAATTGTCATGTGCACTTTGGGCCTGGGGAAACCCACGATCAGGGGCCGGTTTGACAGAATGAATGAGATCAGGAAATTTGATCGCATCCTGTATAAAAAACACCGGTATATTGTTGCCGACCAGATCCCAATTACCCTCATTGGTGTAGAATTTAACGGCAAACCCGCGCACGTCACGCGCAAGGTCGGGGGACCCTTTCGACCCTGCAACCGTGGAAAACCGGCAGAATACAGGCGTTTTCTCGCCTTTGCGCTGAAACAAATCCGCGCGGCTGAATTCAGGAATAGGGTTTGTCAGCTCAAAATAGCCGCGCGCACCATAACCACGCGCATGTACGACTCTCTCCGGAATCCGCTCATGATCAAAGTGGAAGATCTTCTCCCTCATCAAGTGATCTTCCATCAAAGTCGGACCGCGCATGCCCGCTTTCAGGGAATTTTGATCATCGGCAATCGGGACACCTTGTTGCGATGTCAAAGTTGTTTCATGATTTGCCGTAATCTGATGGGTTTCGCCCCCTGCGCCCTGACGCGTTTTTCCATCGTAAGAACTGGCGCTGTTTGTCTTGCTCTTCCGCTCAGGGCTCACGCCCGTTTTATTCCTGCCGGCATTTTTCTTCGCATTCTTGCTCATGAAAGCCTCCTGTCAGTAAGAATTCACTGCTAACAGGCGCAGGCAATAAACTGCGCGGCGGGCAACCTGCGACCGAGAGCAAACGGGCCGGCTCTCGCCGACCCGTCTTGTACAGCCCGCTTATTTTGGCGCCTTGAATTTTCCCCGCAGCTCTTCGAGATCACGTTCGCGAATTCTCGATGGCACCGCCTCGTCTTCAAACGATTCCAGCTCGGCGAATTCTTTTTTGCCCATACCGATCTGAAATCCTTCCAGATCGGTATTGTAGACAAATGCGCCCAGGGGAACCGGTGTATGTTTATCTCCAACCCCGAGGAAACCGCCATGCGCCACTGTCGCAAAGGCGATATCACCGTCGGATTTCCGGATCACCAGATCGTTGATTTCACCGATTTCATCGCCATTCCTGTCAAAAACATCGCTACCTTCGATTTTCGTATAGCTTTGCATTGCAGCAATTACCGTCGAGGCAACGCCCTGACGGAATATGAGGAATGTACCGTTATCCTTGCCTGACTTTTTCTTCGACTTTTCCTCGGCGGGGACCCAGAAGTTATAGACCGAAGTCACGATTGTCGGCGCGAGGATTGTATCAAGTTCGTCTTCTTTCACCGTGCGCGCCTGCTTGAGCTTTTTAGCATCAACCTCAATTCGCAGATCGCCATCTTTGTAATACTTCGTCAGCGCTTTCCAGGGTAGGGGGACAAGCGCTTCCTCGGCATCATCCATCTCGCGCTCGACGATGATATAGCGAACATCATTATTCAAAGTGTCGACCAACACATACTCGATATCGCCGAGATCATTGCCCTGCCGATCGAAGATATCCGCTCCCAAAGTTTGACCTGCCGAAATCACATTGACCCTGCCGTTCTTGGCATCCTTGCCGGAATGGTTCTCCATATGGGTATCGGCGACCGCCGCCGAACCACCGAGCAACATGAACGCAATTGCTGCATTGCAAGCATTTGCAATCTTAGGCATCTGAATATCTCCATTTCCGTTAGAGGCGCCTTATCGCCTCGCCGATACATGGAGAAACATGGCCGAGCTGAAATGGTTCCGGTCTATCTGGAATTATTTATCAGTAGGGGAATTATTTTTATTTCCGGAAAGCAGATCCCGGTTGATTAGTTCGAGGTTTCTTCGGTTTGCCTTGAAGGCGAAATCGAATATATCCCCCACAAGTGGAATAAGCCCCACCACATAATCGACTGTAATATTCCAGAACATGCGTATGAGAGTCCGTTTCCGAACACCGGCGCTGGCCGCCTCCCCTAACATATACGCAGAGATGATCCAGCTGATACTGTCGCCCACAACAGGCAATAGCCCAAGCAGACCGTCCAACCCAAACCGCCATTTTGTGCCCGGCACGGCAAAACGGGTATCCAGCAAATCGCTCAGAAAATTGAGCCGACGCAAGCGCGATGCGTTGTCTCTGACTGTTTTAGGGGGGTTCACACTCAACTCCTGCCTGTCGCGAGGCATATAATAGCCTGCACCTTGCCATTTCGGGGAACGGCGCCGAACGGGGTTAGCCTAGTTTCTCCCAAAGTCGAACCAGCGATAAATTCCCACCAGATTGATAATGGTCAGGACGATGTTTTGCGTCATCAGGCTGGGTTCATCCTCCATCCATCCGGCTACCGTCCAGGTAATCGAAGAGAGGGTGAAGATTACAAAGCCCCATGCTGTGAATTTCTGCGAAAGATGCAGCGATACCATGATTGCCGCACTTATCCCGGTAAGTGCGGCAATCCAGCGCAATACGCTCAGCTCGCTCATCTTTCTAGCGTGACAGAATTACCCAAATGGCATGGATAATTCCCGGCACATAGCCAAACAGCGTGAGCAGAATGTTAAGCCAGAAATGGCCGCCGATACCCACCTGTAGAAAAACGCCAAGCGGTGGAATCAGGATCGCAAGAATGATCCGAAGGATATCCATCGGTTAAACTCTCCTGTTAAATTACAATCCTGTCGACCATTTATCCACTTCGGCTTCTGCTTCATCCTTGGCGATACCGTACCGCTCCTGAATTTTACCGACCAGCTTTTCCCGCTCACCATCAATAACATCAAGGTCGTCATCGGTCAGTTTGCCCCATTGCTGTTTCGCAGAACCGACAAACTGACGCCATTTACCCTGTACCTGTTCCCAGTTCATGAAAGCCTCCTGTACGTGATCGAATATGAACCCAACCACACAGGGGCGAAAACGGTTCCGTTGGCGCCTCGATTTTCCGATCACTTTTTTAGGGAACCAATATAATGAATGTGGTTGTTAAGGCTCTGCCCCACGTCAGCAAGTGTTTTGCGGCACGGCATATTCGCCGGAGGATTTGAACTTGCGTCCCTTTGAGATTATCAGCGAACGTCTCAGCGTTCTTCTGCGTCAATTTATCGAACATCTTCCACAACTGGCTATTGCCTGCATTGTATTGCTCGTGACCTGGGTTCTCGCTCGTGTTTCCAGTAAAATTCTTCAAAGTCTGATGCAACGCGCAGGATTGCGATACTCGCTGATTGATCTTTTCGAGAAAATTTTCGCTATTTTGATTGGGCTGCTTGGCATTCTAATCGCGGCAATTGTGGTATTCCCCTCATTGACCCCCGCCAGTGTTCTCACGGGCATCGGGCTTGGTTCAGTGGCAATCGGCTTTGCCTTTCGTGACGTATTTGAAAATTTTCTGGCCGGTATTCTTATTTTGTTTCGCGAACCGTTTCGGCTGAAAGACTTCATCGAGTGCGAAGGCTATGAAGGTTTCGTGGAAGAAATCACTATCCGCGACACCCACATCCGGCAGGTCGACGGGCAAAGGGTGGTGTTACCGAATGCGATGTTATTCAAGGAACCGGTCGTAGTGCGAACAGACAACGATTTACGTCGCACCAGCATTATTTGTGGCATTGCCTATGGTGAGAATGTCGATACAGCAAGAGACGTGATCTATGAAGCCGTCAGCGCTGTTGAAGAAGTCAATGACAGCAAAGATGTCGAAATTTTTGCACAGCAATTTGGCAGTAGCAGCATCGATTTTGAAGTCACCTGGTGGACCGGCTCAACACCGCTGGAAATACGACGCGCGCGCGATAAAGTAGTAGCAGCGGTTAAATCTGCGCTTGATGAAGCTGAAATCGAAATCCCGTTTCCCTACCGAACGCTTACCTTTAAGGAGCCACTTCAAGTTGGGCCGGAAGCCAAAGCAGAAGCTACATAACTAGCAACCAGAGTTGTGATGCCCGCAATCCGGCCAGCTAAGCCAACTGTTCCGAATTATCGGAAATTTTGACGGCTATCGTCGTCGGAATATTGCTCCGCTATCTCAGAGTTCCGTAAATATCGCCGTCCCACACCGATTATTGTGAGAATAATCATCGCAATTGTCGTCGCGGCAATAGCGTGCCAGTAAAATCCAAATCCGCATGCCAAACCGATACTACCGACACACCAGATACTGGCTCCGGTTCCGGTCCCCTGAACCTCGCCCTGCGATTGAATGATCGCACCGGCACCAAGAAAACCGATACCGCCAATAACTCCCTGAATAACGCGGCTGGGATCAATCTTCGCGACGCCGACAAGATTATCATACAGATAAGCAAGCTCCATCGTGATCAACCCGAAGGCGGCTGAGCCGAGCGAGACGAGCATAAAAGCCCGCATGCCGATTGGTTTCTGCTTCAACTCCCTGTCAATGCCGATGATTAATCCGAGCACAGATGCCACTATCATCCGCAATGCCACTTCATCCCACGTTCCATAGGTTACATCGAGAATATCTCTCACCCTAACCCCTCAATAATTACCACCATCATACGCACCATCATACGCACCATCATACGAATGTGCGCTTTCCATACTGTTGCGCACAATCACGATAAACAGCCTGCTCTATTACATAATGTGATGCAGGAAACATTTTCGCCAGTCATTTGTTATGCTACAAACGCGGCACAAAAATAATATT
>OBJS01000126.1_pt1 | contig 27438 bp, 21 predicted proteins | sample 1519851 | NCBI WGS metagenome assembly OBJS01 (sample SAMN03019806, study PRJEB22545) | beach sand metagenome | biome: beach; feature: sea beach; material: beach sand | place: USA: Municipal Pensacola Beach, FL | collected 2010-10-20 | depth 25-47 cm m
AAAGCGGCTCGCCCATTCCATGCAGCCGCTGAAATTCAAAGTCGGGCTGCGCCGCACTGTGATCCGCACCCGTCATGACAAGAATTGCCGCGACGGTATGGGCATTATGGGTCGCAAATTGTGGCAGGAAACACCCCTTTGCACTGATCAATTGCCGGGCACAGGCAAGATAGGACACATCGGTTGCAGCCTTCCGTGTAAAGACGGGATAACCGGCGAACCCCCGTTCCTGCGCCCATTTGATCTCGCTGTCCCAATAGGCGCCCTTGACCAGACGCACAGGAATGGGCCGACCGCCCGAAGCGGCCAGATCCGCCAGCCGATCCAGCACAGCGCCCGCCCGTTTCTGGTAGGCCTGCACCGCAAGCCCGAACCCCTGTCCCCTGCCAAGCGTGCGATAAACAGCCTCAAAAACGTCCAGCCCAAGCCCGAGCCTTGCCGCCTCTTCCGCATCGACCGTAAGTAGTAGCCCGCGTTCCTGCGCCAATGCCGCCAGATCAAGCAGCCGCGGCACCAGCTCGGCCATTATCCGCTCATGCTGCGCGAACTCAAATCGCGGATGCAGCGCGGACAGCTTGACCGATACGCCAGGTGCGACAAGCCCGCTACCCGGCGCCCCCACCGCCTCGATCGCATTTGCATAAGCCGCAAAATAGCGCGCGGCATCGGCTGCCGTCCGCGCGCCCTCACCCAGCATATCGAAAGAATGGCGAAATCCATGTGCGGCAGCACCACCTGCCGCCGCAATTGCTTCATCGATCGTCCGCCCAAGAACGAACTGCTTGCCCATGATCCGCATCGCATGGGTCAGCGCCTGGCGGATTACCGGCTCGCCCGTTCGCGCGACAAGCCGTTTCATAAAGCCCGATACATCGCTGACCGGGTCTTGACCCAGCCGCTCGATCCGCCCTGTCAGCATAAGCCCAAGTGTGGAGGCATTGACGAACCAGGAATCGGAGTGACCAAGATGCCGCGCCCAATCGGCCGGGGCGATCTTGTCACGGATGAGCCTGTCGGCGGTGTCATGATCGGGTATGCGCAGCAACGCCTCGGCAAGACACATCAGGACAAGGCCTTCCTCGCTCGACAGATCATATTCGCGCAGGAATGCATCAATTCCCCCCGCTGGCCTGCGATGCGCGCGAATATGACCGACAAGCTGCCTGGCGATCGCTTGCACGCGCGCCTGCGCATCCGGGGACATCGCCGCCTGTTTCAGCAGCGGTTTCAACGCTGCCTCCTCCGCCCCCATAAGAGCGGCGGAAAGTGCCTCATGTGACATCCTCACCTCCGCCATAAGGACCTCCCCGCACGCATTGCGGCAAAGCCCGATACGCCGTCAGCAAGCAGTATGACAAATTTCCATGCCAGCGTCCGAGGAATAGCAAGCACAGCTAATTTGAAACCGGTGGAACAGCAGAAATTCCGCTGAAACATATTGAAATTACGAGAAAATATTTCCCAAGCATATGTAAATCAGTTGGTAAGTTTCTTCTGGCAACTTTTCAACTATAGTCCTGTGTTCGTTTTTGGGGATCAGTAGTTATGCCACGCGAGCTTCGTCGAATTGTTTTCGATAATTCCGAGATTCAACGCGCCTTCAATATGATGACGTCAAAGGATCTGCCCAAATTTACGGAAGGCGAAATTATTGCATTTGAAGCTACGGAAGATGACCCCGGCAAAGTGCGGATCGAGTATCAGAACTATAATCGCGACGAACGATCGAGTTGTGAATTATCAATCGCCAATCTTGGTGCAGTGCTTGTCAATTATTGTCTGAAAACACATATCGTGCTGGCACGGAATGCGCGGAAAACGGTTAAAATTGCCGATAATATGGTGGCCCTGCAACTCTCGATCGACACGTAACGGACGCTCCCCTCCCTCTGCCTTCTGTTAAATAAGGCCAAGCGCGGCAAGCTCCGCCCGCATTTCAGGCGGCATATCAGCATCCTCCCCCAACTCCTGCGCTGCCTGATCCAGATCGGCGGGCGCATCTTCGGGCTTGAGATAACGCCACCCCTGAAACGGGCGGCGTGGTTGCGCAACCGTACGCACAAGCTCGGGATCAAGCACTAACGCACAACGTCCAATTCCGTCGGCATCGGTAAACCGCTCGATCGCGCAAAGCCGTTGCCGCGCCTGAATTTGCCCCCGGATCACCCAGTAAAGCGACCCGCCATCAAGCAACGCGTCAGCACGTTTGGGCGTCATGCGGGTAATATGGCTCAGAAAGGCTGGCTTGCCATCGGCCGCCAGTGCATGCAGCCGCCGCTGCTGCCATTGTGCAAGCTGCGTAAACTCATCGATCCCGACACAAAGCTTGATAAGATGCAGCGACATGGGACGGGTTATTCCGCCGCCTCGAACGCGATGATGGTAACCCCCTCCTCCACCTGGTCGCCTTGCGCGTAATGAACCGCGGCAATTACCCCGTCTGCCGGTGCGATCAGCGTATGTTCCATCTTCATTGCCTCAAGTACGGCCAGCGGGTCACCCTTGCGCACGCTGTCGCCCTTGGCGATGCGAACCGACACAAGCTTGCCGGGCATCGGTGCGGTAACATCACCTGTGCCACCTTCTTCAAGCTCGGCGGCCTGCATCGGGTCATGCAGCGCGATCACAAACGCATCGCCGGCAAGCATCACCGTCACCCGCCCCTCGCTCACATCAAAGCCTGCAGTAAGCCTTTGCCCGTCAATCTCGGCAACAAGCTCCCCATCATCAAGGGAGCCAGACACCTGTACCCCGTGAGCATCCTCACATGATGGCAGAACAAGCCGCATGCCACCCGGCGCATGAATAACCCCGACCTCGCGCAACGTCCCGGCAAGCAGGAATCCAAGCGTTTCACGACCGATACCGTTCAGCCGCCACCCCGATGTCGCATCCCAGGGGGAATAGGGATCGCCGGATGCATCCGCCTGCTTGCGGGCACTTGTCTTACGCGCGCACAGCACACCTGTGGCCGCGAGCGCAAGCAGCTTGTCATCGGATGCCGCCCCCGATTGCGGCAAAAGCGCCTCAAGATGCCGGTCAATGAATCCCGTATCAAGATCGGCTGCCGCAAAGGCAGGATGGTCGACAATCGCACGCAAAAACCCGGCATTGGTTACCGGACCGGCCACCCGCACCGCCTCGAGCGCGGCACGCAAACGATAGCGCGCCTGATCCCGATCCGCCCCATGCACGATCAGCTTCGCGATCATCGGGTCATAGAACATCGATACCGCGTCACCGGGCCGGACACCGGTATCAACACGAACATGCCCAACATCCCCCGCAGGCAGCCGCAATTGCCGCAATTGTCCCGTCGATGGCAGGAATTTGCCGCCTGCCGGATTTTCAGCATAAAGCCGTGCTTCCAGCGCATGGCCGGTGATCGTCAATGCCGCCTGCTGCAAGGGTAACGGATCGCCCGCCGCGACGCGCAACTGCCATTCCACCAGATCAAGCCCCGTGATCATTTCGGTGACCGGATGCTCCACCTGAAGCCTTGTATTCATCTCGATAAAGAAAAATCCGTCCTCGGACAGCCCACCTTCCGCATCGGCGATGAATTCCACGGTCCCGGCTCCGACATAGCCGACCGCTTTGGCCGCACGCACGGCCGCCTCCCCCATCCGCTCACGCATGGCGGGTGGCATGCCCGGGGCCGGCGCTTCCTCGATTACCTTCTGATGGCGGCGCTGAATGGTGCAGTCGCGCTCGAACAGATGCACGACATTGCCATGGCTGTCGGCAAATATCTGGATTTCGATATGCCGGGGTTTCGCCAGATAACGCTCGACCAGCACCCTGTCATCGCCGAACGCCGCCTTCGCCTCACGCTGCGCGGCGGCAAGCGCTGTCTGGAATTCGTCCGCGCTATCCACCCGGCGCATGCCCCGGCCACCGCCACCCGCAACCGCCTTGATCAATACGGGATACCCGATCCGCTCTGCCTCCCGGCTCAGCAATCCCGGGTCCTGCGCCTCCCCGTGATAGCCTGGAACAACGGGCACACCCGCCGCTTCCATCAGCCGCTTGGCAGCATCTTTCGCCCCCATAGACCGCATGGCATCAGCGGGCGGACCGACAAAGGTAATACCGCTCGCAGCGCAAGCCTCGGCGAATTCGGCATTCTCGGACAGGAAGCCATAGCCCGGATGGATCGCCACCGCGCCACTACGCGCCGCCGCAGCCAGGATCGCCTGCTGATCAAGATAGCTTTCAGCCGCCGGCGCCGGGCCGATATGCACCGCCTCATCAGCAAGCGCGACATGCATCGCCCCTGCGTCAGCGTCGGAAAAAACCGCAACTGTCCGGATACCAAGATCGCGGGCGGTACGGATCACCCGGCAGGCGATTTCGCCGCGATTTGCGATAAGTAATTTGCTGAACATGCCGCTATCCGCCCCGTCGCCCTGTTGCCTGCCCGCGCAGCACCGACCGCGCGCCTATTCCTGCCACCAGGGTTTACGCTTTTCGAGAAAGGCGGTCGTTCCCTCGCGCCCTTCATCGGTCTGCCGTTGCGATGCGATAAGATCGGCGGTCATCTGAATAAGCTTCTTGTCGATTTCCGCGAAGGAGACATCGCGCACCAGCTTTTTTGTCACATCCACCGCGCCCGGCGCGGTCTGGAAGAAATCATCGACCAGCCGCTCGGCCGCCTCGGCCAGCGCATTGCGATCCTCGAACACCCCGTGGACAAGCCCCATGCGAAACGCTTCATCCGCACTGAAACGTTCGCCGGTGAGGAAATAGCGGCGCGCGTTACGCGGCCCGATCGCCTCGATCACATAGGGTGAAATCGTCGCAGGCGTCAGCCCGATCCGGACCTCGGTCAAGGCAAAAAAGGCGGATTTCGCGGCAATCGCGATATCGCAAACAGAGACAAGCCCCATTCCGCCGGCAAGGGCGGGGCCATGCACCACCGCGATCGTCGGTTTGGGCAAGGTATAGATGCTGTTCAGCATCTGACCGAGCGCATTTGCCTCCGCCGCATTGGTATCCTTGTCATATTCCGCGGCCGCCCGCATCCAGGCCAGATCGGCACCGGCAGAAAAGCTCTTGCCATTGCCTTCAAGCAGCACCACGCGCACCCCGTCGGCAACGCGCAGTGTCTCGAAGATATCGCTCAACCTTTCGATCACTTCCGGATTGAAAGCATTGTGAACATCAGGCCTGTTCAGCGTGACGACAGCAACCCCTTCACGGGTTGTATTGAGTGTGACGACTTCGTCCTGCGCCATCTTGTTTCCTCCACTAAACGCGTGAAATTACATCCGGAATACGCCGAATTTCGTGTCCCGGAGCGGCGCGTTCTGCGCCGCCGACAAGGACAGGCCAAGCACCATGCGCGTATCTTCGGGCGCGATAATCCCGTCATCCCAAAGCCGCGCGGTTGCATAATAGGGGTGACCTTCCGCGTCATACTGCGCACGGATCGGCGCCTTGAACGCCTCTTCCTCTTCCGCAGGCCAGTTTTCCCCCTGTGCCTCCAGCCCGTCGCGTCGGACGGTCGCCAGCACACTTGCCGCCTGCTCGCCGCCCATCACCGAAATTCGTGCATTGGGCCACATAAACAGGAAGCGCGGCCGATAGGCGCGCCCGCACATGCCGTAATTGCCCGCGCCATAAGAACCGCCGATCACCACGGTAAATTTCGGCACAGCCGCCGTCGCCACCGCGGTCACCAGCTTTGCCCCGTCCTTGGCGATGCCGCCCGCCTCATATTTCGCGCCGACCATGAAGCCGGAAATATTCTGCAAGAACAGCAGCGGAATATTGCGCTGCGCGCATAATTCGATGAAATGCGCGCCTTTCAATGCGGATTCAGAAAACAGAATACCGTTATTGGCCAGTATCCCGACCGGATAGCCATGAATATGGGCAAAGCCTGTAACAAGCGTGGTGCCGTAAAGCTTCTTGAACTCATCGAACTCACTGCCATCGACAAGCCTGGCTATGACCTCGCGCACATCATATTGCACACCGGCCTTGCGGGGGATCACGCCGCCAAGTTCCGCCGGATCGTAATGCGGCGCACGCGGCGGCTGCACCGCAAGCGCTGTTCGCTTGGGCCGGTTGAGATTGGCCACAATACGCCGCACAATCCCCAAGGCGTGCGCGTCATTCATCGCATAATGGTCGGTGACCCCGCTTGTACGTGAATGCACATCCGCACCGCCCAGCTCCTCCGCCGTGACAATCTCGCCGGTTGCCGCCTTTACCAGCGGCGGACCGCCCAGGAAAATCGTCCCCTGTTGCCGCACGATGATCGACTCGTCGCTCATCGCGGGCACATAGGCACCACCCGCTGTGCACGACCCCATCACCGCCGCGATCTGGGGAATACCCATCGCCGACATGTTCGCCTGATTATAAAAGATCTGACCGAAATGGTTGCGGTCGGGGAAAATTTCCGCCTGATTGGGCAGGTTCGCGCCACCTGAATCCACAAGGTAGATGCAGGGCAGATGGTTCTCCATCGCCACTTCCTGCGCACGCAGATGCTTTTTCACGGTGATCGGATAATAAGTGCCACCCTTGATCGTCGCATCGTTGCAGACGATCACGCATTCCTGCCCCGATATACGCCCGATCCCCGTCAGGATGCCCGACGCGTGGATCGGTTCATCATACATGTTCCAGGCGGCAAGCTGACTGAATTCAAGGAAGGGGGCACCCGGATCAATCAGCCGTTCAATCCGGTCGCGCGGCAATAGCTTGCCCCGCGCCACATGCCGTTCGCGCGATTTCTGATTGCCGCCAAGGCTTGCGGTTGCAACATCCTCGCGCAGCTGCGCTACAAGCGCCTGCATATGCGCCGCATTTTCCCTGAACGCATCGCTGCGCGTGTTTATTGCCGTTGCCAGGACCGCCATATACCCCGCCGCCCGAATTTACCTGTGATTCCACCCTTGGACGGCAGCATAGGCCGAACACCGGGCTGTCCCAAGCCCGGAATTCGGCAAACCGCCACAGGCGGGCTCAGTCGATCAGTTCGACTGCGACGGCAGTCGCTTCGCCGCCGCCGATGCACAAAGCCGCGACGCCTTTCCTGCCGCCATATTTGCGCAGCGCCGAGATCAGGGTAACGATGATGCGCGAGCCCGAGGAGCCGACCGGATGGCCAAGCGCACAGGCCCCGCCATGGACGTTCACCTTTTCATGCGGCAGATCGAGTTCACGCATTGCCGCCAGGGTAACGACCGCGAACGCCTCATTGATTTCGAACAAATCGACATCAGCAAGGTTCCAACCGGTACGCGCCATCAGAGTCTGGATCGCGCCGATCGGTGCGGTGGTAAACCATTCCGGGTCGCGCGCATGGGTCGCATGCCCGACGATCCGGGCAAGCGGCTTCAATCCGCGTGCCGTGGCGGTCGATTGGTTCATCAGTACAAGTGCCGATCCGCCATCGGAAATCGAGCTGGAATTGGCTGCTGTCACGCTGCCATCCGGCGCAAAGGCGGGCTTGAGCGAGGGAATTTTATCGGGCGCGGCATTACCGGGCTGCTCATCGACCGCGACCACCGTTTCCCCCTTGCGCGATTTCACGGTGACGGGGACGATCTCCTCCTCGAAACTGCCTTCGGCAATTGCCTGATTGGCGCGGCGCAGTGATTCGATCGCATAAGCATCCTGCGCCTCACGGGTAAATTGCAGTTCGCGCGCGGTATCTTCAGCAAACGATCCCATCAACCGCCCGTCATAGGCATTCTCGAGCCCGTCAAGGAACATCGCGTCTTTCACATCGCCATGCCCCATGCGCAACCCCTCACGCACCCGCGGCAACACATAGGGCGTATTGGTCATGCTTTCCATGCCACCCGCAACGACGATCCCACCGTCACCGAGCGTTCCAGCCGCCAGCGCATCATAACCCTGCATGACAGTCTTCATGCCCGAGCCGCACATTTTATTGACCGTTGTACAGGGCACCGAGGTCGGCAGTCCCGCACCGATTGCCGCCTGCCGTGCCGGTGCCTGTTTCAACCCATGCGGCAGAACGCAGCCCATCAGCACCTCGTCCACATCAGCCGCCGGCACGCCCGCGCGCGACAAGGCCGCGCTGATTGCCGCGCTGCCAAGTTCCGGTGCGGTCACCCCCGCCAGTTCGCCCTGAAATCCACCCATCGGCGTGCGCGCCGCCCCGACGATGACGATCGGATCGCTACCCTGCCCTGCACTCATTATTCTCTCCTGCCGGATTTTTTTTGATACAGCGCGAATGCTAGCGCATTTTAGAAAGCCGGGAAATGGCGCATGCTCAGAAGATACCGGCTTCAAGCCCTGCCGCCATTGCCATGCCAAGCATCTCGCAATCCTCAACGAACCGCGCCTGAAAGTCGCCCCGGCATACAAGCGGTTCCTGCACCGCACGCCAGCGCAAGCCGGTCACGATGGTCTCGACCCCGCGCCGGGTACCCGTGCCGTCATGGCCCGCACGGATATAAAGTGCGTAAGCCAGCCCCTGCTTTTCCTCAAGGCACGGATAGTAAATCCTGTCGAAGAAATCCTTCAGCGCGCCGCTCATATAGCCAAGATTTTCGGTCGTCCCCAATATGATCCCGTCGGCGGCAAGCACATGTTCAGCTTCTGTCTCGAAGGGATTTCGCACGCTGACGGCAACGCCGGAGATATCGGGATGCCGCGCCCCGGCCACCACCGCATCGCGCAGACGCACCGTATTTTCAGATGGTGCATGCGCAACGATCAGAAGCTGTTTGGGTTTTTCGCTCATCTATCCCGCCGCAGTGCGCCGCTTCTGCGCCTGTATCAATTGTTCAAGCGATTGCAGGAAGCGCGACCGGTCCTGTCTGGTAAAGGCAGGCGCCGAGGAATTGACCTCGCCGCGTTCGCGCAGATCCGCCATCAGATCACGGGTGGCAAGCGCCATGCCGATCCCGGCCTCGGTAAATGGTTTGCCGTTCGGCCCGAGGACAACGCCCCCTCGGTCGATGCAGCGTGACGCCAGCGGAATATCGGCGGTGATACAAATATCCCCGTCCCCGATATGCGTTGCGATCCAGTCATCAGCGGCATCCGCCCCTTCGGCAACCACGACCCGTTCGATCAGGGGTGAGGCCGCACCGCGCAACCATTGATTGCTGACCAGATAAGTCTTGAGGCCATGCCTGCCCGCCACCCGGAAGACTTCATCCTTTACCGGGCAGGCGTCGCCATCGATATAGATTTCCACTGCGTTCCGTCACCCGCCGATCATTTAAAGGCGCAGCATCGCAATGCGGTGCGACAGACGCAAGCCCGCTATGCCGCTTTCAGATCGCGCAGGAAGTTCGCAACCTCGGCGCGGAGTTTTTCGGACTGGCCGTTTAATGCATCTGCCGCACCGAATACCTGCTCGGCAACCGCGCCTGTTTCAAGGATAGCATCGCTGACGCCCGAAATATTTTCCGTCACCTGGCTTGTCCCGACCGCCACCTGACGCGCATTTTCGGAAATTTCGAGTGTCGACATACGCTGCGTACCGACCGCATCCGCAATCGAATGCGCATTTTCGCCAATTTGATCAATGATTTCCTGAATGGCGCTGATCACCTTGACTGTTTCATCAGTCACCGACTGCATGCCATCCATCTGATGCGAAATTTCCTCTGTCGCATTCGCTGTCTGGGTGGCAAGATTCTTGACCTCGGTCGCGACAACCGCAAACCCCTTGCCGGCCTCGCCCGCGCGCGCGGCCTCGATCGTCGCATTCAGCGCGAGCAAGTTTGTCTGCTCGGCAATATCCTGAATGAGCGCAAGGACAGCGCCGATTTTCTGCGCCGCATCCGATAGTTTGTTGATCGTATCGCTTGCCCGTTTGGCCTCGGTGATCGCGTTACCGGAAATTGCCGTTGATTGATCGACATGCTGACCAACCGCACCAATCGACCGCGCCAGTTCCTCGGATGCCTGCGCAACCGATTGTACATTGGAGGAAGCCTGCTGTGCTGCGGATGCAACGGCTGCCGATTTGCCCTGACTATGATCCGCAGAAACCCGCATCCGGTCCGCGCTCGCCCGTAATTCAGATGAGGCGTGAACGAATGATTCCAGGCTTTCTTCCGCATTGCGTTCGAACAGGCGGCACAGTTCGGCAATCTGCTCGGTGCGCTGATTCTTGACTTCCTGCTCACGCACGCGGGCTGTGGCAAGTTTTTGATTTTCCACTGCTGCATCGCGGAAAATCAGGACCGAGCGCGCCATGTCGCCAATTTCGTCGCGCCGGTCGGTGCCTGCAATTTCCACCGAATGGTCACCATCGGCAAGCGCCCGCATATTTTGCCACAGGACGGCGAGCGGCGCAGTCAGCCTTGTACCCATCATACGGCAGGCAAAAAAGATCACTCCCAGCAGAATCGCAATAAAACCGGCCGTCGCAATCAATAGCTGTGTATTCGCCTTTCCGGCCGCCTTGGATATCGCAAGGATATCCGCCGCAAGCCTGTCTTCAACCTGTTTGAGAAGATTGATCTTGGCGGTAATGGTTTCAAACCATTGCGGGCCGGATATCGCGCCGGTATCGCCACCATATTTGCTATCGATCGCGGTCTTGCGCATCGCCGCGACAGCCTCAATCCGGGGGCCCGTAACGGTCTGCTGGTAATAGGCGAGTTGATCTGCCGTCGCATTTGCCCGAAAGATGGACAGAAATGCGTCCTGCTCCGCAATCAGCGCAATAAAGCGGCGATGAATTGCCGGCGCGAAGGCTCCGCTGCCAAAGCCATTGGACCCCATTGCACGCTCAAGCCCGGCACGCTCCTTTGCTTGCAGGAACGCAATGTAACCATTGATCATCTTGACCGTTGCGGGTTCAGCGTTAAACGCGGTTGTTGCCGCGATGCTGTCCAGAAGCCGCGCAATGGTCACTGTATAAAATTGCGCCATCTCGCCAACCGACAAGGCGAGTTCGTCAACCTGGTTGCGGCGATCTGGCAATCTCGCCAATAGCTTCTCTGCCTGCTGAACATAATCGGCAAATTGCTCGCCGCCATCGGTAATGGCCAGCTGTTCAACACGTGCATTGAAACCGGAAAGCGCGACGTTTGTCGCCTGGCGCTGCGCGGCCAACATATCGCCGAACTGCCCTTTACCTCGAGCACCGATGAATCCCGCCGAGTTACCGCGCTCTTTCTGCAGTTCGTGAACAAGACCGGAAATTTCAGGAATTGCGGCGGCAACCTCCTGAAACCTGGCCATTTTGACCCGCGTATCATTCTGATTGTAGATAACAACGCCGGAAAACACCGCCAGTCCCAACAGCGGCAAGAACGCGACCAGATAAATTCGCGTCTGAATTTTCAGATTATCGAGAAAACCCCACATACCCCGTCTCCACTCTACGCAACACAACTTACATATCTGGCAATGCCGCTACTGATCATCAGCAACGCCAGCCCGCCCCGCCAAAAAGATTATTCGGCGGGAGCTTGCAAACTTGTTAACGAGAGTGGGAAAAGGAGCCGGTCAGTTATCCAGAAAGCTGCGCAACTTACGCGAGCGGCTTGGATGCTTGAGCTTGCGCAGGGCTTTTGCCTCAATCTGGCGAATACGCTCGCGGGTGACGGAGAATTGCTGCCCGACTTCCTCAAGCGTGTGATCGGTATTCATGCCGATGCCGAACCGCATGCGCAACACACGCTCTTCGCGCGGGGTAAGCGATGCCAGCACGCGGGTCGTCGTTTCGCGCAAATTTGACTGGATTGCCGCGTCAATCGGCAGCACGGCGTTCTTGTCCTCAATGAAATCGCCCAGATGGCTGTCTTCCTCGTCACCGATCGGCGTCTCAAGGCTGACGGGTTCCTTCGCGATCTTCAGGACCTTGCGCACCTTTTCAAGCGGCATGGACAGCTTTTCAGAAAGCTCTTCAGGGGTTGGCTCGCGGCCGATTTCATGCAGCATCTGACGCGATGTGCGCACCAGCTTGTTGATCGTCTCGATCATATGCACAGGGATGCGGATGGTGCGCGCCTGATCGGCGATCGAGCGGGTAATCGCCTGCCGGATCCACCAGGTCGCATAGGTCGAGAATTTATAGCCGCGGCGATATTCGAACTTATCCACCGCCTTCATCAGGCCGATATTGCCTTCCTGAATTAGATCAAGGAATTGCAGACCGCGATTGGTGTATTTTTTGGCGATGGAGATCACGAGGCGCAAATTCGCCTCGACCATTTCCTTCTTTGCCTGGCGGGCTTCTTTTTCACCCTTTTGAACCGTATGGACGATGCGCCGGAATTCGGCGATCTCCAGACCTGTCTCCTGACTGATCTGCGCGATCTCGTCACGGATTTCCTTGATCTGCGCACGTTCTTTCTTGGTGAAGTCCTGCCAGCCCTTGCTTTTCAAGCGAGCAACCCGGCGGGTCCAGTTCGCGTCAAGCTCGTGACCACGATACTGGTCGAGGAATTCCGCCCGATCCACCCCGTGATAATCGGCAAGCCGCAACAAGCGCCCCTCGAACCCGATCAGGCGTTTGTTGATCGAATACATCAGATCAACCAGCGCCTCGATACGATTATTGTTCAGATGCAGGCTCTGAACCAGCGTGACGGTCTCATCGCGCAGCTTGACATAACGTTTTTCCTGCTGCGTGCTCAGGGGATCATTGCTGACCTTTCCTTCAATACGCGCTTCTTCAAGCTTGTGCAGCTTCTTGTAGTTGGCGGCAATCTTGTCAAAAATTTCAAGCACCTGCGGACGCAGCAACGCCTCCATTGCCGCAAGCGACATATTGTTGTCCGCATCGGCATCCTCATCATCGTCATCGTCGGATGCATCGGCTTCCGTCGTATCGCCTTCGGCAGCTTTTTCTTCTTTCGCCGGCGCTTCCGCCTTTACCGCTTGATTGGCGGTGGTGCTCACTGCCTCATTGGTTGCGTTTGCTTCGTTGCCAGGCTGTCCGGGGCCTTTTCCAAGGGTTGCGTCCAGATCGATGATATCGCGCAGCAGGACACGCTCTTCATTCAGCTCTTCGCGCCAGACAATGATCGCCTGAAAGGTAACCGGGCTTTCGCAAAGCCCTGCGATCATCGTCTCCCGGCCTGCCTCGATGCGTTTGGCAATAGCGATTTCGCCTTCGCGCGACAGTAACTCGACACTGCCCATCTCACGCAAATACATGCGAACGGGATCATCGGTCCGTTCAAGCTCAGAAGATTTGCTTTCCTTTTTGGCTACCGCATTGCCGTTGGCCGCGGTTGCAACAAGCTCCTTGTTCTCCGCGCCGTCTTCACCCTCTTCGGAATCCACGACATTGATACCCATTTCCGACAGCATCGCCATGGTATCTTCGATCTGCTCAGGTGATACCTCTTCGGACGGCAGCACCTGATTAACTTCTTCATAGGTGACATAACCGCGTTTTTTGGCATTCTTGATCATCTGTTTGACAGCCTGATCAGACAAATCAAGCAACGGCGCATCCTGCGCAGCAGTTTCTGCTTTCTCTTTCTTCTTCTTTGTCTGAACCGACTTTGATGCCATTTGTCCGATATCTCCTGAATACGTTTCCGAAACCGGCAAGAAACCGTATCGGTAGATGCTTCAATTCTTCATGCCACCGCTAATTCAGCCGACCGCTTACTGAAGTCGATCGCCCATGCACGATGTAGCGAACCAAACGTTATTCCAGCCCCTTAACTTTTAAGAGGATTTCTCAAACTCTAAAATCGCCGTAATCCTGGGCCTGAAATCCCGGGGAACCGGTCATAAAGCCTTGCCACAGCCCGCCTGCAACTTGATGATGATGCAACGATGCACGGTCGACACCCGGTTCCAAATATCAACCGGCCCAGTTTCCTTTGCCCCTGCTACCCCTTTTTCCCCGTATGTCGAATTGGTGATCCAGCCTTGGGAAGTCAAGTGACTATCGGCAAGCAGTAACCTCTAAGATCGCGGCTCTACCAGTGTCAAGTCCCGCGAATCACCGTGCGAAAGGAATTTCCGCATTCCAAGCCAGCCTAAGACGATAGCTGCCGGCCATTACTATGGGGCGAAAATTCTTCGATCAGGTAAAGAATTGTGATTTCCTCATCGGCATATTTCTTGCGCTCATCCATAAGCAACCGCTCCAATCCCGTCGCATGGGCATACAGCTTTTCTGCTTCAGCCTGCTTGTCTGGTTGCATCAAAAAATCGCCCGCCTGCATCAGGGTCTGATTTTTTTCCTTCTCCAATGTCCGGATATACAATCCCTTCATGAAATGCAGGAAACAGCGTTCGATCACCGCATGAGGCGGGCGCTGCATGACCATCGGAAAACGGGCATGCAGCCGATGGCCGCGGGCGCGCCGCGCGGCAGGCGCATCGCCGCCGCGTTCTTCACCATGCACCTGATTAAGCAGCATGTAGAAGCGCGGCGGAAGCTGCTCATAGATATCAAGGACATCGGCAACCTCCCCCGCCAGATAAATCGTATGCAGCGCATTGCAAAATTCCGCATGCCAGTCATTTGAAAACCAGTCCGGCTCGATCGTTTCGATATGCGCATTGCCAAGGTCGGGATATTCAACAAGCAGCCCCAATACCATCCGCTCGTAATTGAGATCGTCCAGCTCATCGGTACCGGCAGCCGCTGTGACAGGCTGCGCGGCGTTTTCCTTGCGGCGCGCGGTGCGCCAGAAAAACTCACTCAGCCGGACCTTGAAATCGAAACGGTAGTAATCGCGGACAACCTTGTCCTCTATCTGAGCGATCGCAGTTTCGAATTGCTGCGCCAATGCCGCTTTTTGTTCCGGTGTCGACAATCGGCGGCCGATTATTTCTTTCTGCCACAGCAAATCGGCAAGCCCTTGCGACCGGTTCAGCAGATCGCGAAATGCCGCCGCGCCGCGTTCGCGGATGAAATCATCCGGGTCAAGCCCGTTTGGCAGAAAGGAAAAGCGCACCGATTTCCCCGGTTTCAGGATCGGCAATGCCCGATCGACAACCCGCATCGCCGCCCGGCTGCCCGCCTCATCCCCGTCAAACGCCAGAACTGGCTCCGCTGTCACGCGCCAAAGCAGGCCAAGCTGCGCCTCCGTCATCGCTGTGCCGAGTGGCGCAACCGCCCCCTCAAATCCCGCCTGATGCAGCGCAATGACATCCATATACCCTTCCACAACGATAACGGGCGCGAAGTTACGCGCGGCATCACGCGCCCGCGGGTAGTTGAACAGCACTGACCCCTTGTGGAACAAGGGCGTCTCGGGTGAATTGAGATATTTGGCCGGCGCATCCGCATCAAGCGCGCGCCCGCCAAATGCAATGAACCGCCCGCGCGCATCGGTAATCGGGAAAATAATGCGGTTGCGGAACCTGTCATAGCTTGGTCGCCCATCGTCAGGCTGAATGACCAAGCCAGCGTCCACCAGCATCTTTTCCTCAAAACCAAGCTTGATGAGCGCCGTTTTCAACGCCGCTCTTTCGCCAGGCGCAAAGCCCAGATGGAACGCCTCAACCGCCGCCGCATCAAGTCCACGCCGCAACAGATAATCGCGCGCATTTTCCGCCGCCGGACTGCTGCGTAATTGCGCCGCAAACCAGTCCGCCGCCGCCTGAACGACATCGTACAGGCTTTTCCTCTTTTCTTCTTTCGCCTGGTCGAAACGGTCGGGTTTGGGCAATTCCATTCCGGCTTCGCCGGCCAGCTTTTCAATCGCCTCATTGAAGGACAGCCCTTCAACCTCCATCAGGAAGCTGATCACATCGCCATGCTCGCCGCTTGAAAAGCAGTGATAGAAACCCTTGTCGTCATTGACGGTAAAGGAAGGTGTTTTCTCACTCTTGAAGGGACTCAAGCCGACATATTCGCGGCCACGCTTTTGCAGCTTGACCCGCCGCCCGACAATATCGGACACGCGCAGGCGGGACTTCAATTCATCCAGAAAAGCAGGTGAAAAGCGCATTCATGTCACCAGGCCCGGTCAGAACGCCGGACCCTGCAGAGTAAGTTTGGCATACCATCGGGGCTACTATACACCAGGCGTGCCGCAGACAACGACCATCAATCGATCCGCACACCCCAACCCGCCGCACACCCCAACCCGGTGTCACGATACCGGGCGCTCTATTTCAGCAGATCCTTGACCTTGGCGCTTGCGAGCTTGAAATCCATCTCGCCGGTATGCTGCTCTTTCAGCTGCGCCATCACCTTGCCCATATCCTTGAGGCCTTCGGCACCGACAGTTGCGATTGCCGACTGGCAGGCCTCGGAAACCTCCGCCTCATCCATCTGGCGCGGCAGGAACGCCTCGATAATATCAATTTCCTTGCGCTCCTGCTCAGCCAGTTCAAGCCGGGCTGCCTGCTCATATGTCTCAGCTGATTCCTGACGCTGCCGCACCATTTTCTGAAGAATTTGCAGCACATCCTGATCGGACAGGCTCCTATCTTCAGAACGCAGCGCTATCTCCCTGTCCTTGATCGCGGCGATGATTAGACGGAGCGTCGAAATACGATGTGTATCCTTTGCCCGGATGGCATCTTTCAGCGCATCACTAAATCTGTCACCCATGAGATTTCCTGTCAGAGTCGAAAAAACCGGCTTCAAACAACCGGTCACTGCACTCTAATCCAAACCCGCATTTCATTGCAAATCTCCTCACATATCGTAACCATCTGATAAATAAGGAAAAAAATTTATTGGATAGGGCGTTGACGATGCCATTTCGATTGGCTTATTGTCCCGCAACTTTGCCCATATCACGCGGGTTTGCCGGCACGCAGGCCCTTTGTCGCCGCGTTGGAGCATTCAAATTAAATGTCGTTAAAGGAAAATTTTGTCCCCGAACCTTGGTCGCAAGGCTCGGAAACCCGAGTCACGGCCGTTTTAGTGCTTGCCGATGGTACAGTTTTTGAGGGGTACGGGATCGGTGCAGTGGGCGACGCGGTTGGCGAAGTCTGCTTCAATACGGCAATGACCGGCTATGAGGAGATCCTGACCGACCCCTCTTATGCTGACCAGATCATCACCTTTACCTTTCCCCATATCGGCAATGTCGGGGTCAATGATGAAGATCAGGAATCCGACAAGCCGGTCGCGAAAGGCATTATCCTTCGCGAAGCCATCACCGCCCCTTCCAATTACCGTGCACAGTCTGATCTGGGCGCCTGGCTGGAGCGGCAGGGAATTGTCGGAATTAGCGGTGTCGACACACGCGCTCTGACACGTCTGATCCGCGACAAGGGCATGCCACATGGCGTGATCTGCAACAATCCGGATGGCAAGTTCGATATCGCGGCGCTGACCAAGAAAGCGGCAAGCTGGCCCGGCCTCGAAGGTGCGGACCTGGCGGTTACGGTAAGCCGCAGGGAAAAGACCGAATGGGATGCCACCCGTTGGGAATGGGACAAGGGCTATGGGCGACAGGCAGCGGCACGCCATCATATCGTCGCCATCGATTATGGGGTGAAACGGAATATCCTGCGCTGCTTTGCCAATAGCGGCTGCCATGTGAGCGTCGTTCCCGCCACCGCAACCGCGGAAGAAATTCTGGCGCTCAATCCCGATGGCATCTTTCTGTCAAACGGTCCAGGCGACCCCGCAGCCACCGCGCGCCACGCAGTTCCGGTAATCAAAGCGCTGATTGATGCGGGCAAGCCGATTTTCGGCATTTGCCTTGGTCATCAGTTGCTGGCGCACGCGTTGGGGATACCGACGCGAAAAATGCCGCAGGGCCATCATGGGGCCAATCACCCTGTCAAAGACCTGCAGACAGGCAAAGTTGAAATCACCAGCATGAATCATGGCTTCACGGTCGACCGGGACGATTTACCCGCCGGCGTCGTCGAAACGCATATTTCGCTGTTCGATGGCACGAATTGCGGGATCGCGGTGACCGGCAAGCCGATTTTCTCAGTGCAATATCACCCGGAGGCGAGCCCCGGCCCGCAGGACAGCCATTACCTGTTCGATCGTTTTGTGGCGTTGTTGGACTAATCGATGTCAGGACGCGCACATCGCCAGGACGCGCAAAGCTTCAAATTTCCATGCAATAGTTCGGTAACGCATGCCCAAACGTAACGATATCAACTCAATTCTGCTTATCGGCGCAGGCCCGATCGTCATCGGCCAGGCTTGCGAATTTGACTATTCGGGCACGCAGGCCTGCAAAGCCCTGAAGGAAGAAGGATACAGGATCATCCTCGTCAATTCCAATCCGGCGACAATCATGACCGACCCGGAACTGGCGGATGCGACCTATATCGAACCGATCACGCCGGAAATGGTTGCAAAGATCATCGCCCGCGAACGGCCCGACGCGCTGCTGCCGACGATGGGGGGGCAAACCGCACTCAATACAGCGATTGCACTGGCTGAGGACGGAACCCTCGCGGAATATGGCGTCGAACTGATCGGCGCGGACCGCGAAGCCATCGATATGGCCGAAGACCGGATGAAATTCCGCGACGCAATGACACGTATCGGTCTGGCGACCCCGCGCTCGACAATTGCCCACAACCGGGACGAAGCCGAAAGCGGCCTTGATACAGTCGGGCTGCCGGCCATTATCCGCCCTTCCTTCACATTGGGGGGAACCGGTGGCGGTATTGCCTATAACCGGGAGGAATTTTTCCAGATCGTCGAACGCGGGCTTGATGCCTCCCCGGTCACCGAAGTGCTGATCGAGGAATCTGTGATCGGCTGGAAAGAATTCGAGATGGAGGTCGTGCGCGACAAGGCGGACAACTGCATCATCATATGCTCGATCGAGAATGTTGATCCGATGGGCATTCATACCGGCGATTCCATCACGGTCGCGCCGGCGCTGACCCTGACCGATAAAGAATATCAGATCATGCGCGACGCATCGATTGCCGTGCTGCGCGAGATCGGTGTGGAAACCGGTGGCTCGAACGTGCAGTTCGCCGTCAATCCCGCCGATGGGCGGCTTGTGGTGATCGAGATGAACCCGCGGGTATCGCGCTCCTCCGCGCTGGCCTCGAAGGCAACGGGTTTTCCCATCGCAAAAGTCGCCGCCAAACTTGCCGTCGGTTATACGCTTGATGAACTCGACAATGATATTACCGGTGTGACGCCCGCATCATTCGAGCCGACAATCGATTATGTCGTCACGAAAATCCCGCGCTTCACCTTCGAAAAATTCCCCGGCACCGATACGCATCTCAATACGGCGATGAAGTCGGTCGGGGAAGCAATGGCAATCGGCCGCAATTTCCAGGAATCGCTGCAAAAAGCATTGCGTTCCATGGAAACCGGGCTGACCGGTTTCGACGATATCGTTTTTGACGGGCTTGGCGAAGGCGATGACCGCAATGTTGTGCGTGCCGCGCTTGCGGAACCGACATTTGACCGCCTGTTGCGCGTGGCGCAGGCATTTCGCCACGGCCTTACCCTCGACGATATCCAGTCTAGCAGCCATTTCGACCCATGGTTCCTGCGTCAGATCGAGGATCTGGTCGCAACCGAGGCGCGCATCCTTGCGCATGGCCTGCCCGGCGATGCTGCAAATTTCCGGATGCTGAAAGCCAAGGGCTTTTCGGACGCCCGGCTTGCGAAATTGGCCCGCTGTTCAGAAGCAGAGGTTCGCAGACAGCGGAATGCCTTGCAGGTCAACCCTGTTTACAAGCGGATCGATACTTGCGCGGCTGAGTTCGAGGCCCGTACCCCTTATATGTATTCGACCTATGAACGCCCAGCCGTTACAGACGACGCCCCCGATTGCGAGGCGATGCCAAGCGGTCGTGACAAGATCCTTATCCTTGGGGGCGGACCGAACCGGATCGGCCAGGGGATCGAATTTGATTATTGTTGCTGCCATGCCGCCTTCGCGCTTGCGGATGCGGGTTACGAAACGATCATGGTCAATTGTAATCCGGAGACTGTCTCGACCGATTACGATACGAGCGACCGGCTCTATTTCGAACCGCTAACGACGGAAGATGTGCTGGAGCTGATCCGTGTGGAGCAGTCGAAGGGCACCCTGAAGGGCGTTATCGTTCAGTTTGGCGGACAAACGCCCCTGAAACTCGCATCAGCACTTGAAGCTGCCAATATCCCCATCCTCGGCACCTCGCCCGACGCTATCGATCTGGCTGAAGACCGTGAGCGCTTTCAGCAATTGCTCCAGCGCGTGGATCTGCGCCAACCCGATAACGGTATCGCCCATAATCCTGAAGAGGCGATAGCGGCAGCCGACCGGATCGGCTATCCGCTGGTGATCCGGCCATCCTATGTGCTGGGCGGCCGGGCAATGGAAATCGTTCGCGATCAGACGCAGCTTGAACGCTATATGAACCAGGCGGTGATCGCATCAGGAGACAGCCCGGTCCTGCTTGACAGCTATCTGCAGGATGCGATCGAGGTGGATGTCGACGCCTTGTCAGACGGCGATCAGGTGTTTGTCGCGGGCATCATGGAACATATCGAAGAGGCGGGCGTGCATTCCGGCGACAGCGCCTGTTCCCTGCCCGCCTACTCCCTTGATCCCGCAACCCTTGACGCATTGAAGGGGCAAACCGAGATCCTTGCCCGCGCATTGGGCGTTGTCGGACTGATGAATGTGCAATTCGCCGTCAAGGATGGCGATATCTATATTTTGGAAGTCAATCCGAGAGCCAGCCGAACCGTGCCGTTCGTCGCCAAGACAATCGGTCAGCCAATCGCCAAAATCGCCGCGCGCATCATGGCTGGCGAAGCGTTGAAAGGGTTCAACCTTTCAGATAAAAAGCTTTCTCATGTTGCTGTAAAAGAAGCCGTTTTCCCGTTCGCAAGATTTCCGGGCGTTGACACATTGCTGGGGCCGGAAATGAAGTCCACAGGCGAAGTCATGGGGCTTGACCGTAACTTTGAAACGGCCTTCGCAAAAAGTCAGCTTGCCGGTGGCACGCGGATCCCGCAATCGGGAACCGCATTTTTCTCAGTCAAGGATCGCGACAAGCAGGCGATGGTCGCCCCCGCCAGGGAATTACAGACAATGGGCTTCAAATTGATCGCCACGCGCGGAACGGCGGAATTTCTGGAGCAGGCTGGCCTCACAGTGACCCGTATCAACAAGGTCCTGCAGGGGCGCCCGCATATCGTCGATGCCATCAAGAATGGCGAAGTGCAGCTTGTCTTCAACACGACCGAGGGCGCGCAGGCCATCGCGGATTCATTTCCGATCCGCCGCAATGCACTGATTTACAAAGTCCCCTATTATACGACTGTCGCGGGCATCCGCGCGGCGGTTAAGGGGGTCGCAGCAAATCGTGCTGGCGCGCTTGAAGTCTATCCGCTGCAATCCTACACTCAATAAATTGCACAAACAGTTGCCGAATCCTTGTCGGCAACAAGCTGCGCGACACATTACTGACTTACGGATAAAACGGTTCCCGATGGAAAAGATCCCCATGACCGCCGCTGGTTTCGAAAGTATCGAGGCGGAACTCAAGCAGTTAAAAACGGTGGAACGCCCTTCTGTGATCAAGGCGATCTCGACAGCACGCGAGCATGGCGATTTGTCGGAAAATGCCGAATATCACGCCGCGAAAGAGCGTCAATCCTTTATCGAGTCCCGGGTTATGGAACTTGAGGACAAGATCAGCCGTGCGCAAGTCATCGATATCAGCACATTGTCGGGCGAAGACGTGAAATTCGGCGCCACCGTCAAACTCGTTGACGAAGATACCGACGACGAAACGGTCTATCAGATCGTGGGCGAGGTGGAAGCCGATGTTAAATCGGGCCGCATTTCCATCGGCTCGCCGCTGGCCAAGGCGCTGATCGGCAAAACCGTCGGCGACAGTATCGAAGTGAATACGCCCGGCGGCGGTAAATCCTACGAGATCCTGGAAGTCAAATATATCTGACCGGCAAACACGATAGCCGGACGCCGGGCCGCGCATTCAGGCCATGCGATGAAACGGCTGTCGCAAACGGCACGTGACTATGTCGTAACCGCTGCCAGAAACGCCTTTCTACAGCGGAGTTTGCGCGGCTAACAGGATTGGGGGGGCAGGCCAATGGATGCGGTATTTTATGCCTTTCTGGCTGGATTTCCAGTCATGCTGCTGCATTTGGGGGCAACGCTTTTTCTGCTCGCGGCGGGGCTGTTTGTCTATATGAAGATCACGCCCTATGACGATCTTGCCCTGATCCGCAGCGGCAATGTCGCCGCCGCGATCTCGCTGTCGGGGGCATCGCTCGGCATCGGCATCCCGCTTGCCTTCAGCATGGCGAACAGCATCAGTCTGCTTGAAGTTATCATCTGGGGATCGGTCGCGCTTGTCCTGCAAATACTTGGCTTCCGGCTGACGGATCTGATCATGCGGGATCTGCCGGGGCGCATCGTCAATGGCGAGATGAGCGCCGCGATCCTGCTTGTCTCGGTGAAACTGTCGATCGCGGTGATCAATGCCGCCGCGCTCTCAGGCTAGGCAGCCGTCTTGCGCTGGTTCGACTATCTCGCCCTGACCGCGATTATTGTCGCGGCCACCGCGCAGTTCCTGACCGGAAGTGACGGTGCAGCCCCACCTTCCGAAACGCCACGCCGCCCTGCACCGCAGCAATTTGCCGAGCAGCAGGATGATATGTCCGGCAATACTGAAACCGAACCGCGGCTGCCGCCTCCGTCAGTACCGCAAAATTCCGTGCCTGACCTTGGTCAGGGTGTGGTCGAGGAAAAATCTGCGCGAACCACCTCCACCGGATCGGCATTTCCAATTCTTTCCGATGGTACCTGGCTCACCGCACGGCATGTTGCGCAAGACTGCAAGAAAATCAGCTTGCGGCTGGGCAATCATGCAGTGCCGGTTTCACGTCGGGTGCTGCACCCTTTTGCCGATATTGCCATTCTGAAAACAAAGGCAGCCGTTACCCCTTTTCCCTTCGCGTCGGGATCTGCGCCGCTTGGGACGGCTTATCATATCGGTTTTCCAAAGGGGCGGCCCGGTGTGGTTGCAAGCGGATTCCTGGGCGAAATGACCTTATGGCACAAAGGCCGGCATAATTATCGCGAAAGGGTGCATGTCTGGGCGGAAAGGGTTCGCTATCCACAACGGCAAGGCTCGCTCGGCGGGCTGAGCGGCGGGGCCGTTCTCGATCCCGAGGGCCGTATCATCGGTGTCACGCAGGCGGAATCGCCACGCCGTGGCAGAATCATGACCGGTATGCCCGAACGGGTGTCAGAGATCGCTGGTTTTGCCGCGATTACCCTGCCTGCGGCCGGCGGTGCCAGCACACCGATCGCACCAGAAAAATTCGGCGAAACGGGATTTGCGCTGATCAATGGCTACCGTATCGCCAAAGTCCTGTGCCGCGTTTGAGCTGGAAGCGCCGTATCAAGTCCCCGCGCCAACACAGACTAAAGGGTAGGCTAAAGCGCAGACTAATATGGCCGGCTGCCACGCAGGGAAATCCGATGCATCACCCGCTTGTGCCCGTGATAGTCATTAATCGGGTTATGCTGCACCGCGCGATTGTCCCAGAAGGCAATTGAACCCGGCTCCCAGCGAAACCGGCAGGTGAATTCCGGGCGGCACAAATGCGCGAACAGATAATCAAGCAAGGGCTTGCTTTCCTGTTCGGTCATATCCTCAAAGCGCACCGTATGGCCATAATTCACATAGAGCAGCTTGCGCCCTGTTTCGGGATGTGTGCGGACCACAGGATGAACCCCGATTAATTCTTCGCCGGGCACAAGCTTTGCGTCGGTGGCGAGCCGGTCCTCGCGCGTGGCCGTTACCTCCGCCTTGGCGGAACTGTTGACCGCGCGCAGCCCCGACAACAGACGCTTCAACCCATCGGACAGTTGTTCATAGGCAAGATACATATTGGCAAACAAAGTATCCCCGCCAAAGGGGGGCAATTCGCGCGCAACAAGCACTGCCCCCATCGGTGGAATGTCGGTATAGGCCGTATCGCTGTGCCACAAGCCGCCGAAATTCACCCGCTCATGGGGCAGCTTCACAACCGGCACGATCTTGGGAAAATCAGCAAGCCCTGTGATCATCGGATAATCCTCAGGCTCGGAAAAATAGCTTGCGAACCTTAAATGATCCGCCGGTGTAATATCCTGATTGCGAAAGAAGATGACCAGATGCTCAAGCAAAGCAGCGCGTATGTCGGCAATCTGCTGTTCACTCAGGGGCTGTGACAGATCGATACCGTCGATCTCCGCCCCCAACGCTCCCGATACAGGCGATACGGTAATCATGCCACGCCTATCTCCTCCCTGCTGCGGCCCGGTCGTCATTGTTATCAGCGCCACGCCAATAATTAGCGCTATGCCGAGTATTTATCCGGGTATTTATTATGACTAGCGAATTTCCCGTCTATGCGCCATGCGATATAGTGACCCGACCTTCATTCCATTCAATCGCCAGGATGACACTCCCCGTTCCGTGACTATCCCTTTCCCCCCAACCGAAACCTCATCTTAAGATGCGCGCGAAACATCCGCTGGCGGACTGGCTGCTGCTGATGGCGCTTGTCGTTCTGTGGGGCTCCTCCTTCGCGCTCAACAAGATCGCGCTGACTGCCATTCCACCTGTAAGCCTTGTCGCTTACCGTCTGGGCCTTGCCGCTGTCCTGCTTGCCGGGGCGGCATTCTATTTACGGCATTCGCTCCGCTTGCACTGGCGGCAATGGTGGTTCTTTCTGCTGCTGGCGCTGATCGGCAACTGCATTCCTTTCTTCCTGATCAGCTGGGGACAGCTTGTGATCGACAGCGCGCTGGCCGGCATTCTGATGGCGATCATGCCGCTGATGACGTTGCTGCTAACGCATCTCTTCCTGCGTGAGGAGGCACTCGGCGCAGGTGATGCAATCGGGTTCGCACTTGGCTTTGGCGGGATTATCCTGCTTGTTGGGCCTGATGCGCTCGACCGGCTTGGCGGTGATACGCTGCTGGCGCAGCTCGCGGTGCTTTTTGGCGCGGTCTGCTATGCGGTGAATGCCGTGCTTGCGCGCTTTAACAGGGAAAACCGCCCGGTCGTGACATCCGCCGGCGTGATGATCGCGGCAACCCTTGTCATGGCGCCGGTTGCGCTATGGCACGATCCGATTGGCAAACTCGACATCGGATTTGCACCGGCACTTGCAGCAACTGCGCTCGGCATGCTTGGCACAGCGCTCGCCACGCTTGTCTTCTTCAAGCTGATCGACAGTGCTGGCCCGGCATTCCTGTCACTTAACAATTATCTGATTCCCGTCTGGGCGGTGATGATCGGCGCCGTCTTCCTTGACGAACAGCTTGACTGGACCGCCTATGCCGCCCTGGCATTGATCCTGATCGGTATCGGCCTCAGCCAGTTCACCGCACGCCGCAAAGACATTCCACCTGTCGGTCAAGCCGATTAGCAAAAATGCTAGATCCGGATGCTCCCTTCCAGATAGGGGATGCAATAGCCGCGCTGCACGACATATGCGCCGCCGTCATAGCTACAATGCAGGAAGCCGCCACGGCTGGACGCCTGAAAGGCCTTAAGATCGGCACGGCCAAGCCGCGCGCACCAGTAAGGCACGATCTGGCAATGCGCACTGCCGGTTACCGCATCCTCGGGCACCCCTTTCGCCGGCACGAAAAATCGCGATATCACATCATAGTGCCGTTCCCCGCGTGGCGCGGGCGACGTGATGATGACACCACGTTCCCATTTTGCGAGGGCGGTCATGTCAGGGATTACGGCTTGCACCTCGCCGGCATCCCCGAACACCGCCATGTCATAATCCCCGCGCAAAAGCAGTTGCGGTTCGCGCCCAAGCGCGGCGACAAGCTGTCCCGTATCATCGGCAAAAGGGACAGATTCACGCGCCGGCAACCGCATTGCAAGCATCCCGCTATCGCTTTCCCGCGATACGTCAAGACGACCGCTCGCTGTCCGGAAACCGACCGCATGCAATTCGGGCCGCAAATATTCGAAAATCACAAAAGCTGAAGCAAGCGTCGCATGTCCGCATAACGGCACTTCGACCTGCGGTGTGAACCAGCGCAAGTGATAATCCTCACCATCGGCCACGAAAAAGGCCGTCTCCGCGAGGTTATTTTCCGCTGCGATCTGCTGCATCAGCGGATCCGGCAACCAGCGGTCCAGCGGACAGACAGCCGCCGGATTGCCGCTGAAAGGCTGCGCGGCAAACGCATCAATCTGATAAAGCGGAAGCGTCCGAGGCTCAGTCATCGCGCCAGCCACGCTGCCAGAAGGGGCGTGCCGCCTCCCGCTCCGCCTCGGCCCGGGTCAACCCGAGATCATCGAGCAGATGATCGTCAAGCCCGCGCAGATGTTGCCGGTACAGCACCCGGTGCCGCCACATCCGCATGGTGAGACCAGCCTGCACCGCCAGCCGCAGCAGACGATAGCATCCTGCCCAAAAGAGGGACAATTTTGATATTGTGCCTATTTTTTCCACGACAAACTCACCAATATAGCTGGATTACAGAGGCAATTCTGTATATTCTTCACCATTATTTGATTCAATGAGAATATTGTCACTGATACAATGTGGATTCCCGACCTGTCGAACCGTCCCGGGCGCACCTATCAGGCATTGTGCGATGCGATTGCCGAGGCGATCGCCCAGGGTGTATTTGCGCCCGGCGATCGCCTGCCGCCGCAACGTGAACTTGCCTATGCGCTGAATATGTCAGTAGGCACTGTCGGACGCGCCTATGCACGCGCCAGGAAGCAGGGGCTGATCGGGGGGGAGGTTGGACGCGGCACCTATGTGCGCGACCCTGCCGCGACCGCGCAGGAATTTGCGCTCAGTCCCACGCCCTATACCGAACATGACGCCAGCCGGATCGATTTGCGCCGCAATGTGCCCGCCCCCGTTGGACAGGAAGAGGCATTAAGGCAAGCACTCGCCATGGCGAGCGGGCAGGATTTACGCGACTATTTGGGCTATAGCCCGACCGGCGGCGCGTTGGCGCACCGGCTGGCCGGTGCGCAATGGATGGCGCGCGCGGGATTGTCCGTACCGCCCGAGCGGGTACTTGTTACCGCCGGTGCAACCCAGGCGGTGGCGACCGCCTTTGCCGCCGCGATCCGCAGGCCCGGATGTGACCCCGTCATTCTTTGCGAACCGCTGATCAATGTCGGGTTCAAGGACACTGCCGCGACGCTTGGCATTCGGCTGAAAGGGGTGGAAATGGATGCGGCGGGTATCTGCCCCGATGCCCTGGCCCGCGCTTGCGAGGGCCCGGAAAGACCCGCTGCCGCGCTGATCGTACCGACATTCCAGAACCCCACCACCGCGCTGATGCCCGCCGAACGGCGCGCCGCGCTGGTGGCGGTGGCACGGCGCTATGAGCTTGCCCTTATCGAGGATGACTTATATGCCGACCTTCTGCCACCAGCCGAACGGCCGCTGCCGCTTGCACATTCTTATCCGGAAGCAAGCTTCTATGTGACGAGCCTGTCGAAATCGGTGACGCCGGGCATCCGCATTGGCTACCTGCTCTGCCCCGACGTGCCGACCGGCACGCTGACGCGGCGCTGCCAGGGCATATTGAACAGTTT
>OBJS01000129.1_pt1 | contig 26466 bp, 20 predicted proteins | sample 1519851 | NCBI WGS metagenome assembly OBJS01 (sample SAMN03019806, study PRJEB22545) | beach sand metagenome | biome: beach; feature: sea beach; material: beach sand | place: USA: Municipal Pensacola Beach, FL | collected 2010-10-20 | depth 25-47 cm m
CGTGGCGCCGGCTTACCTGGGCAGGCAAATTATGTGAAAGGGGTGCTCGAAGAGACGCATAAAGATTTGCGCGTCGCCATCGTCGCTATGACTACCCAGGGCGACAAATTGCTCGATACTACATTGTCGAGAGTGGGAGGCAAGGGCCTGTTTGTTAAGGAACTCGAGGTCGCCCTGCTTGAAAAGCGCGCCGATATCGCTGTCCACTCCATGAAAGATGTGCCGATGGAACTGCCGCCGGGGCTAGAGTTACCCGTGATTTGCCGACGCGCGGATCCAACCGATGCCCTGGTGAGTTCGCACTACGACCGACTCGAGTCACTGCCCCGGGGGGCGCGTGTCGGCACATCGAGTCTGCGGCGACAGTGCCAGTTACGGGCCGCTTTCCCGGGTTTGGTCATTGAAGATTTGCGCGGTAACGTTAATACGCGACTGGCCAAACTGGACGCCGGGCATTTCGACGCCATTGTGTTGGCGACCGCGGGACTTATGCGATTGGATCTGGCTCAGCGCATACGCCAGAAAATCGAGCCGTCGCTGATGTTGCCGGCAGCCGGGCAGGGTGCGCTCGGTATAGAGTGCCGCGCTGGCGACGATAGGGTCACCGCCTTGATTGCGGGTTTGCACCATTCGCCAACTGCACACTGTGTCGGGGGCGAGCGCCTGGTCAACCGCATTCTCCAGGGTGGATGTCAGGCACCGATCGCCTGTTTTGGCGAGATCGAGAAGGATAGGTTTCACCTGCGTGCTCTGGTCGGTTCCGTCGATGGCGGACGACTGCTTGCTGACTCGGTTGTCGGGGCGGTGGAGGATAGCGCGTCTCTGGCCGGGGAACTGGCGGAGCGCCTGTTGGCCCAGGGTGCGGCAGAGATACTGCAACGCGCTGGCATTGCCGATGAATAACGACTTGATTGAAAGAGCCCTGCTGAGCAGGTAGCGCGCGTGGCCGGTTCAAAAGGAAAATCACCCCGCGCACAGGATGCGAAAATCCTGGGCGGCGCGGAGGTGGTATTGCTGCGTGCGCGGCTGGCACCCGATGACTTGACGCGGACGTTGAAGGAGAGGGGCGCGTATGTACGCACCCTTCCGGTACAGAAGATCGTATTGCGGCCGGAAGATGATCCGATTGTTCGGCAACAGCTCGAGAATGTTCGGCAACAGGATCTTTTTATATTTGTCAGCCGTCGCGCTGTCGACTGGATTGAGCAATGCATGCCGAAGGTTTTGCAAGTGTGCAACGACAAAGAAGTCTTCGCCGTGGGGCCGGCGACGGCGGCCGTGTTGTCGCATCACGGGGTGCGTGTGCAGTGGCCGGCGCGCGAGTGGAACACACGCGGTCTGCTGGCCATGCCAGCGCTGGCGGCCGTGGCGGGGAAGAAAATTCTGATCTTCCGCGGTCGCGGCGGGCTGGAAGATCTCGGCAAGCAATTACTTCAGCGGGGAGCGTTGGTTGAATACTGTGAACTCTATGAACGCCAGACGGAAGTGGCGCACCGGGCTCAGCTCTTACAGATATTGCAGGAGCATGCCACGCCTACTGACACAATTCTTGTGATCCATAGCGGCAGCGTCCTCGATGCAGTGAAAGAACTTGCCGGGAGGGCCTTCGATCAAATGCAAACAATACCCGTTGTGGTGCCCAGTGACCGGCTGCGGCGCTATGCCGAGGACAATGGACTGAAGCGCGTGCACGTGGCTGCCAGTGCCATGCCTGCGGATATAGAGAATGCGATAGTGGGTTGGTACACTGCGGGCAATACTGGGTAGCTGAGCTGCTCGATTGCATGGCGTCATCCAGACCTGTGCAAATGATGTCAACGGGGAAACACGCCGAGTGGATAACAAACAAACAGACAAGAACGAAAAACCGACGCAACAAGAAGGACAAGCGCCGCCTGACGCGGCCACCAATTCCGCAATAACGTCCACAACAACGCCGAATTCGACGCCGCGTCAGAAGACAGACGTGTCCGAAGAGCGCCAGCCGGGTAAAGGCTGGCGCTGGCTGGCTATCATTTTATTGTTCATTCTGTTGTTGTTCACCGGCGCTGCGGGTTGGCTCGGTTACGAGTTGTATCGTGGTGCCCAACAGGCGGTGGATGTGCAGGCGCGGGAAGCCAATGCGGCGCAGGGCGCAAAGATCGAGCAGATACTGAAAAGTCTCGATGGAGACCGGGCGGCGCAATTGAGTGCAGCCGATAAAATTACCGAAAGCCTGAATGCGCTTGCGCGCGAGCAACGCGCCCTGGGCGATCGTCTTGCCGAGATAGCGGCCCAGGACCGCGATCAGTGGTTGGTGGCCGAGATCGAGTTTCTGGTGCGTCTGGCGAGCCAGCGATTGCAAACCGAACGCCGCCCTCAGGGCGCTCTGATGTTGCTCGAGACTGCGCAACAGCTACTAACCACGCTTGACGCTGCGCCCACCATCGGCGTGCGTGAGGCCCTTGCCGGAGATATTGCGGCGTTGCGCATGTTGGAGACCGTGGATCGCGAGGGTCTCTACGCGCGGCTCACCGCGTTGAAAACGATTGTCCTGACGCTAGAGGCGTTGCCGCAGGCCGAGTTGCCTTCTTCGGGTCGCCTTCCGGCGAGGGACGAAGCCAGCAATGGGCCGGCTGAGGTGCAATCAGAGGTGCCCTGGTGGCGCCGTTTGTGGACCAATGCGGACGCTGCCTGGTCGCGTTTTCTGAGCCAACATTTTCACGTGCGGCGCCGGGATATCCCGATGGAAGCCATGGTTTCCCAGGAGCAGGAACGCTGGCTTCAACTGGATATGGCCACGAATATCGCCACCGCCCAGCAGGCCCTGTTAAGGGAAGAAGAGGCTATCTATGGGGCAGCGCTGGACAACGTCATCTCGCACTTGCGCAGCTATTTCCCAATCGATAAACAAACGCAGTCAGTTTTGACCGAGCTGGATAGCCTGCGCGCCTCGGCTATAAAGCAGCCATTGCCCGATCTGACGACTTCCCTGCAGGCGCTTACCGAGTGGCGCAAGAAACAGCAGGCGCGACCCGCGTCTGGCGTGGGGGAATCGCCGTGAAGCGGGTTGTTTTACTGATTGTTATGGTGCTGGTCGTTGGCGGTGTCCTGTTCAGGCTGATCGACGATACCACGGGTAGTGTCACCGTATCTTTGGGTTCCTATATCGTTCAGTTCAGTCTGTGGACAGCTTTGCTCTTGCTTCTGGTAGCGATATTGCTGTTCTGGTTGATTTACACCGGCGCCAGGATGCTTCTCGCACCGGGCTGGCGGTTAATGGCGAACCGGGAGTCGCGGCGTCGTCAAAAACTTATCGCGCAATATCACGATGCTCTGCTCGCGGTGGCTGAAGGTCGCTGGGAACCAGCCCGTAAAAGCCTGCTTAAAACCGCCGAGAAACTCGATGGTTCAAGCAGCACCATCAGCTATCTGGCGGCGGCAAAAGCAGCGGCGGAAAATGGCCAACTGGAGAGCGCGCTGGAAACGCTGGATCAGGCGCGCGCGTCGAGCGAAGAAGGTGCGCTGGCTGTCGATTTAACTCGAGCCCGCCTGTTGCTTGATCGTCATCGGCCGAATGTGGCCCTTGAGGTGCTGCGGCGGGTTCACTCGGCGCAACCGGTTCATCCTGTGGTCCTATCATTGTTGTGCCGCTGTTACCGGGAGCTGGAGGATTGGGACAGCCTGGAAAAACTTCTGCCGGATTTAAAACGCAGCAAAACCCTGTCCCCGGAGGACATCTTTGAGTTACAGGTTCTCGTGCGCTCATCTCAGCTGGCGCGTTTCGCTCAGGCGAGCGCGCCGGCTATGCCCGCGCAAAATGCCGACACGAAGCCGCAGCACGGCACCGCGTCCCAGATGACGCAAATAGAGGGCCTCTGGGGGCGTACCGAAAAAGCGGTCAGGGCGGCGCCAAAGGTGCTTGCAGCCTACGTTCGGGCGCTATCCGAGGCGGGAGCCGCCGACATGGGCGAACAGATTCTGCGTCGTGCTTTAGGCAAGTCATGGGATAACGATCTGATATTGTTATATGGGCAGTTGGAGAGCAACGATTCACTGCGTCAATTGGTTACTGCCGAGCGCTGGTTGCGTGATCGACCCGGGGATCCAGACCTGTTGCTCACCCTGGGCCGCCTGTGTCGGCGCAATGAACTGTGGGGCAAGGGTCGAGATTATCTCGAAGCCTCGTTAAATGCAGCCAATCGACCTGAAACCTGTGCCGAAATGGCTTACGTGATGGCGAAGTTGGGCGAAGACAAACAAAGTGCAGCGTTTTTCAAGCGGGGATTACTAGACGCTGTCGGTATGGATGAGAATCTGCGCCCGGAACTGCCTCGGGCGGCCAGTAGATCGACGACCAGCGGTTAAACTCGGCTGAACCCTGCGTATAAACCGCCGATATCAAGGTGAGTGTGGCCAGAGGGCCGGATTGGTAGGGCGCCAGCGGGAAAACATTTCTTTTTTCTTGCTTTGCTGTGTCGCGCAGTGCTTGCTTGATCAAGCTTATTGATTAGGCCTGATAGTGTTGTGTGGGCTTTAATAAAAATGGTATGGCTTAAGACTCATGGGTAGTGCAGCCTAAGATCGTACTGGACGAACCCCCAATTGTCCGCCCAGAGCTTAAACACAGGGATTATGGCCCGGGTCAGCTGATTTAGGCGTCCCAATAACCAGGCTTGGCCCGCGTTATTTGCCGAGACTGGGTATTCCCCCCCGCTCAGTCGAGTGACGGGCCGGCCGCGATAATGGTGGGTGAGACGTCAAAGGCTGCAAAGTTTTCGACAAACAAGCCTGCCAGTTTTTTAGCCTGCTCGTCGTATGCTTGCGAATCGTCCCAGGCCTCGCGCGGGTTGAGGTAACGGCTGTCGACGCCGGGCACTTCTCGGGGTATTTCCAGGTTGAGCAGCGGTAGGCTTTCTGTTTCCACTTCTTCCAAGGCCCCGGATTGTATGGCGTGCACAACCGCACGCGTGACTGGAATGGGGAAGCGTTCGCCCGTGCCATCGCCACCCGAGCCTCCAGTCCATCCGGTGTTGACCAGGTAGACCTTACTGCCAAAGTCTTCAATGCGTTTCATCAGCAGCTCGGCGTAGACGTTTGCCGGACGAGGCATAAAAGGGGCGCCGAAACATGCGGAGAACGTCGGGTGGATGCCAGACTCCGCGCCGAGTTCGGTGGACCCGACGCGAGCGGTATAGCCGCTGAGGAAATGATAGGCGGCAGCCTCTTTGGAAAGGATAGCAACGGGCGGCAGCACACCGGTGACATCACAGGTGAGAAACAGAATATGTTTCGGTTCCCCGGCGCGATTGTCCGGGCTGCACATATCTACCAGGTCGAGCGGGTAACTGCAGCGACCATTTTCTGTCAGGCTGGTGTCGCTATAGTCTGCGTGTCGCTGGTTGTCCAGCACGACGTTTTCAATAATAGCGCCAAAGCGAATGGCATCCCAGATAACGGGCTCGTTTTTTCGGCTCAGGTTGATTGTTTTGGCGTAACAGCCGCCTTCCAGATTAAAGACGGCGCCCTTGGTCCAGCCGTGCTCGTCATCGCCGATCAGGTAACGTTCCGGGTCGGCGGATAAAGTTGTCTTGCCAGTACCCGAGAGGCCAAAAAACAAAGCTACGCTGCTGTCTTTACCGACATTGGCGGCGCAATGCATCGGCATGACATCTTTCTCGGGAAGTAGGAAGTTCTGTACTGAGAACATACCCTTTTTCATTTCGCCCGCGTATTTCATTCCGGCTAACAGTAGCCTGCGACGGGCGAAATTGACGATGACGACACCGCTGCTGTGGGTGCCGTCGCGTTCGGGTTCGCAGACAAAGTTTGCCGCATGTAGGATCTGCCACTCTTCCTTGCCGGCCGCGTTGTATTTTTCAGGTCGGATAAACATGTTGCGGGCGAACAGAGCATGCCAGGCGGTCTCAGTAGTGACCTTGACTGGGATATAGTGTTTGCTGTCTTCCCCCACATGGAGGTGTGAGACAAAGCGGTCGCGTTCGGCGATATGGGCTTTCACCCTTTCCCACAGAGCATCAAACTTTTCCGCGTCAAATGGCCGGTTGACCGGCCCCCAGTTGATGGCCTCACTGGTGCTGGGTTCGTCGACGATAAAACGGTCGGCGGGGGACCGTCCGGTATGGCGCCCCGTCTCAGTTCGCAGCGCGCCCGTATCGGTTAATACTCCTTCACCACGCAGCAAAGCTTGTTCAATGAGTTCGGCGGAGGACAGGTCCTGGTGCGCCGTCGCGAGAGAATGGTCTTGCTGGGTCATGAGGGGTTGGGTCATCGAGTCTGTATCCTGTAAGCAGTCAAAGCCTGATCAATGCGAGCCTACACCGCTAATGCGGGCCAAAAAAGGGGCGCCAATTATGCCAGAAAACTCCCTTTCCGCGAAGGAATATGCCGTAATTTCAGTGTAGGGTCGGATCGTCATTAAGTAGTTTTTCTATATCTTTCTTATTAAAGCGATAATGTTGCAAACAAAACTGGCAGGTGATTTCTATGGGCGTTTTTTCCTCAAGCATCACTTGCAGCTCGTGAGCGCCAAACCCGAGGAGGGCGCGCGCGGTACGTGCCCTTGAACAACTACAGCTGAATCGAAAAGTGCGCGTAGCCAGCATTCTCACTTTCTGTTGATAAAATAATCTCCTGAGCAACGTTTCGTGCCCGAACTCCAGTTGTTCCTGTTTGTTGAGCGTGTCGACCAGCGTGTTCACTAATCGCCAATGTTCTTCCCCTTCATCCCATTCGTCTCGGGTGCCGTCGGACAAAGGCAGGACTTGGAGCAATAATCCGGCGGCCCTGCGACCGTCCGCACTGAGACAGATTCGCGTGGGCAACTGTTCGGATCGGTGAAAATAGTCGCTAAGGCAGTCGCTCAGACTGTGTCGTTCCAGCGGCACGATGCCCTGATAGCGTTCCCCTTGTGCCGGTTCAATGGTCACTGCGAGGGTCGCTTGACTTCCTAGCAAAGAGGTCAGTGCAGCCGAGTCGGTTACAGTGCTCGTGGTCTCGCCGCACTCGCCATCGAAGGGTGCAGCCGAGAAGCGGGTGATCGCGCGCAGACTGGATTGCCGCGTGCAATCTGCGACAATCATATTTACCGGCCCTTTACCAACGGCCTGCAGGGAAATGGAGCCATCAAACTTTAGCGTGGCACTTAACAGTGCGACGCCCGCGAGGAACTCGCCGAGGAGTATCTGCAGAGCCGGCGGGTAGTCGCCGTTTTGTAAAACCTGGTGGTAGCTATCCTGCAGGGAAAGGATTTCACCGCGAATGTCTGTATCATCGAACAGGAAACGCTGCCCGAGATCGTTTTCTGCTGTTGTCATATGCCTCAAAGATTCTAAGTTGTCGGATGACCTGTTCGGCCTATGGGCAAGCAAGGCTCCGAGACTTCCTGGCCCCCGATGGGACAGGGCAGTATTTCATAAATCGTCGAGTTGACGAAAGCGGTGAATCTGTCGGCGCTGCTTTTTCGTCGGTTTGCGTGCTGGGGGCGAGTGAGTGACGGCTTGTTGTTTGCGCGCCTCGGCTCGCCGCGCGCGGGCCTCTATGCTGGCCGACGTTTCCCGGTATAGCGTCGCCGCCAGCGGTGCGCTCCGGCGCTGGTCCGACACGCCTGTTACTTCGACCTCGAGTTGCTCCCATCCGCGGCGGATTTCAATATTCTCGCCCTGCATGATTTCCTTGCTGGGCTTGACCCGAAGGCCGTTGACGTGGACCTTGCCGCCTGCCACAGCCTCTTTTGCCAGGGCTCTGCTGCGAAAAAATCGTGCCGCCCACAACCACTTGTCGATTCTGACTCTATCCATGTCGGGAATTCACGTCAGGCTTGATTCAGCCCTGTTTCGAAGCGGCCTCGGCCCCGTTGTGCATGATTTCGGCGAACGTATCGATGGCTGGGAATTCAAGGTCGGTGCGTGGCGCCTTGGTACTGTCCGGTCGACTGATACACAGTACATGGGCAATGCCGAAAGAGCGGGCTGAGTGCAGCATGGGCTCGTTGTCGTCAATAAATAAAGTGCGTTCGGGGTCGAAGTCAATATCTTGCCGCAGACGATGCCAGAAGTCCCCGTGTTCCTTGGGTATCCCGTAGTCGTGGGAGGATACGATGGCATCCAGCCAGAGATCGATGCCGGTGACTTCGAGTTTTATTTCGAGACTGTGTCTATGGGCGTTGGTGGCCAGGACCCTTCGCGTATTCATGTTGCCCAGATGCGCGAGAAACTCTCTCACGTGGGGCCGTATCGCGATCAAATGCTGGACTTCTCTTTTCAGGGCTGGGACATCCAGCGCCAGTTCGCGCGACCAGTAATCGGTGCAATACCATTCGATACTATCGCGTTTTTCGTCGAAACGCCGATACAGATCCCGAAGCGCATCCTCCGGATCGATTTGGTGGCGCTCGGCGTAACGCGCCGGCAGAAAGTGTTGCCAGAAGTAGTTGTCAAAATGTAGATCGAGCAGTGTGCCGTCCATATCAAGGAGCACAGTGTCAATGGCTTTCCAGTCGATCATGGCAGATAATGCTCTCAAAACCCGCTGACGGCACGCAGTATGCCTATTAAACCGGAAATTTTGAAGCAACGCGCAGTGGCAAAATCGCGATTGTTCCAGATCGAACAACTGGAGCTGCGGTTTTCTAATGGCGTGGAAAGGACTTATGAAAGGCTGGCACCTTCCGGCTACGGTGCGGTTGCCGTAGTGCCGCTGATTGATACCGGGGAAGTCTTGCTTATTCAGGAATATAGTGCAGGCATGGACGAGTACCAGTGGGGTTTGCCCAAAGGCGCAGTGGATCCGGGTGAAAACCCGCTGGAAGCAGCGAATCGCGAGCTTATGGAAGAGGCGGGATTTGGCGCAGGGCAGTTGCACTACCTGAAAAGCGTTTGTCCGAGTCCGTCCTATATGCAGCGGGGCATCGATATCGTACTGGCGGAAGAGCTTTACGAAAAATCCCTGCCCGGAGATGAACCGGAACCCCTGGCGCGAATGACCTGGCCATTGGATGCCCTGGGCGATCTGTTGTCGCGTGGCGATGTTCGTGACAGCGTCTCGATCGCCGGATTATTTCTTGCGCGCGACTACCTCGCGACCCGCGGTGAGTTGACCGGCTGAGGCCTTCTCGCATCCATTTTGTGTGCGTTGTGTGCTAATCAATACAGTGGAGTTTTAATGGATCGGCAATTGCTGAACACGGTGTTGGATCTTGCGGAATCAGCGGGCAAGGCGATTCTCGATGTTTACGACTCGCCGTTTAAGGTCGATCGCAAGGCCGATGAATCGCCCGTGACTGAAGCCGACCTTGCGGCGCATGCCATACTGCAGGCTGGCCTCGAAGATCTGCTTGAGGGCGTGCCGGTGCTGTCGGAGGAATCGCGTGTGCCGGATTTTGCTCAGCGCAGTACCTGGCGGCGTTACTGGATTATCGATCCGCTGGATGGCACCAAGGAGTTTATCAAACGCAATGGCGAATTTACGGTCAATGTGGCTTTGATAGAGGATCACGCGCCGGTTCTCGGCGTGGTCCACGTGCCGGTGAGCGGCGTGAGTTACGCTGGTATTGCAAGACAGGGAGCTATACGCAAAGAGGCCGATGGTCGCACCAGCCCTATTGGGGTACGCAGCATGACTGGCCGTGGACAGCCCGGCGTGCCGGTAGCAGTTGTCGCCAGCAGGAGCCACGGTTCTGAGGCGGTAGAACACCTGTTAAAACGGCTCGCATTCAAACTGGGAGTCGTCGATACCTGTAATATGGGAAGTTCTTTGAAGCTGTGCCTGGTCGCTGAGGGCAAGGCCGATATTTATCCACGTCTTGCGCCGACCATGGAATGGGACACAGCTGCGGCGCAGGCTGTTGTCGAGGCGGCGGGCGGCGTGGTGCTCGGCGCTGATTTGAGGGTGTTACGTTACAACACCAAAGAAGATTTGTTGAATCCGCACTTTTATGTATTGGGGGATTCGGATTTTCCCTGGCAAGAATTGTTGCCGGCGCCGTAATTATATCGCCTTTATCGGCCTTGCCACCGGCAAAAGACCAGATTTCGCGGCAACTTCCGGCCTTACAGGCGCTAACGCGGAGGGGCTATTAAACCCGAAATCTACCAGATATCTTCAGGAAGGGGCGTTGTCGGTCCAGTGTATTCCGGTGCCCCGTGCAGCGTTTCGTGCAGTTCGGGTGCGTATTCCTCGCGAAACAGCTCAAAAATGGCGTTGGGTGCGCCTTCTGCGGCACGCAATCCGGTGTTGGGATCGATCTTGATCGATACCATGTCCGCGGGTTGTGGTTGTATTTTTTCGGGTCGTCCGGCCAGGGCTTCCGCCATAAAGTCCATCCAGATCGGTAAAGCCGCCGAGCCGCCGAATTCCCGGCGCCCAAGTAGCTTGTTGTCGTCAAAACCCAGCCATACCGTAGTGACCAGGTCGGGTGAGTAACCCGAGAACCAGGCGTCGCGCGGCCCGTTGGTGGTGCCGGTCTTACCGGCGAGATCGTTCCTGTTGAGGCTGCGGGCTTTGCTGCCGGTGCCCCTGATGACCACATCTTTTAACATCGAATCCATTAGAAAGGCGACGCGAGGCTCGAGGATACGCTGAGCTGTTGGCTTTGCGCTGTTCTTGTTTTGGGCGGCGAAGGGATCGTCGAGTTCTGGTTTTGCCAAAGGATTTTGCATCGCCGTGATCGCTGTCTCGGAAGTCGTAGTATTCGGTGCCAATGCATGACTTTGGCTATCTGGTGTTCGTGGTCCCGAGTGCTGATAAAGAACCTCGCCGTTGAGGTTTTCAATTCGCTCAATGAGATAGGGCGATATTTTGAATCCTCCATTGGCGAACGTGCTGAAGCCGGTGGCGAGTTCAAGAGGAGTGAGGGCATAGGTTCCCAGGGCCAGGGACAGATTCCGCGGCATCTCCCGAGTATTGAAACCGAACTTTGCCGCGGTATTCAGTGCCGTGTCGACACCGATGCTGCGCAGAATGCGTATGGATACCAGATTGCGTGAGCGGTACAGGGCTTCGCGCAGGCGGGTCGGCCCGTAAAATTGACCGCTGCTGTTTTCCGGTCGCCAGGCTTTTTCCACAGTGTTATTGTCGAGTACCACAGGGGCGTCGTTGATAATGCTTGCCGCTGTCATTCCGTGTTCCAGCGCGGCAGTGTAAATGAAGGGCTTAAAGCTGGATCCGGGCTGGCGTCGGGCCTGCGTCACGCGGTTGAAGTGGCTTTGTGCGAAGTCAAACCCGCCGACAATTGCCCGGATACCTCCCGAGTTTGGGTCGAGGGCAACCAGCGCTGCCTGCGCTGCCGGCACTTGAGCGAGGTAGGGGCCATCTGCTCCGTGTCCGATACGAATGACGTCGCCTGCCGAGAAGACGTCGTTCAGGTTTTTGACCACAGTCGAAATCCGGCTTTCCGAGATGTATTTACGCAGCTTCCGAATTCGCGGGCTGTCTTGTGTCAGCGTGACATCCTGGTGCGATTTAGTGATCAGCGAGATCGAGGTATCCGTTACCCCGGTGACAATGGCGGGTTCCAGGCCGGCGACCACAGGCGTCGAGTTGAGCAAATCCATTCGTTCCTGGGGGGCTTCGACATGTGCTTCCGGGCCTCGGTAACCGTGTCGCCAATCGTAATCAAACAGTCCCCCAGTCACCGCTTTATCGGCTGAACGCTGCATATCGACATCGACGGTTGTAATCACAATATAACCTTCGGTATAGGCAGCGGGGCCGAACATGTCGAGCGCAAAGCGTCGTGCCTCTTCAGCCGCATAGGGTGCGCTGTAGTCGATGCTCGCACCGTGATATCTCGCCACAGCGGGCGATGTGCGGGCAACCTCATACTCTTCCGGGCCGATGAAGTCGAGTTTAAGCATGCGCCCAAGAATCCAGTTGCGCCGGCTCATGGCGCGCTCTGGATTGATAATGGGGTTAAACCTCGACGGCGCTTTGGGTAGGCCGGCGATCATGGCTATTTCGGCAAGACTAAGTTCTCCTACCGAGCGGCCGTAGTAAGTCATAGCCGCAGCCTCAATGCCATAGGCGCGGTTGCCGAGGTAAATCTTGTTGGCATAGAGAGAGAAGATTTCATTCTTGTCCAGTTCATCTTCTATGCGCAGCGCCAGCAGAATCTCGTTGAATTTCCGGATAAAACTGCGTTCGCGCGTGAGGAAAAAGTTCCTCGCAACCTGCATTGTGATTGTACTGCCGCCGGTCTGGATGCTTCCTGTGCTGGCGAGTTCGAAGGCGGCCCGCATGAGACCGGCAAAATCAACGCCGATATGTCGGTAGAAGCCATCGTCCTCAGCGGCAAGTATGGCATGCACCAAATGTTGGGGAATAGCCGCGAATTCAATCGGCGTCCTACGTTTTTCGCCAAACTCGCCGATAACTTTTAAATCTTGTGAATAAACTCTCAAAGGAGTTTGAAATTGAATGCTTTTAAGGGTTTCAACCGACGGCAGCCTGGGGCTAAGGTAGGCATACAGCCCTGCGGTCAGCATCACGCCGCATCCGGCGGCAAAAACTGCCAGGTGGGCCAAGCTGAGAAAAATACGTTTGATCAAATCCAGTGGTGCTCTCGTGTGGCGCTCTCGATGTATGAGGCAGGTCGCAATTTTGACCTGAAACTCATTATACCGGCATGGGATTGTTAAATAATACTTGCAATATGGCGATAATGAGTTAGAGTGCCTTGTGATTATATTTGCCTAACTATAGGAATTAGAAACTAAAAATGGGAATGTTCAGGTTTCTAGATGGCGGCGTTAAGGCGGTTCTCGGTGTCGATATCACGTCTTCGACAGTTAAAGTACTGGAATTAAGCAAATCCGGTGGCCGTTACAAAGTCGAGAGCTATTTTGTCTGCCCCTTGCCGCCCAACACGGTAGTTGAAAAAAACATCAGCGATGTCAATGCATTGGCTGAATCGATTCGCAAAGCCGTCAGTCAGGCCAAGGCCAAAACCAAAGATGCTGCTGTAGCGGTTGCCGGCTCAGCGGTTATTACCAAAGTGATTGAAATGCCTGCAGATTTGAGCGAGGAGGGCATGGAATCCCAACTTGCGGTCGAGGCCGATCAACATATTCCCTATCCGCTCGACGAAGTGGCCCTCGATTTCGAATTGATCGGGCCGTCCGAGTCGAATGCCGAGCAGTTTGATGTATTACTCGCTGCCTGCCGCAGAGAGAATGTCGACCTCCGGGCAGAGGCGCTGACACTGGCGGGTCTGAACCCGAAGATCGTCGATGTCGAGGTGTTCGCCGTGGAGCGAGCCTTTAAGTTGATTTCCGAACAACTCGAAGAAGTCGGCGAACAGGTTGTTGCCATTGCCGATATCGGTGCCACCATGCTCACGTTGAGTGTTCTGGTTGACGGCAAAACGCTTTATACCCGGGAGCAGTTGTTTGGCGGCAAGCAGGTTACCGACGAGATCCAGCGGCGCTATGGCCTGTCGCTGGAAGAAGCTGGTCAGGCAAAAAAGACCGGTGGCCTGCCGGACGACTACGAATCGGAGATTCTCGAGCCTTTCAGGGAGGCGTTGATTCAACAGATCTCCCGATCATTGCAGTTTTTCTTTTCTTCCAGCCAGTACAACTACGTGGACCAGCTGGTTCTGGCCGGTGGTGTTGCTGCCATGGATGGTCTCTGCGCCGAAGTTGAAGAGAAACTGTCACTGCCCACCATGGTTGCCAACCCGTTTGCCAACATGGTAATCGGCGGCGACGTTAACGCGGTGGCACTGGCTACGGATGCGCCGGCGATGTTGATTGCGGCGGGGCTGGCTTTAAGGAGTTTTGACGACAATGGCTAACATTAACCTGTTACCCTGGCGCGAGGAATACCGCCAGGAAAAAAGAAAAGAGTTTGTCGTTGTTCTCGCAGCCGTCGCGATTTTTTCGTTACTGATTCTCGGCGGCTGGGATCGCTGGGTCAACGGGCGTGTCGATTGGCAAAAAAGCCGCAACGACCTGTTGACTCGGGAAATCGCCGTGCTGCAAAAACAGGTCGAAGAGATCAAGGAACTCAAGCAGAAACGCCAGCAAATGCTGGAGCGAATGGAAGTCATCCAGTCGCTGCAGGCCAATCGGCCCGAGATTGTCAAAATATACGACGAATTTGTCAGATCGACACCAACCGGCATTTATTTTGTGGAAATGGGGCGCACGGGTCGCGATGTCTCGCTTGTGGGTTACGCCGAATCCAACAACCGAGTGTCGGTGCTGATGCGCCAGCTCGACGCCTCGGAGATGTTTCGCGAGCCCAATCTGACAAAGGTTGAGGCAGATGCCGATATGGGTGAGCAGGGCAGTCGTTTTGAGTTAAACGTGAAGCTGGGTCCGCCGGCGGTCGGTGATGGTGAATCCGAGCAACAGGAAGAGGCTTGAGATGCAGGCTGATACTAATGAAGTAGTCAAACCCAGAAGTCTCGATATTTCGGAATTCAATGCCGACAACATCGGCGTCTGGCCGCTGCAATATCGGGCGTTGGTGTGCGTGCTTTTGTTCGTCACCGTGCTGGCTGTCGGTTACTTTCTCCATGTTAAAGAGCTTTATAGCAACCTGGACAGGGTGGCAGTGGAAGAAAAAAGCCTCCGCGATGCCTACCAGCAAAAAGCATTTGAGGCCGCCAACCTCGACGCCTACCGCCAGCAGATGGCAGAGGTGGAGGAGTCGTTCGGGGCGTTGCTCAGTCAGCTACCCGGAGACACCGAAGTGCCGGGTCTTCTTGAGGATATTACTGAAGTTGGATACGGCAGCAGCCTGGACATCAAATCTATCGATTTGCAGCCGGAAAATGCTGAAGAGTTTTATATCGAGCTGCCGATCAAAATAGTCGCTGAGGGTGGCTATCACGATATTGCGACCTTCGTCAGCGGCGTCGCTGGTTTACCGCGAATTGTGACTCTGCACGGGTTTTCAATCGCCAATGCGGAGGATTCGAACCGCCAGGTGTTTGAGGTGGAAGCGAAGACGTATCGATATAAAGTACAGGACGAATAGTTCATGGAATTCGGTTTCAGAATCAAAAAAGTCTGGCTGGCGAGCTGGTGCCTTATGCTCAGCGCCTGCGGCAGCGGTGTGGAACACCAGGATCTGCACGATTTTATGGAAAAAGCGCGCAGTCAGCCGGTGGGTGAGATCGAACCGCTGCCGACATTCAATCCCTACGAGACGTTTAAATACAGTGCCATGGCGCTGCGCAGCCCTTTCGAAAAGCCGGTCATTGTTGATGGCGAGAGTCAATCGGAGGGCGTTTCAGCCGTCGAGCCTGATCAGAACCGCAAGAAGGAATATCTCGAGCAGTTTAATTTCTCCGCCTTTTCGCTGGTGGGCGCTATCGCCAGGGATGGGGTTCTATGGTCACTGGTCGAAGACGGTGAAGGTGATGTCCATCGAGTAACTGTCGGCAATTATATGGGAAAAAACCACGGCAAAATCGTATCGAACGTCGAGTCCAAAGTCGATGTTATCGAGATCGTTCCAGACGGAAAGGGAGGCTGGGTTGAACGACCCCGAACTCTCACTCTCAGGGAAAATAACTAATGAGTAATTTTGGGGAATCAGTCATGAAGATGAGTAATCGGTTGTTTGGGCAGGTTGTGACGCGTTGCATCGCCCGCGTGTTGGGCTGCGGCATGCTCCTGTGCGCAACCTGGGCTCAGGCGGTGACAATCGATGATATCAATTTCTCAACGTTGCCCGGGGATAAATTCGAGATCAAGCTGAGTTTTGACGGCACTCCCCCGGCCGCGAAAAGTTACGTCATCAATTCGCCTGCGCGCATCGTCCTAGATTTCCCCGATACTGACAGCGCGTTGAAAGAAAAAAAGTTTGCGCTGGCGTCGGAAAATGGACAAAACGCCGTGGTTCTGAGTGCCGGTGGCACCACTCGGCTGATCGTCAACCTACGCGAGCCGGTGGGCTTTGATACGCGCACAGAAGGCAACATTTTGGTGTTGGCGGTAGACGGCCCCAGCGCAGGTGCCGTCGCGACAGCGGGAGCTGCTGACACCGGTTCAGTGCGCAGCCAGTATGCTCAGGTCTCGAACAAGACTGATTCCGGCAGCGGCAACGCGCTTACAGGGGTCGATTTCAAGCGCGGTGAAAAAGGCGAGGCACTGATCTCCCTGGGACTAAGCAATCCGAACATCCCTGTCGATGTCGCTCGACTGGGTTCGGATGTGGTGATGAGCTTTTATCGTACGTCCTTGCCTGAACATCTCAACCGCAAGCTCGATGTGATCGACTTTGCGACGCCTGTATTAACCGTTGATAGCCGCCAGGACGGCACCACTACAAAAGTGGTGATTGCCGCACAGGGTGAGTACGACTATTTGGCCTATCAGGCCGACGACCAGTACGTCGTCAGTATTAAGAAATTGACTCGGGAAGAACTGGAAGAGAAGAAGTCTCAGTTTGAATTTGTCGGCGAAAAACTTTCGCTTAACTTCCAGGATATCGAAGTGCGCTCGGTATTGCAGCTGATCGCGGATTTCACCGAACTTAACCTGGTCGCGAGCGATACGGTGACAGGCAATATCACATTGCGGTTGGAAAATGTGCCTTGGGACCAGGCCCTGGAAATTGTATTGAAAGCCAAAGGGCTGGATAAACGTCAGGAGGGCAACGTCCTGTTGGTGGCGCCCGCCGTTGAAATTGCGGAGCAGGAGCGTCTGCAGGTCGAGGCCAATAAACAACTCATAGAACTGGCACCGCTGGTTACCGACTTTGTTCGCGTGCGATATGCCGATGCGCGCGAGCTTTTTGACCTCTTCGATGTCGAGGAAGGTGGCGGCGGTGGTGGCGGTGGCGATGAGAACGCGACCTCAAGCATCCTGTCGGAGCGGGGTACGGCTATCGTTGACGAGCGCACCAATACGATTATCTTGACCGATGTGCAGGAAAAGATCGATGAATTCCGCCGTCTGGTGAAAGAAATCGATATTCCCATTCGCCAGGTGGAGATTGAGGCTCGCATTGTCGAGGCCAGTACCGACTTTCGCAAGGAACTGGGCGTTCGTTGGGGGATTTCCGGTATTCGCAGGCCGGGTGACGACATTTTCTCCTTCGTGGGTACCCGCCAGGGCCAGAAGCGGGACGGCGTAATCGACGCGTTTACCCTCGAGGACAATGAGATCGAGATTGATCCCGCTACCGGTGCCATTACGATCGAGGAAGAGAACGACCTGACACTGGCGGAAACGCTCGCTGTGGACTTGGGTGTCGCCAGCCCCAGCGGCAGCATCGCGCTGGGCTTGCTGAAAGACAATACCTTTATTGATCTGGAGTTGAGCGCTCTGGAAAATGACGGCTTTGGCGAAATTATTTCCCAGCCCAAAGTGCTCACTGGTGATAAACAGCAGGCTACGATTAAGGCGGGTACGGAAATTCCGTATCAGACTGGTACCTCAAGCGGTGAAACGGAAATTGAATTTCGGGAAGCGGTGTTGAAACTTGACGTCACACCTCAAATTACACCGGATAATCGAATTATCATGAACCTCGTGATTAATCAGGATTCTATCGGGCAGATCGTGCCGACAGCTCAGGGCGGATCAGAGCCCACGATCGACGTCACCGAGGTCATTACACAAGCTTTGGTGGGTGATGGTCAGACGCTGGTCCTGGGTGGTATTTTCCAGATGGAAGAAGTCAAAGGCGTAGAAAAAGTGCCGGTTCTGGGCGATATCCCTTACATCGGTAAAATGTTCCGCAACCGGATCTCGTCGCACTCCAAAAGGGAAATCCTGATTTTCGTGACGCCGCGAATTATCAGTGATCCCCTTTTGGATCCATGATTAACTCCCAGCGAATTTTTCTTGTCGGCCCCATGGGGGCCGGCAAAACCACAGTAGGCAAACACCTCGCACGGTTACTCGGCATGGGTTTTTTTGACCTGGATACCGAGATCGAAGCGCGTAGCGGTGCAGATATCAGCTGGATATTCGACGTCGAGGGCGAACAGGGGTTTCGCGAACGAGAAACTGCCATGCTGAAGGAACTCGCGGCCCGCGAAGCGGCGATCATAGCGACCGGCGGCGGTATCGTGTTACGCGCTGAAAATCGGGAAATTCTGGTGGAAACCGGGACGGTGGTATATCTCGCGGTGCCGGTGGCGACTTTGATTGAGCGAACCCGTAGCGATACCAAGCGGCCGTTACTCCAGGTAGAGGATCGGGAGGCGGCCGTCGAAAAACTCGCCAGTGAGCGGGCGCCCCTCTACGAAGAGGTCGCTTCGATCACCTATACTGGCGACAAAGCCAGCCCACATGCCGCCGCTCAGAGTATTCTAAAGCTCGTTCAGCAACAGCAAAGCTAGAGGGTGCTGTGCTAGTATCCTTCCGTCTGTTTATTCTTTAGTTCAATTTGCTTATGCATTGCTTGCATGTCGCGCTGGGCGCGCGCAGCTATCCTATTATTATCGGCCGGGGTCTCTTATCGGATAATGCGACATTTGCGCCGTATCTGGGCGAGGGGGGGGTACTTGTCGTTACCAACGACACTGTCGCGCCGCTTTATCTCTCGCGAGTTGTCGCCACTATAGGTGCCCAGGATTGCCAGCAACTGGTGCTGCCAGATGGTGAAGAGTACAAGACGCTGGACACCCTGAATCGGGTATTTGACAGCTTGCTCGAGGCTCGGCGTACTCGCGATGTCACTCTGGTTGCGCTTGGCGGCGGCGTCATTGGTGATCTTACAGGGTTTGCCGCAGCCTGCTACCAGCGCGGCGTCGATTTCATACAGGTTCCGACAACTCTTCTGGCGCAGGTCGACTCTTCGGTCGGTGGTAAAACCGCGGTCAACCACCGGCTCGGTAAGAATATGATCGGTGCTTTCCATCAACCCAAAGCGGTCTTCATCGACACCGACACGCTGGCATCTTTGCCCGACAGGCAGTTTGTCGCCGGTATAGCTGAAGTTATCAAATATGGCTTGATCGCCGATACCGCATTTTTTGAGTGGCTGGAAGCCAATATCCAGGCGCTCCTGGCGCGCGATCACGAATGTCTTGTTCACGCGATAGAAACATCATGCCGCCTGAAGGCTAAGGTGGTAAGTGATGATGAGCGCGAGTCCGGCATCAGAGCCATTCTCAATCTAGGGCATACCTTCGGCCACGCCATCGAAACGCACCAGGGCTACAAATCCTGGCTGCATGGCGAGGCGATTGCTGCTGGTATGGTGCTGGCCGCCAGAGTGTCGGCGGCTGTAGGGTGGTTGAGTGCCGGTGATGTCGAACGGATCACCGCGCTGATTACGGCTGCGGGTTTGCCCGTGGCCCCGCCGGGTGACATTGGCATTGAAGACTTTCTGGAACTCATGGCCGTGGACAAGAAAGCCCGGGGCGGTCGGATTCACCTGGTTCTGCTAAAAGAAATCGGTAACCCTGTGGTTACCGCCGATTACGATCAAGCCGCGTTACGAGCAGTGCTAAGCTCGACCTGAACGAAGGTTCCGTAACTTTATCGGGCCCTGTAGAGGGGTTTCGACGATTTGTCGCGGTTTCGGCGTGCGTGTAGAATGTGCCTCCCTTTCGGTTGGGCTGCTATTTCACGTAGCAAACTGAATTTCGCGTAACGTGTTCCTACCCGGTTGTTTTTCAAGAAGATATATGTCAAAGGGCTTGTACGATAGAGGCGAATTTCGCGATAACTGTGGCTTTGGTCTGATTGCCCATTTGCGCGGCGAGGCGAGTCATCAATTGCTACAAACGGCAATTGGTGCGCTTACCTGCATGACCCACCGTGGCGGTATCGCCGCAGATGGCAAGACCGGCGATGGCTGTGGTTTGCTGATGCAGAAACCTGACCGGTTTTTTCGCCAGATTGCCCGCGACAAGTGGCAGGCTGACCTGCCCACGGATTACGCCATTGGCGCGATGATGCTCGATATTGATAGCGAGCGCCGACAGCAACAGAAAATTGTTGCCGAGGAGGAGTTCACGCGCCAGGGACTGACCGTTGTCGGCTGGCGCGAGGTGCCCACGGACAACAGCTGTCTCGGGGAAATCGCCCTACGTTCGCAGCCTGCAATAGAGCAGGTCTACGTCACTGCCAGCCCGGATCTGACCATCGAGTACTTTGACGCCCGGCTCTTTGTCGCCCGGCGTCATATCGAAAAGCGTCTGGTTTCCGATAAATCCTTTTATATTGCGAGCCTCGCGACTCGAGTGGTCTGCTACAAGGGTTTAATGATGCCGGTGGATCTGCCCCGGTTCTATCCCGACCTGTCGGACTCCCGGCTGGAAACCGCGATCTGCGTTTTTCACCAGCGCTTTAGTACCAACACCTTACCGGAATGGCCGTTGGCGCAACCCTTCCGTATGCTGGCGCATAATGGCGAGATAAATACCATCCTCGGCAACCGCAACTGGTCGCTGGCGCGCACCAACAAGTTTGAATCCCCGCTGTTGCCCGACCTCAAAGATGTGGCCCCCCTGGTCAATAGAGAGGGCTCCGATTCTTCTAGTCTGGATAATATGCTCGAAGTGCTGGTTACCGGTGGCGTGCCCCTGCATCGGGCGGTACGCATGTTGATTCCGCCGGCCTGGAATAACGTCGAAGATCAGAATCCGAACGAACGCGCGTTCTTTGAATATCAATCGATGCACATGGAGCCCTGGGATGGCCCCGCTGGCCTGGTTATGACCGATGGCCGGTACGCCGTGTGTGCCCTGGATCGCAACGGCTTGCGCCCGTCTCGCTGGAGCCTGACTGACGACGATGTCATTACGGTGGCTTCCGAGACCGGCGTCAATTCGGTGGCGTCGGGTGCGGTGGTTGCCAAGGGGCGCCTGGGACCGGGCGATATGCTGTCAATCGACGTGGTCAAGGGCAAAATAGAAACGCGCGAGGAAATCGACCAGCGCCTGGCTGCAGCGCAACCCTATCGGCGTTGGTTGCGTGAAGGCGCGGAAGCGATTGAATCAACGCTCGAGCAGGATGGTCTGGAATCGGAAGGTACGCTGTCGCGGCAACTGATCCGCCGCTACATGAAAATGTACGGGGTTTCCCTTGAAGAGCGGAATCAGGTGCTGGCGCCCCTGGCCGAGGGTGCCCAGGAAGCGGTGGCCTCAATGGGTGACGATGCGCCCATGGCGGTGTTGTCGAGTCGTCATCGCAGCGTGTTCGATTATTTCCGGCAGCAATTTGCCCAGGTCACGAACCCGCCCATCGATCCCCTGCGGGAGGGCATAGCGATGTCCCTTACAACGCAGCTGGGCAAAGAGCGGAATGTGTTTGCCGAAGGGCCCGAGCACGCCCAGCGTGTCAATTTGAACAGCCCGGTTCTTTCGCCGCGCAAGTACTTTGCGTTGAAAAACAACGGGCACAAGGATTTTCGGGTTCGAAAGTTCGAGTTGCGCTATCAACCTGAACATTGTGACTTACGATCGGCAATTGTTGCATTGTGCGCTGATGTTGAAGCAGCTGTGCGCGAAGGTATAACGATCTGCATTCTTTCCGACTATAAAATTGATATCGGGGAGATTCCGGTCCAGGCGCTTTTTGCCGTCGGAGCGGTGCACAACCATCTCATCAAGCGTGGGCTGCGCTGCGATGCAAATCTAATCGTCAGTACCGGCTCGGCGCGGGATGCTCATCAGATTGCGACGTTGATTGGCTGCGGTGCTACCGCAGTCTATCCCTATCTGAGTTATCACCTGCTGCACGAGATGACCGAAAGTGGGGAATTAACCGTCGATGTCGATACGGCGTTCAAGCACTATCGCCGGGGGATTATCAAGGGCTTGATGAAAATCCTGTCAAAGATGGGTATTTCGACCATCGCCTCTTATCGCGGTGCCATGCTGTACGAGGCAGTTGGACTTGCCGACGAGCTTGTCGAGCTTTGCTTCCCCGGTTTGCCAAGCCGTATCCAGGGCGCCGGATTCAGCGATTTCCAGCATGAGCAGGAAGAAATTGCCGCCTTGACCTGGAAGGACAGGAAGCCGATTTCACCCGGTGGGTTATTTAAGTATATCTATGGCGAGGAGTATCACGCATTTAATCCGGATGTCGTACAGGCCCTGCACAAGGTGGTCAGGAGTGGTCGTTACGAGGACTGGAAAGTATATGCGTCGCTGGTAAACGAAAGGCCGGTCACCACGTTGCGGGACCTGTTTCGCTTGCGGCTTGACGGACCACGACTTCCCCTCGAGCAAGTAGAGCCGGTCGAGAGCATCATCAAACGTTTCGATTCAGCGGGCATGTCCCTGGGCGCGTTATCGCCCGAGGCCCACGAATCATTGGCCGAGGCGCTCAACGGACTTGGCGGCCGCTCCAATTCAGGAGAAGGCGGCGAAGATCCGGCCCGCTATGGCACGGTGCGCACGTCGAAGATCAAGCAAGTCGCGTCCGGACGCTTTGGTGTGACGCCTCACTACCTGAGAAACGCAGAAGTCATACAGATCAAAATTGCCCAGGGAGCGAAGCCTGGGGAAGGTGGTCAGTTGCCCGGTGGCAAGGTCAACAAATTGATAGCATCGCTGCGCTATTCAGTACCCGGCGTCACGCTGATTTCGCCCCCGCCACACCACGATATTTATTCCATCGAGGATTTGGCGCAATTGATCTTCGATTTGAAACAGGTCAATCCCGATGCGCTGGTCTCTGTAAAGCTTGTGTCCCGGCCGGGCGTCGGCACGATTGCTGCAGGTGTTGCCAAAGCCTACGCTGACCTGATTACGATTTCCGGTTACGATGGCGGTACGGCCGCCAGTCCGCTGACATCTATTCGCTATGCCGGTTCTCCATGGGAGCTGGGGCTTGCGGAGACGCACCAGACGCTACAGGCCAACGACCTGCGCGACAAGGTTCGCGTGCAGACTGATGGCGGTTTGAAAACCGGCCTGGACGTCATCAAGGCAGCCATACTAGGTGCCGAGAGCTTCGGTTTCGGTACAGCACCCATGGTAGCGCTGGGCTGTAAATACCTGCGTATCTGTCACCTTAATAACTGCGCGACCGGGGTGGCCACCCAGGATGATACCCTCCGACAGGAACACTACCAGGGCACGGTCGAGCATGCCCGCAACTTTTTCAGGTTCGTAGCTGAAGAGGTGCGTGAATGGCTGGCTCTGCTGGGCGTGCACAGCCTGACTGACCTGATTGGTCGAGTAGATCTGCTGGAGCGCATACCGGGCGCGACCGAAAAACAAAGAAAGCTCGATTTATCGCCGGTGCTGCATACCGACGAGCTACTTGCCAGCAAACCGAGGTATTGCCAGGTTGGTAAAAACGCGCCTTTCGACAAGGGCGAACTGGCCGAGCGTATGGTTGAAGACATTTTGCCGGCCATCACTCAGCGCGTAGGCGGCGAATTCAGCTACGAGGTTTGCAACAGCGATCGCTCGATCGGCGCGCGATTGAGCGGTGAAATCGCCTCGCGCTACGGAAACCAGGGCATGAGCGATGCGCCTGTCAAGTTGTCGCTGAGCGGTGTGGCGGGGCAGTCTTTGGGCGTCTGGAATGCCGGTGGCCTGGATATTTATCTAAGCGGTGACGCCAACGATTATGTGGGTAAAGGTATGGCCGGCGGGAAGATCGTCCTGTCGCCGCCAATAGGCAGCACGTTTGCCAGTAATAAGACGCCGATCATGGGTAATACCTGCCTGTATGGTGCGACCGGAGGTAAGCTCTTCGCCAGTGGGCGCGCGGGCGAGCGCTTCGCGGTGCGTAATTCCGGTGCTTATGCAGTGGTCGAGGGCGCCGGGGACCACTGCTGTGAATATATGACTGGCGGCGTGATCGCTGTTCTCGGCTCTACGGGATATAACTTTGGCGCGGGGATGACGGGAGGTTTTGCCTATGTCCTCGATCTCGAGCGGCGTTTTTATGACCGCGTCAACATGGAGCTGGTGGATATCCATCATATCGGCAGTGAATCGTTTGAGAATCAGCGTCACTTTCTCAAACAAATGATTCGCGAGTTTGTCGCCGAAACCGACAGTTGCTGGGGACGGGAGTTGATTGACAGCTTCGATGATTATATCTCCCGATTCTGGCTGGTGAAACCGAAGTCCGCGTCGCTGGCGAGTTTGTTTGAAAACACTCGAGCGAGGCCCGAGTAGTCAACGTGTCTGCCTGTTGGCCACGCACAAAGTTTGACGGGTGATAAATATGGCTGAACGCTTGAATAACCATTTCCAGTTTATCGAACTGGAACGCAGGGACCCGCAAAAAAAATCCATTGATCAACGCCGGATCAGTTTCGTCGAGATATACGAGCCCTACAAGAAACAGGAGGCGGCGGCACAGGCGCATCGCTGCCTGGACTGCGGTAATCCTTATTGCGAGTGGAAATGCCCGGTACACAACTATATTCCGAACTGGCTGCAACTGGTCACGGACGGGAACATTCTCGAAGCTGCCGAACTGTGTCATCAAACCAACACGTTGCCGGAGGTCTGCGGGCGAGTCTGTCCACAGGACCGGCTTTGTGAGGGCGCCTGCACACTCAATGATGGCTTTGGCGCGGTCACAATAGGTAATGTCGAAAAATATATTACTGATACCGCCTTTGATCTGGGTTGGCGGCCGGATATGTCGGAGGTTGTGCCTACCGGCAAGCGGGTTGCCATCATTGGCGCCGGGCCCGCGGGTTTGGGCTGTGCTGATATTCTGGTGCGCAACGGCGTCACACCTGTGGTTTACGATCGATATCCCGAGATCGGCGGACTGCTGACCTTCGGAATTCCTGAATTTAAACTGGAAAAATCTATCCTGGCTCGGCGCCGCGAGATCTTCCGGGACATGGGGATCGTATTCAAACTGAATACCGAAATAGGACGTGATATTTCTTTTCAGGCACTGCTCGATGAGTACGACGCGGTCTTTCTGGGTATGGGAACCTATACCGCCATGCGTGGTGATTTTCCCGGCGAGGACACGCCTGGGGTGGTCGATGCCTTGCCCTATCTCATCGGGAATGTGAATCGAAACCAGGGCTGGCCGCAGGACGATGATGCCTATATCTCGGTCAAAGGGCTGGACGTGGTGGTACTGGGCGGTGGCGATACCGCTATGGACTGCAACCGCACCGCGATCCGCCAGGGCGCGCGCCGGGTCGTGTGTGTCTATCGGCGAGACGAGGCCAATATGCCCGGTTCCCGTCGCGAAGTCACCAACGCCCGCGAGGAGGGCGTTGAGTTTCTCTTCAACAGGCAACCGGTCGCTATCGAGGGCGATGGGAAAGTGTCGGGTGTCAGGGTGGTTGAGACCGAGTTGGGCGAACCCGATGAGAATGGCCGGCGTCGCCCGGTCCCGGTGGCAGACAGCGAGCAAATCATTAAAGCGGACGTGGTCTTGCTGGCGTTCGGTTTCCAACCGAGTCCGCCGGACTGGCTCGGCACCCACGGTATTAAGCTTAACTCCTGGGGCGGGGTGGTGGCACCGGAAGAGCAGACATTGCCGTTTCAAACCAGTCACGCGAAGGTGTTTGCCGGCGGCGATATGGTGCGTGGTTCCGATCTGGTGGTGACGGCGATCTGGGAGGGCCGCAAGGCGGCTGAGAGCATCCTGGATTACCTGGACGTGTGAGCTGACCCCGCAGATATGACCGGACTAAAAAACGATCGACTGTTGCGCGCGCTTCGGCGCCAACCTGTCGATGTTACGCCCGTCTGGGTAATGCGGCAGGCCGGCCGCTACCTGCCGGAATATCGCAGCACCCGCGAAAAGTGCGGTTCGTTTATGTCCCTGTGCCAAAATCCCCAGGCAGCCTGTGAAGTGACTTTGCAGCCGCTGGAACGTTTCGATCTCGACGCCGCTATTTTGTTTTCCGACATTCTCACTATCCCGGATGCGATGGGACTGGGCCTGTATTTCGTCGAGGGCGAGGGCCCGCGATTTCGCAAGGTGGTGTCGACGCCTGGCGACATCGAGGCTTTGCCAGTAGTCAATACATTGAAGGACCTGACTTACGTCACCGATGCCGTGCGGGTGATACGACGCGAGCTGAACGGCCGGGTGCCTTTGATAGGTTTTGCCGGTAGTCCCTGGACGCTGGCGACCTATATCATCGAGGGTGGCCCAAGCCGGGAATTCGCGCAAACAAAAGCCCTGGTTTATGACCAGCCTGAAGTGCTCGCATTGCTGCTGGAAAAGCTGACGGCTTCGGTGATTGATTATTTAAACGCGCAGATTGCCGCTGGCGTCCAGGCGGTGCAAATATTCGATACCTGGGGCGGGGTGTTGAGCGCGTCGGCTTATCTAAAATTTTCCCTGGCTTATATGCAGCGCATCGTCTCTGCCCTCAATACCGGACCCGACGGCGACCCTGTACCGGTAATCTTGTTTACCAAAGGCGGCGGCGCCTGGCTTGAGCAGATGGCCGAGTCCGGTTGTCACGCCCTCGGTCTGGACTGGAGTCAGGATATCGCACAGGCACGGCGCCGGGTTGGCGACCGGGTGGCGTTGCAGGGTAATCTCGATCCGGCGGTTCTGCGACGTTCTCCCCGAGTTATCGCGTGATGCCATGCCCGAG
>OBJS01000130.1_pt1 | contig 26256 bp, 37 predicted proteins | sample 1519851 | NCBI WGS metagenome assembly OBJS01 (sample SAMN03019806, study PRJEB22545) | beach sand metagenome | biome: beach; feature: sea beach; material: beach sand | place: USA: Municipal Pensacola Beach, FL | collected 2010-10-20 | depth 25-47 cm m
GCTCCCATATACAAAAGAGCTCTCTTTTGTATATGGGAGCAGTCCTGTTTCCTTGAGACAAGGATGACACCACAGTTTCCTTATCTTTATGGCAACATGATTATAATTATAACTAGATGCCATTGCATTGCCATTACTGACAGCTACTCCAACATTCTTAACCTCTTCTGGTTTGTCGTAGAACTTTTCACAGCGGTCGCAGACGTACTTCGTAACTATTGGCATTTTAAGCTCCTAAGTCGTAGGCGTGAAGAACGAAACTGCCATTAGCGAATTGAGCAGTTCCAATATAGTGAGCACCATTAGGACTATTCTGCCCTGTCATTACTAGCTGGACATTTCTGAACTCTGCCTCCATTTCCATTTGAATGTTGGGGTCTGAAACGTCAACTTCAACCCAAAGAGTAGCTCTTTCGGACTGATTTTGAAAGGTTAGGATTTTAGCTCGCTTTGGAATTTTGATAAAGTGTTCCAAACCGACGGCAACTTCATATTTCCAGATTCTCATTTTACTCTCCCAGGATTGTTTTCCAGTATCTGATAGTAGAAGGTATGGAAGGGGAGGAGAAGTTCATATGTGATTATTCTTCATTCTCCTACTCTATCTAACAACCTACTGAAAGCTATTGCAGCATCTAGTCCCTGAATTAGCAGGACGTTTTCTCTATCCTTTAGCTGGCGAGTAATGCGCGGAGTGTAGAATCGCTTGACTTCGATTAAAAGATCCCACTCTAACAATCTAAAGTCTAAATCATGCCGTTTTGGATCGCACTCGTAAGAAATTTCGTGCTTTATGAGGGCGGATGCTACAATCTTTTCTATCGGATCAGTTATTTCTCTGTTCATTCTTCCTCTCCTTTTTTCATCTCATTTAGAGTGAACTATGCCCATTCTTTTACTTTGATTGCGAGTAAAAGTCCAGATCTGTCCATAGGAATGATGCGAACTGCCTCCTAGCAAACTCTACTAATGACTTCTAAAGTAAATTCATCTAAGCCCCACTCTACCTGAATGGGGCAAAGATCAATTTACTCAAAAACCTCCAAGAGCATTTATTTCCTTCATCATCTTAGCTAGTTTCCTTTCTCCTACTTTATTGATGCGGAATTCCCAAGGGGCGCGGCCTCCTGGAGTAGAGTATCTAACACCTACTCTAGTAGAGAGGAGTCCTTGATTAGCAAGCCTTCTCATAATTCCATAGATTTGAGAATAGTTATACTTAGCTTTCGTCTCCTTCTCTAGGGTTGAGATTACACTTCTTGTGTCCATGAAGGCATTGATTGTTGCTCTCATTTCCATTTGATAGTTCAGAACAGCCAAAACCTTCAATTGTAGTTCAGAAAACCAAGTCCGCCTCATTCTAGTACTCCTTCACAAACTCAACGTAGATGAGTTCTTTCTTCGCCCGAGTGATGTTCACGTAGGCAAGGTTCTCTTCCTGACGAATTTGCCACTCCTTCACAGCAAAGACGCTAGGAAGGAGTTGATGGAAGCCGAGACTGTAGACTCGATCCCATTCCCTTCCCTTGCTCTTGTGGATGCTACTGAGTGTGACTACGCGAGGCCTCTCACCCTTCTTAGTATCTCCGAAGAGTTTAGTAATTTCCCTAACGAGATCGTCAACGTTGCCGTTAGAAACTTGCTCGGAAATGATGAACAAGCACTCAACCTTGTCCTCGATCATCTGAGCCATTTCAGGGCGGCCTTTAGCGAGCCACTTACTACGCTCACTGGCCTCATAGGTTGTTAGGCGCTCAATGAGCTGAGGGACACTGGTGATGCGCTTCCATTTCTTCGCCAGTTCGATGAGTCCATTCCCAACATCGCGGCCCTCAATGTAGCAGCCCTTGCCGGACTTAATCATTTTGAAGGCCAGTTGGACGAGAGGCTTGTTTAGGCGACACAAGATAACGTCCTGAGGAGTTAGTGTAGGAACCTCCTTTTCGAGGAAGTCATCCATGGTTGTAGCTCGAACGAGGCCGTCGCTATTCTTCTCGAAGGCTTCAATATCGGGCACGTACTTCTGGGCCTCAGTGATGATAGCCTTGCCGCAGCGATAGGTTGTAGTCAGAGGAAGGATAACAGCCTTAGTAATGTCCATAATAATGTCAAGGGCATCGCTGTCGGCTCCGGTGAAGCCGTAGATGGCTTGCCTATCATCTCCTACGGCGATTAGGCGTCCGTTTGGCTTGAGCATTCTGAACGCTAACTCTCTGCGAACGGCATTAGTATCCTGAGCCTCGTCAATGAAAACGAAATCCTTCTTGTCGAAGGGCGCATTGAAGTAGAGGGGCGCCAGGATCATATCATTGAAGTCGATTGTGTGCTCGCAGTCCTCAAGGGAGCGACGATAGAAACGAATGCACTGGTCGATCAGTTCACTCAAGTCCATCGTGTTGTCCTCGGGGAGGTTTTCCTCGAGGCCGAAATGGTCGATCATTGCTTTCCACTCCATGTGGTCGTCAATGAGTAAGTGGCGGTCTCCGCGCATCTGTACGCCGAAGCCATTTTGCTTAGCCAGCCCTACCGTGCGAAGGAAGAAACTCCTGTATTCCTTCATACGTTCTTGCTTCGCCTGGGAAAACTGATCTACCCACTCGAAGAAGAGGTAGCCGACTTTCTTATCCTCTACGCGCATACGCCCGTGGAGTTTCTTGAGGGCGCTAAAGCCGGCGGAATGCATAGTGCTGACATTGACTTCGGGGAAACGAAGATTCTTCTCTTCACATTTCTCCTTCATCTCGTCTGCAATGGCCTTGTTGAAGGCGCCAATGAAGATGTTGGCTGTCCAGTCGTTCTCAACAATCGCGGCGGTGCTTTCGATGATGGAAAAGGACTTTCCGCAGCCGGCACGAGCCCTCACGATTGCATGGCCAGTTTTCTTGGTCACGAAGTCAATGATGGCTTCTTGTTGATCACTTAGTTTAATTTCTTCTTTCACTCTCTCCTCCGTTCTCGGAAAGGTGCAGTAGCGCACCATTCAGACCACTCTCACAAACTGGCGCGAAAGTGGTCTGTAGCTGCGTTACTCGCCCATTTTATTTTCTTTCCGCAAGCATTTCCACTCCACACTCAATACCGAAGTTCCACTCTTTTTCTCTATTCATTGCGGAAACCCCATACCGACGAACTTCCTTGAAGTGGAAGATTTCACACTTAGGATATTGGGATACCACTTCACTAAAGCACTGTGAATTGGTTCCGCTGCAGGATATTGTTAAGGTGATGTAAAGGATAATGAGTTTCATCTTAATCCTCCTCAGTCTAGTGTCCAATTGAGAGCACCGCACGCGGCGATGCCCTCTCAGGAGACTAGATTAGTCTACTGCCGTATGTACTACCTCCTTTCCTTCTTTCTCACAAAGCATAACTGACACTTCGTAAGTCTTTCTGGGTTTGAGAATAGCTGCAGCTTTCTTCTGTGCCTCATACGCACTGTTCGCGTAGACTTCGCAGGTTTTGTTGCGATAGAAGGCTTTATATCCGTTCATAGCGGCTCCCCTAATTGCTCCTCTCCCATACTAACGATCTTGTTGAAGAGAATTTGTTGCATTTTCCTTGTACAGTCTGGCGCGGCGTACTTGAGATGAATGTACTCTTCGATGAGACCCGCCGCGAGAAACTTCGTTCCGTAGCCGTAGAGACCCTCAGCAATGTAGATAGTTTCGCCCTTGGCTAGAGCCAGATTAGCCCCGCCGAGTTCCCTGACATTGACGATAGGATACTCCGTAACTGGATATCCAATCTTCTCACAGAAGGCTATTGCCTTTTCCAGCATCTTCTGCTGAAGAGGACTCAATATGAAAGTTTGCTCCAGCATATTCTCTGACCATAAGTTTGTGGCCAAATTGTACGCACTCTTGTTTATCTGATCTGGAAACTCCTTGTAGAGCTTCTGAAGCACTTTCTTGAATGAGTCGGACAACTGCTCTTCACCCATTCCCTCGTATGAGAGACTTCTTTCCACATAGTAGGTGGACAGAAGAGCACTTTCTATGAACTTCTCATCTCTAGACTTAGCTACAAACCGCTGATAGGGATACTCATACTCAAAGGAGTATGTTAGAGTTCTATCTTCGGTTAGGCTTACTCTACTCAAGAGATTTATGGTGTAGAGAGAATTCTTCCCTTGAGGCAGATTCCGTACCTTTATCCCTTTCAGGAATACTGCATTGGCCGGTCCAGGATGGAGTTCGATATCATTCCTCTTGTACAGGGGCTCGGTATTGAGAATGAACTGACTCCTGTTGCGATGGATTTCCTCGAATTGAAGTCCATCTACAACTATGCGAGTTTTGCCACTCTCCGGCTGCGGCTTCTCCAGACTGACATAGATGTTAGGTTTTTTCTCGTCCAGGGCGTTGCAGTAGAGTTCCCTATATGCCATCCACAATTTCCAGTTTTTTCCGACTTCAGTTGTGAAGTGGAGTTCCTTATCCCCGAGGAAAATGACGCGGAATGACTTCCCTCGGATTTCCGTTTCCCTGGCCTCGACTTTGAATTCCTCCTCTCCGATTTGGAGAAATACGTTGCATCCGTTTCGGAGCAGGAGACTGAGAGTGTACTTGAAGCCGGTTCCAAAGAAACCGTAGGGATCGGAGCCTTCCTTAACATTGACACCGAAGGTTGTGAGGGCGCGCAGGTCGGCCTCACCACTGTTCTCGAAAACGATCATTTCCTTCCTCCACACTTGCACATTTCAAACTTAGGAATTTCTACACGAGCAATCATTCTTTACTGTTAGCATTGGTTTTTCTTTCCAGGATTTCGTTCACACGCTCCAGAGCGGCTCCGTAGGTGTGTGGTTGAGGGAAAGCTACGTGACGTTCCCAAGACTTATTAAGAGAAATAGGATACTGAATTCCTAGCTCTCTTGAGAACCTTCCAAACACACAATTGTACGGATCAAGATCGTTGTACCAAATTTTTGGATTTTTAGTCTTTAGCCACTCGGCTAGGGCCTCTGGAGTTATTTTCTCAATCATCCTTTCCTCCACTTTCTAGTGTTCATTGAAGAGCACCACTATGGATGCCCTTCCAGGAAAACTAGAAGTACTTTTCGATAAGGTCGGCTATTTCGGAGAATGGAACGCCTCTGTCGTTCAGAGCGTCGAGATTAGTAAATCTCTCTCCGTCATGTAGTTCTTTAACCTCCTCATTTTTCATGTAGATTTTAAGTCTCCTATTATTCCCAACTTTTATCCAGTCACAGACAGTCTGGGGAAGTTCATAGAGTTGTTCGTTGAATTTGACGACTTTAGCTTCGTAACCATCCTCTAGATCGACGATCTCCGTGTCCAATTTCAGGCCCTCTTCCATAGCCAGGATTATAGCTACGCCCAGACAACAGGCGCAGCAAGGTTCCCCCTCCGGGGGAACTCCATCTAAGACTAGATAGTTCTTGGCTTGGATGAAGCGATCCGAGCGAAGAGCGCTGCACAGTTTTTCTTTAAAGTCTTGTCTCATTCTTTCCTCCATATTAGACGCCAATAGCGGCCTTCAGCAAGAGCATCAAGAGTAAAAAGCCGCCGACGATTAGAGTGAAAACTCCGCCGCTCAGGATGAGAAAGCGGAGTATATTCATTAGGAAAGGAATCATACTCAGGGAAAATGTGGGTCTATTTCTGTTCCGTCCCACCGTTTGAGTGGGGCTTCACAGCATTCACTAACAAAGCATCTGTTCGTATCAGTGGCTGTAGTTGATCCCCAAGGAACCTCTCCGTAGCCGAAGTCGATCCAAGTCCCACTGGCCTCACTCTCACAGGCACTGCAGAATTGATGTGTGCCGCTGCATTTCCCGCTAGTGCGTCGGTGAGGGAATTTGTAAGCTGGACAGCGGCAGGGGGTTTCGAGTCTCTTCCTGACTGTGCGAGGGAGGGACTGGAATAAACTGGACTGAAGTGGGGTCATTTGCGGGCCTCCAGCATAGCGTCAGCAATCTTATATGCGCTTTTAGCAACGTCTGCTGCGGTTCCTCCGTTTTCCTTAGTCATTCTTTCCTCCTCAGTTGAGTAATTACTATTGAGTCCACCGCGGGGATGGACTCTAACTAATTACTCTAACACAGAAACTTTCCGTTTTCTATGTATTCCTCGGCTCGCTCGAGTGCTGCACCGTAAGTCCTCTTACCCATATAGGAGATTAAATTGAGGGGATCATTCTCACCTTTTGGAAAATCAACTCCTCCCCCATTGTGATAGAAACCTGAAGAAAACATACCCACTCCTTCAAATCCCAAGTGGGTAAAGTAATTTCCCAAGAGACATTGATCACACCAGTAATCATACCCCGTTTCAGGGTTTTGAGTTCTCAGCCAATCTGCGAGACGTTCGACTGAGAAAAGATCGACAGTGAAGTTCGTTCCGTCAAGTGGCATTCTATCCTCCTATTTCGATTTATGTTAATTACAGACTAACCTCGTTTGTGTTAGAAGCCGAGCGAGAAGGCAAGTATGGACACAAGCCCGCTTCAATTTCCGCTGCAACAATCTTCGCAGCCTCGTCGTTCGTTAGACCTCTTTCCTTCATCAGATCATCCGTGCGGAAGAGTTCCCAAAGTTCACTAGGCAGGTTTGTCATTCTTTCCTCCTATTGAGTGAATGAAATTAACTGGAGATGACTGTGACTCAATGGAAATTATGACATTATACAATTAATGTCGGGTTAATTCAATAATTAAAATTTCGCCTTTGAAGAAAAGTGGGGAGCCGTTGTGACTCCCCAACCTCTTCACTTACGTTAGCTTTTTGAGTTCCTCCAGCAGTTCCTCGAAGCGAGTAATAAGCGTGGTGAGGGGTGTCGCTGCGGAGGGAAGTAATTGACGAACCTTCTCAACCTGATCCTGGTCGCAGCCGACTCTCTTAGCTATGTCGGCGAGTCTCTCGCTCGGATTAGCTAAGAGTTCCGTAGTAATTTGCGCGACCTGTTGATGGGATAGCTGCCTACGCTCTTGCACTTTCCTGGGCACAGCGAGGGATAGTTCTTGCTGCGGCTTCGTCTTGAGTGCGTCGATAACGTCGTCGATCTTGATGTAGGCAACGGCATCTCCGGCTGTTCCTTTCGCAACCTTATGGTAGCGAATGGTTGTTGCACTCAGAACTTCTTTAGAGGTCCAGCTAATGGCCTTCAGAAAGGAGTGTGCGCTCTGGCCCAGACCTATACTTGTTGAAGTCCTATTCCTCACGGGACAGAACCTCAAATGAATGTTTAGTTGTGTACTGCCGTCGAACTTAACGTAGGGCATTTCATTCTTATTAACACCCAGGTTCTTGCAGTCCTTCTCGGAGAAGATCAGCTTGGGCAGAACTCCGTAAGCGGCCTTGTAAATTCCTAACTTCATTCCTTCCTCCTTTTAGTTTAACTAAGTTTACAAGGAAAGTCACTCACTAGGAATGACTTTCTCAATAGACTTAGCTACCATCCCAACAGCGGCAAAAGCTAAAGTTCTAAAGAGTGAGACTCCTTCCTTAGAGGAAAGAGCCTCACAAAAGGGTGTGAACGCAGGGGGAGAGGGAACTCCCCGTAGTGACCCTAAAGGGTCTCCGCGTTCAACTGGTGTGAGTTAGTCTTTGGGCGCGTTTCTTTCGGCAAGATGCTCGTCAATGAGTCGAGCCAGCCCATCATAATTGCGCCCTTTTGCCTTGGCCGAACGAAGTACCCTTCCGGCTTTTAGTAGGTCTCTTTCGGAAAAATCCTTGGGATTCCAGGCAATCGTGAGTGCCTGTCGAATATAGCCCATTGTGCTCTCAACAGGCTTTCCCTCCACCGAGACGGTGCGACCAATTCCTTTGGCCTTGCTGGAGTGTGGACTCCACTGGATGCTTGGATACTGCATCACAGATGCCCCCTCTCTATCACCTTATCAAGGTAGGCGAGGGTTTCCTCCTTATTTACTAATATCCCATCCTGGGACCAGTATCCCACGAACAGATACTCTGCTTGTTGTGGAGTCAATTCGAGAAGGTTTCGCGCCGCGAGAGAGATTGACTCGTAGCCTAGTGCAGGAAGCTTCATCTTAGTCTTGAGTGCTACCGCGACGGCGTGACCCGCAATGCAAGCTGTCGTTCCACAGCCTTTTGATCTCTCCAGTTCTTCGATCATTCCATCAATGGATTTTTCAGAAGTACACCTTTTCGTGATACAGAAAAAGTGACCCATGTCAAAGCCAATCGGATTTTCCTCATCCGCAATAGCGTCGCGGACTTTCTTCAGCAATTCGATATTCATTCTTTCCTCCTTCAGCGAACTGAATGGTGCGCCCCTGTGGCCCACCCCAAAGCACCCCGCGAGGGGTGCAGAGGGCTAGGTCATGCTTCGGGAAGCATCCAGCTTCTACCAACCTTCACAATTTGCGGTTCTTCCTGAATGGCTTGCCAACAGCAAATGGCACTCAGAATGCATTGCTGCGTCTTTTCCGAATACCCTTCGAGCGTATACAACTCGCCGTACAGTTCATTCAGTTTGAATGGCACCCCAACGCGGAGACTGTCGAACATTTCGTAGAGGACTGGAATGCCATGATTGCGAATGAGCCCCCAACGAGGTTCATTCAACTTGCGGCCAAAATTCCAAGGTCCATCCTTCATAGCGAATTGACGATACTCTGCCTCGCCAGTAACTGGAGGCAGAATTACTCCGCTCTTTTTCGTTGGCCGTAGTGGAGTCGCTACACTAGAAATGCGAGCGCTTTTTGGAATGACGGCGGAGCGTCGTTTGATTTTGGACTTCATCCTTTCCTCCATTTGCAAGTGCCTGAATTCCCTAATCTGAAATAATGAGCAATCGTCTAACCTCGATCGTCATGGTCGCGGGAAGGTCAGGGTCGCCGCTTCCAGGAAGAACACTAACCGTCAAGTCCTTCGTAAAACCGTGCAATTCCTTAGCAAACCCATCCCCTTCATATAGGGCTGCCTGCCTAATAGCCGTGAAGAACCTAACTAGCGACATTCTCCACGAGTGCAGTTCCCTCCTAGTCCCCTCCACTTTCAGAACCTTGCTTCCCTTCTGAAAGTAATCAACCACTCTAAAGTGTTCTTCCGAATAATCCTTGTAACTCTTAGCCAATGATACCTCCTAGATTGTGAAGTTAACCGTGTGGCTATGATAACACGTTAACATTATAATGTAAAAACAAATATTCATATATACGCCATGGCCCCTCCCCCTCCCATAGGGTGCCTTTAAGACCCTCATGTAGGTTAAAAAAAAAAATAATTAACTAATATATCACAGCCATATCAGGAACGGGGGGAGGGGGTACCCTCGGCGTATATATGAATATATGTATTTTAGTTACCGCCCTCCCCTCCAAGTCCCTCTAAACGTCATTCCCTGGCTCACAAGCCGCTAACACCGTAACGACTCCATCACCCTCCAGTTCCATCGTTAGCCTCGTGGCATGTTGCCAGCACAAGGCTTCACTAGCGAGCGGCTCACTCTCTAGCATCTGCGTCTCACCACTCAGCCAAATTAGGATTAGCAAGAGTTTGTAGGTCATTAACCTTTCCTCACTCTAGAGACAAAAGCAATGCACTGGGGAGTGTAGTTTTCCAACTGCCCCAATACATCTGCATCGTCTCGATCCTCGAAGGCTATGATCTCGCCAGAGGCTCGCTGAACAATATAGATGTATTCTGCACAAGTGTCTATATCATGCAGAACTCTGCTTGGATAGTACATTCATTCCTCCATTCTCTTTAGCAAGCATAGTGCTCACTATTCAGAGCCACACTCACGCGCGGCTCTGTAACTAAGCACTCAACCCGCTAGAGCTATTCCGGCCATCGCAGCCAGCACGCTCAACTCTAGCACAATGAGTCCCAGTAGGACTAGACACAATGTATCCTCAATGATAGGTCGCATAGTTCCCATCCCGAGTCATGAGAACCTCACCATTCTCATAGATAGCTTGGCCAGTTAGGACGAGGTGTCTGCAGTCCATATACAGTTCCTCGTCAACGAAACTCTCCGCGTCCGCCTCGTAGTCTTGAGCCAGTCGCGTTAACATTTCCGTCCTATTCATTCTTTCCTCCATGGTTGAATGATTACCAACGAGCCCTCTCGTGGGAAAGGGCTCTAGTGCTAATCACTCGGATCGCATCCGTTCCGTGCAAGAACTTCATTAAGTTTAATGCAAACATTTTTGGCTTGGTCCTCGCTATCTGTGTAGAACACGAGAGCCTGTTCCGCCGTTTCACTTACAGCAAATACTCCGTAAGTGTTACTGTAAGCCTTATCGACTATAAATCGCTTCATTCTCTCCTCCATTGGTTGAATGATTACCAGTGAGTCCTACCGAAATAGGACTCTAGCTAATCACTCTTCGCGCCAGTCTTCGATACCAAAGATAACTGTGAGTTTCCTGAGTCTGTCGTATCGAATAGTTACCTCGTTGAGTCCTAGCTTTGCTACATCTCGGATGGAGCAATACTGTCCATTGGCTGCAACAAAGTCCTTCTCGTCGATCATGAAGGCTTTAACTACCTCATCGTGAGTCTTATAGTCGCGGCCATACGCAGGCGTCAGCGGCTCGAGTCCAAACATTCTCTCCTCCATTAGCGTTAGTAGTGCAAATTGCCTACCATTGAGACGCCCTTGCGAGCGTCTCTAGTGTTAGGCAACTTACGCGGCCTTCTTTTCGGCTTCGAGTGCCTTCGTCGCGCGGGCCAGATTGATCTTAGCCATCTCGACCTTGAACGCGGCGCCGGCCTTGACCTTCTTGATTTCCTTCTCGTCCATCTTCGCCAGTGCCTCGGCCGCCTTTTCGGGAGTCTTGCCCGTAGTGGCAGCATAGGCTTGCGCGGCGATGCTCGTGGACGAAACGCCACCCTTGCTCGACCAGTCACCGGCCAACAGGTTGCCCCAGGTCTCGCGCATGGCGTCTTCGGCTTCCGCCCCCTTCAGAGCCGAGGCCGAGTCGCAGACTTTCTGCTTCACGCCATGCATAAAGACCTGGCGCTGCAATTCCGACATAGTGGGCCAAATCTCGGCCATACCGGAAAGCTTCAGCACGTTGCACGTAAACGCATTCGCGCCCACGGTAGCAATCCGCAGCGTGCCCTTCTCCAGGTCGATAGCGGTCTCAATCTTTTTGCCTTTAGCCATTTCAACTCTCCTCCAGTTAGTTGTGGCACCATGCCACGGGATAGTGCAAAGCGCACTAGCTAGGGCACCCTGTCGGGTGCCCTATGTACTACGCTTCTAGTAGGTACTGTTTATAGCGTTGAATATCCTTTAGGTAACACCTAGCACGCCTAGCCCAGTCGCGGGCATGATGCATGGCCATAGCACGAGTACTCGCGCGATCATATTTGCGCGACCTATCCAGCGCATCTATGGCGTATAGTCTGCATCGTTCATAGGCTCTGCAGGACCAGCCGTAATTATACAGCACGTTTTCGTCAATCATAATTCCCTCCATCCATTGTGTACTATTGGGAGCCACGCATTACGCATGGCCCCCTAACTACACAATGCGTTAGGAGGAAGATTGAATGTCCGCCGGTTCCCTGTGCGGATAAGGTCGCCCTAGCGAGTCGGTCCATTTCCGGTTCCGGGAGGCATACTACCGCACGCGCGGCCTCACCTCCTATGGGCGTTGGGTATGGTAGCTCCGGCGCACCGATTGACTGCGGACAGACCGGCCCTACATAGGCGTCGCCAATCGGATATGGGGAGCGTCGTATCCATGCTTTCGCACAAACCCCGAGCCGGATATGTCATCGCGCGCCGGCCTCGCGTCTCCATCGCCCGCAGGCGGTCAATTGCATCCCATATCAAACTCCGTTATACATTTCCGATATATGATAGTCCCATAAATCGGCTTGGATAGCACGTGCGTTTTCGTCATACCAGCTATGCAATAATTGCATTTAACATGGGCTTTGATTCCCATCCGCCCCCGGTTGTGTGCTTTGTGTCTTGTTAAGCGAGATTATCTTCCTACATTTTGGGGCTTGGCAAGCCTTCAGTCCTAACGAGAGAGGTTCCTGGGCATATAATCCCAGCTAGAGGACGGCCAAGACCTGGGTACAATTTTCAGTAAAAATCTCTTTAATTATTAAATTAACCCAACCAAATTTACATAATTAATCTAACGAAATTTCCCTCACTTAGTTAAATTCCTTGACAGTTCCATTCCGGGTGGGCACTCTGGAATAGAGATGTTTCTCATTTCATTAGAGGCTTTTAATTGTGGAAGATTGGATTAAGAGGATTAGGGGCTCGGACGCGGCCAAGTACGCGCCAGAGGCCGCACAGAAGTTAATTGAGGAGGCTCGCACTCAAGTCCCCGCGAAGGAAAACAATGAACCAGCCACTGACGACCGCGCTGATCAGTAGTCAGAGTAAACAGGCGAAGTCAGTCCTCGGTCAACAGAAAGCCCTTCGCCGCCTAGGCCCTCGACACAAGCTGATTATTTCCCTTCATCTTGAGGGGAAGCGCGGCTCTGAGATAGCTAGGATAATTGGCTGCTCTCAGAATATGGTCTACGCGACACTCAAAGATCCTAGTGTCCAGACTGTCATTGCCCACTTTAATGAAGGCTTTGACTTCGACATTAAGGCCCTATATCCTAGGGCAATTGAGGCTGTTGCCAAAGCCCTTGAGGACCCCGATCGGGCGATGCAAGCAGTTGATCGCTTTATGAAGCTTTCTGGAAGGGATAAGCCCGCGCCCTCAACTGAGAACAACATCAATGTAACGAACAATATTCGACTCAAGTTGGTCACTCAACTCAAGGAAGCCGTTGAGTCTAATCTCATCGACCTTAAGCCGTTTCAGGTTAGTGAAGTTGAGGAAGAACCTGTCGAGGTTGAGGAAGCTAGTGAGGAAGAAATTGTAGAATAATGTTCAGCATTCCTCAAGAACTACTTCCCCCACCACGCCTCTCTTGGAAGAAAGTCTTTAGCAGAATCCCAGAAAGCCAGCAAGCGGAAATCATGGATTCCTTCCGTGATGATGAGCTATTTAATCTGACTGAGGATTGGTTCTTCACGGCGCGGCGGGAGCAGTTCCCTCCCGGTGGCGGCTGGTTCATTTGGCTCATCCTAGCAGGGCGCGGCTTCGGAAAGAACTGGATTGGCTCCAACTGGATCATTAACGAGCATCGTTTCGGCGGTGCAACTAACTCCGCAGTAGTTGCTCGAACTGCCAGCGACCTTCGACGGACTTGCATTGAGGGTTCCTCCGGTATCATGACTATCGCGCCGAAGGACTTCTACCCTGAGTACAAACCCTCACTCAGCAAACTAGTCTGGCCAAACGGAACGGAGACACAGCTATATACGGCAGACAAGCCGGAGAAACTTCGCGGTCCTAACCACGACAGAGCCTGGTGTGACGAGCTATCTTATTGGCGCTATATGGAAGAAGCTTGGGACAACTTAATGATGACCCTTCGCTTCGGTACAGACCCGCGATGTATCATTACTATGACGCCGCGACCGATTAAGATGATTAAGGAACTCCTCAAGCGCGACGGTAGAGATGTAGTTGTTACTCGCGGTTCCACTCTCGACAACAATGATAATCTTTCCTCAAAGTTCATAGAGCAAATCACCGAACAGTACTATGGAACCCGACTGTGGCAGCAGGAAGTCGAGGGCGCTTACTTAGAGGACATGGAGGGCGCTCTTTGGAACCGCGCTATGCTGGAGAAGAACAGGGTTCGCATAGAGCCGCCGCGCTATTCCAGAAAGATTGTAGCTGTCGATCCCTCTACGACTGGCGGTGAGGATGCAGATGAGTGTGGAATTATAGTTGCAGGAATGGGTCGCTACGACAAACACGCCTACATTACTGCGGATTTAAGTATGCGGGCTAGTCCTGAGACTTGGGCTCGCCGCGTAGTCCGCGCCTATAATGAGGAAGAATGCGACTGCGTAGTTGCGGAGAAGAACAATGGTGGAGAAATGATCCGTGCGACAATCCACAGCATTGATGAAACTGTAAATGTCAAGCTAGTCCATGCCTCACGCGGCAAAGACATTCGCGCAGAACCTGTTGCATCTCTAGACGAACAGGGTAGAATACATCATGTAGGTATGTTCTCCGAATTAGAGGATGAAATGTGCAGCTTCGTTCCAGGAGATGGTATTCAAGAATCTCCGAATAGAATGGACGCACGAGTCTGGGCTATCCACGAACTTATGATCTCGAATCGTAAGCGCGCAGGAGCCTGGGGTAGGAGTGCCGCATAATGAGTAATGTTGTTAATTTTAGAGCTTTTCAATACGTTTCTACTCTCCTGCGCCGTTTGTCTTTTGGCAATATTGCTGGTAAGACATTCGACGGACGCCGCGACCTTTACGCTGCTCTCGGCTACAGCAGAGACTTAGCTTTCGAGGACTATTATTCTCGCTACGAGCGCGGCGACATTGCCTCTCGCGTAGTGGACGCTTTCCCCATGGCTACCTGGAGAAATCCTCCAAAAATCAAGGCTATTGGGAAGCATCCTAGCTTCGATAAGGCCTGGGAAGAGTTCCAAAAGGAGAATTCCGTCTATCATTACCTTGAAAGAATTGATCGTCTTTCCGGAGTTGGTCAGTATGGCATCCTTCTAATGGGCTTATCCGGTGCAGATGGAATGGAAACAACGGCTTTCGGTGGGAATAAGAATCGAAAGTTGCTTTATCTAAGCCCATTCACTCAGGTTAATGCAGAGATTAAAGAACTGGAAAGTGACGTAACTAATCCTCGCTTTGGCCTACCAAAAACTTACATCATCACTTTGGGCGAAGTTAGGAACCTGGGTCAGCAAACTACAAGAATTAGAAAAATTCCTGTCCATCATAGTCGAGTCCTGCACATTGCTGAGGGACTAAACGAAGATGAAATCTACGGTACGCCGCGTATGCAGAAGGTCTGGAATCGCCTAGACGACCTGGATAAGGTGCTTGGAGGTTCTAGCGAGGCCGTCTGGCGCACAGGCGACCGCGGAATTCAGTTCAACATAGACCCCGAAGCCAATCTCGGCAAGGAGGAAGAGGAAGCCTTCACCGCCGAAATTGAAGAATACATGAATCAGATGAAACGCTACATTAGAACTCAGGGCATTGAAGCTAATGTACTCGGCTCTGACGTAGCAGACCCCAAATCCAACTTCGAGGTCCTCATCAGTGTCATCTCAGGAACGACAGGAATACCACAGAGAATTCTTCTTGGCTCGGAAGTGGGACAACTTGCCAGTACGCAAGACGAACGTAACTTCATCGGAAGAATTAAAGAAAGACAAGACAACTATGCAACACCAAAAATCCTTATCCCGTTCATTGAGCGATGTATCCAATTAGGACTCATTCCTGAGCCGAAGGGCGGTTATGAGATCGACTGGCCCGATCTTAGTCAGAATAGCCTCAAGGACAAGGCTGATGTTGCAGCGCGCTTCGGCCAAGCCATCGGTCACGTCGCAAAGCATCGACTGCAGGGGGGTTTGCCCTTGATTTCTGTAGCCGAATTTCGTACAAAATTCCTAGAGCTTCCCGCAGAGATGGAAGAGGACTCTAGGGATAAGGTAAAGCCCCCAAAGATCCCTCAAATAGGAGGAAAAACTAATGCACCTGCCAACCCCAAATAAGGGGGAAAGTACAAAGGCTTTCATCGAAAGAGTCTTGAACTCTGACGAGATGAAAGAAGCTTTTCCTGACGAAGAAGAAAGACTTACGGTCTGCTATAGCCAAGCACGGCTGAGTCAGAATAGCACCTTCCACACTCTCAGCGGAGAGATTGGAACTATTCGCACAGAGGACTTCGATGGGATTGAGCATACTGTCATTCCTGTCGTCGCTATGATTGAAGGTGTGCATCAGGCCGCAAATGCTCCCAATCCTGAGTTGGCTCTGGCTAGTGAGTTCGGCAGATTTCCAATTGCTTGGAATGGCCGCCCAGTCACCATCGACCATCCGCAAGTTCGCGGCACCTTTGTTAGTGCAAATAGTCCCTCTGTCCTTGCCGACGTTCGCGTAGGACAGGTTTTTAATCCTTCAGTCGAGGACGGCAAACTCAAGCTCGAAGCCTGGGTTGATCCTAGCCGCCTCAACGAGGAAGGACAAAAAATTCTGGATAAAGTTAAAGGTGGAGAAATCACTGAAATCTCCGTAGGAGTCTTTTCGGAGATTGAGCCGATTAAGGGCACCTTCAACGGCAAGGAATTTAATGGCGTCTGGAGAAATCCTATTCCAGACCATTTGGCTCTCTTGTCAGACGGTAAGGTGGGTGCTTGCTCTGTCGAGGAAGGCTGTGGGACAGGACGCTTCCATGAGAATTCCTGTGATTGTAAGAAGTCCTCAACTTTTTCTAGTATCCTTGTGTCCCTGCGGAAGCTTCTAAAGAAGGATGAGGAACCAAAAGAACTCACCGCGGAAGATATTAAATCTTTCTCAGCTTTGAGTGATTTCGACAAACGGGCTGCTATTCAGTCCGCATTAGAAATCAATAAGGAGGGTGGATTTGTCCTTGATGTCTTCGAGGACACATTCATAATGGAAACATTCGATGGATTGTTTGAACGAAAGTACAGTATTTCCGAAGAAGGAACTATTTCTTTAGGAAGTGAAAGGGTTCAGGTAAGGCCCGAAACCAAATACATTCAGGTGAAAACGGAGATTGTCGATATGAGTAAAAAGGAAGAGAAGGTCGCAGCCCTCATTGCGAACGAGGCTACGAACTTCACCGATAAGGATAAGGAATTCCTCCTGAGTTTGGAGGAGGACAAATTGGACTTGCTTTCTCCTAAGGAAGTCGAAAAAGAAAAGACTCCGAAGGCTAATGAAGATAAGTCCAAGGAAACAAAGAAGGAAAACCTCAAGGAAGTTACCGTTGAGGAGTACCTGGCCCAGGCTCCCAAAGCCGTTGGCGCTTTCCTCCAGTCCGCTCTGTCCCTCCAGGACAAGACGCGGAATGAACTGATCACAAATATTAAGGCTAATGAGAAGAACAAGTTCTCTGAAGAGCAGCTGAAGTCCATGGACCTCGGAATGCTGGAGAATCTGGCTGCACTCGCAGTCAATGAGGACTATTCCGGGCGCGGCGGACCTCGCAAGATTAAGGTCGAGGATATTACTGCACCGGAGCCCCGCTCGTTGTTCTCGAAGGCCAGCTAAGGAGTATAAATTATGCCTCTTTCTCAGAAAAGTGCCCCTTCGACTATTGTTCTGAAGGGAATGGCTGGAACCTACGGCGAGGGAGTGGCTGCGGTAGCTACGACTCCCGGAAAGTTGGTTGAATTGGCCTCGACAGGCAAACTTGCACTAGCAGCCGCAACGACCCGACTCCTGTGCGTCGCTCGTGAGGACGACATTCAGGGCAAGGGTATTGAGGACGATTATGCTGTTGACAACAACATGCTCGTCTACTATCCCCTTCCTGGCGATGAGGTCTATTTGATTCTCAAAGATCAGGAAATTGCAGCCGTTGGTTCTAAGCTTCAGGTTGATGCCAGTGGCGAAGTTTCTGTCGGAACCACTAATCGTGTGGTTGGACAGGCGCTTGAAGCAAATGATACTCAGGCCGACTCCACTACGACTCCGGTCGCGGATCGGCGCATCCGAGTTCGTATCCTTTAAGGAGTATATAAAAAAATGCCTGATTATATTATGCATAATCCAGACGGAACTGTCAAAGCCGTCGGACCTGTCGCAGATCGTTTCGCACTGACAGGTTTCAACGTCAATGGCCTCCGTACTCTGGACACCCTTCGCAAGGAGGAGTGGATTTCCTTTGACAATGCTGTTATCAAGATTGCAGAGGAACGCCTCCGCGGCGTAGCCGACCTCATTAACGCAGGGCTAACTGTCAGCCTGCCTAACGGGTTGGGAACAACCGTCTACCAGTGGGAGACCCAAGGAGACTTCACTCCGGCCAACGTGAATATGGACGCGGTGACTCCAGGTGAAGCAGATCGAATCACCTTCAATCTGAACAGCCTGCCGCTGCCTATCATTCACAAGGATTTCTATCTCACTCGCCGCAATCTGGAGGCTAGTCGTATGCGCGGCGAGGCTCTAGATACTAGTGGGGCAGAAGCAGCCGCACGTACCGTCTCCGAGCAAGTCGAGAATATCCTCTTCAACGGATACTCTATGACCTTCGGTGGCGGCTCCCTCTACGGCTATCGCACTGCGCCGACTCGCAATACTGTCACCCTAACTTCAAACTGGGATGCCAGTGCCAAGACTGGTGAGCAGATTCTTGCTGACGTTCTCAGCATGATTTCCGCCGCTCACCAGGACTTTATGTTCGGCCCCTACGTCCTCTACGTTCCTGGCCTCTATTGGACCGTTCTCCAAGAGGACTTCAAGACCAACAGCGACCGGACTATCCTTGAACGACTAAAGGCCGTTGATGGCATTACTGACGTTCGCCCTGCGGATGCCTTGCCAAACAATAACGTCATCCTCGTCCAGTTGTCCTCTGACGTTGTGAAGGAAATCATTGGAATGCAGCCAACTGTAGTCCAGTGGGAGTCTCACGGCGGAATGCGGATCAACTTCAAGGTTATGGCCATTATGGTTCCTCGCATCGCGGCGGATCACAACGGTCGTAGTGGTATTGTACATCTAGCTGCCTAAGGGCTGGGGGCTTTATGCCCCCTTCCCACCTGAGGAAGGACTATCTATGTCGCAACTTAAGTCATACAGGCTCACTTTCGGCAAGCACTATCGTATGGAAAGAGGTGTTATGAAGTGCTATAAGAAAGGAGACGTTATTAAGATGACTCCTGAGTCTGCTGAGAATATCAAAGAAAAGCTCGACATGGCACCTTCGCCAGAGCCTCTCATTGACGTTCAGGAGGCTAAGGAACCGACAAAAGTCGTTAAGCTTCAGATAAAGGAACTTGGCGGCGGAAACTTTAATGTATTTAATCCAGAAACTGGCAAGAATGTAAATTCCAAGCCACTTACTAAAGAAGAGGCAGAGGAATTGATCTCTGGTCAGGAAGGAGATTAGTTAATGGTTGCTACAGTTCTAATTCGTGAAAAAAACGGAGCTGGTGAGACTGCTACGGACAAGACTAGTGGTACGGTTCGCTTTAAGAACGCTGACAATGCCACTGTCGATGCGAACAATCGACTGACCATTCCTGCTAGTGGTCAGGAATACAGCTTCCGTAAGGTTCTTCGCCTCAACGTCAGTGTCGCGCCAGACGTTGATATTAGTAACCTGCGTGCCTATTCTGACGGCGGTAATGGTTTTGGAACAGGTGTGAAGGTTTGGTATGCCGTCACTGGTACATTCACTCAGCCTGCTGTTCCGAGTGAGGCCAATGATCCGCCACAGTTCCCTGGCACAACTGCCATGACGGATTTCTTCACCAGTAGCTCCGGCTCCCCCATTGACATGGACGGAGTTAATACTGGCCCCTTCACCGCGACAGGGGATATTGGGGACTATCTCAATCTCGTCATGGAAATCGAGCCAACAGCTTCTCCGGGTGCGCTAACCCCAGAGACTCTAACCTTCGCCTACGATGAGACTTAATGCAAATACAAGAAACCCCGCCATTTAAGCTAACAAGAGAGCCTAGTGGCGTCCAACATGCTGTAAAAGACAATATTCAGATTACTATTCTTCCCGATGCAGGAGAAGTTTTAGTAACCCATAGAAAAGGTGTGAAGCCATTTACTTCTGAAACGAGTAGATGGCTTCACGTTTTTTTAAAGGATAGCGGGCATCGGATATTCATCAACGGTACTCACGTTGTTGTTACGCGGAAGGATATGCTTCCGACCTTCGACCTCCGCGCGGATGGAGAAATTGTAGAGTCTATTCTTCGTCATGTTAAAATTCATAAGAATGAAAGAGGAGCATATGTCCTCGATACTAAAGGTAATAGAGAAGTTCTTTTAAGTCATATAATTGAAGTTAAAGAAAGAGAACGTAACTCGTACCTATCCTGGGCAAGACACCTTCTCTTCAAACTGGCGGATAAAATCAATGGCGCTGAATAACAAAATCTGGTGGATAGCTAGTTACCCGAAGTCAGGAAATACTTGGATTAGAGCTTTCTTTTCTGCTTATAGAAATGGGGGCTCTGTTGACATTAACAGCATGAGAGGGGCTAATGTTGACGACATTCAGGAATACTACTATCAAACTGTGTCTCCTGTAAGTCTTGAGAAGTTGGGTTATGCGGAGGGGCTTCTGCTGCGTGATGCAAGTTTATTGCATTTAGTCAATTCCTCTCCTGCGGGTGTTCCCCTACTTGTCAAGACTCACAATCAAAAGGCGCGGCTCTTCGAGAGGACTCTTATTCCTCCGCAGCTAACTCACGGTGCTATCTACATCATTCGCGATCCGCGCGACGTTGCAATTAGCTTCTCAACCCACTGCAATCTCAGCATTGATGAGACTATTGAGAGGATGGAGAGAAACGACTTTGTAATGCCGCGTGATCATTTAGCTCACTTTGTGGGCAGCTGGTCTCAGCACGTCAAAAGTTGGTCTATTGATAACTCTCCATTCAAAACGGCTCTCGTTCGTTATGAGGACTTGGTAGATAATCCCACAGGAACCTTTGAATTTCTGATCAAGTTTCTTCACATGGAATTCTCCGAGGACCTCTACGAAAGATCGATTGATAACACATTCTTTTCAGCCTTGAAGAAACAAGAGGAGGAGCACGGCTTTAGGGAGAGGAAGCAGGGAGAACGCTTCTTCAATTTCGGAACCTACGGTCAGTGGAAAGACATTCTAACAGAAGAACAGAATAAAAGAATAATTTCTCATCATGAAGAAATGATGAAAGAATGGAATTACGAGGTCTAAAATGGCTTTTCAAATGGTAATGACCAACAGATTTGGTCACTTAGCTTTTGGGCTTTTTCTTCGCGGCGGCACAGCCCCCACTCTATTCACCGTGCGTCTGTTCGAGCCTACTCCAGCGCCAACTCCAACGACTAAGAATATTTCTTCCTTAGTTGAGATACCTAATGGAAATGGTTATTCCCCTTTTAACATAGAGCGTAGTGCAGTAGGCTGGCCTACGTGGGTTGAAGATGACTCTAACGTATGGAATACTCTAATCTCCAAAACAGTTGGTTGGGTTCCCACAAGTAGTGGTATTCCTGCTGTAGGAGGTTCAGGTAATTTTCAGTATGCTGTTTTAGCTGATAATAGTGGAAATATACTGGCTTACTTAGATTATGGGGAACCACAAGCTTTTGGTCCAGGACAGCCTATTGATGTAACTCAGTTACTTGTTAGATCGGTTCCAAATTCATGAAGAAGTTTATTATCTTTTTTGCTTTACTCTTTGCTAATCCAGCATTAGCAGCAGTAAATCTCACTCTTGGATTAGAAAACTCTTCTACTCAAATTGAGCAGGGGGCTGATGGAAATTTAGTTCTCACGATAACAGTAGGTGGAGGTTCTGATCCATTTCCTCTAGGAAATCTTTGTAATTCGGGTTTTTATATTACTGGATTTTCTGGTACTGAATTTACTTTAAGTTACGCTGATAGAAGCACTTATTGTGGAAATGTATCTCAAATAACTGCTGGAAATAGTCAAGATATTCCTTTAGCTACTATAAATCAGATTGATGGACAAACTCCTACGACTAGTTATAACTTCATTTTGTCTGGGGCATCAATCCAAGGCGTAGCTTCTATAAGCATACCCAATAAGAGACTTATTCTCGCAGTTGTAAGTCCCTCTGACTCTGTAGATACAGTACTCTCTGGAATGTATCCATATGTACCTAATGCAGGAAGTTGGAATGAAATAGCTAACACAGAATATATGCTTTGGACAGATGGCTGTGATGGAACTCCGAATGATAATAGCAGTACTCCCTGCGTCGGTAGTGGGGGCTTAATTAGAACTACAGATGCAGAAGCAGATGCAATTGACCCTGCTATTCGCTCGGGGGGAAGTCGTACTTCTCGAGACGTAATGACGCACTGGAATGGAGCAGCCAGAGATAGAATTAACTGGCAAATATTCCTGTTCGGTGGTGGGCATAACGCTTACTATGGAAATGAAATTCTTCAGCTATCTTTTACCGATCCTAGTGGTCCTAGACTTAAGAGATTAATGGATCCATCACCTTTAGGGATAGTTATTGGACTCAACACAGCACATCCTAATGAGGGTGCCGCAGCAGTTCATCAAAACGCCGCGCCATTCTTTGATCCTACTCGAAATGAGTGGGGAACTATCGCGGGTGGTAGTGCTGATTGCAATCAAGCAGGTGGAAGTGGTTGTAAAGAAAACACAATTCCAGCTTTCTTTGACTTAGAAACTTTAACTTGGTCTACTCCAATCTCATATGATACTTGGGGAACTAGACCCGATTCCAATATTTCATGTTATCATTATAAGACTCATAAGGTCTACTACATTCGCGGCCAAGTCGATCTTGGAGATATATACGAAATCGACATGGACACAAAAACGAGAATTACTAAACTTAGTGATGCTGTTGGCTGGCAAATTCCATCCTCTTGTGTATCTCACGGGGACTACATTTACTGGATGGGAAGTTCTAACAATACTAACAGAATGCACAGATATAATCCTGAGACAAATGTGCATGAAACAATTGGAGGAGTTCCTCCATCTGCTGCGTCAGGCAGTGCTCAGTGTCTTGCCCTAGACGCTGCTAATAATGATATCTTTATCTGGAAAGGCACAGCTACAATGGCCTTTTTTGATATAGATACTAATACTTACAGTACACATACTCCTACCGGCTCTGTACCTACTCTCAGTGGAGAAGCTAATGGGGGTAATGGAGTTTACTCTAAGTGTATATTCTTAGAGCCCATCCACACCTTTGTAGGTTATGCTAATCCAAATGAGGGAATTTGGCTGTACCGTCGCCCAGGAGATACTTGGAGTCCGTCTAATGCCCTCACGGCATCGTTTGAGTCTTACTGTGCTAATGATCCTAACGTGATTAGATGTAATAGCTTTGAAACAGCTGGAGAATTTACTGAGTGGAATGGGGTATCTTCAGGGGGTCCCGTATTCCCAGTTACAAATCCAGGACCAAGTCAAGGAAATAAACCATTTCAAGATCAGACTCAAGTCGTGTTTGGTAGTAATTCTGTAAGATTTACTATTCCGGCATTAAGTGGAGCAGATACTGCAGGTGCGTGGGCAACAAACTTTACACCAGATAGTCTCAGTAACGCACAAAGTTCCTCTTATCCAGATCAGTTTGGTCCTGGACAAAGGTTCTTTGTAGGTTTCTCTCAATATATGAGTTCTAACTATCTGGCTAATATCTCAAACGGAGATGGATTTAAAACTGTAATTATCGGAGAAGGGGATCGTGCAGGTTCTGCAGATGTTCATTCTGCTACTGACTTAGAGGTTGTCATAGCGGATTTGGATCAGAGGAATATTCCTCAAATGTACTATCACAGACCTACGATCATTCCTCTGAGAACCAGTGTTCCTCCTAGTAACTTTGACTTACAACCTACGGACACAACTGCTCCTGACTGGAATTGTCTCTATAATGGCGCGGCAGGTCCCTTTACTGAAGAAGCCGGCTGTGCTGAATTCCCTCTATCCGAATGGGTCGAATGGCGTATTGAGATAAAAGTAGCTAGTTCCTATAACGGTCCTGCTGATGGTATAATTAGAATGTGGCTTAAGAGAGCAGGACAACCACCAAGACTTGTTATAGAGAAAGAAGGTTGGGCATTTACTGGGGTAGCTAATCCCTCTAATATGAAATATGGACAAGTTTGGCTTACCCCATATCATACTGGAAGAAGTAGTGGAGTTAGTCATCCTGTTCAAGATACATGGTATGATGGTCTAGTAGTTTCAAAAGCCCCAATTCCTTGGTTCTATTAAGTGAGGCTAGATTTAAATGACAACCGTTGTTGTAAAGGCTGCAGGAGGTCGTGATGCCACAACTTTTGAAGCCGGTTTAGCTGCACTTCCAAATCCACTAACTGAGGACTCTTTTCTTCAGATAGTAGGCAATATTACTTTATCAACAACTTCATCGAATATCAATGTTGATACAAACGGCTTTCGACTTTATATTGAACCTTTTTCTGGTGATGGTACAGATGCGGATCAAGATTGGGTAGCTAATTTTACTCCTAATGTAGATAATCTAGCCTATGGCATTGCTAGTAGTGCTGCACTAATAATGCCTACTGATGCCTTTACAGCCTATGATATGTTTGGGATTAATACTCCCAACGTAACTATTCGTAATATGCAAATTAGTGTTCCTGGATCATTTGTCGGTCTTGGGTCTGCTGTTTTTGAAGTAAATCATGATGGTTTTGTGCTAGAGAATAGTATCACTCGTTATGATACTACTGGTAATTTCCAGATGTTTGTGTTCTTCCGTATGAACGGTAACGGTGTCAGCGGAATGACCGCAAACTGCAGAAATAATCTTTTATATTTTCCTGGAAATGTAATTGATCGTCAAATCTTTCGTTGTAATAGTCATTCAGGTAATGTTTTAAATGTAGACTCTAACTGCATCATAGTTCCAAGTGATGTTACATGGCCGTCAACTGGAAATAATGACGCTGTATTCCGTGTGGATAATGGAGCTACTATAAATGCATATAACAATGCAATATTTGGATTTTCCTTAATCCAGGATGCTTCTAGTTCTGGTACCATAACCGGGGATTACAATCATAGTAATGTAGCAGCGTCAGGTTTGCCGGGTGGTGCTGGAGTTAACAATGTCGGTGGCATTACCTTTAACCAAACACAACCTTTTAACGATGCTCAAGTAGCTACTTTTGATGCCTATCCAATAGACTCCTCTGCATTATTCAATAGCGGAGGTACTTCATTATCTACTGATGCATTAGGAACTTCGCGGCCCCAGGGTACCCAAGACGATGCCGGTATGATTGAAATTACTGTTGAGGGAGGAAGTACACAAACAATAACTACAACTATAGATGGACTTAAAGTAAGTGTTATTGAAGACACCTTAGACTTAGATGCCTTGGTGGAAAAACAAGACAACTTAATTTCCGCATCTCTAGATGCTTATGGACAAAGATTAGCCAGTAATATATCATTAAGTATTGCTGCATTAGTTAATGGTGTATTACTTAAAAGTACATCATTAAATGGTCTGGTATCTAAAAATAAAGCTATCATTACTAATCTAAATAGCTTTATCAGAAAAATTAATAATACAGAAACCCTTGACTTGGGAGCTCATATATCTCGAGGAAATGATGCTGTTATTGAATTGGAGGCTTTGGTAGAGAAACAGAACTCACAAATTACTGTTAATTTAGATGCTCTGACAAATAGTGTATTGTCAGAAATAATCGATTTGGATGCAGTAGTCGGCAGTGTAGAAACAGTTTTTGTAAGCCTAGATGCTCAGAAATTAAAACAAAATTTGCTTAGAACTACGAACTTAACTGCATTTACTAGATTGACTTCATTAAAAATATCAAATCTAGATGCAAATGTTATAGGCCTCGGAAACTTTTTAACAGCAAGTCTGAATGCCTATCTCATTCGAGATGGAAGTTCATCTGTTAGCCCACCCCCCATATTTAATAATACTGAATTCTGGACTAACATTCTTCCGTTCTCTAGAATGGATGCCTTTATTAATGGAAACAACTTAGTTGTTACGGTCAACTTAGGTGCAGGTATAATCTCTCGTGTTCTTCTTAATACAGATACGGATGCTCTTCTCTTTAAAGAAGGATTAGTAAAAACTACTAGTCTTGGGGCTTTGTTAGCAAGTAATGTTGAAAATACTGTTGTAACCGAATTAGATGCAGCACTCCAAGGCGCCCTATCAGTAAATGTAGAGATTGATAGTCAACTTGAAACTACATTCTCTATATCACTTAATATGGATATGATACTGCAAAACATAAACAATACTGAGACTGTAGTTATAGATGCTGTTATGCAATCTACAGAATTGGTTTTATTGTCATTGAATGCTCTGTTAAAACAGACTATAGTAACAACTACCGATCTAGGTTCCTATATTGCAGTTGTTAAAAGCAGAAGTACTGGAATGGATGCTCTCACATCAACAACTACTGCTCTTACTCCATTCCTCAGAATTTCTAAGGAACTGAAGAGTCTGTTCACTTCTACGAGGCCAAACTAATGGCAGGACAAGCAATTCAAGACTTGGGGACTTATGCTAAGGGAGAAATTCCTGAGCCTATTCAAGTTCAGTTCAGAAAGCACGATGGATCAATCATTGATTTGACGGCTTTTACAGTTAAGATTTCCTTTACTGTAATCCAGGGAACTAACGCACTTCTTCAATTTCGTACT